>Ga0172373_10007197_pt1 | contig 14526 bp, 12 predicted proteins | sample Lak10m_2_FD_114546 | JGI IMG/M metagenome (GOLD analysis project Ga0172373, IMG submission 114546) | Freshwater microbial communities from Kabuno Bay, South-Kivu, Congo - kab_092012_10m | ecosystem: Environmental > Aquatic > Freshwater > Lake | place: Democratic Republic of the Congo... | reverse complement strand
TTCGACCGCATCCACCCCGGCGACCTCGCCGACCGCGCCCTGCTCACCCGCCTGCTCGGCGAAATCGACAGCGTGGTGCACCTGGCCTCGGATACCACCCCGGGCAGTTCGATCGGACGCCCCGTGCTGGAAGCTCAGGCCAACCTTGCGCCGATGCTCGGCTTGCTGGAAATCCTGCAGTCCCGTCCTGAACTGCCGTTGCTGTTCGTGTCTTCCGGCGGCACGCTTTACGGCAATCCCGCCGCCACCCCCGTCAGCGAAGATGCCCCGCTGCAGCCGCTGTCCTACCACGGTGCCGGCAAACTGGCGATCGAAGCCTTCCTGCACGCGTTCCACCACCAGAACGGCAACCCGGTGTGCGTACTGCGGCCGTCGAACCTGTACGGGCCTGGCCAGAGCCTGCGCGACGGGTTCGGCCTGATCCGCATCATGCTCGACCACGTCAGGCACGGCACGACCATGCCCCTGTGGGGCGATGGCGGCAACGTGCGCGATTACCTGTTCATCGACGACATGGTGCGGGCCGTGCTTCTGGCGCTGCAACACCCGCAAGGCTGGCAGCGCTACAACGTCGGCGCCGGCATCGGTCACAGCATTCTAGATGTGCGCCGATTGGTCGAAAGCATCAGCGGACGCGCACTGACCCTTGAAACCCGGCCCGCACGCGCCGGGGACGTGCGCAGCATCGTGCTCGATTGCGCGCGCATCGCCGGCGAACTCGGCTGGCAAGCGCAGACGCCGCTGGATCAGGGCATCGCCCGCACCTGGGCATGGCTGGAAAACCAGCCGGCATGAGCGCCTCACCGCGGTGTTCGGTGTGCATCGCCAACTACAACGGCGCGGCATTGATCGCGGCCTGCATCGATTCGGTGCTGGCCCAGGGCTGGGGCGATGCGGTCGAGATCATCGTGCATGACGACGCCTCGACCGACGATTCGGCGGCGATGGTGCGCGCGCATTACCCGCAGGTGAAATTGATCGAAAGCCCGGAAAACGTCGGCTTCTGCGTCGCCAACAATCGCATGGCCGCCGTTGCGCGCGGCGAGAATCTGCTGCTGCTGAACAACGATGCGGCACTGATGCCGGGGGCGCTCGACGCCCTGCTCGCGGAAGCCGGTAATGTCGGCCGGCCCGCCATCCTCAGCCTGCCGCAATACGACGCCGCCAGCGGCGCACTGCTCGACCGGGGCTGCCTGCTCGACCCCTTCCTCAACCCGGTGCCCAACCTGGACGAAGCCCGCAACGATGTCGGCATGGTGATGGGCGCCTGCCTGTGGATTCCCGGCAGCCTGTGGCGGGAGATTGGTGGTTTTCCCGAATGGTTCGGCAGCATCGGCGAGGATCTCTACCTCTGCTGCGTGGCGCGGCTCTGGGGCTATCCGGTCCGCTGTGCAAGCGCCTCGGGCTATCGCCATCACGTCGGGACAAGCTTCGGCGGCGGAAAAATCTGCCGGGGAAAACTGACTTCGACCTTTCGCCGTCGCGCCCTGTCCGAACGCAATAAAACATTCGTCATGGCCACGACCTACCCCTCGCCATGGATGCAGCTGATATTGCCGCTGCATCTGCTGCTAATGCTGGCCGAGGGGCTGTTACTTTCCATCATTAATCGGCGCCGTGACTACCTGACGATGATCTATCTGCCGGCGATCTCAGCGCTGTTGCTGAACATGCGCACAATCTTCAGGGTTCGCGGCAAAGCCATGGCTGGACGCCGCATTCCAAGAACCAGATTTTTTTCCGTTTTCGACTGGCAGCCGTACAAGTTGCGGATGCTGCTCCGGCACGGCCTGCCAACGCTGAATTAATCAGGGGAAGCACCTGCGCAGCGCACGCACCGCGCTACGCAATCGGGGATGTTTCTTCAGAAAGGCCAGCAGCCTGCCGATCGCCAGATACGCATGGTAGCGCAGCACCTTGCTCAGATCGGAAAACAGCGCGCGCTTCCGATCATCCCCATCCGGCAGACTGTTCGCAGGCAAAAACATCGTCAGCGTCGAGCGGCCCGCACGTGCTCTGCGGTTCGCTTCAAGAAAGGCACGGCCGTATTTTCGGTCCGGCTCCAGGTGGCAGCCTTCCGCCCACTCGTTCCAGGCGTTGATGAACACCAGCCTGTCCTGGCCGGGAAAATCCTGCATGGTCCGGCGGACCGCCTCAGCCAGCCAGTGCTCATAATTCTGCGGATCGCTCCCCAGCACGATGACGGCACGACCGCCGGTGCGCGCCGTGTTATCCCAAGCCGGGAATACGCCGCGAAACACATTGGCATGCTCATAGCGCCGCTCGAGATAGGTCGTGGCCACTTCAGCATAATCCACCGCATAACCGCTGAACGGCTCGTGGAAGGCAAACCGCCTCGCAAGGTTCTCGCATTGCAGGTTATGCGGGGGAAATTCGACCCCGCTATCGAAACCGTATTGCGCGTAATCAAGGTTGCCGTGCGTGAGCGCCGCGCAGAGGTGGATCTCCCCGATCCCGGCGTTGCGGCAGTAATCTCGCCAGAGCCCCAGTGTCCGCTTTGCATCCGGCAAATGCTGCGGGCGATAAACGATCAGAAACGGTCTGCCGTCGATGCGGATGTAGCGTGGATCAGCAAAAAACGGCTGCAGGCTTTTGATGAATTCAAGATCGTCTTCGGGCAGATAGCGCTGGGCGATCAATATCTGGTGTTCAGCGGCATCCCAGCGCCGTGTCCAGTTTTCGTTGGCCCAGCACAGACAAAACGGCATATCACTGTCAGGATCCGCCAGCATGTCGTCCAGCGGTGCGTGAAGCAGCCGCTTGCCCGAGAACCAGTAATAGTGATAGCAAAACCCGTCGATGCCGTACTCCTTGGCCAGTTGGATCTGCTCATGGCGCGTTGCTCGCAGGCGTAAATCGTAAAATCCCAGGTCGGTCGGCAAATGGGGCTGATAATGACCGTCGAACAAGGGGTTGGCCTTGGTGACGTTGGTCCATTCGGTAAAGCCCTTGCCCCACCAGGCGTCATTCTCCGGCGTCGGATGAAACTGGGTCAGATAGAAGGCGATCAGCCGCGGCATCTGGTTCGATGAAGGTCCGGCAGTCATTGGCCGGCTCCCGACTTCGGCCATAAACCGATGCGGCGCAGCAGCCTGACGATGCGCGCCTGAATCTCGGGATCAAGACGTGCGCCAACGCGACGCAACAGGTTGCGAAGCATGGAGCGGTCAGCGCCTGCGGCCAGCGCAGGCCTTGCCACCGGCAGGGTCGTCAGGTCCAAGGCCTTGCCCGGCGCGGTATGCGGCACCGCGCGGATCACCACCTGGTAGACGTTGCCAAACCGGTTCTGCGCCAGGAACTTGCGTGCAGATGCGGGCAGCCTGTGCCACTGGTAAGCGAACTCCGTCTGCTCGGGCACACGCACCACGAATTCGGCCTCGACAATCTTGTAGCCGGCCTCGACAAACGACTGCTGCATGTTGCGCAGCCCCCAGAAGCGGATATGGGTGTTATCCAGCAATCCCCAGGGCTGGTAGGCGAAATCCTCATTGAGCAGACAGGCGAGAATGGCGTTATGGCTGACGTGCGGCAAGGAAACCACCAGACTGCCGTCATCGGCCAGCAATGGCAGGGTTCGTTTCAGCGCGGTCCAGGGATCGTAAAGATGTTCAAACACATCTGCCGCCACGATCACCGGAAAGCGCTCCACACCGGAAACGGTGTCTGGCCAGTCGGGGTCGTTCAGATTGCATGGGTGAACGCGCTCGCAGAACTCGGCGACGATCTTGATCGCTTCCGGATCGAGCTCCAGTGCCGTGATGATGCAACCGTTGGCCTTGAGATGGCGGGTGATCGAACCGGGCCCCGAGCCAAGCTCGAGGACGCGCTTACCGGAACCGACCAGCCGGATCACCCTCGCCGGGGCGGAATCCAACTGGACCTGATAGTCGTATTTGTGGCGCTGATCCGTCATCGTTGGACGGTCTTCTGCCAATACACCCCCACACCATCGATCTTTACGATTTCGTCAGCAATCCCTCGTAGTGAGCGAAACTCATCGACAGCTTTGCGGCATGCCTCGACGACGCCGTAGTCATCCACGATGACGAACCCCCCCCGAGAAACACGATCATAAAGATTTACTAGGGAATCCATCGTCGACTCGTACATATCGCCGTCCAGGCGCAGGATGGCCAGTGGCCCTGTTGCCGCGGCTGGAAGGGTGTCCTTGAACCAACCTTTGAGAAATACAACCTGGTCATCCAGAAGCCCATATCGGTCAAAGTTGCGCTTGACCTGCTCGAGAGGCACGGCAAGATCGTCATATGTGTGGAAAGAGTCTCCGGCATCTGCGGGATATGCCGTTGCATTGGGTGGGGGCAATCCTTCAAATGAATCAGCAACCCAGATTCGACGATCTTTAACGTCATAGGCTGCGAGAACAGCTCTGAGGTAGATGCAGGCCCCCCCACGCCAGACGCCAGTTTCGATGAAGTCTCCAGGCACGCGATAGAAAAGCACATGCTCCGCCAGCATCCGTAAATTCGCCATACGCTTGCGCCCAATCATCGAGTGGGCAACAGATGGCCAGTCCCAGCCGTATTCTCTGAGCAACGGGTCGAATCCACCCTTGCCTAGGACCTTCAAAGGCGGGTCCTGATAGATGCTACCTGTGAGGCATTCCAGCATGAGTTGCAAATATTTTTGTCGTACTCCACGCAACCGACCGTAATGCCTGAACTGGTAGAAATTCATCAGCTTGCGGCGAAGCTCCCGGAACTGACGCACTATGTGATTCGAGATTACCATTACCATCTCCACCAGGCTTTTCGCCTGTTTTTGGTGGTGCCGTGAACGTGATCGTAGAGGTCGCGATCGAGTTCGGTGATTTCCAGCAACAACCTCCTCACTTTTGCAGGTTGGTCAAGGAATCCCTTTCGCATTGGTGTGGCATTGGCATTGGCCAAAGGCAGTTCCTTCCTTAAGGCGTGCGGAGGGAAGCCAAGTGCGCGGCAAATGTAGTACGCGTCGGTAGCGAATGATTCCGTGAACCCAACATAAGAGAATTCGTCAATATTTTGCTTCGCGAGTTTAAGGAGTTGATCAGGAGAAAAGCCCCCCTCAGGTTGTGGCTCCAGATGAGTGTCGCCAAAAGCAAACTGCCATGTCTGATTATTCCATAAGAGCATCCTGTAAAATGGATCGGAAATGCAGACTGTTATGAAGTCTGATAAATCATTTTCATGCGCAAGTTGATAGATTGGAAACTGCTTAGGATCTCGACTTCGGCAGAAGTAATAGAAGGATAGAGTCCGCTCTATAGGGTCGCGTAGGAAAGTAAAAGAGTATCGCCCCCGCATCAAGTGACGTGCATAAGCAAAGCCGAAGTGTCCAGAAACGAAAAGAGTATTGCTTAGATCAACCGGCCGCCGAGTGCAATAATCGCCGTGGCTAATTACACTGTCCTGATAAAAGTGGCGGGCCAGATTGATGATTGAGGTGCCAGCTGTCTTTTGGATATGCATGAACAGCGCCGGAATCTTGCCTGCCCATAGAATGTTCCAAGGCATCGACATCATGCTCCGCCCGCTTCCTGCATGTGGATTTTCGTCTGGCATGAGAAGTCTACATGCAGTGCTGAGAGGTCGTCGGATGCCTCCTCGACGCGAAAAGCGATCGCGCCTATCAGGCCATGCATAGCGTATTCGAGCCGTCCGTCTCTGGCAAACACTGAGAGGCTTATTTGATAATCGCCTGGATGCAACCGGCATTCGAACTTGAATTCGACATTTGCTGCATCGCCTGCAGCAACTGTCTGAATGCAGTCATTTGGTGAAATCGCAGACCAAGCACCACCGAGGTCAATGCCCGAGAGGGTGCGAATCATTCCGCCACATCTAACGTAATTCGCCGCAGCGATAAAGTCGATCCGATAGGCGCAGTAATAACTTACACCTGGACGCAGCAGATTGACCTGCCTTCCATCCATACTGAAGATACCCAAAGGCTTTATTATGGCGCCATTTGGAGGATAGACTACCAAACACTCTGACTGAATATCCTCAAGCAGGGAGTCGGCAGTTGCATATATTCCTTCAAAGACTCTGGAAACCGCCCCATGCTCCAGCATTCCGCCACGGCCGAGTGTATCCCTGACATGAGTTCGGGCAAAAGGAAGGCTGGCCTCAGTGGTACCGATCAACTGATTGAAACCTTGGACGGATAAAACTGACAAACCATCGAACACAAGTTCACCGCCGTCGAGCAAAATGCTTCGGTCGCAAAGCCTCAGAATCTGCTCCATGGCATGAGAAACGAAAAGAATAGTGCAGCCAACTTTGCGCATTTCGACAACGCGGCGAAAGCAGCGAGCGCGGAATCCTGGATCGCCTACTGCGATAGCTTCATCAACCACCAACACGTCAGGTTCCACACTGACCGCCACCGCGAATGCGAGCCTCACGTACATGCCGCTGGAATAAGTCCGCACCGGCTGGTCGATGAACTCGCCTATATCGGCGAATTCGGCAATGTCGTCGAATCGGGCTGCCATCTGCGCCCGGGTGAACCCCATCAGCGCGCCCTGGAAAAACACGTTCTCGCGCCCGGTGAATTCCGGATTGAAGCCGGCGCCGAGTTCGAGCAATGCCGATACGCGGCCGTTGACGGTCACCGACCCGGCCGTGGGTTTCAAAATCCCGCAGATCAGTTGCAGCAGCGTGCTCTTGCCGGAACCATTGCGGCCGATGATGCCGACCACCTCGCCCTTTTTGACATCGAACGAGACGTCGCTGAGCGCGGTGAACTCGCGGTGGTATTGCTTCATCCCCAGGCTGAGGAACTGCTTGACGCGGTCGCCGGGATGGCCGAACAACCGGTAGGTCTTGGTCAGGTTGCGGACGGCGATGGCGATACCGTCAGAGGACATCGGCGAACTCCTGACGGCTGTGCTGGAAGAACAGGTAGCCGAGCGCGCAAGCCAGGGTTGAAGCCGCGAGCACCAAGCCCCAGGCCAGCCAATCGACCGGGCTGCCGCCGATGAGCGCGCGCCAGCTCTCGATCACCACGCCGACCGGGTTGATCCGGTAGAACGGCTGCAAACCCGCAGGCACGGCCTGCACCGGGTAAAACACCGGGGAGAGGAACAGCAGCATCTGCACGAACAGCGGCACGATCTGACTCATGTCCTTGATGAAGACGCCCCAGGCGGCGAGGAACCAGGCCAGCCCGAGCGCCAGCAACAGCAGCGGCACCAGCAGTAGCGGCAGCAGCAGCAGCGCGGCGTGCCAGGCGCCGAACCAAGCCAGCCCCGCGAACAGCAGCAGCAGGTTGAACCCGGCGTGCACCAGCGCCGAACCCAGCGGCACCAGCGGCAGAATCTCCAGCGGGAAGATGATCTTCTTGACGTAGCTGGGATAGCTGCGCACCGCGCCGGGCGCGCGGGACAAGGTTTCGGCGAAGATGTTGAAGGCGATCAGTCCGCTGTACAACAGCAGCCAGAAGGGAATGGCGGACGCCTGCTGCGGCCAGCGCGCCTGGAAAATCTGCCCGAAGACGAAGGCGAAAATCGCCAGCATCAGCAGCGGGCTGAGGAACATCCAGGCCACACCGAACATCGCGCCGCGGTAGCGCAGCAGGACGTCGCGTCGGATGAGCTGGCCAAGCAGGTAGCGCTGCGAGTAAATCTCGCGCGGCATCTGCCAGGGCAACAGGATGCGGTTCCACATGTCAGTCAGGCTCGGGCAACGGCGGGCGGCGTCGCATCAGGCCGGTTTGGCTGCCCGCGTGCCGCCCTCCAGCACGTAGACGTTGAAACCGCGCTGGGCCAGGATGAACGCCGCGGCCGAGCTGCGCCGGCCGGTCTGGCAATAAACGATGTAATCTCTGGCGGTGTCCAGCTGGCCGATCATGCTGCGGATTTCGTGCAGCGGAATATTGATGGCCTGCGGCAAATGGTCGTATTTGTATTCCGACGGAAAACGCACGTCGATCCACTCGGCGCCGGCCTTGACTTTCTCTTCCGCCGCGGACAGCGAGATCCGGCTCAGCAGCGGCGCTTTCAGCAGCTCGATGAAGTCGGTCTTGTTCAGGCGCAGCAGGTTGCCGTCGGTGACCATCGTCACCGTGGCGTTGCGCTTGTTGTCGGAGACCAGGGCCTCTTCGCCGAAGGCGTCGCCGGCATGCAGCTCGGCCAGCAGCTGCGGCGGCGCGTCGGCCTCCACCACCCGCGTGACGCTGGCCGTGCCCTGCTCGATCAGGTAATAGTAGTCGCCCTCCGCGCCCTGCATGATGATGACCTGTCCCGCCTTCACCGGCACGCTCAACATGCGGCGGAACATTTCCTCGATATTGGAAGGCGGCAGCCGGCTGAATACCCCGGTCTGCAGCTTGCCGGCGCTGAACACGCCGGTCTCGCGCATCCAGCCACCGGCACCGCGCCCCTTTTCGGCGGGCGCAGGCGGCGGGGGCGGCGGGGCTTGCGGGGCTGATTGTTCATAGCCCGCCAGCTGGTCCCAGGTCATCATGATGTCGAGCAGGTCGATGTCGATGCGCACGATCTCGATTTCGCCCAGCGCGATCGCCGATTGCACCCTGAGCCTGCCGCCGCCGACCGGGAAACGGGCGAGATCGCTACCGCCGCGCAGGATGATCTTCTTGCCGTCCTCGAAGATCACGCCCAGGTCGCCTTTCAGCAGATACAGCGACTGGGCGTTCTTGACCACGTTCATGCGGAACGGGTCGAGGTCCTTGCTGACTTTTTCCGGAAAGCACAGCGCGGCGATTTCCTCCCGACGGCCGGGCGACAGCAGGCATACCGGCTCGAGGTGGGCGATTGCGGCGACGTCCATCGGCCTGGCGAATCAGATGTGGAAGATGTGGCCGTGATAAAGCGGCCGGGCGTTGAAAGCGTAAGCGTCGCGTTCGATTTCATGCATGATGACTTCGCCCTCGCCCGGCTTGAGGTGGGTGATGTACACCCTGGCGTCCCGGGTCTTCAGGCACTTCAGTTCCTCGATCAGCATGGAGGGGCACAAATGCTTGGAAAGGCGCGCGATTTGCTCCTCGCCGTTGCTGAAGGCGGTTTCGATGATCAGGTATTTCAGGTTGCCGATGCGGTTGACCGCCTCCCACAACGCCGGGCAGGCGGTGGTATCGCCGGTGAACACCATGCTCGAGGACTCGCCTTCGAGGTGGTAACCGACTGCCGGCACCACATGGTTGGCGGGCAGCGGGGTGAATTTCCGGCCATTGAGTTCGACGGTCTCGCCCACGGTCACTTCCTGGTAGCGCAGGAACGGATTGGCCTCGTCCGGCAGCACGCTGAAATCCGGCCAGATATGCCAGTTGAAAATGTGCGCCTTCAGCGCGGCCCAGGTCTCGCGGGTGGCGTAGAGCGTGATCGGCTCCTTGCGCATGCCGAACACCGTATCCAGCAGCAGCGGAATGCTGACGATGTGGTCGAGGTGGGCGTGCGTGACGAACACATGGCCGATGCGGCACAACTGCTCGATGGTGAGATCGCCGACGCCGGTGCCGGCGTCGAGCAGGATGTCGTCGTCGATGAGAAAGCCGGTGGTGCGCAGGATGCCGCCGATCCCTCCACTGCAACCCAACACTTTGATTCTCATGACGTTCCCGGCTATTTGGTTTTGAATGTAAAGGCGCCGTCCCAGTCGGCACCCGGCGGTTCATCGCGGTAGTAGGCGATGCGCTCCAGATAAACGCTGTAAAGATACCGCTCCGGCACCATTTTTTGCAAGTTGATGAACTGCATTTCGGCCAGATCCCAGTTCTGCGTGCGGAACTGCCTGAGCGCCTCGCGATACAGGGTCAGCTCGTCGCGCGTCGCCTGGTCTTCCCCGGCGGCATCGCAAATCGGCTCGAAGATGGCGACCGGCTTGTCCTTGCCCTTGACGCGCACGACGTCGAGTTCGCGGAAGATGAAATCGGGCACCTGCGCCTTGGTGAATTCGCTGACGATGATGTGCACGCCGTACTGCTTGGTCAGGCCTTCGAGGCGCGAGCCGAGGTTCACCGCGTCGCCCATCACGGTATAGGCCATGCGAAATTCCGAACCCATGTTGCCCACCGTCATCGGACCGGTATTCAGGCCCACGCCGATGTTGATCGGCGGCCAGCCCTTGGCGGCGAATTCCTGCTGCAGGGTTTTCAGGCTGGCGATCATCGCGAGCGCGGCCTGCAATGCGTGGCGCGCATGCTGCGGATCTTCCAGCGGCGCGCCCCAGAACGCCATGATGGCGTCGCCCATGTACTTGTCGATGGTGCCGCGATGATTGTGGATCACGTGCGTCATCGGCGTCAGGAACTCGTTCATCAGCTGCGTCAGCTGCTTCGGGTCCAGCCCCTCGGAAATGGTGGTGAAGCCGCGCACGTCGGAAAACAGCACGGTCATCTCGCGGCTTTCGCCTTCCAGGCTGAAGGCTTCCGGATCCTTGGCCATTTCGTCCACCAGTTCCGGCGGCACGTACTGGCCGAAGAGGCCGGCGAGCTGGCGCTTGCCGCGCGACTCGACGAAGAAGCCGTAGGACATGTTGAGCACGAAGATGACGGTGATCAGCAGCATCAGCGGCGCGATCGACAACACCAGATTGCCCGCCTGCCACATCAACAGGTTGAAGACGAAGGAAACCGACAGCACGCCCACGGTCAGCGCCGTCGCCCAGAACGGATTGAGGCGCGGCAGCAGGATGGCGAGCAACAGCCCGGCCAGCAGTAGCTGGAGGAACTCGGCGCCCAGCGTGTAGGGCGGGCGCTCCTTGATGTTCTGGTCGAGGATGCCGGCGATCATGTTGGCGTGCACTTCCACCCCGGGATAGACGCTGTCCACCGGCGTGGCCCGCAAGTCCATCAGGCCGGGCGCGGTGGTGCCGACCAGCACGATGGCGTTTTCGAGCATGCCGACCGGCACCCGATCGCGCAGGACGTCGCTGACGGGGATGTAGGGAAAACTGCCGCGCTTGCCGCGATAGGGAATCAGGGCCGACACCTGGGCATCGACCGGAATGCGGCGGTTGCCCAGCGTCAGCCACTCCAGGCCGGCATAGGCATCGCCCGCCTCGACGCCTTCGGCGAAGCCGGCCTCGATCTTGGGCGACCCCAGCGCGAGCCGCGCCACGGCGAGCGAAAGCGCCTCGTAGTAGGCATCGGCGTGCTTTTCCAGCATCGGGACGCGCCGCGAGATGCCGTCCTCGTCGATCAGCGGATCGAAATGTCCCGCCGCCGCGGCATTCTTCTGCAGCTCCGGCAGGTTCGCCCCGAAGCCGATGGATTCGATGAAGTCGATCGACCGGTTGCCGAAACTGCCCGGCGCGAAGCTGGGCGGCGGCAGCGCGCCGGTTCCACCCTCGCTGCCGACACCGCGCTTGAAGTAGTAGCCGAGCACGATGGGCCGGTTTTTCAGGCTGTCGGCGAAGAGCTGGTCGTAATCGAGGGAAGGCCGGATTTCCTTGAGCATGGCGCGGAAATTCTTGTCGCTGCCGAGCCGGGTCCTGGACATTTCGTCCAGGCGCTTGAGGCCGGAGCTTTCGTCCCGCTCGGCGAACACCACGTCGAAGCCCAGCACCTTGATCTTGTGCTGGTCGAACAATTTGTCCATCAGCAGCGCCAGCTTGTTGCGGCTCCAGGGCCAGCGCCCTTCTTCCTGCAGGCTTTTTTCATCGATGTCGAGGATGACGATGCGGTTGTCGACGGTGGACGGCATCATCAGGTTGAGGCGGAAGTCGTAGGCGAAGCTTTCCATGCGATCGAGGAAACGCAGGTGCACCAGACCAACGGTATTGGAGAGGAAGAGCAGCAGTACCACCAGACTGAGGCTGATACGCACCAGATGCCGCTTGAAGAATCCGTTCAAACGCATGCCGACCCTTATAATTTTAGTTTGTGGATCAAGAATATCCCAAAACTTCCAGATTTAACAGTTGGCGCATGCAGGACAGCCTGCATGGCACAATGATCGCTCAAACCATTCATCTCTACGGATTGCCCATGCTGCCCTTTGTCGAACTCGGTCACGCCCCCCACGCAGACGCCTGCATCATCTGGCTGCACGGCCTCGGCGCCGACGGCCACGATTTCGTCCCCGCGATCGAATGGATGGCGCCGGAGCCGAACTGGCGCTTCATCCTGCCGCACGCGCCGCGCCGGCCGGTGACCATCAACCACGGCATGCAGATGCCGGCCTGGTACGACATCTACGGCAGCGACATCGCCGCGCGCCAGGATGCAGCAGGTATCCGGCAATCCGCCGCCGGCGTCGACGCGCTGATCGAGGCCCAGCGGGCACGGGGGATAGCCACGGAGCGGATCCTGCTGGCGGGATTCTCGCAGGGCGGCGCCATCGCGCTGCATTGCGGACTGCGCTATGCCGGCCGCCTGGGCGGCATTATCGCGCTTTCCACCTATCTGCCCCTGGCGCAGGACCTGGACACGGAAAAATCGGCGGCCAATGCCGCCACGCCGGTGTTCATGGCGCACGGGCTCTACGATGCGGTGATTCCGGCGGACGTGGGCCTCGCCTCCTGCGCCAGGCTCAGGCAGTCAGGCTACGAAGTGGATTGGCACAGCTACCGGATGCAGCATTCGGTCTGCGAGGAAGAGTTGTCCGACACCCGGCAATTCATCGCGGCGCGCCTGGCATAGCCGCCAGGCATGGAGGTCTGACTCAGGCCGCTGCAGCGGGCGGTTTCTCCAGCATCACGGCCTGCACACGCACCCAGTCGTCCTTCTGCTCCATGACCTGCCCGAGCCTGACCTGATAGGCGCTGCGGTCGGTGCGTAGCTCGTAATAACCGCCGTCAACGAATTCGATCACCGGCATCAGCAGGCTGGAGGGGATGGCGCGTTCCTCGTCCTTGGGCAGATAGAGCGCCGGAAAGGGCGGCGGACCCTGGGTGGTCAGGGTGGCGGCGGTGAAAATATCGGCGGCGAAATATTCCCTGGCGGCTGCCAGGCTGCGCATGCGGACGTAGGCCGGGGTATGCGACAGCAGCTCGATGCCGACATAACGCTGGTTGCCGCCCAGCTGCTTGATGCTACGCACCACGCCGACCGGGGTCATGTCATGGTTGAACTGGTCATCCAGGGCAATCAGCTTGCCGGGCTTGAGCCAGAGATTGAGTTCGGCATTGACCACCGCCCCCAGCCCGTAGCGGCTTTCGTTTTCGATATGCCATTTTTCCGCACCCCCGCCGGCCGACGCGACGCCCGGCTCGGAATCGTCGCTGACGCTGATCGCGTCGGCACCGATCGGGGTAGCCTCGAAATGCCCCTCGCGGCCACGGACCCGGGCATAGGCCACGTTCTTGACCTGCTGGCAGACGTTGAGGATGCCGTTGACCAGCTGCGCCAGCTTCTCCACCCCCTCGCGCTCGTCGAGGCGGCGCTGGCGCTGATAGTCATTGCGCGACCATTCGCCGAGCAGATGCTCGATCAGGTTGAGCGCGTCGGCCTGGCGCACGCCTTGCAGCAGGGCCAGCTTGGATTGGCCGGGCTGCGTCAGGCTTTGCTTGAGGCCGACGATCTGCTGCTCGACCGCGTCCAGTTCCCAATAGCGGTAATCCGCGGCCGGCTCGGTGTTGCGCAGGCGGCGTCCGCTGCGGTCTTCGTTCAAATTGACGAAAAACAGGTGCCGCGCCGCGTCGTAATCTGCGCTCAGCGTGATGCCGCTGCACCACCAGCCCAGCCAGCTGGCCAGCAGTTCGATTTCCACCTTCTGCATGTTGGTGTGGTTGAGCGTTCCCAGCATCAGGGTTTCCAGATAACAGGCCATGATGGTGGCGTGGGGGGTGTCGGGATAGCGGCTGACGCTGGTCAGCGCGCAACCGCGCGACTCCGCCAGCTGATAGAGACCGTGCAGCTTGAGCCAGCCACCTTCGACCATGGGCTGATAGCGGAAATAACGCCACTTCACCAGGTTGCGCTGGCAATCCATCAGGTTGAGCAGGATGTGCGGCAGGTCGGCCGCATCGAGGCCGTGATCGCCCTGACCGACATAGGCGTCCAGCAATCGCTGGTAATTGCTCGCGAGAATGCGGTAGTGCGAAACGACGCATTGCCAGAGGCGTTCGTCGACTTCCACGGGCAGGGTGGGGGCACGGCAATATTGCAAGGTGAGGGCCGCCACGCTCGGCGCGCTGCGGTGGTCGATGGCCATCAGGGCCCGCATCATGGCCTGGTTGGGCTTGACCTCCTGGACCGACAAGTCCTGGAGCCTTTTCTGCACCGCGTCGAGTAAGCCCAGGTGATCGCCTGCCGGCAGATCATCCAGCCATCGGGTATCTAGCATCTTTGCTGGCCTTGCTGTGGTTGCGTCGGAGTCGGAAAAAACATCGTGCTTGAGGTTCTTATTGTCTGCACGTCAGCGTAAACTATGACAGATTTCCGCGAAAAACGCAGCCTTATCCCGATTGACCGGAAAGCCCTATTTTGATACGTTGCAGCCCTTTTTTGACGCGCCGTCCATGAACAACAGCCAGCCGCAAACATTCGAAGGCGCCATCGGCGAGCTCGAGGAAATCGTCGCCCGCATGGAGTCCGGCCAACTTC
>Ga0172373_10007195_pt1 | contig 14528 bp, 14 predicted proteins | sample Lak10m_2_FD_114546 | JGI IMG/M metagenome (GOLD analysis project Ga0172373, IMG submission 114546) | Freshwater microbial communities from Kabuno Bay, South-Kivu, Congo - kab_092012_10m | ecosystem: Environmental > Aquatic > Freshwater > Lake | place: Democratic Republic of the Congo... | reverse complement strand
GTGGGGCCGGCGTCTCTGCCGGCCATTGGGCGAGGACCGGCACGGAGGCCGGCCCCACTGTGCAGGGTGGCGAGAGCGCCATTCTGAACCAGAAAGATGCGGGACCGTATTTACGAAATGGAACACTTAGTCACCCCTTTTCGTGATCCGGCGTCCAGAGCGACACTATGCTTGCATCCCGCTTGATGTGTGGTGTGCCTCGAGCGCTCCGACGACTGAAGATACGGAGGAGAGGATGGAGAAGGTCTTTCGCGCAGTCGACCGACTCAGCGATATTACGGGCAAAGCGGCTAGCTTGCTCGTCGTGGTGCTGACGCTCTCGATCGGGTACGACGTGATCCTGCGGTACATTTTTGCATGGCCGTGCTTTTGGTCATACGACATGACCATCATGTTTTACGGTAGTTTCGCTATCCTCGGCGCGGCCTACTGTCACTATCTTCACGGTCATGTGAGGATGGACCTCCTCTACGGTAAGCTTTCGACCAGAGGAAAGGCCATCGCGGACATCGTCGGATACCTGCTCTTGTTCTTCCCGCTGATGACAATCCTGGTCTACAAGTGCGGTGAGAATGCCATCTGGTCGTTGCAGATCGGAGAGCGTTCAGCCGCCAGTGCTTGGAGACCGCTTATCGGTCCATTCAAGCTCGTCATCGCTTACGGACTGGCACTGTTTCTCGTCCAGGGCATTGTCGATTTTTTGCGTCGCGTGATTACCGCGGTTAAGGGAGTAGAGTATGAGTCCTGAGCTAACCACCATCCTTATGATTGCCAGCCTGTTCATCCTGCTCCTGGGATTCCCGGTCGCCTTTGGAGTGGGAACGGTCGGCCTCCTCTTCGGTTTGCTCACTTCAGGCAATGCCTATCTGTATATGCTCCCCGCGCGCATAATCGGAGGCACGCTGTCGGAGTATATCCTCGCAGCAGTCCCCTTGTTCATCTTCATGGGCAACATGATGCAGACCTCCGGGGTCGCCGAGCGAGCTTTCGTAATTCTTCACCGGTGGTTTGGCGGCTTCAACGGCGGGCTAGGTGTTGCCACCCTCGTGCTTGCAATGATGTTTGCAGCAACGACTGGAGTTGTGGGGGCCTCCGAAACGGCGATCGGATTGCTTGCGGTTCCTGCCATGCTCAGTGCTCGCTATTCGCAGTCGATCGCGAGCGGAGTTGTGTGTGCGGGAGGGACTCTGGGTATTCTTATTCCGCCAAGCATCATGCTGATCCTCTATGCGCCGATGGCCGGCGTGTCGGTGATCCAGATGTTCGCGGGCGCGGTCATCCCGGGGCTTCTTCTCGGCTTCTCTTATATCGCATACGTTGTCATCAGATGCGCCATCAACCCGACGATGGGCCCGGCTGCCGAATCGGGCGAACGCCTCGCCTTTTTCAGTAAAGAATCGCTGGTCATGGGATGCAAGCACTTGCTCCCGCCTTTTTCCCTTATTCTCTTAGTCCTCGGATCCATATTCTTCGGTGTGGCCTCCCCCACTGAGGCGGGCGCGGTGGGTTCACTCGGCGCGGTCGTGCTGTGCTTGGCTTACCGAAAGCTCACTTGGTACATCCTGCTGGACAATTGCTATGCCACCCTGCGAATCACCGCGATGATCATTTTCATCGCAATGGCGGCGAACATGTACACTGGCGCGTTCTTGGCAGCCGGTTGCGGACAGGTGATCACGGACCTGCTGACGTCTCTCGGACTGGGCTCTTGGGGAATCTTCCTCACCATGCTGTTCATTATCTTTGTCCTCGGGTGTTTCATCGATTGGATCGGCATACTCCTCATCGTGGTTCCCATATTCGCTCCCATGATGGCGAAACTCGGGTTCGATCCGCTATGGATGGGCCTCGTGATCTGTACAAGCCTCCAGATATCGTTCCTTACCCCGCCGTTCGCTTACTCCATCTTCTATTTGAAGGGCATGAATCTTGGCCTGTCCTTGCACAGCATGTACGTTGGGATCATTCCCTTTGTGCTCCTTCAGATCTTGGTCCTAGCAATAACCATACTCTTTCCTCAGACGTGCGTGTGGCTGCCACGGTGGCTGACGCCATAGACGACCGTCTTGTCCACTCCATGAGTTGAAAAGGACCTGAGATGAAGCTGGAAGAAATTCACCGCATATCAGTGCTTGGGGCCGGCCTTATGGGACATGGTATCGCCCAGAGCTACCTCATGGGCGGCTATCCCGTCATGCTGTACGATGTCGGCCAACCGATCCTCGACAGAGCGAGAGGCTACGTTGGGCAAAACTTAGAGGTGTTCTCGGAGTTCGGCCTGATTGACAAGACAGAAATCGAACCCTGCCTTGATCGGTTGACCACAACGACAGATCTCCAGGCTGCTGTTGAACGGGCTGACTTCGTTGTCGAGGCCGCGCCTGAAGACTTGGCGCTTAAACAGGAGCTTTTTCGGCAAATTGAATCGTTTAGCAACGAAAATGCGATCCTGGCAAGCAATACGTCTTCGCTCACGCTCGCGGACATCGGTGTGAGAGTCAAGAAGAGAGACCGGCTGGTCACCACTCACTGGTTCAATCCTCCTCACCTCGTGCCGACTGTCGAGGTTGTCAGATCGCCGTGGACGAGCGACGAAACCATGGACACGACGTATGCGTTGCTCGCCAAACTCAAGAAGATGCCGGTGAGGATCAACAAGGAAATTCCAGGGTTTGTCGTTAATCGCATCCAAATGGCCATGATACGAGAAGTCTTGAGCATCTACGACCAGGGAGTTGCGAGCGCCGAGGACATCGACAAGGCCGTCAAGGGCAGCATCGGATTTCGCCTCGCCAGCATCGGCCCGCTCCTCACGGTGGACCTGGCCGGCATCAATCTGTGGCTCAGAGTCTGCGAGAACCTGTTTCCCGTCATCGATAGTTCAATGGCTGCCCCCGAGGCGCTGCGAAAATTGGCTGCCCAGGGGTTTGACGGCGTGAAGAGCGGGAAGGGGTTTTATGACTATTCGGTCGCCTTGTCGCAAGGCAGCCTGGACGAGACGGTGCAGCGAAGAGATCGTGAGTTCCTGCAACGGCTGAAGAATCTCTATTGGCAGGATCTGGGCAGGTAAAGCGAAGGGCGCGAGATTGCAATGGTTTTACGCGTTGGAAATTCCAAGAATATTCAACGGTAATTTGAATTGTATGAGATGTTCGTAGGGGCGGGGTTTATCCCCGCCCGCTGTAAAACAAACCGGAACGGGCGGGGATAAACCCCGCCCCTACATCACGTTCAAATAGCGAACCCAATTGAGGACGGCTTTAGGCTTTGGTCATTTGGTTCCGGCGAATACCACCGCACAGCATTACAAGTTTCCGGATCACAGTTCGCAGCGAATCGCCTTGCCGAGGCTGATGGTTCGAAGATCCATTACCACATCATAGGCCACAACTTTCACCCCATTTTTCGCGGCCTTACGGAGTTCCTTGCCGTACGCGGGATCGATTCCGTCCGCGGGTCGGAAGACACTAGCGTCCATCCGTTGGATAAGGAAGAACGAGACCGCGTCATGACCTTCGCGCACCATTGCCTGGAGTTCTCCCAAATGCTTGAGCCCGCGGCTCGTGACTGCGTCGGGAAAGAGCGCTGCGTCATGATCGATGAGGGTGCAGTTCTTGACCTCGATGTAACAGCGCCGACCGTCAGCCCTCTCCAACAGTAGGTCTATGCGTGAGCCTGCCCCGTACGGCACTTCGGAACGCACTGTTTCAAATGGGCCAAGTTCAGGCAACATGCCGAGGAGAAGGCCTTCCCGCACAAGCTTGTTCGGCACGGATGTATTGATGCCGACCAACGAGGACGGCATTTCGATCATCTCCCACGTGTACTTCAAGCGTCGGCCCGGCCGGTCGCTCCGAGAGATATACACTCGCCGGCCAGGTTCGCAGCAGGTCTTCATGCTTCCCGAGTTGGGGCAGTGCGCGGTGACCACGCGGCCGTTTCTCAATTTCACGTCAGCCATGAAGCGTTTATAGCGGCTGATAAGGGTCCCTTCGATCAGCTTGGGCCACTGCACAGGGGGGCTGCTCCTTCGGCGGCCGGCCTCAAAAAAATGAAAGCCCGACGCGTCCGTAAGCGAAATGGGGGCGGCCGTCGGGGTTTCATGGTTTGGGATGATGTGGTGTGTAATCTGACGATGCCATAACTTGATTAATTCTGTCAAGTACAAAAAACAACCGCTCCCCGAGCAAGCACCGACGCACCCCGCCTTGACAATCCTCCGCGGATACTTAATGATTCAGGTGTGGGAAGGACCGGCCGCAGGAAAGCTCCTGCGTGGGCCGGCACCGGGCGCTTCGGCTTCGACGGTCGAATTTCGTGACGTCCGGCTCCTGCGACCCAAGAAAGGACTGCACATGGCGGGGAAGGATTACTACGCGGCCCTCGGCGTCAGCAAGACGGCGACCGAAAAGGAAATCAAGAAGGCCTACAGGCGGCTGGCCCGGAAGTACCACCCCGATGTCAACCCGGGAGATAAGACCGCTGAAGAAAAATTCAAACTGATCTCGGAGGCGAACGACGTCCTGAGTAACCCCGAAAAGAGAAAGCTCTACAACGAATTCGGCGACGACGCGCTTCGGGCCGGTTTTGACCCCGAGCAGGCACGGGCGTATACGCGCTGGCAGCAATACGGAGGTTTCGGGCGCAAGGCCGGCGGCCGAGGTGGCGGCTATTACAACGACTTCTCTTTCGAAGGAGACAACGTCCGTTATTCAGGACTTGATGATTTGTTCAAAGACCTCTTCAGCGGAGGCGGGGCTCGAGGCGCCACCTTCACCCAGAGGGGGCCGACCAAGGGGCGGGATATCGAATCGAGCCTCGAGGTTGATTTTCTCACCGCGATTCGAGGCGAGACCGCCCGAGTTTCGATCCAAAAGGGACCCGGCCCGGATGGACGCGTCCAGACAGAAACCATCGATGTGGACGTTCCAGCCGGCGTGGACGACGGGTCCCGCATACGGCTGGCTGGAAAAGGCGAACCGGGCCCCGAAGGCGGGCCGCCGGGCGACCTTCTGATCAGTATCCGTGTGAGGCCGCACCCCGTGTTCAAGAGAGACGGCGACAATCTGCGAGTCGAGATGCCCGTCACCGTGAAGGAGGCGATGATGGGCGCGGAGATTGTGGTGCCTACTCCCACCGGGCAGGTCCACTTAAAGATTCCACCCGGAACCAGATCAGGACAGGTGCTTCGTCTAAAAGGCAAAGGAGTCAGCAACCTCAAGACCAAGCACGTAGGAGACATGCACGTCGCAGTAAAGGTGGAAGTGCCTACCTCTCAGGACAGCGAAGCGCTCAAGGCGGCTGAGGTACTGGAACGCTTCTACCAGGGGGACATTCGTCGAAACGTCCGCCTGTGATCAGCTCCGGAATAGGTCATGGGACAGCACTATTATTACCGGCACGAAATTATTGAGTTATTCGAGTGTGATGAGGACTTGCTGGACAATTTGGAAGCCGAGGACCTCGTCGCGCCCGTGAGAGTCGACGAAGAGCCCGAACCGGTGTTTCCCCTCGATCAGGTGGAACGGATCAGAATTATTACCAATCTCATGGAGGACCTCGGCGTCAATCTGCAGGGATGCGCCGTGATCCTCGAGATGAGAGAACAGATGCTCCACATGCGGGAGCGCTTTGATCGGATTCTGGAAGCCCTCCACGCAGAGTTCGAATCGAGGCAGCGTTGAATCGGCCGGACGGTTTGAGGACTTGTGCGCTAGCCCTCGGCCTGACGGTCTTTTTGATCTTTGTCCCGCACGCTTGCCCTGCTCAGACCGACCCTGCCGCGGTCCTCAAACAAGCCCAAAGCGAGAAAGACCCTCTCAAGCGTCTCCAGGTCCTTGATCGAGCGATCGAGGCGCCCGTGCGCAGCACTGCGGTTTTGGCAAGGCTCCACTTCGAGCGAGGCATGGCCCATAAAGAGTTACAGGACTGCTTCCAGGCGATCAAGGATTTCAATGCGGCACTGCTGCTCCCCGGCGACATGACGCCCGCGCGCCTGGAAAAGGCACACTGCCTGATTCTGATCGATCAACTCGAAGAAGCTTCGAAGGTTATCGAGCGGCTCCTGCTCGTCCAGCCCACTCTTGGTAGATGCTATGTTCTCAAGGGATTGATCTACGAGCATGAAGGATTTCCCTCCAAGGCCGCGGACGAATACAGTAGGGCGTTGCATTTCGAGCCCCATCTCACGAACGCGCTCTTGATGCGCGCAAATGTGCTTGTCAAGGAAGGCCGACCTCGAGAAGCGATTGAAGATCTCAACGAGCTAGTACTGCGCGAACCAAAACGCGTGGACGCTCTCATCGCCCGAGCGAGGATTCACGTCAAGTTGAGGCAATATGAACAAGCGCTCGCCGACTACGGTCGAGTAGAAGCTCTTGGACCACAGGATGAACGACTAACCAAGGAAAAGGTAAGGGTCTTTCTCACCACCGATCAACCAGAGAAGGCACTTGAAGCGTTGAGCCGTTGCTGCGGCGAGAGTTCCGACGACTCGGAAGCTCTTCTCCTTCGCGTATGGGCGGAGATTCTGCTCAAGAATTACTCGACCGCGGAACTGATCGTGAAACGTGTCCTCGCCGCGCACCCAACTGATGCGGCGGCGCATCTGTACAGCGGGGTGATCGCGATGCGGCGTAAGGAGTGGGACCGCGCCCTCGCGGACCTCAACCAGGCGATCAGTCTCGATTCGTCTCTAGCAGAAGCCCGGAAGCAGCGAGCACGAACATTCATGGAACTCGGCGAACAGGTACGAGCAGCTGCAGACCTGACCCAGGCTGCTGAAATCGATCCCGCTGACGGAGAAATTTTTGCGCTTCGAGGGCTCACCATGTTTGGACGGATGCTCTACGATGCAGCTGTCGCGGACTTCACGCGTGCCCTCGAGCGGCTACCCGGCAATCATCGGATCCTGTACGATCGAGCCGTCGTATTTCTGATCCAGGACGAATGGGAAGCCGCGCTCAAGGACCTGGAAGTGATTCTTACGTCCGGACCCAAGGCTGCACGAGCGTTGAGCTTGCGAGGCGTGGTGCGTGCACGTCTTGGCAAAGCCGTTGCTGCGGCCGAAGATTTCGACCGGGCGATCGCAGCGGACGGGCGTGACCCGGTTGTGTGGAATAACCGTGGCTTCTTTCGTTATCAGTCAGGGGATTACGCGTCTGCTGTGACGGATTTCAACGCAGCGCTCCAGCTCAATCCCGATTACGGGCCGGCTCGTTACAACCTCGGCCTGGTCCTGGACCGGAAGGAATCGGCGTATGCGGCGGAGCAGTTTCCCAGCGATTCGCTTGAGACGAGTGAGGCGAAATCCCAATGACCAAGAAACGCTACCGCGGGATCCTCGCGGACGTTGACGGCACGATCGTTCGTGGCTCCACCTTTATCCCCGGCGCGCGGGAGACTTACGATCGCTTCAGAGATAGAGGTATCCGTTGGATATTCTTGTCCAACAACGCGACAATTCCCGCGACACTGCTGGCAAAGCGCATCAAAAATCTCGGGTTGAACGTGACTGAGGATCAGGTCCTCAATTCCGCCGTAGCGCTTATTCGATCCCTCAATAAAGAGCGCCCGGACGCTCGAGTCTACACCGTTGGCGAGCCCGCCTTTGTCAATGCGATGAAAGACGCGGGCGTGGTTGTGGTGGAGGACTCGGAGCAGGTCGACATCGTCGTGGCAGCCATGGACCGAAGCTTCAGCTACGATAAACTGGCCAGGGCGCAAGCCGCAATTCACGCCGGCGCGGCCTTCTGGGCCTCGAACCTGGATCCGTCGCTGCCGATCGAAGACGGCTTCCTCCCCGGCGCAGGCAGCATTATCGCGGCGATTGAGACTGCTGCCGGCCATCCGCCGGATCGAGTTTTCGGCAAACCATCGCCCGACATGGCATTTATCGCGCTCGAGCAACTTGGACTCCCCGTGGAGGAGTGCCTCGTCGTGGGGGACCGGATGACCACGGACATACTCTTTGCCCGAAACGCGGGGATCGATTCTGCGCTCGTCTTGACCGGCGCTACGTCGCGCGAAGATCTCCCGCGCTACTCGTACGCTCCTGATTATGTTCTTGATAGTATCGCGGACATCCGGGTCCTGTTCGAGTAGATGCCCGCCCAGTCGGAAGCCAAGGCCGGGTCGAAGAGCCAATGGACGACGCGGACAAGAAAACCGAACAATTGCTCGCGGAACTGACGGAGCTGCGCAGGCGAGTCGGCGAACTGGAGGCGCTTGAAGCGGGGCGGCTCAAGGTTGAGCAGGCGCTGCGCGATTCGGAAACTCGCACGCGCTCTGTAGCGCAGTCAGCGGTCGATGCAATAATCTCGGCCGGTGGCGATGATCGGATTGTTTTCTGGAATAAGGCTGCGGAGCGGATCTTCGGTTATACGGAACAAGAAATATTGGGGCAGCCTGTCTCCATCTTGATACCACCACCGTTGAAAGACGCACACCGCCGAGGAATGGAACGCTATCTCAAGACAGGCCGACCATCCGCCATTGGCAAGACCTTGGAACTGCAAGGGCTTCGGAAAGACGGCTCCGAGTTCCCGCTGGAGCTGTCACTCTCCGCATGGCACGCTGGGGACCGGGTCTATTTCACCGGTATCATCAGAGACATCACTGCCCGGAAAAAGGCTGAGCGTGCCTTAGCCGCCAGCGCAGAGACTGCTCGACGTCGGACCGAAGAGCTGGAATCGCTCGTTCAAATGGTTATTCACGACCTCAAGTCACCTGTCATCACGATCGCCGGAATGGTCAACATATTGAAGAAGACCTTGAAAGAGTTTCCTCCGGATGAAGCACGGCAGAAGATCCTCGAGCAAATCTGCGCATCAAGCGAGACGATGGAGCATTTCCTCAGAGACCTGCTTGATGGGCTCGTGCTGGAACAGCAACCGCCGAACCGCGGTCCTTTCCGGTTAGGTGAGGTCGTGAAGCGCGTTATTGCACGACACAAGCAAGCGGTAGAGGAGCGAGGCATATCCGTGACCGTGGACCTTCCCGATTCGATCCCGGAAGTCTTTGCGGACGAGCGGCGAATCGAGCAGGTGATCGAGAACCTGGTCGGCAACGCGATACGCTACATGGGTGAGAAAGGGTCTCCCGCGCTCCGACTGCAAGTGGCGCTGCAGAAAAATCGGCTTGTCACTACCGTGTCCGACAACGGCATCGGTATTCCGGCCACATTTCAGGAAAAGGTTTTCGATCGTTTCTTCCGAGTGCCGAACACCGGGGTGAAGGTCGGCACCGGTCTAGGGCTCTCAATAGTCAAGAAGATCGTTGAGAGCCACGGCGGGATTGTATGGGTGGATTCGGAGGACGGCAAGGGCTCGACATTTGGATTCACTCTACCTGTCGGCAATATTCCCGATCTTCATCAACCAGACTGAGCACTAAAGGAACGAGGCTCTTGTCAAACATATAGCCCTTCTTTTTCAATACGAATCCGAAGAAAAGGGTTCATCTTCTCCCGCACGCGGATGATCTCCACTCGCCTGCCAATTAGCCCTTCAATATCCTCCTTGATGTGCACCAGCGCGAAAGGATTGGGTGTATCGGTTTTGATACAGATATCTACATCGCTGTCTTCTCGAGCTTCGTCACGAGCAACGGAACCAAAGATTCCGATCTCCAAGATGCCGTATTTCTTGGCGTTATCGCGCTTGAACTCCTGCAAAACAGCTAGGACGTAGTCTCGTTTCATGATATTCCTCGCTACCCCTGAGCGATGATCTTGTATTCGGATACGACCTCGACGTTATTCTTGATCATCTGCCACACAGGGGCGACCGATTCTTGAGCGAGATTGATCGCCTTCTGAATATCCGCATCCTGAGTATCGCTTGAGTTCAACACGAACTCAAGATAGATCTTTTCGAACTTAATCGGGGGCTCGGTTCGTCTGAGGCCCTTTGCGTTCACTTTCAATCCGGTTACGGTCTTCCCCATTTTTCTCAACAAATACACAATCGACGTGCCGCTGCAGCCTGCGAGGCTCATGAGTAGCAATTCCAGGCCATTGTAGCCTTGCCCGTCCCCGATTGGTGGAACGTAGTCAAAAGCGATCGGCCGGCTGGGATTGCAGCGTGATATGCCGGTGAATTGGACTTTGTCATTGGTCAGGGTAACGCTTACTTCCTCGGATTGTGCAGCCATGGGATACTTCCTCTGCTTTTTGTACCGCCGTTGATAACGATGAAGCGGCTGTTGGCTTGGCGTAATACCGATGCGCTTTCAAAGAAGTGATTTGCGCGGGCGGCCGGGATGCCTCACCGCTTCGATGGCGCATTGGTATAAGATCAACCACTTGGCTCCTTGTTCTTCCGGTTGACAACCTTGTACAGCCGCCATCGGCCTTCCGCGGTCAGCGGCGTCAACAGAGATGCGGATCGAATGTTTTCGTGCATCGCGTCCGTGCCGTTTACAAGCACGAAGTCGAAGTACTTGAGGTCGGAATCTTTGACCTGTTTGGGGAACCATTCAAGAGCAATGGTCCAGGGAGGGTCGAAATCGCTCTTGTAAACCACCAAGGACTGAGGGAATTCCGCGAAAGAGAAATTCAGTTTGCCTCCCTTCAGTACTTGTGAATACGCGAAGACTTGAATGAAAGCAGGAGCTTTCACGAAACCACTCGATGGAATGTAACTCAATCCAAGGACAGTCGGCCTTTCCGGCAGGGCGTTCAGCGACTCCTTCAGACCCGACAGTTCCTTTCGTTCAAAACCGATCCATGATGCTGCGGTCACGAGGCAAAACGTGGCGACAAGCGCCAGAGCGACCGCTTGCCTGAGAATAGGCTTCAGAACCGGTGGAGGGAACGCCGCGAGCAAGGAAATTACCGCCATGGGCATCCATCGTGTGCTGAATCGAATGGTGCTCATGTACTTTTCCGGAAGAAACATTACAAAAGAGAAGAACATTGCCGAAAGCAGCAAGAGCGGCCAATCGACTTTCGATCTCAATGTCTTACGATTTTGGAGCACGGACAGCACGATCCACCCAACACAGACACCCACTACTACATGCTCGATAGGACCCCGAATTCCACCCAGAGCCGCCTCTGTGAGCCATGATAGCGAAATACGCGACAATGGCATCGTGTACCACAGAGCGGGCGTCGCCCAGGAAGAATCCGAGATCTTGGGGAACCAGGCGATCGCGGGCACAATAAGCGGCATCAGGTAGGTCAGCCGTCTGAGAAAAAGCTTGAAGTCCCGTCTCACCTCGAGGCTTTCCAGTCCCAGCCAACAAAGACCGGCCAAGAGCCACAGCAAGTGGCACAGGTAAAGGAGTAAGGCGGCTCCCAGCAGTTCCAGACATTCTCTTACAGTGAAATTCGGGGCTGGTTCCCTCGTGGTGAGAAGAAACCAGACAAGAAATACAGGCCAACCGACAGCAAAACTGTAGAAGCCCCAGTACAGAATGTGGCCAAAGAAGAACAGACAACCCAAGACAGCAGCTGATTGCGAACGACCTCGCCGAATCGATACGAGATGAATCGCCAAAACCCAGGCCAAACCGATGGCCAACATGGCAACGCGGCCGGCGTTCGCGGGACCGAAAACAGACCATGACAGCCCCAGCACCAAGTAGGAAAGGCTGTACGGCGTAAACCACTGAATTTTGTATTCGCTCGCTGCCGGATCGTTCAGGGTTTCCAACAACAGCCTGATTTGAGCTGTCTGTTGGGGCAGATCGGTGATAGGCGGGAACTGCACGAGCAGAAATGGGACAGCCACCGCAACGCAGCAAATCGCAACAAGTATCGGTCGGGGCAGTCCATGTGCGCTGGTCATTGTCTCCTTCGATTCGGTTCGCAAGTCATTCCCGCTCTCAGCGTCCTTTGCGCACTCTGCGGTGAATCGTGCTCGATCGCTGACCGGCTACGGTTGTCGATTAGTCTCTCTCCCTCACTGAGAGAGGATCGGGGTGAGAGTTATCAAGACGCTTACGAGTCCCAGTCGTGCTACAGGTGTCAACCGCGTGCGAACTGCGAGACAACTGCTTTCTACCAAGGAAAATGACGACGGGCCGGCCGGATTCGAGCCGGTTGTCCGGCAGATACCACATCAATCAGTTTGCTGACTGTCCATTGCGATCGACAACCTTGTACAGCCGCCACCGGCCTTCTGATGTCAGCGGCGTCAACAGGGACGCTAATCGAATATTCTCGTGAGTCTCTTCCGTGCCGTTTACGAGCACGAAGTCGAAATACTTCAGGTCAGAATCCTTGACCTGTTCGGGGAACCATTCCAGGTTGTTGGTCCAGGGAGGAACGAAGAACTTCTTGAAAGCCACCAGAGCTGCTGGGAACCGAGCGAAAGAAAAGTTCAGTTTGCCGCCTTTCAGCACTTGCGAGTACGCAAAGACCTGAACGAAAGGAGGTATCTTCACAAATCGGCTCCAATTGATGTAGCTGAGTCCGAGGACTCGCGGCTCTTGGGGCAGCGTATTCAGCGACTCCTTCAGGCCCGACAGTTCTTTCTGTTCAAATCCGATCCACGCTCCCGCGGTTACAAGGCAAAACACTATGACGACCACGAGAGCGGCAATTTGCCTGAGAACAGGCTTTAGGGACGGTGGCGGCAGCGCCACAAGCAACGCGATTGCCGCCATTGGCATCCACCGCGTACTGAATCGAATGGTACTCAGGTATTTTTCCGGAAGAAACAGCGCAAAAGCGAAAAACATCGCCGAAAGCAACAAGAACGCCCAATCGATTTCGGTCTTTAGCGTTCTCCGGTTTTGAAGCACGGACAGCCCGATCCATACAGCACAGACACCAATTATCGCTTGTTCCGCCGGACCTTGAATTCCGCCCAGAGTCGCCTCTATGAGCCACGACAGCGAAATCCGAGACAGCGGATTCATCTCCCACACCGTGGGCGTCGCCATGACGGAATGCGAGATCATCGGGTACCAGACTATCACTGCGACAATGAGCGGTGTGAGACAGGCGAACCGTCTGAAAAATCGCTTAAGGTCTCGTCTCAGCACGAGGCATTCCAGGCCCAGCCAACAAAGACCGGCAATTAACCATAGCAAGTGACACATGTAAAGGAGTAGAGCCACGGCCAGCAGTTCCAGACCTTCTGTCACAGTGGAATTCGGGGAAGGCTCTCTTGTGGTGAGAGAAAACCAGAGAAGAAATACAGGCCACCCGATGGTAAAGCTGAAAAAACCCCAGTACATGATGTGGCTGAAGAAGAACACGGTGCCCAAGGTCGCAGCTGATTGCGAACGGCCTCGCCGAATCGATACGAGATGAATCGACAGCACCCAGATCAAACCGACCGCCAGCATCGCCATACGGCCCGCGTTCTCGGGACCGAAGACAGACCACGATAGCCCCAGCAATAAGTAGGAAATGCTGTACGGCGTAAACCACTGAATCCTGTATTCGCTCGCTGCCGGATCGTTCAGGGTCTCCAACAACAGCCTAATTTGAGCTGTCTGTTGGGGCAGATCGGTGATAGGCGGGAACTGCACAAGCAAGAACGGGACAGCCAGCGCAACACAGCAAATAGCCACAAGCACCGGTCGAGGCTGCCCGTGTGCGGCAGTCATGGTCTCCTTCGATTCGGTTCGCAAGTCATTTTTACTCTCTACTCCGCCGCGGTTGTCTGTTGGGCATTGACCTGATCAAATCCGCCGACCAGCCTGCTGAAATAAACCGGCGCCTTCGTTTCAAAAGTGAGCTGATTACCACTGAACGGATGCCTGAATGACAGCGACATAGCATGAAGCGCCAGACGCTTGTGCGAGTCATTCCCTTTTCCATACTTCCGGTCCCCCACAACCGGGTGTCCGATACCGGCGAGATGCACGCGTATCTGGTGCTTCCTGCCCGTCAACAGATCGATTTGCAGCAAAGCAAACTCGTTTGTCTCCTTGAGCACTCTGTAAGCCGTATGAGACAGTTTTCCATTTTTGGCGTCGGATGCGGAGTACACGCCCAGAGCTTTGTTCTCTGCCAGGTACGTTGAAATCGTCTCCGAGCGCTTCTCGAACTTTCCATGAACGACCGCGAGATACTTCTTCTTCGTGTCTTCCCACTGGCTCTGCAGGGAGCGCTTTGCCTCTTCGGTTTTCGCAAAGACGAGTATGCCTGAAGTTTCCCTATCCAGCCGGTGAACAATGAAAATGCGTTTCCTGGACTTGGCGCAGCCCTTGCGGACATAATCCGTAAGAATGAAGTACACGGTTCGTGATCTTTCCTTATCCGTCCCGATCGTTAAAAGGCCGGGCGGCTTTTCGACCACAAGAATATCTCTGTCTTCGTGAATAATCACGAGTCCTTTCGGCAGTAGTCTGGCGCCCGGTTCGAAACGTTTATGCATAGTGAGTGCTCTATCGGCCTCCGCGCTGAAATGACTTTTTGTAACCACCCCTGTTAGGGCTTTCGATTATTGTAATCGTTCACCGGGAGGGTGGCCGTCCTCACCCCCCAACCCCCTCTCCAAGGGTGGAGAGGGGGCTTCCAACGCTCCCCTTCTCCATACTTGGGGAAGGGGCAGGGGGATGGGGACTCT
>Ga0172373_10007192_pt1 | contig 14531 bp, 13 predicted proteins | sample Lak10m_2_FD_114546 | JGI IMG/M metagenome (GOLD analysis project Ga0172373, IMG submission 114546) | Freshwater microbial communities from Kabuno Bay, South-Kivu, Congo - kab_092012_10m | ecosystem: Environmental > Aquatic > Freshwater > Lake | place: Democratic Republic of the Congo... | reverse complement strand
GAAGCTCAAATACCACATCCAGACCAGCGGCCGCAGCTTGCATGCGCAAGAGATCCAGTTCAACGACATCCGCACCACACTGCAGGCGCTGATTGCCATTTACGACAACTGCAACAGCCTGCACACCAACGCGTTCGACGAGGCCATCACCACGCCCACTGAAGATAGCGTGCGCCGCGCCATGGCCATCCAGCTCATCATCAACCGCGAATGGGGCCTGGCCAAGAATGAGAACCCGAACCAGGGCGCGTTCATCATTGACGAGCTGACCGAACTGGTGGAAGAAGCGGTGCTGTCAGAATTTGAGCGCATCACCGAGCGTGGTGGCGTGCTGGGCGCGATGGAAACCGGCTACCAGCGCGGCAAGATTCAGGATGAGTCGATGCACTACGAAATGCTCAAGCACACCGGTGAGCTACCCATCATCGGCGTCAACACCTTCCGCAACCCACACGGTGATGCAGTGCTGGACAAGCTGGAGCTGGCGCGCAGTACCGAAGAAGAAAAGCAGAGCCAGCTTAAACGTTTGGCGGACTTTCATGCCCGTCACGCCAAAGAAGCCCCAGCCATGCTGGCACGCCTGAAGCAGGCGGTGATCGACAACGCCAACGTGTTCGATGTGCTGATGGACGCGGTGCGCTGCTGCAGCCTGGGCCAGATCACCAACGCGCTGTTTGAGGTGGGCGGGCAGTACCGGCGCAATATGTAGGTGGAGCCGTACGCTCGGTCATGCGAACGACGTTGCACGTCTTCGCGTGCTGTTGCGTGTCGGCATGGCCTGTGTTTCTCGCGATCATGGAAAAAAGTTTTGATCCAGCGCGAGCGAGTTGCGCAGTCGATGCCAGTCAAACCCGGCTCCAGGGTCTTTCTTGCGCACGGGCGCAATGTGCTCATGACCGACGAAATGGGCAATGGGATAGCGCTGCATCAAGCTGGCGCACAACGCAGTCAGTGTGGTGTACTGAGCCGCATCGAACAAGTCGCCGTCCAGGCCCTCGAGTTCGATACCAATACTGTTGTCGTTGCAGTTGGCGCGCCCTTGAAAACTGGACACCCCAGCGTGCCAGGCACGCGAATGGCAACCGACGAGTTGATGCAAGCTGCCGTCCCGACGAATGAAAAAATGCGCTGAAACCTGCATATCCCGGATGCTCTGAAAATAGGGATGACGGTTCCAGTCGAGCTGATTTTCAAACAATTGCAGCACCTCAGGACCACCGTACTGACCGGGTGGAAGGCTGATGCAATGCAGTACGACCAGGTCGATCTGGCAACCGGACGGGCGAGCGCCAAAGTTGGGCGACGCCGAGATGGCGGCAAAACGGTACCAATCGTCTCGCCAGAGCGACGGCCTTCCCGCCGGTTGTGGAATCTCAGGAAAAGTCATCTTGCCCAAAACCGGTGGCAGGCGCCTCAATCTGCAATCGTTCGATGCGGTAGCGCATTTGTCGCAAGCTCAAGCCGAGTCGGGCAGCCGCTGCTGTTCGGTTGAAACGCGTGCTTTGCAAGGCTTGCGTCAGGATGTCACGCTCAAGCTGGTCCAGATACGCTTGCAGGTCAGTGGGCATCGGCACATCTGAGGCTTCACCCTTGGGGTCAAGCAGAGGGACGCCGCCTTGAGATGAAGCGACCGGTGCAATGCGTTCGGGTACAGGGGCCGCCGCGAACGAGTCCAGATTCAGGTTTCGTCCGTCACTGAGGGCCACGGCACGATACAGCAGGTTTTCCAGTTCGCGAACATTGCCGGGCAAAGACAGCGTCGACAAATGGCGCAGTGACTCGTCGGTCAGCAACGGCTTTGTCATGCTGGCCTCTTCGGCGATACGTGAGAGCAAGGCATCGCAGAGATCGGGTAGGTCTTCGGTTCGCTCGCGCAAAGGCGCGATCACCATGTCGATAACGTTGATTCGGTAAAACAAGTCCTGGCGGAAGCGACCGCTCTGAACTTCTTGTGCCAAGTTCTTGTGGGTGGCACTGACAATGCGGACGTCGACCGCATCTTCCTGATTGGATCCCAGCGGGCGCACGCGACGTTCCTGGATGGCCCGCAGCAACTTTGATTGCATGGCCAGGGGCAGATCACCAATTTCGTCCAGAAATAGAGTGCCTCCCCGTGCTGCATGAAAAAAACCTTCGCGGTCATGGTCTGCGCCGGTGTATGCGCCCTTTTTGGCGCCAAAAAATTCGGCCTCCAGTAGTGACTCCGGGATGGCACCGCAGTTGACCGCAACCCAGGGTCCCTTGGCCCGGTGACTGTTGGCGTGTATGGCATAGGCGACCAGTTCCTTGCCGGTACCAGACTCGCCGGTGACCATCACGGGCGCCATGCTGGGTGCAATCTTCAGTATCCGTTCCTTGATCAGTTGCATACACTCAGAGCGTCCTACCAGACGCACCAAGGCACGTTGTCCAAGTGCACCACCAACCGGGCCGTGCATGTTAAGACTCCCCAAGATGGGGGGGGCTCTGGGCGGCGTACCTACGCCACGAACGGTAGAGGCCACCACGAGCCGGAACTGCTTGAGATCGACTGGTTTGGTTAGATAGTCAAAAGCGCCAGCCTTGAGTGCTTCGACTGCGTTCTGGGCCGAACCGTAGGCGGTAATGACAATGCAGCGCTCGGTACGGGCGTCCAACTTGATCTGGTGAAGCAGCGACATCCCCAGACCATCTGGAAGACGCATGTCGGTGATCAGGATGTCGTAGCTGTTCTGGGCCAGTCGCGCCTGAGCCTGCTGCAGGTTTTCTGCAGCGTCAACGACGTAACCCTCGCGCAGCAATGTCAACTCGTACAGCGTGCGCAGGTCTGGCTCGTCGTCGACGATCAGAACGCGAATGGATGCTGCGGGAGCCGTCATGGCATCAAGGGCGAGGAATCAATTGCGATCGGGCTGTGAATTGGCATGCGAACGAAACATGACAAAAAAATCATTACCTGGCACCGATTTTCCCCTGATCTGTCGGTCGTTGCGCTCGTAGCCAATCAAGGCCCCATGACTTTCACACAACTCACGGCAAATGTACAACCCCAATCCGCTGGATCGACTTTCTGATGAAAAAAAAGGTTCAAACAAGTGCCGCTCTACCGACGGGTCTAACGCAGCCGCGTCACTCCAGACGCTCAAACGCACCATTTGCGGCGGCCCGTTCACTTGAGGCGGCAGCACGGCAAGTTGAATGCCAGCTTCCTGTCGACTGGTGTATCGTAGCGCGTTGTCGAGCAGGTTGGTCATCATCCGACGCAAATGCTCAACGTCGAAAAGCACCTTGATCCCCGGCGAGATGGGCTCGATCCACAGCACGTCAATGCATTGGTTTTGCATGCTCCAGTCCCGACCCATACGCTGCAGCGTACTGTCGAGCTCAATCCATTGCTCGGCGCCAGGGCAATCAGGCACCTGAACCAGGTGCAGGATGTCCTGGATGATGTTTTCGAGCCGACTGGCATTCTGACGAATCAACTGCGCCAGTCTGAGTTGTGCCGGATCGGTCAAATCCTCTGTCAGCAACTCGTTGGCCTGCGCAATGGCGGCCAATGGGTTGCGGATCTCGTGCGCAACGGCGGCAGACATTCGCCCCATGCCAGCGAGTTTTTCCGCCCGGATGCGTGCCTCAAACTCGCGTTGATCCTGCAGGAAAACGACGCATAGCTCCTGCGTATCACGTTCGATCGAGCTGGTTATTTGGGTGCGCGCCAGCAGACGCCTCAACGGACCCGTACCCATCCGAATTTCGATTCGCGCCTGTTGCGCCTTTTGGGCGTTGAAGCTGTCTCTGACCAATGCCCACAGGCCACTCCAACCAGGGTCTGCCGTCAGGTCGGCCGGCACCGAGTGACCGGCTTCGAGCAATGCCGCAGCTGCCGGATTGGCCAGATGAATTTGTCCGGACACTGTGACGACCAGAATTCCCTCGGTCAGCGAATCGATCACCAACTGATTGACCTGTTGCTGTACCTGCGCGACAAGTTGACTGTGTTGGGCACGCAGTTCAACGCTGGCCAGCCGGGTCGCCATCTGGCTGGCGACGAAGGAGATGGCAAAGCACCCCGCACCAGTCAGCGCCGCCTGCGGCAAGTAGGTCGCCAGGTCTCCGGCGCCTCTGATGGACTCCCAGCTGGCATCGCCGAACAGCAATAACGTGACCCCAGCCGCTGACGCAATGGCTTGCCGCGGGCTGCCCAGTACGCTGACCATCAGTACCGGCAGCGCAAGCAACGCGGTGTAGTTGATGCTGCCACCTTGGACCAGCTGCAGGCCGCTGAATGTCAGCACGTCCAGGCCAACTGTTCTTAGCCACAGTGCATCCAGCGTTTGTCCCAACTGTCGGGGTCGGTCGGTCAGGCGCAGCCACAGCGCCGCTCCCGCGTAAGCCAGGCAGATCATCAGTGGGGATCCGGTTGCTGATGTGTTCAGCAGGTAAAGCCCGGCCTGCAAGAGCACCAGAACAACACCGAGGGTGGCGCGCGCTGTCATGAAGCCGCGCCACAGCCGTTCAAATTCTGGGGGTTGTCCGCCTGCGCTGAATTCTGTTTCCAGAGCGCGCGCCGTCATTCAGCCTTCCGATTCATGCAGGTGTGTCTCACTGCAGTAGTGTCCCTGATCACCAATGACCGCGTCGCTGGCCAGCAGGTGAACCCCGCAATGATGACAGCGCACCAGCTCAGACGGTACTTCGGTTGCCCGCTTTTGTCCGACCGCGCTTGGATGTGCCATGAGACGACGCAAAAACCATACGCCGCCCAGAATCACCGCCAGGAAAAACAGCGCCTTCACAGCGTCTTGCCCAGCACCACTTCCATCACAAAGCGCGAACCCACATAGGCCAGCAATAGAAGACCCGACCCTACATAAAGCACACGCACGGCCTGGCGCCCGCGCCAACCAAAGTGGGTGCGGCCAATCAGCAGAACTGCAAACGTCAGCCACGACAGGATTGCAAAAACAGTCTTGTGATTGACCTGCAGGGCGTGCGCCCCGCCGTAGAGCTGGCCGCCAAACAGAAGCCCCGCCAACAGAGTGGCCGAAAGCAAGACAAAGCCGACGGTCACAAACCGGAACGTCAGGCGCTCCATGGTCAAGATGGGCATACCCGTGCGGACGTCGCTGGCTTGACGGATACGTGCCTCGGCGCGTGTCATCAGCCAGGCGTGCGCCACCGCAATTGCGAACAAACCGTATGAAGAAATGCCCAGAGCAAAGTGCAGCGGCAACCAGGCCGAAGTGTTTGCAGTCAGCGTCGCACCCGGAAACACGACCGCCAGCAACACACACGCAGATCCCAGAACCGAAGTCAACCAGGGTTTGCGGAACTGAGGGTAGATAAAGCCCTCAATGGCGTAGACCAATCCGACCAGCCAAGCGGTCAGCGACAACGCTGGTGCAAAGCCAAAACGCGCCTCAGGTCCGCTCAGGCCCATTAACAACAGTGCGCCGTGCAAGGCCCAAGCCAACCATACCGCCGCGTTGACGAATGTCACCGGCAGGCGGCTGGTGCCGACGGCAGCCACCGCGTAACCGGTGGCACAGATCAATGCAAGCAGCAAGGTCAGCGAAGGGGCACTGGCTAAAATCATGACTACAGTTTAGCGTTTTGTGATCGCCCCCTCATCGGAGGCCTCAACCTTGGCGCGCACGCCGCGACCGCATCCTATGGCTTCAGCACTATCAGACAAACTCTCGCGCCTGGTCAAGCAGCTTCGGGGTCAGGCCCGCATTACCGAGTCCAACGTGGCCGACATGCTGCGCGAGGTTCGTCTGGCCCTGCTGGAAGCCGACGTGGCGCTGCCGGTGGTGCGTGACTTTATTGCCCGCGTCAAAGAGAAGGCGCTGGGCCAGGATGTATTGGGGTCGCTCACTCCCGGGCAGGCGCTGGTAAGCATCGTCAACAAAGAGCTGGCCGCCACCATGGGCGACGGCGTGGCCGACATCAACCTGGCCGCGCAGCCCCCGGCGGTAATTTTGATGGCGGGCTTGCAAGGCGCTGGCAAGACCACCACCACTGCCAAGCTGGCCAAGCACCTGATGGAAAAGCGTGGCAAAAAGGTGTTGACCGTCTCCGGCGACGTGTATCGTCCGGCGGCCATTGAACAGCTCAAAACCGTCACCGCGCAGGCCGGGGCCGAATGGTTTGCCAGTACGCCAGATCAAAAGCCGGTGGACATTGCGCTGGCCGCTCTGGACTACGCCAAAAAACACTTTTTTGACGTGTTGCTGGTCGACACCGCTGGTCGTCTGGCCATCGACGAAGCGTTGATGCGTGAGATTCGCGATCTGCACGCTGCGATCCACCCGGTGGAAACGCTGTTCGTGGTCGACGCCATGCAGGGGCAGGACGCCATCAACACGGCCAGGGCCTTCAAAGAGGCGTTGCCGCTCACCGGCATTGTTCTGACCAAGCTTGATGGCGACGCGCGTGGCGGAGCAGCGTTATCGGTGCGGCAGGTCACCGGTGCGCCGATCAAGTTTGCTGGTGTCAGTGAAAAGCTCGATGGCCTGGAGGTTTTCGATGCCGAACGTCACGCCGGGCGTGTGCTGGGTATGGGCGACATTCTGGCGCTGGTGGAACAGGTCACGGCCGGGGTGGATATTGCGCAGGCGCAAAAGCTGGCGGCAAAAGTCAAGAGCGGTGGTGGCTTTGATCTGAATGACTTTTTGCAGCAAATCCAGCAGATGAAACAGATGGGCGGGCTCTCCAGTCTGATGGACAAGTTGCCCGCCGCCATGGCCGCCAAGGCCGGTCAGGTCGACGTGGGTCGGGTTGAAAAAGATATCAAGCGCAAGGAAGGCATCATTCACAGCATGACGCCGCTGGAACGTGCCAAGCCCGAACTCATCAAGGCCACGCGCAAGCGCCGCATTGCTGCGGGCGCTGGCGTTCAGGTGCAAGAGGTCAACCGCATGCTCAAGGAATTTGAGCAGATGCAGGAGATGATGAAAAAAATGAAAGGCGGCGGCATGATGAAAATGATGAAGCGCCTGGGTGGAATGAAAGGCCTAGGCAGCGGCCTGATGCGTTGACAGGGACCAAAAGCCGCAGGCTTACCTGGCCCTCAACGGATCAATTGACTTCAGTGGTCGTGACGGGCTTGGCACGTTTAGAAACGTCCCTCTTGCTCACTACACCTCGCAAGGTGTAAGTTCGCGTCTCGGTGATGGTGACCTCTGTCATCTGCCCGATCAGCTCGGGCTTGCCAACAAAATTCACCACGCGGTTGCACTCGGTGCGTCCCATCAGTTCACCCGGATCGCGTTTGGATGCGCCTTCCACCAGCAGGCGCTGGCGCGTTCCGACCAGGCTGTCACTGATGCGCGCCATGTTGGCGTTGATGTTGGCTTGAACCTCTTGCAGCCGGCGCAGCTTGACGGCGTGGGGGGTGTCGTCGTGCAGGGCGGCCGCAGGAGTGCCCGGACGCGGACTGAAGATGAAGCTGAAAGAGTTGTCAAAGCCCACGTCGTCCATCAGCTTCATCAGTTTGGTGTGATCGTCTTCGGTTTCACCCGGGAAGCCCACGATGAAGTCGCTGCTGAGCGCCATGTTGGGGCGAATCGCGCGCAGTTTGCGCACCGTGCTTTTGTATTCCATGGCGGTGTAGCCGCGCTTCATGGCCATCAGAATGCGGTCTGAGCCATGCTGCACCGGCAAATGCAAGTGACTGACCAGTTTGGGCAACCGCTCGTATGCCGCAATCAGCGCCGGGGTGAATTCGTTGGGATGACTGGTTACGTAGCGAATGCGCTCAATGCCGGGGATGTCGTGCACGTAGTCCAGCAGCGTAGCAAAGTCGGCCATCTGCGCCGTGTTGCCCAGGGGCGCACGCCAGGCGTTGACGTTCTGCCCCAGCAGGGTAATTTCTTTCACGCCCTGGTCGGCCAGGCCGGCCACCTCCACCAACACATCTTCAAACGGGCGGTGTACCTCCTCGCCGCGCGTGTAGGGCACCACGCAGTAGCTGCAATATTTGGAGCAGCCTTCCATGATGCTCACAAAGGCGCTGGCGCCTTCCTTGCGAGCCGGTGGCAAGTGGTCGAATTTTTCGATCTCCGGAAAGCTGATGTCCACCTGCGACCGGTTCTGGCGTGCGCGTTCGTCCAGCATCCGTGGCAAGCGGTGCAGCGTTTGCGGGCCAAACACCACGTCCACATAGGGCGCGCGCTCGATGATTGCAGCGCCTTCCTGGCTGGCCACACAACCGCCCACGCCAATCAACGCGCCCTTTTTTTTGAGGCGCTTGACCCGGCCCAGATCAGAGAACACCTTTTCTTGCGCCTTCTCGCGCACCGAGCAGGTGTTAAACAGAATCAGGTCGGCCTCTTCGATGTTGTCGGTGGGCTCGTAACCCTGTGCTGCACCCAGAACGTCGCTCATCTTGTCCGAGTCGTACTCGTTCATCTGGCAGCCGTAGGTTTTGATAAATACTTTTTTTGACATGGCCTTACTGCCCGAAATACTCTGTTTTTTGAAGCGTGACCTCATTCACACAAAAGGGCTGACATCGCTTTTTTATTGATCTGTGGGGGCAACTGTGGCCTCTGATCCAAAGCGCACGTTGCCATTGGCCTCAAGACCCGGGTGCTTCTGCTGGGCTTCTGCCGGTCGCAGAATCCAGACGTCGTGCAACATGCCTTGGGTGTCGGGGATGTAGTTCACCAGTAGTTCCTGACCTACAAGGGTGGCCGACAACACGATCAGATTGTTCGAATTGCGGATGCGCGCCCCCGGCGACAGGCGTGCCGCCTGTCCGTTGAGCAGTACCAGCGGTGGGCTGGTGACCTGCAATACGCCACGCAACGCGGTTTTTGGAAACTCCCGTACCGGGCCCTGGGCCGAGGCGTACAGGTTGATCAGGCCAAGTGCGCTGGTCAGCGCAAGCAAGCGCACTGAGCTCCAGGAAATGCAGCGGTTCATGGTGTACATCCAGAGGCTGTTGGGAAGAGCGAATTTTAGCGGGGGGCACGTTCCCCGAACCTGGACAGTTGAACGACCTGAAATCACTGGGTGTTCTTGAAGCGCTGCACCCGCAAGACGGAGACGGTGCGGCGCAGGTTTCTGAAGACTGCATCAAGCTGACCGACGTGGTGCACGCTGATCACAAAGCGCAGGTCCATCACGCCCTGCGGCGACGATTCGGTCATGTCGATCTGGCTGATGTCGGCTTCTGCGCTGGCGAGCGCGTTGGCCACTTTGGCCAGCACGCCCTTGCCGTTCTGGACCGTGACCACGATGCCGGTTTCAAACGCGCGCACCGGGTCGTCCGCCCATTCGACGTTCATGAACCTCTCACTGTCCTTGTACTGCAATTTCCTGGCCACCTGGCAATCGCTGGCGTGGATGGTCAGGCCTTCGCCGCGACCCAGGTAGCCGACGATCGCATCGCCTGGAATGGGGCGGCAGCACTTGGCAAACTGCACCGATGCGTTTTCGCTGCCGTCAATGGCCACGCTGTTTTGTGACACCGTTTCACCTTGCACAAAGCGTTCGCGGGTCAACAGCAAGGCATCGGGTTTTTCGCCGCTGTCGGCCAGCAGCGCGGCCATGCGCTTGGCCACAATGCTCGCAATGCGCTTTCCCAGGCCGATGTCGGTCATCAATTCTGCACGTGAGCGGTTGCCGCTAAAGCGCAGCAATTTGTCCCACACCGTGTTGTGCAAGTCCGAAGCGATGGGCAGACCGTCGATGCCCTCTGCGCGCAACGCTTGCGTCAACATTTTTTCGCCCAGATGTTCGGATTCGGTCAGCGCCAGCGTCTTCAGGTACTGGCGAATTTTTGACCGCGCGCGCGCAGTGCGTACAAAACCCAGCCACGCCGGGTTCGGGCTGGCTTGCGCAGCGGTGATGATCTCGATGACGTCACCGTTTTTGACTTCGGTGCGCAGCGGCACCTGCTCGTTGTTGACCTTGGCCGCTTGCATGTGGTCACCCACACTGCTGTGGATAGCGTAGGCAAAGTCAACCACAGTGGCGCCACGCGGCATGGCCATGATCTGGCTGCGTGGGGTAAACACATAAACCGCGTCAGGAAACAGGTCCACCTTGACGTGGTCCCAAAACTCGGAGGCGTCGCGGGTTTCGTTCTGGATGTCTAGCAGCGACTGCAACCACTGCGACCCCATGCGTTCGTTAGGTTTTGCATCCGCACCAGCCATTTCCTTGTACAGCCAGTGCGACGCCACTCCCGACTCGGCAATCAGGTGCATGGCTTCGGTGCGGATCTGAAACTCGACATTAATGCCCGCCGGACCGACCAGCGTGGTGTGCAGCGACTGGTAGCCGTTGATTTTGCTGATGGCAATGTGATCCTTGAACTTGCCGGGAACCGGTTTGTAGAGCTGATGCAGCACCCCCAAGGCGGTGTAGCAATCGAGCAGGGTAGGGACGATCACGCGAAAGCCGTAGATGTCGGTGACCTGCGCGAAGCTCAGATTTTTCTCATCCATCTTCTTGTAGATGGAATACAGCGTCTTCTCGCGGCCCGCAATGCGAACCTTCAGGCCATTTCGGGCGAAAGCTGTTTCAACGTCAGATTGCACTTTCTGGATCAAGTCGCGGCGGCGGCTGCGCGCCTTGGCCACTGCCTTGGCCAGCACGCCATAGCGCCACGGACGCAGGTACCGGAAGGCAAGGTCTTGCAGTTCACGGTAGGTTTGGTTCAAGCCCAGCCGGTAGGCAATGGGCGCATAGACTTCGAGCGTTTCGGAAGAGATCCGCTGCCACTTGTCGCGCGGCGCGTCCGACAGGGTGCGCATGTTGTGGCTTCTGTCGGCCAGCTTGATCAGGATGACCCGAACGTCGCGGGCCATGGCCAGCAACATCTTGCGGAACGATTCGGCCTGGCTTTCCTCGCGCGTGTTGAACTGCAACTTGTCCAGCTTGGTCAGGCCGTCTACCAATTCCGCAACCGGAGGGCCGAAGCGTTCGACCAGGTCTGCCTTGGAAACATTGCAGTCTTCCATGGCGTCGTGCAACAACGCTGCCATCAACGCTTGCGCATCAAGCTTCCACTCGGCGCATTGGGACGCTACGGCAATGGGGTGGGTAATGTAGGGTTCGCCACTGTTTCTGAGTTGCCCCAAGTGGGCCTGGTCGGCAAACCGGTAGGCCTGCCGGACGTTGTTGAGGTCACCCTGGCTAAGGTAGCCCAACTTTCCGGTGAGGGCGGCAAAACTGGCGGCCGCAGCGTTCACCTCGGCCGGGCTCGGTGGACTGCCATCCAGCGCGGACATCGCATCAGGGCCAGATTTGGCGGGACTGCTCATCCCATGAATATAGCGCCGCCACCGCGCCGAGGCTCGGGTAAACAAAAAAAAGCACCGCCAAGCGGTGCTGGTCGGCGAGCTTTCACGACTTGAAGCGTCAGATCGGAACCTTCTTCAACATCTCGATGCCGATTTTGCCTGCCGCAATCTCGCGCAACGCCGTGACTCCAGGCTTGTTTTTGCTCTCAACCTTGGCGGTGTGGCCATGGCTGAGCATGCGCGCGCGGTACGACGCGGCCAGCACCAGCTGGAAACGATTGGGAATCTGCTGCAGGCAGTCTTCAACGGTGATACGGGCCATGACAACTCCAAAACCAGAAGGGGCGCACTATGCAATGTGTAGTGCCTTGAATGTGTCGGACCTTGCGCGGCGTTGTGAAACGTACTTCAAGCGCTGGGCATGGACGATCGATTTGATGTCAAACAGCGCCCGGTCGAACAACTCGTTGATTATAACGAAGTCGAACTGATCGACGTGAGCCATCTCCCGCGCGGCGTTCTCCAGCCGGGTTTCAATCACGTCGGCGCTGTCTTCTCCGCGCCGCTCCAGACGCGCGCGCAGTTCTTCCCAGTTAGGCGGCAAAATGAACAGCGTGACCGCGTTGGAAAAAATCTTCTTGATCTGCATGGCACCTTGGTAATCAATTTCCAGAATGACGTCAGCGCCCAGTGTCATGCGTTCTTCAATCGCCTTCTTGGACGTTCCGTAGCGATGGTTGTGCACATGGGCCCATTCGACAAAGGCGTCGGCCTGCACCATCGCGTCAAATTCGGCGTTGGTGACAAAAAAGTATTCGCGCCCGTGACGCTCCTGGCCGCGCGGTGCGCGGGTGGTGTGCGACACCGACGGTTGTACCTTTGCATCCAGCTCCATCAAGGCTTTGACCAAGCTGGATTTGCCCGCGCCGCTGGGTGCGGCCACTACAAAAAGATTTCCTGGGTAGTCTGTTGCCATGACGCTTACTCAATGTTTTGCACCTGTTCACGCATCTGCTCGATCAGCACCTTCATGTCGACCGAAATGTGGGTCAGTTCCAGCGCCGCAGACTTGGACCCCAGCGTATTGGCTTCGCGGTGCAGTTCCTGGATCAGAAAGTCCAATCGCTTGCCGATATCACCACCCTTGCCAAGCAATCGCTCGATTTCGTCCAGGTGCGAGCGCAGGCGCGTCAGCTCTTCGGCCACGTCAATGCGAATGGCAAAGGCGGTGGCCTCGGTCAGGGCGCGCTCTTGGGCTATATTGGTGCTGACGCTGCTGTCACTGATTTGCATCGCGTCGTTCCAGCGGTCCAGAAAGCGCTGGCGCTGTTGCGCCGCCAGTTGCGAGATCAGCGGCTCGGCCTGTGTCACCAGCGCGCGCAGTTGGCCGATACGCTCCAGCAGCATGGCGGCCAGCTTGGCGCCTTCGCGCTCACGCGCGGCCAGCAGTGCCTTGATCGCCTGGTCGGCCAGGGCCAGCACCACCTTGGGCAGTTGGTCGCCAACGCTCGCCGGTGCGCCACTCAGGCGGATGACTTCTGCCACGCTCAGCGGCGCGGCATCCGGTAACCACGCCCGGATGGTGTCTTGCACTGAATTGAGCCGCTGCAACAGGTGCGGAGAAGGTTCACCCACGCTGTCCTGATCAGAAGACTCCAGCGCTGCACGCAGTTCAACCTTACCGCGCTTGAGCTTGGTGGTGAGTTTTTCACGCAGGGCCGGCTCGCAGGCGCGCAGCTCGTCGGGCAGGCGAAAGCTGATGTCCAGAAAGCGACTGTTGACCGAGCGAATTTCAAGGCCAAGGCGCTGATTTTTAGGCGTTGCGCTGCTGCCTTCTTCGGGTGCGACCGGTGCCTTGTTCTGGGCGCTGGCGTAACCAGTCATGCTGTAAACTGACATGAGGGTGATGAATCCAAAAAATTGTGTCTGAGAATACCCCGTTTGCACGTTGCCAAGCACCCCAGTGAACTGAAATTATGTCAAAGGCCAAACCCTCCCCGCTGCCTCCTGGTGTCACGATCGGTGGATACCGCATCGTGCGGCGTGTGGCTGCGGGCGGCTTTGGCGTGGTGTACCAGGCCAGCGCTGCGGACGGCCAGCAGGTCGCCATCAAGGAGTATCTGCCAGCCACCCTGACCAGCCGAGACGCCGGAGCGCTCACGCCTCAGGTGGAGCCCGACAAGCTGTCGCTGTATCGCCTGGGCTTGAAAAGTTTTTTCGAAGAAGGTCGTTCGCTGGCACAAATTTCCCACCCTGCGGTGGTCAGCGTGATGAACTTCTTTCGGGAAAACGACACCGTTTACATGGTCATGAATTACCTGGAAGGCGCGAGCCTGCAGGACTTCATCGTGCTGGCGCGCGACCTCAAACAAGCCAAGGTGTTTCGTGAATCGACCATTCGTTCGCTGTTTGAAGAGGTGTTGCGCGGTTTGCGCATCGTGCACCAGCACAAGATGCTGCATCTGGACATCAAACCGGCCAACATCTTCATCACCAACGACGACAAGGCGGTGCTGATCGACTTTGGTGCTGCGCGCGAAGTGCTCAGCAAGGAAGGCAACTTCATCCGGCCCATGTACACCCCCGGTTTTGCCGCGCCCGAGATGTACCGACGTGACAGCACCATGGGGCCCTGGACTGACATTTATGCCATCGGCGCCTGCATGTTTGCCTGTATGCACGGCTATCCGCCCAGCGAGGCGCCACAGCGCAAGACCGACGACCCGATGGTGCAGTCGTTCAAGCGGCTGCAAGGGGTGTATTCGGACAACCTGATCGAGGTGGTGCAATGGTGCATGGCCATGGACCCGATGGCGCGGCCACAGTCGGTGTTCGCGTTGCAAAAAGAGCTCAATCATCCGGGGGAGCGTCGCTACACGCGATTGACCGTTGGCGACAAGGTGCGCCTGAAGCTTGACAACGTGGTATCGGGAACCCGCAGGACGGTACTCAAGTCGACTGTGCTCAATCGCCCTTGATATGAAATTTTCCGTCTTTCAGGTCAGCCGCAAGGGAGGGCGCAAAAACAACGAGGATCGCATGGGGTACTGCTACACCAGGTCGTCTGCGCTGCTGGTGATGGCAGACGGCATGGGTGGCCACCCGCAGGGTGAGGTGGCGGCGCAGTTGGCGCTGGAGAGCGTGGCCAAGTTGTTTCAGCAGCAGGCGTGCCCGGAGTTGCCTGATGTCAATGCATTCTTGTCCGGCGCGTTACTGGCTGCGCATAACGACATCCTTCAGTACAGTGTGGATCAGGCCATGACAGATTCACCCCGTACGACGCTGGTGTTGGCCGTG
>Ga0172373_10007188_pt1 | contig 14535 bp, 24 predicted proteins | sample Lak10m_2_FD_114546 | JGI IMG/M metagenome (GOLD analysis project Ga0172373, IMG submission 114546) | Freshwater microbial communities from Kabuno Bay, South-Kivu, Congo - kab_092012_10m | ecosystem: Environmental > Aquatic > Freshwater > Lake | place: Democratic Republic of the Congo... | reverse complement strand
TGCGCAGCAAGTACTTTAGCCTCACTGCCGCGCTGGACACCCTGCGCAATGGCATGGCTGTGTCCATGCTGTGGAGCACGCTCAAAGACGCGCAAGTCCGCGGGCGAGCTGGGCACCTGAGTGCCAGGGGTGGTCCGGCTGACATGAACGCCATGGAAGCGATCGTCGCCATGCTGATGCTCCTTCTGTGGAAGCTAGAGGTCAGCGACATCATCCCTCACGGGGAGAGCGGCGTTTCGACCATCTTGGGTGCGCGTGTCGACGGAGCCGCTTTCCCGGGCGAAGGTTCACTGCTTCCGTTCTCCTCGACTCTGGCACGCGTAACTGATCGACCAGAGCCCCTGGGTTCAGCTGACGTCCGAGACATCGTTGAGAGTAACCTTAAGGTCTCGGAACGCATCGAAGGCGAGCTGGTTCACTCCGCCAAAACAGCCGGCGAGTACCACCCGCTCCTCGGTGGTGAAGAGAGCACGGCCGTCGGGCGCGTCCAAGCAATCGAACGCATGTGGAAGCACAAGTTCGTTGCTCGTTACCAGACGGCTGCCTTTGGAAGCCACGAGACCTACTCGTCCTGGCTCGCGTACAGCAACCAGGCGCTCTATGACTGGGTGATCGCCCAAGACACAGCGGGTAAGCACGACGAGGCGATTCTGGCCCTGGCGACCATTCTCGAGGACGCCATCCAAGCCAAAACCTTTAGCCTGTCGTCGGCTGTTGGAGCCACGGACGTGCTCTTGCAGTACGTCGAACGCCTTATTCGTTTCTTCAAGGCGTACACGACGGACCTCAAGGACTTCGCGACCTTCATGCTAGTGGACGATCCGGCGTTCGAGACCGTTCGCCTGATGAACCTTCTGGCAGGGGTTCAGGGGAGTTGGTTGCGCGCTGACGGGCGCGTGCTGAATGACATGCTGGCTGCGGTGTCAGTGTGGGCTAGGACCAACTACCTCCACTTGGAAGACGTTGGTCGCGTTCTCTCACGTCACCTCCCTGAAGATGCCATTGAGGCGGTCGACTGGCGGCGGCTCTTGTCTGAACTTGAGCTCGACCATGCTGCCGTTGCTCTCAGCGAGCAGGTGGCAATGTCTGGTCTCAGTCAAATCCTGCAGTCGGACGTCGAACCGGTCGACGCGCTGGCGGCGTTTGCGTCTCTGATGCGTCTGGAACAAGCCATCGTGTCCGTGGCGGATGCCAGTTGGCTCAAGGGCCACTCGCTCGCCGTCTCTCCCTCCTCCGGTCTGCGTGACACCGTCTCCCTGCACGCAGGGAAGCGCCACGAGGACCGCACGACTGTGCGCACACGCGGCCTGACCCCGGCCGTCGGTCGAGGGGCGGGACTCGACGACAACGTAACCATCCACTGATCTCGGCCCAGCGGGCCGGTAAGCCAACAGGACCTAGCATGAGCGTCAAACAGCTGCAGTTTGGCGACGTCCTTGACGTCGTCCGCGATGAACACGTCAACCGCGGGCACCGCGAAGGCCCCGGCCTGTCCGGCATCGTCACTATGCGGGACGACACCGGGCGTATCGTGTTCGAGAAGCGTCACAACCTGATCGTCCTGCGCGGCCGTACGTTCGCGCTGGAGAAGCTGTTCGGCGGAACGATCAGCACCAGCGGCGTCAACGGCGGCGTTGCCCCGTACCTGAGCGACCTGAACCGCACCATCTGCGCGTTTGGCGTCGGTCGGGGCGGCGCCCCCACCAGCGACCCGTTCAGCCCGTACGCGCCGCCGCCGACCGGTGCGGCGGGTGTGGCGCTGGCGAGCCCCGTGCCGTTTCGCCTGCACGACACGGCGGCCGAAGGCGACGGTGACCCACTGACCTTCGTTCCGGCGTCGGAGATCGGCAACTACGGCGGCGCCCGCGCTGTTGAAGGTCGGCCGACTCAGACCGAGTACCTGATGAAGGGCTTCGACGGTGAGCCGGCGTGGTTCTTTGACGAAGCTGCCAACACCGTCTACAAGCAGATCGAGCTCTCCATCACCGAGCACGACTGCCGCACGCTGGCGAGCAACTACATCAATGAGCTCTGCCTGTACTTCTCGCGCCCGGACGCGTTAGACGCCAACGGCGCCCAGACCTACGTGAACGCTGAGATGATGAGCCGGATCACGTTCCCGACGGAAGCACTGGGCCCTAGCAAGAGCCTGCAAATTAGCTACCGCGTGTATGCCTAACGACAAAAAGGAGAAGGGGAAGGGCAAACGCCCTTCCCCCTCTCTTTACTCGTCGTATAGAAGCAGGTCGAATGCGTCGCAAGAGCATCCGAACATGGACCAGTGCTTCTGTTCAGCGGCGCTGACATCGTTCGCCGCCATACCATGATCAAGCATGTAGTCTTCCCGTTCTGCGACTTGATCGCTCCAGGGATAGAGGAGAAACGCGTTTTGGACCACCTCTGCTTCCCGCGTCATCCTGCCCTCGCGTCAGTTAGGCTTCCAGCGAAGACAGCAACGACCAAGAAGTCGGATGGGCGACCCCCTGTGTCCTTAGCGGCCCAGGCTAAGGCGACATCAGCGGCCGTGTCAGCAGCCGGGGCTTCGATGACCTTGATGAACGTCCCAAGGCGCCCAGTAACAGCAACCGTGAACGCACCCTTACTGTCAGGAACCAAACGACTTGCTGTGTTGAAGTGGTTGCGACAGTCATAGAGAGTTGTACGCAGGCTCTTCATCACTGACCCAACCAACTCAGCACTGACCATACCAGAAGCTGGAATCGCCGCGCTGTCGAGGGTGGAACAGGCTCGATCAAGTCGTTCGAGAGCTTCTCTAGTCCATGCACCAGCTCCTAAACCGCGTTTCTCTATCTCCGCGCCAGCCCGGGCATGACGAATCAAGTCAGTACAGGGTGCAGTCGCGATGGCCAGTGCCATCCCATTTGATCGAATGGCACTGCCTTCCAGGGTGTATGTGGTCATGGTTCGGCCCTCAGCCGTTGAGCACCTGGCGCTTCATCCTGTCCGGTGCATAGCGGTTCCAAAGCTCGGTCGCTGCCGGCTCGCCGATCGTGCGCATTTCACGCAAGATCTGGTTGTGGCGCTCATTACCGCGGCGCCATACGCCGTTGTCGTCCGAGTACTCATAGAACCAGTCGTGGCCTTGAAGGAGTTGCTCGAGGTTGGTGGTAGCATTACTCATGGCGCGTGCCTCCTTGTGTCTAAGGGTTTGTTGAGGTTCCTGGTCAACCCAAGGCTTCGATGGAACAGGACCATGAAATGGCCCTGACAACGGACTTGAACGCATGGAACCGGACTTCGAACTCATCCTCGCCCTTGAGAACGGGGACATCCTCGACCTGCTCGATGAACATGCTGGCACTGCAGGAGGGTGTGATGCCGACTGGGAGATCGCCGGCGTGCGTGCGTCTCTCGCCAAGACGCGCCTTGTTGGCCCTGATCGTGCCGCAGTCGCGCTGTCTCAGATACGGGAAGCGCTCCAGCTTGCGGGGCTGGGAGAGGGTCGCGTAACAGCGACCTTTGCAGACTCTGACGAGGAACCCTCGGGGCGTGGCCTGGCTGCACGCGGCATGATCGCAGACGCCATGGTCAGAGTTGCTGGCATTCAGGCAACGGACCTCGAAGCGCGAATGCCGTCCATCGATCCCGACGAGGCTATCTCTGTCGAGCCGGACGGAAAGGGCTGCATCATCCGCGTCTCGTACATGGGCGACGGTATGGGCTACTCGGATGCCCGTGGGCAGCTGATCGATCTCCTCCGGGATGTCGGGATCGAAACGGAGGAAGTGTGATGTCGGCCTTCGAGTTCCTGAGCGAACTTTGGTGGGTTCTCGGGATCGACGCAGTCCTCCTCTCTATGGCTTGGCTGTGCGGCAAGCTTGGTATCACCGCTCGCAACTACGGGGCCTTCTGATGAACCGAACGATGATGAGTGAAGAGGACGCCCTCGAGGTCCTCCGCACGTCTCCTAACGAGTACTCGATGACGCTGATCAAGGCCTGGTTTGCAGCCACGCCAGAGGGTTCTGCGCGCTTCGACCTCCAGTCCACTCTGCTGATCCCAGCCCACTTTCGGCAGCCTCCTGAGGCGTCTGATCGGGTTGAGGGTGACTGGGACGTGCGCTGGGCGCGGGGCTGGGACAAGGTTGCCGAGACCACCGTTGGCCGGCTGGTCGTGAACAACTTGGCGTTTTCTCGTTCTAAGGCTCTGCGTCAAGCGTTCCCTTACTATGACAAGCCGTGGGACAAAGGCGTGATCGGGCAGGTCGAGCAGCGCGTTGTCGACATGCGTCTAGCCGGCGTGATTGGTGCCGAAGACGCCGAGTGGGTCATCAATCGACTGCAGTGGTTGGGGTTTGCACCGACGTCGTTCGTGGTGCCGAGCATGACAATCGACACAGTGCGTCTACCCGCTGAAGCGAAGAAGCTCAAGGCTGAACTGGTCGGAGGCGAGCTGGGGCAGCGGGCGAAGGCCGGTGACCTGATGGCGATGGGTGAGATTGAAAAGCGGGTACTGGATTCTGCTCGACGAAGTTCGGAGGGGACGGATCCTGGCATGGATCTGTACTCCTCCGGAGCGCGCGGAAGTCTTGGTAAGTAGTGCCCTTCATGGTCGTAAGGCCATGTCGAAACCTCTCGAATTGCTGGAAACCCCTTAGAGCCTCCTTGCCACAACGTGGTCCGCAAGGGCGAGTGTGACGGCTTGAGAAGTAGGAGGATTGGGCAATCAGCAGCCAAGCGGCCCACCGGGTCGAAGGTTCAACGACTAGCCGAAAGGCGTACCTGCCAAGTGGCGGGGAAGTGGGAGGGGTCCTAAGTGGACCTTGATATAGTCTGAACTACTGGTGAAAGCCAGTGCCAGTTAACATTGTCTACGTCAAACTGGGTGCAGAGTAACGCCCTGCACGAACACCACTTGAACAACTTCAAGATGACTGCCGTTGCTCGAGGAGCGATCTTCGACCCGGCTGATGCCTCCAAGTACCATATTTCGATGGCTTCTTTGGAGGAGGGCATTCCTGCTGAGGAGATGCATCAGTATGCCAACATCCTGGTGACGGCGTCATACGGTCGCGCCATCAACACCGCAAAGGGCGGTTACATCGCAAAACAGCTCAACGCTGCCTTTCAGTGCATTCGACTGGATCCTGATCCGAACTCAGACTGTCGGACTGACCGCCTGGCCCGCGTTACAATTGTGAACCCCCGCGACTACCTGTTTCGCTTCTATCGTGAGGGTAACCGATTGGTAGAGGTGCTTCCTGACGATCTAGACGCCCTCAAAGGGCGGACGGTGTTGATGAGGACGCCACTGTATTGCGCTCACCCTGACACTATCTGCTCACGTTGTATGGGTAGTATGTATCATCGCATGGGGGTGCTACAGGTTGGTCTTCTGACTAATCGTGTCGGCACCACGATGCTCAATGGAGCTCTAAAGGCGTTCCACTCAACAGAAGTGAAGATCTCAAAAACAACTATCGGAAGTTGGGTAAAAGAACTGCGATGACAACGATGGGAGGCTCCATACCTCCCATCGTTTATATCAGTCAGGAGCGGCCCACGAGCGCGCTAGGTTTTGCCTCTATGAGTGGAAAAACGGACAAATGAGGCTACGGGTCGACCCGTAGCCTCATTTTTTACTCTGTAGCCCTTACCAGTGCAGGTAAATGGGCCCTCTTGCGCAGTTCGTTGACCCGCGCCCACATCTTGTCCTGAGCGAGACGCTGCCCGTTCAGCACCCAAACGTAACCGCCTCCATCAAACGACAGTCGCGCAACCTGAATGCCGCAAGCCTTCAAGTAGTCCACAGCCGGCGTGTCTGCGCCAAAGTCCGGTGCAATTGAAACACCGTTCTTTCGCACGAACTCTTCGATCATGCGCTCACGCTCTTCCTTCGGGGGAAGCGGAGCTGAAGAACGCTTCCGACGCTGCAAGCCAATGCCGACGGTGGACGTCTCAGAAGGAACGGCGCTGCCAGCACGAAGGGCTTCAGCCATCGCGGCTCGCTCGCGACGGGAACGCGCGAGCCGACCATCTCGCCACATTGGGCGGAGACGAAGACGGTCGATTTGACCGGTGATGGCACCACAACTTGTCTCGAAGGCGGCAGCCATTTCTTTTTCGGTTCGACCTTGCCGACAGCGCTCGATCAGTTCTTCCTGCCGTTCGGGTGTCCAGAACTTTGGCCGTTGGCTTCGAGTCCGTTTTTGCCTCCGTTCATTCCAGAGGGAGGTGAGCCCTAGCTCTTCGACCCGAGCAGTAACGTCACGCTTGATGACGTTGAGACGCTCAGCGATCTCGCCGACCTTGAGGCCTTCTTCGACCAGCGGCCGCAAGGCCTCCTCAGCAATAGACTGCTTCTCAGTTGCTTCTGGCGTCAGGTCGGGAGTCTCGAATGCTGCGTAAACGTACGTCACAGGCTCTTCTTCACTCTTTAGTCCGTTCAGCTTGAAGCCTGACGTATCGACTGGTGGCGCCTCAGGTTGATCGTCGTTCTCTGCCGGAGGATGAAGGGCGCTGGTGGATGCACTGCAGCCAAAGAGCACCCACTTTACGGCATCATCCAGGCCATCCATCGGCTGTCCTGGCTTCCAACACCGAGCCAGGACTTCAAGGCGCACCCGCTGTTGGGTGCTGAGGGAAGCGTCTTGCGTCATTGGTCCTCCACGACGTTGCGACCTCGGTAACCGTTGTTCGCTAGCTCCGCGATCAATTACGATCGGTAGCTCTCGATAGCTTCCGTCAACACGGCACCTTACCCGAAAGCAAGCTTTTGGACAGAGGGCACCGCTCCTGAAGCCGGTTTAGCGTCTCCCTGCAACTCAGGTCGACGATGATCATGTCCTACGCAGCCAAGGGTTCAGCGTAGAACAGCTTCTCTAGGTTGATGGATGCGTTCGCGTCGCGATCGAGCGTGAACCCGCATGACGGACAGACGAACGTCCGTTCGCTCAGGCTCACATGGTCTCGAACGGCTCCACAACACGAGCACGTCTTTGTGCTCGGATAAAACCGATCCGCAAACCATGACGCACTGCCTCGCAGAACCGTCTTGTAGGCAAGCATGCTCTTGAACAGTCCGAAGCCTGCGTCAGCGATTGCCCTTGCAAGCTTACGGTTCTTGAGCATGTTGCCGACTGCGAGGTCTTCGGAAACGATGTTGTTGAAGTTGAGTGCGAGGTAAGTGGTCAGCTTATGCAAAGCGTCCTTGCGAACGTTGGCGATCTTGGCGTGAGTCCTGGCGAGCTTGGCTTTCGCTCGCTTGTAGTTCATACCGCATTTGGTCTTGCGCGAGAGGTTTCGGGCCTGGCGGGCTAGTCGTTTCTCAAAGCGATTGAGCACCTTCGGGTTCTCAAACACTTCACCTGTCGAAAGGGTCGCGAGGGTTTTGATCCCGAGATCGACACCGACAACTGCATCGGGATCTCGGCACTGCTCGTAGGGGTTCGCATCACCGACGTCCACGAGGAACGCGGCGAACCAACGATCGGCTTCGCGAGAGATCGTGACTCGCTTGACAACACACTGGAAGCGCAGCTCCTCCTTCAGCCGGATCCATCCAATGACTGGAAGGCGAACCTGCTGACCTTTGAGAACGATCGTACTATCGTTGTTGCGGTCGATCGTGAAGGAGTCCTTGGATCGCCCCTTGCACTTGAACTGAGGGAAGCCCGACTTACGGCGCGATCCCCGGCTCTTGAAGAAGCGGTCGATGGCACACCCAAGGTTCTCGAAGGCGTTACTCACAACGTGTTTCGAGACCTCAGTAAGCCAAGGGTACGTCGTCTTCTTCAGAGCGACCAGCTCGTCTCGAAGACGACGATGACCCAGCTTGCCGACATCCACGCCAGCCTTTCGCTGATCCAGAAGCTCCTTGTATCGAGCCAGCCCCCAGTTGTAGGCGAAACGAGCTGTCCCACACGCCCGCTGGAAGTAGTCAATCTGCACCTTGTTCGGGCGCAGCGCGATCTTGTGCGCGAGTAGCATCTTGCTGCTCCCGAATGAAGTTGACGATGGAGTCGCGACGGTTCTTGGCACTTCGATTGCCAAAGATCCGCGAGCACATAGAAGTCACGACGTCGATGAACTGGTGGACGATGATGGGAAGGGGGGACTCTATTGTCCCCCCCATGACGTACCGGACAGGACCAGCGTCGCGCACGGTGAGCGTCTTCCCATTGGAGGTGACGTGCTTGGTCATCGCGCAACCAGTGCAACGACGATGAACAGCGCAGCACCTAGGGCTAGACCAAATGTTGCTTCACGCATCTGTAGCCCCCGTGTGCCAGCGAACGTCAGTCGTTCCGCGCTTGCCAGCTGTAGCCAAAGCGTCAGCCAGGTTGTTGAGAGCGTCGGTGGAGTGCCCCTTAACCTTCGTCGGCGTCGCACGGACGCCGAAGGCCGACTCGCGAATGACCGCCGCATCGGCTCCATCCATCTTTCGCCACGGGCTTGGACCAAGCTGGGTGGCGATGCGGTCGTGTGCACCAGCCCAGGAGGAGAGCAGACCACGCCACAGGTCGGCGTTCTCGACCTGCTTTTTGGCAGCGTTCCGCCAGCCGCTCTTGAGCATCCACGTAGCGTACCAGCCGTCGTTCAGACAGTTGATGACGTACGCACTGTCGGAACACAAGAAGGTCTTGGCTTTGGCGTACTTGGGCTGGGTTGCCATCAGTTGCTTGACCAAGTCCAGACCGAGGCGGGCAGCTTCGATCTCCATGACCTGGTTGGTGACGGTTTGGTCGAAGTGAAAGCTCGCTTCGGTCAGAATCGTGGTAGTGCCGCCGGAAGAGGCAGCTAGAACGACACCGGCGCCACCACAGCGGCCCTGGCCGGGGACGGCACCGGGTTCGATGCCGCCGTCAGTGTACACATACAGTTCCATAGCAGGCCTTTCACTTATCGACTTGGGAACCAACTGCATCGTTGATCCACTCGGCGTCGGCGTAAGGAGCTTCTTCAAGGTTATAGACCCGGTTTGATAGTTCCCGGACCCGTTGAAAGAGGCGAAGGATGGCGTAGGAGGCGACCACTACGAACGCCGCCATGACGGTGAGGACAGTATCGAGCAACCACGCATCAGGCGGCATGCGGGGCCTCACCCTGCTTCCGACGGCTGTTCAACTCAGCTTCCTGGCCCTGGTACTTCGACCCGGCCTGCAGGCCGTACGGGGTTCCTGCGGCTTCGATCAGTTGGCAGAAGGTCAGCTGCATGATGCGCTCATCTGAGCGGATGCTCATGGCGCGCGGGCCGGTGTTGCACAGTTCGAAGGTGATTGACCCCTGAAAGCCCGGCTGAATCAGCTGCGCGGTCGAGTGAGTCAGCCACTCGCGGGCGTACGAGCTGCGAATGTAGACGGTACCCAGCAACCACGGCGGCAGGTTGACGCGCTCGACGCTATGACACGCAACAACTTGGCCGGGCTCAAGTACGATCTCGATGCCCTCTCCAGGCTTGCACAGCGCGTCGCCGTCGACAACCAAACTGGACGCCTCACGGACTCGGACGCCGTCACGGATGACATGAGCGTGCAAGATCTGCGGTGAGGCGAACTTCCGACCGGTCCGGAGATCCACACTGACCGGGCCAACGGCCTGGCGGTTGAAAGGGCTAATGAGCGGTGAGGGAAGGCCAAAGCTGCCGTGGCCGGATCCGCTCAGCTCGATGATACGGCTATCGTTTAAGTACATGCTGACTGGTCCCGTTCTTGGGGTTCACTTGCTTTAGGCCGTCACAAACGCAACTTAGGCTACGTCGTGGTTGTGACCAGGGTGCAAGCCACCCATGCTGCGTCTGAACGCAGCAGGCCCAGGCCGGGCCGATGTGCTGTTGATTGAGTTTTGGACGCGAGGTCAGGCGATCTGTTCCAGTAAGAACTGGTGGAGAGCGGTAGGGAGCCAAACTGCGTCAGGGATCAGATACGTCGTTGTGAACTCGTTGGTCTCGACGACGCAGACATCGAAGAAGCTGGGAAACGGTTTGATGCCCTCATGGCGCTCCACCGCTTCAGCGAAGCCCAAGGTCTCACAGAGGGTATCGCCGCCGTCCTTCACGTCATCCGGTTCAACCACGATCACGCGACCCCCGTCGCTGCTGGAAGGGTCCTCTCGCGTCCCGTACGCCTGCTCGAGGGCGGCCAGAATGGCGCGAGCGTGAGCCGACATCCCAGGCTCAGCTAGAAGACGTTCCACATCTTCGCTTGTGTACAACTCGATCATGATCAGGCTCCGTCTAGGTTGACCGAGCTATGATATGGGTGTGACGCAGGTTGTAGGTCGCAACAGTCCCTTGACGTTTCAACGAACGGGGACCGGCCATGCTGACCGCCGACCAGATCATCGACGACATCCTCCGGCGCGAGGGATCCAAGTACACCAATGACCCCATCGATCGGGGCGGGCCGACTAAGTTCGGCATCACTCTTGCCACCCTATCTTTTTACCGCGGTCGCTCTTGCACCGCCGAAGACGTCCAGGCGCTGACCGAAGCTGAGGCGCGTCGCATCTATCGCGACGTGTACGTCGTTCGTCCCAAGTTTGATCAGATCAAGGACGATGCACTGCGTGCGTTGGTAGTCGACTGGGGTGTAAACAGTGGGCCTGGCACGGCTGCGAAGGCCCTCCAGCGAGCTGCCGGCGTCACGGCCGATGGAGCAATCGGTCCCAAGACCCTGGCTGCCGTCAACGCTGCCGATCCCCGCAAGCTGCATGACTCGGTGCTGTCTCAGCGTGAGTCGTTCTATCGCCGTTTGGCTTCCGAGGACCCGTCTCAGCAACGCTTCTTGAGCGGATGGCTGAACCGCTGCAGGGAGTTCGAGCTAGCATGAACTACGTCCATCACTCCCATCACCGTTACATCATCGGCTTGAGCATCCTAGTCATCCTTGCGCTGGTCGAGGTGATCTCCTTGATCCTTGCCATCAAGATCGAATGGAAGACGCTCGGTGGGGCCGAGGCCGGCATCGTGGCTTCCATCATCACTGCGGCCGTCACTGGAACGCTGGGCCTCGCCGGTTCTGTCAGCGGTCACTACTTCACCTCGTCCGCTGGAGACTGGAAGCGTACACCTCCGGTCGACCCGGTCCCCCCCATCTTACCGACTGAGCCTGCTCCGACAAACGAGCCGCTCGTAGAGACCAAGGAACGCAACTATGCTTGACCACTACATTAGCAACCAGGTTGCGTTCTGGCTCATCGCATCGGTCGTCATCGCTAGCGCCGCCGTCGTTGACGCCGGCCTGCGCCGCGTGTTTGGGGGCTACCTTGGTTTGCCAAGGTCTACGTGCACTGTTGCCATCGTCGCCTGGAACGTCCTTCCTTGGTTCATCCTGTCGTCGGCCTCCTATGACGTTTGGGGCATTCAGGTTCCGGGTTACTGGATGGGCGCTCTTGCTCTGGCGTTAGTTTGGCCACACTGGGTGTTCGGCCATGACTACGCTAAGGTTCGTCAAGACCAAAGTGGCACCGTCGCCAAGCCGTGGTAGCTGGTCAAGCGGTACTCTGTAGCCCCTGTCATTCTGGCGAGCGTGACCCAGTTCTGGCCTGCTCTTTTGGTTGGCCCGTTGTGTGGCCTTAGCTACAAGGCTGCGCAGCTGTGGGGTAAGGCGATAGATACCCCTTTGGACACCGAGATTCAGCGCCCGATTGATGGTTGGGCAGCCTGGGGCGAGTTTGGACTGGGGTTCTTTACGGCTGCTGCTTGGTGGGGGGCTGCGACCGTCGGTTCGAGCCTGGTGCAAAGTTGGGGCTTCCGACCTTTTACCGGGTAGTAAAAAGACGAAAAAGAGGGAGCAACCGTTTGGTTGCTCCCTCTTTTCACGCAACGCTCTTGGCGCGTTCGATCTCACGCAACGCTTCTCCAATACGTTTCAGCGTTGCGACATCGCCACCAATCCTCTGTAGATGCCAGCGAGCAACAAGTAGAGCATCGTAAGCCAGCGTCAGAACGCATAGTTCGCCTTCCGGGGCAGTCACCGGTAGGTGCATGTCTTCACCAAGTCCAGTCATGACATCATTCCCCATACTCGAAGTGCCACTGACCGACCACTACGCCGGTAGCGTCGATCAGGTTGCCAGTGCCGCCGTCGATTGGGGCGTTCAGAACCTGGCGAGCCGCCTGGGCTAATAGGCGGTGAAGTTCAGGACGGGCGTCGGGCTCGAAGGTGTCGCCACCAAGCTCGATGGTCAGCTTGAACATGGTTAGTTGGTTCCCTTGATGAGTTGTTGTAAAGAGTCAGCGCTTACATGAGCTAGTTCCGGTACACCTCGACCGTTCAGACATCATAAGCAGTGGAAGACCGAGGCGGCGCTGGGCTTTGGCGCGGCTGACAAGACGGCGGTGCCGGGATTGAAAGGCCGCAAGGCGCACTGCCTGTTCGAAGCGTTCATCGTCTTCGCGCTGAGCTGTAAGTCGTTCCAATCGTTCCAACCAGGCATCCACTTCTTGCTTCAAGGTGACCACTTCACGACGACGGTTCGCGACGCCAATAGCGTTCCAGGTGGTAACAAGGAGTGCGCTGACCAGAAGAAAGGCCGCAGTAAAAACAGGGCCCGGATTGTGCACCATCAGGTCAAGAATTTCAGAAGTGCTCACTTCAAGTTGCCTCCAAGGTTGGCGTTCACACTAATGTGTTCCGGTGGGCTTCTTGGGCCCCGTAGTACTTCTCAGCGGTCATGTTGCGGTCAAGGTCGGGAAGGTCTTCGGGTTGGTACTCGATGAGCGGCACCCAGCCTTCACCGTAACAACCTGGAGCCTTCCAGGATGGTGTAGTTGCCCGTGCCGTCGTCCTTGGCGTCGACGAGATCGTTGTACCGCACGCGACCACACTTCCCACAGGCAAGGTGAGCGTCCAATTTAGTCCTCCCAGCGCTGGCGCATCAGCTCGATTTTGTCACTAGGAACGCCGTGGACGTTCTCCCACTCACCACTGGCGACCTGGATCTCGACCGGGTAGCCAAAGTTGATGTACACGTCCATCTCCCAACGACGCGTGAAGGTGTTGGAAACCACCACGTCCTTACCAGCCTTCAAAGCCTCGAGCGCCTTCTTCTGGCACCACAAGTGTGCATCCTTCTGACGCTCGGGGTCGTACATGTAGACCCCATCAGGACGCGTGAAGAACTGGTCGGCCTCGATTGTGAACGGCGCCAGTCTCGGCGGCGAGCTCGAGGGCGAGCGTGGTTTTGCCGGAACCGGGGAGTCCCCGAATCAGGGTGATGTAAGGCATGGTCGTTCCTCAAGCTGGCGGTTACTGGCACCACTCCCGGCGCTTGCCACCGTCGTACGGCTCGGCAAGCTCGGATGCGAGCATGTGGTCACGCACACTGATGCCCTTGATAGTGACGACGTCGGCGTCAACGCGGCCGGCGTACTTGTCGTCAGCGATGTTGGTCAGGACGACTTCGTCCGTCCCAAACAGCGTTGACAAGGTCAGCGAGGCGGCTGCTTCTTCTTGTAGGGCAGCCAGTACCTCGTCTGACGCTTCCAGGAAGCGCGGAAAGCCCTCGCAAGTACCGTCGGCCCGGGCCAGCCGTTCCAGCAGCTCGTCGAGCTTGCCTTGTTCGATGGCCTCGACGATCTCGCGGCGCGGAACGACTGCTTCGTTAGAGAAGGCCGCTTCGCTCTCAACTGCGTTCCAGCCGGGCATCCACGACTCCACCATGGACTCGTAGGCGCCACCGCAGGCGTCATTGACCTGCGAGAAAGCGAGGCCAGCGGTACGACAAGCCTTCTGGAGGTAGTACAGTGTGCCGCAGTTACACTGGTCGTCGTAGAAACTGCACGCTTCCTTGGCCTCGATGGCGTCGAGAATGTGCACACGGACGTCGTCGTCCTTCGGGAAGTGGTCGCCCCAATCGGCGCCGGTGCCGTCGTTCTGGGCAGCCTCGACCAGGAGATTGAGTTGCTCGACGGTCTCGATACGACCGGAGATGTGAATGCAGGTGGGGGCACGATCACCCATGGATGCTCTCCTTGTTTAGAGGTCGTTGCGGGCGAGGAAGGTGGCGAACTCGGCGAGCGGACCGCTGTAGATCTGATCATCGCGCTTCCCGAGGACGCGGAGGTGCAGCCAGTCCCCGATCCATCCATCACGAAGGAAGCCGCTCCGGGGACTGAGGAAGTACGTGTACTCGCCGGTAGCATCAGCGTTGGCCTTCATCAGGTAGACGTCGCCGGGCTTGTCCTTGAGCGAGGCGACAAGCTGAGCAGCCAGGCAGTTCATGTCGGCGGCGTACTCGAGCGGCTTGGCATCAGGCGGCATGCCGAACTTGGTCTGCCCGAACAGGCGGTACAGTTTGTGGCCGTGGCCATCGGGATAGCCGTCCCAGTGGCAGTAGACGGTGCAGATGCACTCACCTTCCTTGTCGAGGACGTGGGTAAGGCAGTTAGTGCCCATGAGTCAGGCCTCCGTCCTGTTGTCGTTAAGTACAGGTTCTTGCATGTGGACATACTGTCTTTCTTCAGCGTCACAAACGTAACTTGGCGTTACGCTGCAACGGTTTCGGATAAACGCCATCAACGCCAACCGTAACCGGCTGACTCCGACGTTCGTTACGTCGACTAGACTTGCCG
>Ga0172373_10007185_pt1 | contig 14538 bp, 12 predicted proteins | sample Lak10m_2_FD_114546 | JGI IMG/M metagenome (GOLD analysis project Ga0172373, IMG submission 114546) | Freshwater microbial communities from Kabuno Bay, South-Kivu, Congo - kab_092012_10m | ecosystem: Environmental > Aquatic > Freshwater > Lake | place: Democratic Republic of the Congo... | reverse complement strand
GTGAGGCGGTGCCCAGCCCGAGGTGCGCGACGGCGCGCCGAGAGGCGAGGGAGAATCCTGCCGCCGGAGCCCTATCCTATACGGTACGGGGCGGAGTCGGATGTAAACCGGTTTCATCCTGACGGTACGACAAAAAACGCGCGCGGCATCTTTTTCGTTTGGCTGAAAAAGTGTATATTGAAGTCGGATAGCGATGAATTTTTTGGAAAACAAGATGAAAAACAACAAGACCCGATCCGGGATTTTTTTCCTTATCGCGATCCTGTCCGTCGCGGAAGTCCTCCTTTCGGTCAAGACGGCTGACGCGGCCACGGTTTCCACTCCTTATGCCTGGGTGCCGAACGTCAGTGGCGGCACCGTGTCAAAGATCGACACCGCGAACGGCTCCGTTTCGACCGGCATAACCGTCAACAGCGGCCCGCAAAGCGTCGCGGTCGACACTTCCGGATTTGTCTGGGTCGCAAACTTCAATAGCGACAACGTATCCAAGATAAGCGCCTCGACTGGCAGCGTCGTGGCTACGATCGCCGTAGGGAGTCATCCGCAAGGCGTGGCCCTTGATTCCTCGGGATATGTGTGGGTGACCAATTATGGCAACGACAACGTATCCAAAATCGATCCTTCCAGCGATTCGGTGCTCAAAACGGTCGGTGTCGGAATCCATCCTTCCCTGATCGCGGCGGATTCTTCCGGACATATCTGGGTCACGAACGGAGGTGGTAACAGCGTATCGAAGATAAACGTCTCGACGGACACCGTTGAGGCCACAATACCGGTAGGAACCGCCCCCAAGGGCATAGCCGTCGATCTGTCGGGGTTTGTCTGGGTGGCGAATACCGTAGGCAACATGACCAAAATAAATCCCTCCACCGACTCCGAGTCGACCACCGTCAACGCGGGAGGTGGTTCATACGGGGTCACGGTGGATGCCAACGGGTATGTGTGGGCGACGGATTACGGAAGCAACAACGTTGCCAAGATCGATCCCTCCACGAATTCCGTAATCGCCACCGTGGGATCGTTTCATGGTCCCGCCGGAATAGCGGCGGACGTCTCGGGAAACGTGTGGGTCGTCAATAGTGGCAACAATACCGTTTCAAAGGTCGACGGTACTACGAATGCGATACTCTCCACGGTCAATGTCGGAAATACCCCGTTCGGTTGGGGGGATTTTACGGGTTTCGCATACCAGCATATCGTGCGTGGCCTGCCTCTGTGGATAAACGCTCCCACTGTCACCCTGTCATCGGCCGGTTCGGTCGGTGTCGATGCCGCCACGCTGAACGGAAATGTCACCGGCGACGGAAACGATACCGGCAATGTCGATGTCGTCGTCTATTGGGGGGCGACGGACGGCGGTACCACGCCGTCTTCCTGGGGGCAGAGTGTCGATCTCGGAACACAAGGCGTGGCCGCCTTCGCGAAAGGCTTGACCGGCTTGAATCCGGGTACGAAATATTATTTTTCGGCATCGGTCACCAATTCCGTCGGGACTTCCTGGCCGGGCGCGTCCTTGGATTTCACGACGGGTCTGCCCACGCTGACCGGGAGCCCGGCCATCGCTTCCGGCACGCCCGTATTCGGAACCGAACTGACCGTCGGCACGGGAACATTGAGTCCGTCCACCGACCTGACCTATACCTGGTACCGCTCGGCGGATCGCACTTATGACGCCGGCGATACGAACCTCGGTTCCGGGACGACGTATGTTCCGGCGGCCGACGATATCGGGAGCTATCTGATCGTCGTCGTTTCTTCCGCGGATGCCACCGGGATGGGATATGCCGCTACGGACGGCAGGGTGGAAAACGCGGGAGACTCCGCCTCGGTCGGTACGGACAACGGCAATGCCACGCTTGTCGCTCCCGACGGTTTCGCTTCCGGAAACCTGACTCTGCATATCGCGAAGCTTGATGTTTCCACCGCGCCGGCACCTCCTTCCGGCGACGCCCTGGTAGGTGACAATTTCTTCCGGCTGACCGCCACCGATGAGACCGGGAATATCGTGGACGCGTTCGATAAGCCGATCGCCTTCACCGTCTCATACGGTCCGAATATCGGGTCGCGATACGTCGAATCCACGTTGGCCGTGTATAAAAACGATAACGGCTCCTGGATCAGAAAGGACTGTTCGCTGGATGCGGACGCCGATACCCTTACCTGCGACCTGTCGAGTTTCTCGGATTACGCCGTTTTCGGTGAACCGGTCCCGGACGGATCGAAGGGCGATGGTGACGGGGCCGAAAAGGCCCGAATCGATTCCTGGAAAGCCTATGCTTACGAAAATACCAACGGTGCGGCTTGTTCCGATCGGCTCAGGCTGACCATCGAAGGAAGGCACTTCGCCAAAGGGGCCGAAGTCAGGATCGGAAATCGGAAAGCGGACGATGTCGATCGGAAAAACAGCCATGAAATCACGGCCGGGTTCTGCATGGATGATCTGCTGGCCGTCAAGACGGATCTCAAAAGAAAAATCCGGGTCATCAATCCGGATGCCGAAGAGGAAGAATCCGACAGGAAAATTGATCTGGACGGCTCCGACATCCGTTTCACCGAAACGGGCCTCGACCCCGACGACTCCCATGGAGTCATGAATATCCAGAAGACGCTCGTCAGACTCGGCTATCTCGATTTCCGATACGCGACAGGCTTCTATGGTCCGATCACCGCGGAGGCCGTCGGAAGGTTCCAGACCGACAACGGGCTTGAGCGGGTGGGGGCCGTCGGACCGTTGACGAGGGCAAAATTGGCCGAAAAGACAAGATAAATCGTTCCACGAATCGACCAAACCGGCCCGTTCGTCCCATAACAGCGGCCGGATCGGCTCATTCTCTTCGTTGTCCGCGCGTTCGAACAGGAAACGAAAACCGTCCCGTACGGGGCGGTTTTCGTTATCCCATAAGCCCCGACGCGCGTTTGGAAGTGATGCCATATATCGGAGCCGCCCGGGGGCATTTCCGACGTAACGGCCGTGTCCCGATTCGTTTCCGCGAGCGATAGGATCAGGTGCTACTGGGTTGCTTCTCTCGAAGACTCGCTCGCGAAGACGGAGGGGAAAGAGTCGCGAAGACGGAGAAGGCCGAATCGCTTCGTTTGACCCTCCACGGTCCCTGATATATAATGTCATGGTTTTCCGTAACAATTAATTACCAACGACCAAGGGAATCTTTCCCCGGCGTTTTTTGTTTTTTCTTTTTTATGATCGTATGAACCTTTGCGGTTTTAATATGTTAATGAGGTTTGTTTCATAAGAAGCGGAGGAAGCGGAATATCGGAGCAAGGAGGGGTATCCGAAACGATTGATTCGGGAAAGTCTCGGGCGTCGAAAGAAACAAAGCGGAAAAAGATCGTTTAATCCATCTCATTTTGGGGAATATGAACACAAAAGTCCTGTATTCGATCGGAGTCATCGTTCTGGTCGCCGGGATAGCCATAGCTGGAACATATGCGTTTTTCACGGCGGACCGTACGACCAGCGCCAACCAGTTCGCGGTAGGGACGTTGGACCTCGACGTTTCCGCGAATGGGAACGCATTGGAGCCTTTTGTCGTCGAAAACCTCGGCACATTGGCCGAGATCGGCGGAAAGAAGACCTGGAAAATCAAGAATACCGGAACGTTGCCGGGCCGACTGTACCTGAATCTGCAAAACGTCAAAAACCTCGAGAACGGATGCAATGATCAGGAGAAAGTCGCCGATCCGAACTGTGAGGCTTCCGGAAAAGAGGGGAATCTTGGCGAGCACGTGAATCTGAAAATTTATCTGGATTCGGAGGAGAAGGTGAACTCTACGCTGGCTACGGGACAGGAGGGGAAAATAAGCGCCGATTGGGCGGCGTTGCCCATGATCGTCCTGCAGCCGAACGAGGAGCGGGAGATAACCGCTTCCTGGTTCGCGGGTTCCGAGTCGTATGGAAACGAAATCCAGAGCGATTCGACCTCATTCGGTCTGAACTTCCGTCTGACGCAGTTGACGAGCGCGGAAGCTGGTGCATTGCGGTGATATCTGCGGACAATCGGGACCCAAGGGCGATCGCGTGATCGCCTTTGGGAATTTTCCTTTTTGGCGGAGCGTCTCTTTCATCCCATTCTCAACCGGATAATCTTATAACCGTCATGCGATTCATAGCGTATGTCCTGAAATCGATCCTAGCGATAGGAGCCCTCTTTCTCGGACTGTGGGCGATCAGTTCCCGTTCCGCCGTTTTCGGTGACTACCGGTCTTTTCTGGTGCAGTCCGGCTCGATGGAACCCGCCATCATGACGGGGGATGTCATCATCGTTCAAGGCATGAGCGGATATTCCATAAACGATGCGGTGACGTTTCAGGAGGATTCCGGTCGCATCGTCACCCATCGGATCGTCGGGATCGAACGGGGAGCAAGGGAACGATACGTGACCAAGGGTGACGCGAACCGTTCGGAGGATCAGGCGATCATCGCTTCCGATCGTGTCATCGGGAAGGTGTTCCTGGTATTGCCGAAGCTGGGGTTCGCCGTCTCCTTCGCGCGGTCCCAGAACGGACTCATTTTGCTGCTGATCGTCCCCGCCGTCATTCTCGTCCTGGATGAATTGATTAAGATCAAGAAAAATGTTGGGGCCAGCGATTAGACGATGGGGCTTTTTTGCCGTCCTGCTCCATGCGTTTCTCAACCAGACCGGATATACCGATGCCGATATCTTCGCCGAGAGGACCATAGCCGGCAATTCGTTGTCGGTGATGGCGCTTGATTTCTCGGTGACGAACTCGTTCAATGACGGCGCGGCAACGAATCTGTTCCAGGTATCTGATATGGAGCCGGGCGGCTTCGATCTCGGGGCGATCAGGATCCGGACGGAATCGGGAGCGGGATTCAAATACCGGATGAAGGCGGTCCGAACGAACGGCGACGACGCGTTCTGCGGCGCCCTGGGGGTCAAGATGCTCGGTCGTGACTTTTCGAAATCGTATGACGGCCCCCTGTTGGGACTGTCGGAGATTTCGAGTGTCCCGAGTGATGATCGGAAAGACCGCATCTTTTCCATCGGCCTGAACGGGTCGGATCCGTCCCTGCGGAACAAGATATGCGAATTCGATCTCGATATCAGGACATATCAGGAGCATCCAGATGAACGCGGCGGTATTTTCGCCGAAAGATCGGTCAGGAATATCGTCGCGAGCGGGAACTGGTAGGTGGTGTCCGTTATCCGGAATCTGTATGTATGAGCGCATCGACGGGTATCTGCGGTCGGGATATTATTCCGCCCTCGTGGTTTTCTACTGCGTTTTTGTCGTCCTCGTGATCGTTCTATCGTCGGATATTCCCGGTCCTTTCCGGGGCTTCACCAGCATATCCGACTCCATGAGTCCGATGATCACCAGGAACAGCGTGACCGTCGTCCGGAAAGCGGGAGCGTACGGGACCGGGGACGTAATCGCTTTTCATGTCGTTTCCGACGGAAGTGAAACGACCGTCACTCATCGGATCGTCGGTATTCGCGGCAACATGTATGCGACCAAGGGTGACGCGAACGAGGCGTATGACCAAGAAGCGGTCGATCCGCGCCTGGTAATCGGCAAGGTCGTCCTGATTATCCCGTATCTCGGTGCCGTCCTCTCTTTCGTGAAGGGGTATTTCGGAACCGCCCTATGCATCGTCTTTCCCGCGTATGTCATCATAGGCTCCGAGTGCGCCAGGATCCTTTTGGAGCTGAAGAGGGATGGCGACGGGAAAACCCGCCGATAGGATGCCGTTTTTCGTGATATAATAGGGCCGCTAACCGGTAATCATCGGAACTATGACCGAGGCACAGATTTTTCAGGTGTCGGGAATCACGTTTTTCGCGATGGGGGTGGGGATGCTGTCGAACCCGAATTTCATCGGGGACATGGTGAAGGATTTTCTCGGCTCGGTCACGAACGTGTTCTACGGCGGTCTCGCCTGCATCGCGATCGGCTTCCCTCTGGTGACATTTTATACTTCATGGAAATTGGACGCTTCCCTCGTTATCACCCTTCTCGGCTGGCTGTCGATGGCCAAGGGACTGATGCTTCTCATGTTTCCGACTTTCACGACGAACGCGTACAGGAAGGTTCTGGAGAAGGAAAGCTCCTCGGCCGTCGCCTACGGAGTCCTGGCTTTCGGAATCGTCCTGCTGTATCTCGGATATCTTGCCTAGGAGATTCCTAAAAAACGATACCGTCCAAAAGTATGAAGCAGGAGCACGTCCCTCATCCTCTGATCGAGATCAATAACCGGCAGACGCAGGAAATCCGTTCGTATATCGTGAAGAAAGACCGACGTCCGGATATCCGGACCGGCTGAAAGAAAGAACGGGAAAATATCGTATCCTGTACGGATGACTGAAAAGGGAATATGCTCCGAGAGCCTCTCGTAGACTGGTGTTTCCGGGAAAGTGACGGCACCTTCAATGTGCATATCGGTGCGGAATCGCCCGTAGATCGTCTTATCCCGTATGAGTCACGGACACTATGGCCATCGCCGGTCCCGACGGATACTCCGACGCCTCTTTCTCGGGGTCGTGTACGGGTTCGTATTGCTTTTCGTGGCCGGATCGGCCGGATTCTTCGCGGTGTATGTTTTCGGTACCCCGGACGTGTCCACGCTGTCGGGCCTTCCTCTGGCACAGACGTCGTATCTCTATGACCGTTCCGGATCGCATGTCCTGTACGCGCTCCACGGCGAGGAAAATCGTACCGTTTTGTCGCATGAGGAGATTCCGGACGTCATGCGTCAGGCGACTGTCGCCTCGGAAGACGGCAATTTTTATACCCATTACGGCGTGGATTTCGCGGGGATGCTTCGGGCGCTGCTTGAGGATGTCCGGGCCGGAAAGATCGTCCAGGGAGGCTCGACCATCACGCAGCAATTGGCCCGAAACGCGTTCTACGATCGGGAACGCACGTTCAGGCGGAAGCTGCTGGAGACCGTGATGGCGATAAAGATCGAGCGGGCATTCTCGAAGGACGAGATAATCGACATGTACCTCAATCGGGTGCCGTACGGCGCGAACGCCTATGGGGTGGAGGCGGCGGCCAAAACATATTTCGGGAAATCGGCGAGCGGTCTTTCGGTGGACGAGGCGGCGTTTCTCGCGTCGTTGACGAAGGCTCCGAGTCTCTATTCCCCGTATACGACGACCCGTTCGGACAAGAAAAATCAGAAGGACGCGGTCGTCCGATCGATGCGCCAAACGGGTTTCATATCGCGCGTGCAGGAACGTCAGTCTCTCGATTCGGACATCGCGTCAAAAATCATCCCCCAGTCGGATCCGATCCGGGCGCCTCATTTCGTTTTCTCCGTCCTCGACCAGCTGAGTCGGCGATATGGCCGGGAAATGCTTGACCGCGGCGGATGGAAAATCTATACGACACTCGATTGGGACCTGCAGCAGACGGCTGAGCGCGTCGTGTCCGAGGGAGCGAAAAGGAATATCCCATTCGGGGCTTCCAATGCCGCCCTTGCGGCGGTCGATCCCAAGACCGGCGAAATCAGGGCGATGGTCGGGAGCAAGGATTTTTTTGATGCGTCGATCGATGGCGAGGTGAACGTGACGATGCGTCCGAGACAGCCGGGAAGTTCCTTTAAGCCGATCGCGTACGCGACGGCATTCGAGAAGGGGTTTCAGCCGGAGACGATCCTTACGGACAAACGGATCGATTTCGGTCCCGACGGATCGGGAAAGGACTATATTCCGCGAAATTATGACGGGCGATATCACGGGACGATGTCGATGCGTTTCGCTTTGGCGCAATCGCTCAATATCCCGGCGGTAGAGACGCTCTATCTGGCCGGAATCGGTCCGACCGTCGATATGGCGCACAGACTCGGCATCACGACGCTCAACGACCCGGACCGATACGGATTGGCCCTGGTGCTCGGTGGCGGGGAAGTGAGGCTTCTCGACATGGTTTCCTCGTTCGGCGTGTTCGCGAGAGAGGGTGAGCGAATGCAGGTGCGCGGCATCTCGCATATACTCGATCAGTCCGGGGAAAGGATGGGCCCGGACGATCCGACTCCGGCGAAAACCGTTCTTGATCCGGAAGTCGCGAGGAAAATAAGCTCCATCCTTTCGGACAATGCGGCCCGCACGCCTATTTTCGGCCCGAGGAGCCCGCTCATCCTCCCGGACCGGCCGGTGGCCGCGAAGACGGGAACGACCCAGGATTTCCGCGATGCGTGGACGATCGGCTATACGCCCTCTCTTGTCGCGGGCGTCTGGGTGGGAAACAACGACAATCATCCGATGAGGAATGGGGCTGACGGCGTATTCGTGGCCGCTCCGATCGGGCACGACTTCATGGCGGCTGCCACGAAGGGGACGCCGGTTGAGAATTTCACGGCGTATACTCCGGTGACATCGGACAAGCCGCTCCTTACGGGTACGAGGGAAAGCGGTCCGATGACATATTACGATATACATAGCGGCAAGAAGCTGTCCGCGAAAAAGGCCGCGAAAAAGGATCCTTCGAAGGTCCGTGTTTCCGTGGCGGATGCGGGGCACAGCATCCTGTATTATGTAAACAGGAACGACCCGCTCGGACCTACCCCGCCCGACCTTTCCGATCCGATGATCGCCCGGTGGGAATCCGTTCCGGACGGTGAAAATGAAAATCCGTAGGGAAGAGATCGGAAAATTATGAAAAGGATATCATCGTTCAGGCCGTCCGCGGCCGTTTCCATCGTCGTGTTTTTAGCGCTTCCCGTGGGCGTGGCGTTTTTTTGGATGAACGCGATGCCATCCGAAGTGAAAGACGATGGCGCGCCGGTTCCGGAGAGCGTGACCGGAGACCGTCGGGACGTGTCTCCGTCGGCCGGTGCGGAACGGAAACTCTTCGTATCGGGATGGTTGCCGTATTGGGCGAAGGAGGCGGGCGCCGCCTCCCTTCGGGGGAAACTCGGACTTTTTTCCGAAATCAATCCGTTCGCATACGGCGTGAGTGCCGACGGCTCCCTGGTCGACAAGTCGCGTATCGATATGTCCCCATGGCCCGAGTTGATCGCGGAGGCCAAACGGGAAAACGTGAGCATCGTCCCGACGATATTGTGGGGCGATGCCGAGGCGATGCATGTGACTTTTTCCGATCCGACACTGCTCGATCGCCATGCGGACGCGATCGTCGCCATGCTCGATGCGAACGGGTTTTCCGGCGTGGATATCGATTACGAGGGCAAGGACATCGCCGACCGCGACGCATTCTCGTCATTCCTCGAAAGGCTGCATGAAAAACTGGCGGCGGATAGCGGAAAGACATTGAGCTGCACGGTCGAGGCCCGGACGCAGGACGATCCTCCTGACGGATTTACCGGTATCAGGGCGATGAGTTACGCGAACGACTATGCCGCGCTCGACGAATACTGCGACAGCGTTCGGATCATGACCTACGATCAGGTGTTTCAGACACACCGCGCGAACACGTTCGAGGAGCGGGGAGACGTTCCGTCCGCACCGAATGCGGATAACCGATGGGTGGAAGAATCCGCACGGTACGCGCTCCGTTTCATATCGCCGGACAAGCTTGTGCTCGGCGTATCGACATACGGCTGGGAATTCCGTTATGAAAAGACTGCCGACGGGTATCGGTATACGCGTGTGAGAAGTATCGGTTATCCCGGAGCGTTGGAAGAGGCGCGTGCGGACGGCGCGACCCCGGCACGGACGGAGGGTGGTGAACTTTCATTCATGTTCCAGGCCCGAGACGGCGGACATATCGTGACCGTCGATGACGGCGAGTCGGTGCGGGAAAAGATCGATATCGCGCGGAAACTGGGTCTCAGGGGTATCAGCCTGTTCAAGATCGACGGCCTGACCGATCCGAAAGTGTTCGATGCGCTGGACGGGTCGGATGCGAAGATCGAATCGCATGGAAACATCCCTTCGACCGTCCCGATATTCATGTATCACTATATACGGGCGTATGTCGATCCGAATGATCCCATAGGCGTGAACCTTTCCGTCTCGCCTGAATCATTCGAAAAACAGGTTACTTGGCTCAAGGAGAACGGGTACGGGACGGTGTCGATGGATATTTTCGGGAATCCGAAACCTTTGACGTTCAAGCCGGTCGTCCTCACCTTCGATGACGGGTATCGGGACGCGTATGATGCCGCATTCCCGATACTGAGGAAGTACGGTATGACAGGGACGTTCTATCTCATCGTCGACAGGGTCGGCACACCGGGATACCTGACATGGGATGAGATCGCGGAGATGCGGACTGCCGGTATGTCGTTCGGTTCGCATGCCATCGATCATCCGGATCTGCGAAATCTGCCTTCCGAGAGATTGGAGCAGGAAATCCGGGGAAGTAAGGACATGCTGGCGGAAAAAATCGGTCGGGACGTGACGGGCTTCTGCTATCCTTCCGGCAAGTACGACGATGCGGTGGAAAACGAGGCGCGGAAGGGCGGTTATGCGACGGCTGTCACGACGCGGTCAGGAATCGCGGGCCTGAAAGACGATCCGTTGACCCTTCGAAGGTTGCGGATCACCGAGCATGCCGATATCCGGTCGGTTCTCGGGGAATGATCGGCTGTTTTTTATCATTCGTCCGCTATGACGGGCGTATTTCCCGTTCCGGCGGCATACGTGTTTTGACAGCGGGACATATTTGATTGATACTTGATATATCAAGTAATATGAAGGGAAGCATATGCAAAAAATCGATCGATCGGTCATGTTTTTCATAGAGTTGGCGAAAATCCAGGCGATCATGAGCCGTCGTTTCGACAGCGGTCTCGGCGGTCTCGGATTCAACGAATTCATCATTCTTCTGCATCTGAGTCACGCGGAAGGCGAAAAGATGCGAAGAATAGATCTGGCCGAGAAGATAGGCCTGACGGCTTCGGGGGTCACGCGGATCCTGCTGCCCATGGAAAAAGTCGGCCTGGTGAAAAAGGAAGTGAACGCGGAGGACGCGCGGAGCAGCCTGGTATCGATCGCTCCCGGAGGAAGGCGGAAACTCGAAGAGGGGATAGAAAGGGCGGAACTTCTGGTGAGCGATATCGTGCCATCCGACAGGAAAGCTGAAATCCGAAATCTTGCCACCGCCCTTGCGGGTTTTGGGGAAAATATCGGATAGTACGGTCGGAACATGAGGCGCGGAAAGGGCGGGACCTCCCGCTTTTTTCGTCCCTGATTCCCCTTGACAGGCCTAATTTTCATCAATAAACTTAGATAATCTAATAATTAGAAAACAAAATGAGTATGTCGGATATCGAGACCGGCGACCGGATAGACCGGATAGTGGCCCTCATCCTTACGGCGAGGAGTCTGATACACGAGAACACGACCTGCAAGGGCGGTGGAAGGGTGTCTCTCCTTCATCTGATCACTCTCCGTTTCATCGGGGACGAGCGGAGGACCATGAAGGAAATCGCCGGACACCTTGCGATTACGGCGCCCTCGGCCACATCCCTTATCAATGGTCTTATACGTGATGGGGTGGTCCGGCGGGAGGAAAAGACCGGAGACAGACGGGTGGTCCGGATCGTGATGACTCCGAAGGGAAAGGCTTCCATGAAAAAAGGGGTGGAGCGGATCTCCCGGAACATCAGGCACGGCCTGGAGACGCTTACCCGAAAGGAGCAGACGGAATTGACGAGGATTCTCGGGAAGACAGTGAACCATTTAAGGGAAAAGTAACCGTATGGAGAAGAGATTTGTCGGTATCGGCGCGGTCGCGGTCGCGGTCGTGGGAATCGTAATCGGGGTATTCCTGTATCGGAGCCTCGTAGAGCGCCCCGGGTATTCGGAAACGGGTATCACGAAGGGGAGTCTGACGGAAACGCTCAGCCTCGAAGGGAAAGTGAGGCCGGTACGTGAGGCCGATCTCGGTTTCGAATCGGGAGGGAGAATAACGGAACTTTCGCATGCGGTCGGGGATCATGCGGAAAAGGGCGAAGTCCTTGCCCGGATCGGCGATGCCGATTCCGTGGCGAACTATGACAGGAGTGTCGCCTTGGCCAGAAGCGCCCAGGCGAACCTCGATTACTATGATGCGCTCCTGAAAAAGGAGAACGAGAAATTGAAATCCCTCAAGAAGGCCGACGCGAACACGCCGGACAAGAACGCCCAGCGGAATCAGATCGATGCGAGCGCAGCCCAGGTCTCGGCCCAACAGGCGGCCCTGGAAGCGGCAAAGGCCGCCGTCCGGGATGCCCGGGCGCAGATCGAAAAAAAGATCATCCGCGCACCTTTTTCCGGTACTTTGGCCAAACGGGATGTCGAGACGGACGAAGTGGTCTCTGCCGGAAGCGTGATCATGACCCTTATCGATGAGTCCGATTTCGAAACGGAAGCATTCGTTTCGCAGCTCGACGCGAAGGCTATCAATATCGGAGATGTGGCGGAGATTTTCCTGGATACCGACGCGGGGAATGCCCATCCTGCCCATGTGACATCGGTCGACAAGGCGGAAACGCTCCGAAACGGGGTGTCGACGTACAAGGTGACACTCGCGTTCGACGGACGCGTGGAGGGTGTCCGGTCGGGAACGGACGCAAACGTGAAGATGACGCTCTCGAACAGGGTCGGAACGATTTCGGTTCCGAAAACCGCGGTCTATTCAGAGAACGGACATACGTTCGTCTCCGTTTCCGCGGCCGGCACCCGTGAGAAGCGTGAGGTCTCGACCGGTATCCGTGATGATGACGGGATGGTGGAAATTACCGGCGGACTCCGGGAGGGCGATGTCGTTTCCGGACTTTCTAACTGATTATCATGGCATATCGTATGGAACAGGGAACCATGGAAAATATGAACGGGGAAACGGGTCGTATCTCGGCGAAAAAAAGCCTTCTTATACTGGTCATCGTCGGGTTTGTCGTCGCGGGAATCGTGACCGGCATGTACATATTCCTTTCGAAAGATCGGATCTACGTGGAAAAGAGCCAGATTTCGGCTCCGATGATAGGTCTTTCCGCCAGGAACGGGGGAAAGCTGGAAAGACTGTTCGTCAATCCGGGGGATACGGTTGCGGAAGATCAGGTCGTCGCCCAGGTGGGAGAGGAACTGGTCAAGACCAAGGAAGGAGGAACGGTAATTTCCGCCGAGAACGAGATCGGGAAGACATATTCTCCGGGCGAAGCGGTGGTGACCGTCGTCAGACCGGAGGATCTCCGGGTCGTCGCGCAGGTGGAAGAGGATAAGGGACTTTCCGCGATCAAAGTCGGGCAGCAGGCGTTCTTCACCGTGGACGCGTTCGGATCGAAACGGTTCGAGGGAGTCGTGGACGAGGTGAGTCCGACGTCGAGACAGGGCGATGTGGTGTTCAATATTTCCAGCCAGAGACAGGTCAACGAATTCAACGTGAAAATCCGCTTCGATACGGCCGGTCATCCGGAACTCAGGAACGGAATGTCGGCGAAAAGCCGGATTTATACGGAGTAGGCCGGACAATCACGCGAATGAACGATGAGACGAAAAACAGGCTCCGTTGGTGGATACTCCTGACCGTGATCGTGGGGACGTTTTTGGGCCGCCTCGATCAGACGATCGTCGGTTTGGCGCTTCCGAAAATCATGGACGATTTCGGAATCACGGTCACGACGGCCGGATGGATCTCGACGGCATACATCCTGGCGAACGCGGTGTTCGTCCCGATCTGGGGCAAACTCGGCGATACGATCGGACAGAAGAAAGTGTACATACTGGGATTCAGTCTTTTCATCGTCGGTTCGATACTGGCGGGACTCTCCTGGAATCTCGGTTCCATGATCGTTTTCCGCGTGATACAGGCGATCGCCGGCTCCGCGGACTATCCGACGGCGATGGCGATTTTGGCTCTCACGTTCCCGAGCGGGAAGGAGCGGGCGCAGGCGATGGGAATCTGGTCCTCGTCGTTCGCCGCGGCGACGGTCTTCGGACCGCTCCTGGGCGGGCCGCTCATCGACAATCTCGGGTGGCGTTGGGTGTTCTATGTCAATCTTCCCGTAGGTGTCATCGGACTTCTCATGGCCATGGCGTTCATCCCGAAATCCGAGGAACAGAAGAATTTCACGGGGTTCGACTGGTTCGGCGCGATGGCGCTCGGCGCGTCCCTCACATCTTTGGTCCTTGTGCTCGACAAGGGGCTCGATTGGGGATGGGTCTCGTCGTACAGCGCCCTTTGCTATGTCGCCGTCGTGTTTTTCGCCTGGTTATTCGTGAGAATCGAACGGCGACAACCCAACCCGATCGTGGACCTGAAGTTTTTCAGCAACAACCTGTTCATGAACGTGCTCGGGAACAATTTCATCGTCTTCATGTCGATGATGGGCGCGATATTCCTGGTCCCCGTATTCGCCCAGACCTATCTCGGCTACGACGCGACCCAGACGGGGTATCTCTTCATGCCGATGGCGTTCATGATGCTTCTGGCGGCTCCGATCGGCGCCAACCTGACAGGGAAGGTCAAGCCGAACCATGTCATCATGGCGAGTACGGCCGTGGCCGGACTGGGTATTTTCCTTCTCTCATTCCTTGATCCGCGCTCCACCGCGCTTTCGATCATCATCCCGATGTCCGTCATGGCGTTCGGTATGGGATTCGGCATGGC
>Ga0172373_10007184_pt1 | contig 14539 bp, 13 predicted proteins | sample Lak10m_2_FD_114546 | JGI IMG/M metagenome (GOLD analysis project Ga0172373, IMG submission 114546) | Freshwater microbial communities from Kabuno Bay, South-Kivu, Congo - kab_092012_10m | ecosystem: Environmental > Aquatic > Freshwater > Lake | place: Democratic Republic of the Congo... | reverse complement strand
ATAACGGGATATGTTCCTTCAACTTATATTGTAGGTAATACAGTTCTCGTTGGTGGTTCATGCTATGAAATTTTAGGACCTGCAGGTGGACCTGTTTCCCTTGTTTATTATTCAATAGACTACGATAACTGTGCTACCTGTGTAGCGGCATATCCATGCCCAACCCCAACCCCAACAATTTCACCTACTCAAACCTCAACACAAACACAAACTCCGAGTTCTTCGAATTTTATTTATTATGCGTCAGGATGTTGTGAATCAACGGTTATAAGAATTACTTATACAACTTCTTTAGGTCTTAACGTTGGTGAGAGTTGGTATTGGGAATTTCCTGCAATTGGGTTTACGGGTTGTACAACAATAATTCCGACCGCAGTTTCCTATGTTTCACATGAATTTACACCAGCAACTGATAGTTTTGATGGTGCGTTTGTAAACTGTGTTTCTTGTGAAAGCGTTCACCCTTGTGCCGTACCACCAACACCAACCACAACAATCACGGCAACTAGTACTCCAACAACCACTAATACACCTTCAAATAGTCCCACAAGCACTCCAACAACAACCCCACCTCCCACTCAAAGTAATACGGCAACTTCAAGTTCCACTCCAACTCAAACCCAAACCTCGACTCCAACCGAAACGCCAACTCAAACTCCGAGTCAGACGGAGACCCCAACACAAACCACAACCTCAACCCCGACAGAAACACCAACTCAAACTCCAACTCAGACCACAACTCCTACAAATACCTCTACGCCTTCTTCGTCAATTGGGTCGACCCCCCCTGTAACACCTACACAAACTCAAACCCAAACCTCAACCCCAACTGAAACCCCAACTCAGACCCAAACATCAACTCCCACAGAAACGCCGACCCAAACCCAAACCTCAACCCCAACTGAAACTCCCACCCAAACCATATCGCAGACTCAAACTCAAACGCCATCACAGACTCAAACTCAAACGTCTACTCCAACAGAAACTTCAACTCAAACACCCACACAAACAAGCACTCAAACTCCAACTCAAACACAAACATCTACCCCAACTGAGACACCAACTCAAACACCTACACAAACAAATACTCAAACTCCAACTCAAACGGAACCTTATGATGTTTATTTGTTTAGTGCATGTTGTGATGGTACCCAATTTAGATTCGAAAATGTTTTAGGTACTTTAACTGTTGGTGTTACCTACATAATTTCATCTTCGGTAGATTTTAACGGGTGTGCAACTGTTATACCTTACGTTGCCACAGGTTCACTTTACTCGGGTTCGGGTGTTGTGTTCACAGACTCGGGTGGTGATTGTACGGTATGTGAAGGATTTGTACCTTGTCCGACCCCAACACCAACACATACCCCGACAAACACTCAGACCCCGACATCGACAGCTACAAATACTCCTACACCAACAAATACTGTTACAAAAACTCAGACCCCATCAGGGGGTGCCACAATGACAAATGCTTTATTGGCAAGTTGTGTTGATGGTACAATATTTTATGCCGTAGTTCAACAAGATATTGCGTTTGTTGGCGCTGTTTATGTTTATAATGGGGTTTGTTATGAGTTTGTTGAATTTTCAGGACCTGGTGGACCTAACTTGGGTGGTCCTGACTTTTTTGATTGCTCATTTTGTGCTCTAACTCCTACACCAACGGACACACCAAATCCAACTCCAAGTTTTACACCATCTCCTTCGACAACACCACCTCCTTGTCCTGACACAACTTTCTGTTTAAGAACAACATTAACATCACTATTAAGTTATAACGGAAACTATACTGTATCAGGAACATATAATTCAAGACCATATTACACTGGTGACAACATTCCTACGGCATATATCTACCATACGGGTGTCAAGTGGTGTTTGGCTGATTCTTTAGGTGGTACTTGTCTCTTGGAAGGTAACACACCATGTTATTCAGAGTGTCCTGATATTTCGGCAAATTATTTCTCAGCTGGTCCTTGTGTTACTCCAACACCATCACCGATAAATTGTAATATTTTGGACTTCACGGCTTATTTTGATTGTGACTATGTTCCATTTGTGACACCAAGCGCCTCTGTGCCGTGTGATGTTGTTGATATGTCGGTGACAACATTCCCTCTCACACCGACACCTTCACCTACAGCTAATCCCTGTATAGTTGGTTTGGATTTTACGATGACTTCGTACACACCACCCTCGCCATCCCAAACTCCCACAGTATCATTAACACCGAGTAAGACGGTTCCTGTTGCTGGTCAATTAACATATACCTTCTTTGAAGAAACGTTCACTTGTGTGTCGACTAAAGTCCTTGTTGATTGTAACAGTAACATCGAATTTTACACTACAGATAATTTGGAATTCAATGGTGACCCATTAGTTGAAGGTGTTAGTTTTGCGGCATACATCGGTGGTACTTTATTCTGTTTAAGATACGACAGAAATGATGAAAATCTTTCTTCAAACACAACGATAGAATCTGTATTTGGTGTTTATGGAACTTGTGACAATTGTAATGCACTTGCCACACCAACACCATCTGTAACCGCCCAAGTGACTCCGACACCGACTTATACGCCAACTAAAACACCGACCCCAAGTATCACTCCAGAGCCCTTGGTTTATGTCTTTGCTTCATGTACGTTGAATAACCAAGGGGGTAACCAAACAACCATCATACAAACTCAACCAGTAGGTTTCAATATTAGTATTGGTCAAAGTTTCAAAGATAATACGGGTGCTTGTTGGACTTATGTTGGCTCATTTACAAATTATAGCCCCGAATACATAACGATTTCTATAAACTTCTCAGGGAACTATTTCAACTTCATACCAACGGTTTACAGTAACTGTTTGAGTTGTCAGACGGCACCTATAAATCAAGGACTTTCTCCTGAGGGAGGGGGTCTTCCTGTGAATTTATGTGTAACTTATGATGTTCTACCTTGGACTCAAAACCTCCCTGATTCATGTGGTGGATACACAAGGGGTCAAAATAGAGTGGTTGCTCAATTGAGAAATTCTACAACGTTCCAACTCACACCTGCACCGTCGAATGTTGTTGTAACTTTCGACTTAGAAAGAAGTGACTGTCTGGGTAATCAAACTGAAACGTTAACTGTTACCATACCTCAGGGTCAAGTACAAGGTCAGACAATCTTTGATGCAACAAATTGTGAATCTTGTCCGTCGACATCATTACCTGAAACGGTTACTGAAACAATCACAGGATTGGTATCCATAACCCCATCTTCAATTACAGAGTGTCAATAATGGCTGTTCAAGTTAACATCAACGATATTACAGGTTCAACACCTTATCAGGTGTTTATTTGCCAAACAGGAAATACAGGTTGTTTCTTCGTCAGTGAAATTACAGATAATGATTTACCTTACGTATTTGATATTCCCGCGCCCTATAATAACTCTGACAGTTATTTATTGAAAATAATTGACAACTTTGGTTGTATAATTTCAGGCCAAACTACCGTATAATGCCAATAAACGTCAACATATTATCAGTTACAGGAAACACACCAGTTGATATCTATGTGTGTAATGCTGCAGGTGCAAGTTGTACATACGAGGCTACCGTAGCAGTTTTCCCGTTTCAGTTCGAAGTTGACGATACCTACGCAACTACGGATTTTATTATCAAAATAATTGACACTGCTGGATGTGAAGACATACAAACAATGTTCATAACTCCAACCCCAACTTTGAGTTTATCACCAACACAAACTGCAACCCCAACACAAAGTATTACACCAACTCACACCCCAACACAGACACACACCCCAAGTTCAACACCACCAATAACACCAACTCAAACACGAACTCAAACACCATCACCCACGGCCACAAGTTTGGTTTATGCACATTTAATTGGAAGATTTAATTATTCAAATTCCTCTTCTGCCTGTGTGGATACACTTTTATCAACATCATATTATACTTCATATTCAGAGACACCTATTATCCCTGTAGTCGGTGCTAGAGTTTATCAACTAACTTTCGGAGGTGGTTTGTATTCACCTGTAAACCAAAGTAACTTATGGAGAAAAATGATATTCAACAGTGCGGAATACGCAGTTCAGATTGATTCTGCCGGATACATAATTGATTTTATTTTATGTTAAAATGAATACGCCAACACCAACATTTACTCCATCACCAACCCCAATAATCTGTGGTTCAGGTATTACTACCGGAAATTTTTATTATTTTGATTGTTGTGGCGCTTTTATTCAGGGGACCTCGAGTGGTGAATTAGTGATTTTAGATTACACAAAGTCCTATAACGGAGTTTCACTTCTTCAATCCCCAGCATCTACTGTATGTCCGACACCAACCACAACACCGACACCAAGTGTGTCCCCAACAAATACCCCTAGTGTTACACCAACAAGAACCGTAACCCCAACACCAACTTACACACCAACACAAACTCCAACTCCTACGAGGGTAACTACATTCAAAACAAAAAATGATTGTGATGTAATTACTTTGTTTCCATTAGGTGTTGAGTGTCAAGCCATAAATCCCTCAGGTCCAAATGCTTTGGATGGTAAATTGTTCCTAAAAATAACTGGTGGAACTTCACCTTATGATATTACCTGGCAAGGTGGACAAAAAACACCTTATCTTTTTAATTTGGGTGGAGGATTTTACAATGTAACTGTCGTTGATTATTATGGTGATTACACCGCGTTCACAAACTGTCAGTTAATAGCACCTTCACCAACACCGACTCAATCGCCAACACCAACGTTCACCCCATCACCTTCACCAACACTATCAGGTTTATGTTTCAATATTATTTGGAGTGATGGAAACATTGTTCAACTCGAGTTTGATTTCAATGGTTACCTCAATGGAAGACCAAGATGGTTTGATTCAACGAATAATTACTATGTACAATGGTCACCTGTTCAAGGGTGGAGAATAAGTGGATACACTTATCAAGGTTCCGTATTAGGAAGTGACACACCTTTGAACATACCAACGAGTGGTTGGGGTGCAATTGGTGGTTCTAACACTGCAACGGTGAACGTATATCAAGGAGTATGTTCGAGTTTCTCAACATTATACTTCACTCTTCAGACATCTCCAGCAAGTTGTCAAAACACTTGTAACGGTTCTGTAATTGTAACACCATTTGGTGGAACCGCACCTTACCAATATTCTATCAATAATGGACTGACTTACCAATCAAGTAATATATTCAGTAATCTATGTGGTGGAAACTATTCAATAACACTATTGGATTCGTTGGGTAATTTATACAGTCAAAGTGTTACAGTCGCTAATGCCGGTAATGTTACAAGTTATTCCGTTGGTCTCCAAGTTCTAAACACAACAACTGCGGGTAACCAAAAACAACAAACGTGGAACGTCGTAGTATCACCTCCTTTACCCGCAGGTGTAACACTTTCTTATAATCTGAACGTAGGAGTTAGTCAGCTTAAACAAGCACCTGGAAATGGAACTATTAACTACACATTGCAAGTTAAGAAAAACTCTACGACTCTGACCACCACACCACAATCTAACTCGGCTTCATCACCAAGACCATTCTGTTCACCTCAAATTCAGACTGCAACAACTATAAATGAAATTTATCCAATATCGATGGCTACGGGTGATGTCGTAAGTGGAACTAGTTTATCTACAATGGTGTTGACTAACCCTGTCAACCTTAATGGTTGTGCGACTAACTTGACACAAAGTATTACGGTATCATTGAGTAATGTGTTGATTACGGGATGTAATTGTTGTACGGCGGCTTATAACCAAGGCAACGCATCGATGTCACAAAACGTTCAAGTACAAATTTCGGCTTAAAAAATATTTAATAATAATGGGATACATCATTAAAGACACCTCAGCACTTATCAACACACGAATTACGGACGTTGGGAGAAGATTTATTTCTCAAGGTAATTTCAATATTGCTTACTTTTCCGTTGGTGACAGTGAGGTAAATTATACTGCAGTCCCAAATTATTCTCAGCCAAGAAATAATATTTTGATGCCGGCTTTCAATGCTCAGAATGATACAGGAGCACCCGAGTCTAACAAACAAAATATCAAGTATCCATATTATGTTGAGGGAATTACTGGAAACACTTACGGTATTCCTTTTATGGATGCACAAGTTCAACCTATTTACAATTCTCAATCACCGTTTGGATTCTTTACAAGTGGAGGTACGTATCCATATACTGTTCAATCAAGTTCTGCATATACGGTAACATCTAATTACTTTATTGAGATGAACACAATGTCAGGACAAACTAATCCTGTCACCTTGTTTTATGATTCCTCGTCACCAATACCAACAACAGGAACACCTCAGATTGGAGATTTGATTGTTGTTTATTTTGATAAAATTGGAACCACAAACTATTTTCTAACTTCAACGGTTCTGACTTATCAAATCTTGGCAACAAATCCCACTACAGGGACTGTTACTCAACCACAGTGGAATTTGACTTTAGATAGACCAGTCCCAAACTTTACGGGACTTACTCCAGGTAATTTGGCTAGAGTATATGTCTATCCATCAGGAATGACACAACTTTATGATTCTATCACACCAGCACCATATTGGCAAGATGATACCATCAATTTTGAAAGTCCATGTGATATTTCCAATAGAGAAAACACTCTTATTTGGAATATGAATATTCCTTGGAGTGAAAGTCCTGCAGGTCTTTTCAATAACATTTATGAAGATTACACCAAATATGGTTCAGTAACATATATTGGCACAAAAGAATATTTGGGATACCAAGAGCCAAGCGGACAGACTGACACAAGTGAAACTTTTTATTACAATTCGTTCGATGAAAAAATCGTTGTCCAACCTCAGGACCAAAAATGTATATCAATTGTTCATTACACCAACCAATCGATAGATAATGTTTATGGTGAGAAATTTGCTACTTTACCTTTTGACCCACAAAATCCGACTAATCAAACTGGATTGGCAAGAAATTTCAAAGTTACATTACCAACTTTGATGTGGCATAAATCCACGGGAAATACTATAGGTGAAACTTTCTATATTGACCCTCCTGGTTATGATTTGTGTACACCTTTTTACATTAGGTCAAGAGTAAATTCTGATATGAATGACCCGGGAATCAGGTACTACCATTTGTATGATTTGAATCCTGATACAAACAATCAACTCAATAGGGTTGGAAAAGTTTTTCCTGACCAAGAAATTGTAATTTTTGATGATGAGGAAGTTTGTGCGGCAATGTCTTATAAGGCAAACAGAAATTGGACAATGCCGGCACCTCAGTTGAGTTTATTAACACCGAATTCTTGTTTTCAGAATAGCCAAGATTCGAATGGAATTTTGACGAATCCTGCACAAAAAATGTGGGTAACTTACCGATTTGATAATACCGGTTATACGGAGTCCTTACATTGTAATTACTATTCGGTAATTTCAGGTCCTGAAGTTAGAGTAGGTTCTGTACCTCAAAACGTAGCAATAAGATTTGGAAGTGAGTTCCCATTCCTAACCAGTGGTACGACATCAGGATTCACCGCAACTTCAATGAAAATTATTTGTCAATTAGTTTCTGGTGATACAAGACCTTCACCCACACAATGGAAAGAAATCGATGTGACAAGTCAGTTTGCGGGCACATTTGTCAACGGAGGATTTATTGTGAGTTCAGGAATAACCTCTCAGGTTTTCCAAGTTACTCTTGATGATTACACGGGGGCTACAACCTATAATTTAGGAAACTACCTTGACTTACCAACCTTAGCCGAACCTAATGTTCTGAACTTTGGTGATGAGTATTTTTTCTATGGAAACTTAGAAACAGATATTTCGGCAACTATTTATGAAATGAAGTATCTGATTAATCTCGGCAACAATCAGTTTACTGCCACTTCAAATCCAACTTTACCACAAGGAGCTGACCCTTTTATTACGGAGATAGGTCTTTACAATAGTAACAAAGACCTTATGGTTATTTCTAAACTACAATCTCCTGTAAAACGACAAGGTATACAACAGTTTGTGGTTAAGTTAGATTTTTAATATGGCAAAAGTTCAAAAAAATTCACCAAAAGTATTAGGATTAGATGTGTCAACCAAAACAATTGGGGTGGCACTCTTTGACATTTCCTCTCAACAACTTCTTGAGTTAACCCACATTTCACCATTACCAAAACCCAAGACTGACAACAAGATTGCAGAACTTATCAACAAGAGTGGGATTGTTCGCCAAAAACTTATGGAATACCAAGATTTGGGAATTACCAAAGTGATAATTGAAGAACCATTATTGAATTCGAACAATATCTATACCGTGGGTACTCTGATGAGATACAATACCCTCATCTGTAAAGAAGTTTTTGATGTTCTTGGTTTAGTTCCCGAGTTTATCACAACGTACAATGCAAGAAAAGCTGCCTTCCCCGAACTTGTACAAAAAAACGACAAGGGTAAATTTGTTCTTTTCGGGGGTTATCCAAAAACTGTGGACAAAAAAGAAATTATTTGGGAACAAGTTGCCAAACGAGAACCACAAATCACTTGGTTGTATACAAGAAACAACACCCTGAAAAAGGAATGTTTCGATATGAGTGATTCGTATACCTGTGTATTAGGTTATATGAGAACAAACAAGATTTGGTAAATAAAAAAAAGTTTCGTACCTTCGTGGTATGAAAACCTCAAGAGACCCCCAATCAAAAAAATTTGTTAGGTTGCTCAATGAAATGGATAATTCCGTTCATTACTCTCCACTCGATGGAGTTTTGATGTTTGACAAGGTTCGAAAAAAAGATTATTCGGTTTGTACCGCCATCGAAGTCGACATTTCATTCTCAGGAAGAATATTCTTTGGTTATCTTCGAGGTCACAATTGGTATGATTCCCAAGTTCAAATTGAGGGAACATTCTCCAAAATAAAATTCAATCGGTTTCTCAAACAATTTTTGTTTGACATGGTTCAGAATAAAGTTCATCTTTTATCGGGAAAGAATGTTATTGTTGTTATCAAAAAAGTTTCTTGGACTTAAGTTATGGAAGATAAAAATGAAGTTTTAGTTGATTTACTTAGGGACGTTCTCGGAGATGAGAAACAACATTATGATTCAAAAGGACAAATTTCTTTTGACTGTCCTGTCTGTGCCTCGGAAAAGGGTGTTGATGGTGATGGTAAAGGAAACTTAGAGGTAAATTATTTCAGGGGGGTTTACAAATGTTGGGCCTGCTCGGAAACACACGGAACTCAAGGGGTATTGGGTAAACTATTTGAACAGTATGGTAACAAGAAACAAAAACAACTTTGGGAACTTCTCAAACCTGAAGATGAGGTTGAAAAGGAAAAACCCAAAGTTTATCTAAGGTTACCCGAGGGATATACAAAATTCAAAGACTCCAACATCAGATTTATCCCTCATCGTGAGGCAATAAATTATTTGTACTCACGTGGTATAACGGATGATATAATCGACAAGTACGATATTGGTTATACTGTCAAGGGGGATTACTCTTACCGGATTATTGTCCCGTCCTACGATGAGGAAGATAGACTAAATTATTTTGTTGGAAGAAGTTGGGTTCCAAAAAAAATGAAGTACAAAAACCCGTCAGTGCCTAAAGACGAAATAATCTTCAATGAAAGTAGAATCGATTGGGACAAAGACGTATATCTTTGTGAGGGGGTTTTTGATGCTTTCTTTCTCCCAAATCCAATCCCGATGTTGGGAAAAATGTTGTCCTCTAAACTATTTGAAACTTTGTACGAAAAAGTGAAAGGTGAGATTCACATTTGTCTCGATGGAGATGCTTGGGACAACGCTCTTAAACTCTACCACAATCTGAATGGTGGAAGGTTGTATAATCGAATTAAAATACTTAAACTCCCGAAAGATAAAGACGTTTGTGATTTGAGGGGGGAAATTTCGAACTACTATTATGAAATCAAATAATATGAACCTACAAGAAATCGCTCAGGACATCAGAGATGTAATCGAAGAAAAACGAAAAGACTTGGGTCTTGAATTTTTTGAAGATGAACACAAGTATTTGATGAAGGATTCAAATGGAATAATCCGTGAGAATTTCCCATCAGTTTCAAAAGTATTAAAACATTTTTACACCGAATTTCCAACTGAGGAAGCTGCACTCAAAAAGGCGGGTGGGGATTACCTTGAGGCGGAACGACTGATGGGTGAATGGGCTCAGGCCGGAAAGGACTCAACAAATTTGGGAAGTAGGGTACACTATTTTTTGGAAAAAGAACTTATTTCTCGATATGGTTCCTATAAAGATGTACGACAACCTGTTTTTGAGTGTGATATTTTTGCTCAGGCAAAAAGTGATTCTATGATTCGTGCGGGTCAGACTTACTTAGATTTATGTGAGAATCGTAATTTGGTATTGCTTGACACTGAAATGGTTTTGGGTCACCCTGCACTTGGTTACACTGGTCAACCTGACAAGGTTTGGTTAACTTATAATGCAACAGGAAACGATTTTGGACTACTAATCACCGATTGGAAATCTAACAAAGAAAAAAACTTCCAAGTGAATTCCTATACAAAAGGTATGTTACATCCTTTCGAGGAATACCCCGATAATGCTTTGGGTCACTACTATCTTCAACTCCCTTTTTATGGTAAACTTTTAATAAAAATGCTCGAAGGGACAAAATACGAAAGTATTAAATTACTCGGTTGTATTGTTGTTTTATTGAAAGATACGATGGAATATGAAGAATTTAGAGTTCCGAAACCAATTATTGAAACTATTATGAATATGGATATGTCACTTGTCCTAAAAAAGTGATTTGGAACTTAATAATTTTTATCTTATAATTTGTGTATGTCAAAATTTGATAAAGTTAAAGAACAATACCCTTTGGTTTCTAATGCAACTCTTTTGAAGTTGTATACTGAAGATTGGACGGCCAGCAAAAAGTACTTTCCCTATATGGTTAAACTTTGGGACCGTAAAAAAATGAATGGTGAAACATTTACCTCCCCACAACTAATAAAGACTCTTAAAGAGTTTGATTCTTTATTACCTTATGTTTCTGAGAAAGATGTGTATTCCTCAAAATACGACTGTTTTTTTAACCTTCAAAAAGAGGTATTTGCTGCTGAGGTAATAAAGGAGGAAAAAATGTTTGTGCGTGATGAACACGTCACGATTATTGAGGAAACAGATAAGTATTTGTTTCTATCTCCAATCACCCATAAAGGCTCGGTAAAATATGGTTTTGGTACTCGATGGTGTACGGCATCAAAACACGATGAATACACCTTCAACAGGTACAATAAGACAGGATATTTGGCATACTTGATTTTCAAAAACGAGGATTCTAAGAATAATAAATTTTCAAAAGTCGCTTTTTATTCTGAACAGTCAACTTGTCCTTTCTCGGGTGAGATTCTTGTCTATCATGCTCTTGATGATTTGGCAACTGATGTTGAACTTCTTACAAGTCAATTTTTGGACTTGGAAACTTTGTTTAAGTTAATGACTAAATTTCGTCAACATGCATATGGTAAATTTAGATTACAAAAGGCCGAGTCGAATGTAAAACGCAAACTCAATCTTTTACAAACTTTTGATTTTCGGCAATTTCAAGAAGATGTCACAATTATACGAGATTGGCAAACAAGATTGTATACCGGTGAGTTTGGACAAAATGTACAAGAATTGGATTCAATTATAAAAAGCTTCGTTGATGAAGTAACAAAACAAATGCAACAAAATGGATAATGGATTAAAAATAGATTTGAAGGCTGCGGAGACTGTGGTTTGTGAAAAATGTAACAACACCACATTCAGTGAAGTGTTTTCATTCAAAAAAGTTTCTAAGTTATTGACTGGTTCAAGTCAGGATGCATTGGTTCCTTTCCCGATGTATAAGTGTGAATCTTGTGGACATATAAACGAGGAATTTCAGATGCCAGAATGATTAAAAGGTTAGTACATTTTTCTGACTTGCACATTCGTCTGTTCAAAGACCACGACCTTTATCGTGAAATTTTAACCACGGCGTTTTCTGAGTGGAAGGCACTCAAACCTGATAGGATTGTATTCACGGGAGATTTGGTGCATTCCAAAAATCAAATGACACCAGAACTCATTGAGTTCGTTGCTTGGATTTTATCAGAGTGTTCAAAAATTGCTAAAACAATAATCATAATTGGGAACCATGATTTTTTGGAAAACAACATGTCGCGTTTGGATGCGTTGTCACCAATCATAGAATCTCTCAATGATTCAAACATATTTTATTATAAAGAACGAGGTACCTACGAGGATGATAACGTACTTTGGGTTGTTTACTCTTTAACCAGTCACAACATTCCACCTGAGATACCTCAGACAGACAAGAAAAAAATTGGATTGTTTCACGGACCTGTTATGGGACTCACTACAAGCATTGGATACAAATTCGATGATGGTTTTGAGACCTCTAAGTTTGAGGGTTGTGACTTAGTTCTTTGTGGTGATATTCACAAAAGACAGGTTTTCGATATCCCCAACAAAAAAAAGGCATATATGATTGGTTCAACGATTCAACAAAACTTCGGAGAATCTCTCTCACAACACGGTTATGGTGTGTATGAAGTTTTGTCGGACGAATATACTTTTGTTGATTTACCAAATCCGAAACCATTTTTGTCCTTCAAAATTACTTCCTTCGAAGATTTGGAGACAGGTTCAGAAAAACTATTGAATAACTAAAATGACTTTGGATGCTCGGAAAATATTAATCTTTGAAAAAACCGAACTTCAAGACTTGGAGGCTTACTGTAAGCTTAACAATTTGGACGTTGATAAAGTAATCAAAGATTCATACCTTCAGGGTTTTAGAATCGAAAAGTATGGTTTATTAAATAGTAACGTTGGAAAAGTAGTTGAAAAGGAGGTCATTATTGAAAAAAGGGTTGAAGTTCCTGTTGAAATAATTGTTGAAAAACCTGTGATAGAATATGTCGAAGTTGAAAAAGAAATTATCAAAGAAATCCCAAGGGATGTTATCGTCGAAAAAATCGTTGAAGTCATTAAAGAAATCCCGATTGAGAAAGTTGTTGAAAAAACTGTCGAAATCGTTAAAGAAGTACCAGTCGACCGGGTTGTTGTACAAGAAGTCGTCAAAGAAATACCGGTTGAAAAGGTTATCACTAGAACGGAATACATTACCGACGAGTCAAAAGTCACGGAACTACTGCAGGAACTTGAACGGCTTAGGACTTTACCCCCCACCATTATCGAAAAGGAAATCATCAAAGAAGTTCCCGTTGAAGTGGAAGTGGTTAGAGAAGTTGAAATTATCAAAGAGACTGTGGTTGAAAAACCTGTAGAGGTTATTCGGGAGGTTCTTGTCGAAAAGAAAACATCGGAAGATTCACAACGACTACAAGAAACACTGAATAAAGTCAGACAACAACTGATTGAAAAAGATGTTAAAATTAAAACACTTGAGGGGGAAATTGCCACCCTAAAAGGGTTACAACAACAACAAAAGGCAGTATATTTGAAAGGTTCCAATTTGGACGATAAACTTTATAGATAAAAAAAATGGATATTTTAATTTGGTTTTTTCTTGCGTATGGATTTACAAACATCATGGTTTGGGGTTCCATCTTTGCTGGTTTGAGAAATAAAATTGCTTTGATGGGGGAAGATATATTAAACCCCTTATTCCCAATCTTCAGATTCATCTCAGGTATTCTTTCCTGCATGATGTGTTGCAGCACTTGGGTGGGATTCTTTTTGGGTATTTTTATTTACTCACCCACTCATGAATATTTCGAACTAACAAAGGACATTTCATGGTTCTTTGATGGACTCCTCGCCTCGGGAGCAGTGTGGGCAATAAACGCCATTGTTGAATGGTACGAAAACAACAGAAAATAAAATGGGAAAAGCTGCTAAGGAACACAGAAAAAAAGTCGCCGCACGTAATGCAAAAATCAAAGGTGCAGAACGTCAATACCAAAAGGTAATGAATGAGGCTTATCAGAAATACTTGGAGCAATTAAAGGCTGCTCAAGCGTCGGGACAAACTGAAACTCAAGATAGTTTCACTGCTCAGTAAATGAGGAGAAATGGACCTGTTCAATCAACCCCCCCTTTTTGATTTACAGACTATGTCAGAAGAAGTAAAAAAACAAGAATTAGATAACCCCTATGTTCAGGTGGTGTGGGAGGATGTTGCTGAGAATTTCACCCAAGAGAGAATCAAGAGTGTCAAACAATACTTCACTAAGAAGTACTCAACAACAAACGTCAACATTGTCACAAAGACCCGTCAAAGTGAAGAGGTAACTCACACAGTGGACGTATCTATGAATATTATGGACAAAAACTATCAACGAGAGTTGATGAGGTCGTTTTTGGATGGTAAGGGTAATATCAATTACTTCGACGAGATTGTACAAATAGATGATTTGGTTGATAGTAAGTTACTTCTTCAGGACGTTGATATTACACCTTTTCAGAAGTGGTACATTAAAAAAATACATTTCTCTAACTT
>Ga0172373_10007183_pt1 | contig 14539 bp, 15 predicted proteins | sample Lak10m_2_FD_114546 | JGI IMG/M metagenome (GOLD analysis project Ga0172373, IMG submission 114546) | Freshwater microbial communities from Kabuno Bay, South-Kivu, Congo - kab_092012_10m | ecosystem: Environmental > Aquatic > Freshwater > Lake | place: Democratic Republic of the Congo... | reverse complement strand
CAAAGAGCCCAAGAAGAGCAAGTCTCCAAGGGGCATGGGATAAGCAACCAGGCTGCCCCCACGTCAATCGCTTTGAGCGGTTCCCGAATTCAAGCCTCCGGCTTTGCCGGAGGTCACTGACTTTTTTTGGCAACAACAACATACTGTCAATATGCAGCAGGGAGGAACTGATGAAACCGCCGCTCACACTGCAACAATTCGCTGCCGTAGCCGGGATCAGCGTTTTGACCGCGCGGAAATGGGTAAAAACTGGCCGCGGGCCAGCACATTGGCGAGGGCCGACCGGGCGGATTCTGTTGGATCAGGATGTCGTCGAGGAGTGGCTGGCCAAATACCGGCAAAATACGCCGTCCAGCGCTGACGGGGGCAACAGATGCCCCCCGCTCACACCCGTCGTTTCCCGCTCCCGATAATCGTCTTGTGGCGTACCAGCGAGGTAGCGGAAATACTGCACGTTCCGAAATCGCTGTTGGACCGCCTGATAGCGTGCGGCATTCATCCGCGGTTCGTCTGGAAGCCCCATTGGTCGGAGCCCAAATGGACCGACGCCGACATATACCAATGGGCCGGAATCCTGGCAGACATCGACCTGAACGCCCTCCCAGCCGAACCCGGACCGATGGAAAACCCGGCGACCGCATTCCGCCGCCGCGCACGGGGAGCCGCATAGGCAATGACCGACCTCGAATCATATCGCGTGGCGCTCCCGGCCGTGGAGGTTTGCGCAAGAGCGGGCGTCAGCCTGAACGGCTCCCGTATGGCGCTGTGCATCGCTCATGCCGAGAAGACCCCGAGTATGCGGGTTTACGAGCACCACGCACATTGTTTCTCGTGTGGGGCGCACATGGACGGGATCGCGCTCGCTCACTGGGCACGCACCGGGAAGGTTGACCCCGCGCCACGAGGACCGGAATTCTGGGAAGACGTGCGGTGGATCGCCCGTGAAAGCGGACTCCCTGAACCACACCGCGACCCGGAGGCGGAGGCGCGGTACGAAACTGCCCGCTCCATCGAGGAGACCTACGCGGCGCTGTGGCAAGAGGCGTTGAAAGATCCCGAGCCCGCGCTTGCCTACCTCGAAAGTAGGGGCATCAGCCGGCAGACCTCGGAAGGCCGTGTCGGATATCTGCCGAAGAGTTACAAGCCAAAGGACGAGGAAGCCGCGCAGCGAGCAGGTCTGTTTTCGCAGAAGGGCAATTTCCTGTTTGCAGACCGGGCGATCGTCCCCGTCACCTACCACGGTCGAATAGTGAACCTCTACGGCCGGGTGCTCCGCCCTGATGGAATTCCCAAGCACATCTATTGTTGTGGGGACACCGACCCGCCCATGCCCGCGGCGCTGTGGAACCTGGACGAGTGCCGCCGGGGAAAAGAGGTATTTATCACCGAGTCCATCATCGACGCGATGACCCTCATTGACCGCGGTATCCCGAGCGTGGTCGCGGCATTCGGCACACAGGGCCTAAACGATGCGAGAGTGCAACTGCTGAAACGCAGCCGCGTCGAGAAAGTCTCCCTCGTGTTCGACAATGAAGCCAGCGGGAGCGGCGAGAAGGGAGCCCTGGCCGCGGGTGAACGGCTGTTCCGTGCGGGCCTGGACGTGAGCATCATCACGCTACCTCGCGGTGAGGGAGAGACGAAGGTCGATCCCAACACCTACTTCCATGACCACACTGCCGACGATTTCCGCGCCTTGCCTGCAAAGAATTATTTCACCTCTCGCCTCGAATCCATCCCCACGGACGGGAGCCCGCGAGAGAAACACCGGGCGCTCGAACCGCTCCTGAAGCTCGTTGCCGAGCAGCCGGACCTCACATGGAAGGAATACGGGAAGGCGATCGCACAGCGTTTCCCCGCCCTCGACGAGCGTAAGATCTCAAAAGCCATTGGAGAGAAGCGAGAGGGCGCAACCGAAGCCCACACGAAGAGAGATCGATTTTTGCCGCTGGAATACGTCGATAAGATCCGCAGTGAGGCCCCGGTTATCACGTTCGACGGCCGGGCCTACCGCTATTCTGCTGGCGTCTACGCTCCATGGTACCTCGAGGAAATCGACCAGCGCATCATCGAATTGTACGGACCCGAGACGGAGCCCAAGCACCTGCACGCGATCCGGGAAATGCTGTTCAGCGTCAGTTTCGTGCGCCCTGAGACCGTGAATCCGCCGGGGTGGTTGAATCTCAAGAATGGCCTGCTGCGCCTCGAATCCGACGAATTCATTCCCCATACCCCGGAGATCCTCTCGACAGTCCAGGCGGAGACCCGGTTCGACCCCACGGCCGAATGCCCGCTATGGATTCAGACCGTGGCGGAGATCCTCCCCGATCCCACATCACAGGCGCTGCTCGCACAGATTTTCGGGGCCTGTCTCGTCCCGAGCAATTCGCATCAGAAAGGCTTCATTTTCTGGGGGGACGGCGCAAACGGGAAGTCTGTCGTAACGGACGTGCTCGAAGCCGTCATCGGCCGGGAGAATACCGCTGCGCTGCACCTGACAGATTTTCAAGAGCGATTTCGTTTGGCGGAGCTGCAAAACAAGCTGATCAACTTCTCGACGGAAGTTGAAGCAAAGGGCTTGGTATCCGACGCCCGAATCAAGTCAATCGTGAGCGGCGACCCCCTCACGGCCGAGCGTAAGAATCAACAGCCGTTTGTGTTCCGGCCGTTTTGCAAGCTCGTCATATCGTGCAACAACCTCCCGCAGACCACCGACCGAAGCTATGGATATTTTAGGCGCTGGCTGCTCATTCCATTCACACAGACATTTTCGGGCACCAAACAGGACCGGAACCGAGGCCGCACGATCATCGAGACGGAGCTGTCCGGGGTGCTCAACTGGGCAATTGGCGGGTACAAGGCTCTCCGCGAGTCGCGTCAATTCATCGACTCAAAAGCGACTGCCGAGGCACTCCACGAGTACAAGCGCCAGACCGACCCTGTCATCGATTTTACGGAAGAGCGAATCCGGGTCTCGGGAGGAGATTCGGGAACCCCGCTCACCGAAGTCTACAAAGCCTATAACAAGTGGAGCCTCGAATTTGGCTATCAACCACTCGGGAGAAACAATTTCTACCGGGCTATCCAGCGGGCCGTTGACCGCGTTCCGAAACGGGACCGGGAGAATGGCGCGGTCATCCCCGGAGTGTTTCTGCTATGAGCCGTGACGTTTTGCCCGGAACCGTGACGTTTTGTGATGTTTTGAAAGCAAGCGAAATGGCGCTATCAAACGTTCGTGCTATTTTCGACGTTTTAAACCCGTACCTCGCTCCCCCGTTTTTGTACCAACTATATACTGTACCTCTCCTCCATATTTTCCCTCTTGTAAATAGGAGAGAAAATAGAGCGAAATCTCACAAGCCCTTTACAGTAAATGCGTTCGTGCATTTTCAAAACGTCACAAAACATCACAGAAATGTCACAGACCGCATGGAGAGCGGATATGAAGGTTACTAATTCCCTCACAGCGAATCCGTCGTTCAGGGCTGCCACTGATCGGACCCCGGACCCGATGGAATTCAAGCGCCTGTTCGACGCGGTGTGCGAAGAGCTGGCCGACCAGTGGACCGAAGGCACAACCGCCTACATCCGAGAGCACCGCCCCGACCTCCACACTGTTGAGCGGGAAGCGAAGGCGTTGCTGGAGCAGGCATGGCGACGACGAGACATGGCCGAATTCAAGGAACACCTGGAAGTATTCCGGGCCGCCTGTATGGCGGAGATCGAAGCATATCACGACTCGAAAGGAGAACTTACCAATGCGCCGAATACCACGCATCCCCCGGCCGAACCTCTCCGGCTGCGTTGATGTGGAATTGATCACCCGTTGCCAACAGGACCGCATAGCGCAGTTCAGATGCAGGCGTGAGCGGGACGGTGAACAAATGGCCTGTTTGCATCTTGACGACGACAAGGAGTCTGTCCCCGCGATTTGCCGCTGTCACAGAGCGAACCTGCCGATTTGGATGTTGCGGGAATGCCCATTGCAATATCTCGCTGGGATTCTAGGACAAGCCTGGAGCGAGCCAATCCAAGAGAGGCTGCACTGATATGGAAAACGTCACCCTCGAAATCTCAGACGACGATATTTTGACAATTCGCTGCGACCTGAAAACCGCAATACGACCGAGCAACAGCAAACGAAGCCTGATGATCGCCTGCACTGACGGCAATCTGCCGTTGTGGAAAAACGGAGCGCCGCATCCAAAGGGCATCAAAGTGAACCTAAGCGTGTTTCGGCCGTTCACCAGCGAAGAATTCAAGCAGGTCGAAGCCGAGGCACGCCGAAGAAGGCTCGGGCTCTGAAGAATCCCGGTGCCAGATTGGCGGAGACCAGACCGATATGGTGGTAGTGGCCGGGTATGAACGAGGCCAAAAGGACGGAAAGCGGTATGATCAGCCGGTCTGGTGAATCAGGCGGGAAACGCACACCGCGGAGAGCCGAGAGGCCGGAGCCTTGTGGACGGGCTGAAACGCATTCCGAGGGAACCATGATCGAACCGATTATCGTGCAGGACTCTCGTGAGCAACTTGGTTATGGTCCCCTGTTGACCGTGCCCCACATCATCGAAGGGTTGCCCGCTGGCGATTATTCCGTGGTCGGCCTGACGGAGCGGATCGCCGTGGAGCGGAAGAGTCTGCCGGACCTACTGGGCTCCATCACACGTGGTCGCGAGCGGTTCGAGAAGGAACTGAGCAAGGCCAAGTCGTATGACCGTTTCTACTGTGTCGTCGAGTGCCGAGCGTCAGACATCCTGGAAGGCCGTTACGACGCCGACGTTCACCCGGCTGCGGCATGGGAGAGTATCGCAGCGCTCAGTGTGCGGCACGGTGTTCCGTTCCTGTTTGCCGAAAGCCGGGCCGTCGGGGCGAAGCTCACCGAATCGCTGCTGCTGAAATATGCACGGGAATTCATGAAGGCCGCCGACACGATCCGCAAGGCCGCGGAGAAGGTCCGCAAGGCCGGTTAAGGAGGAGAGATGAACGACGATCTGCAAATCACCCGCGACCAAATCCGGTCCCTGTTGATAACTCTCCGGGCGATCTTACCGGGCGTTGATTGGAGCCGTCTCTCACCGGATAGCCGCGAGATGGTGACCCTGGCCGTCGAGGAAGCCGAAGAGAGCATCGGCACAGCCGCCACATGCGAGGGCGGGAGCTGCCATTTGTAGCATCTGCACTGGGGGAGTCTGAAAGTTGTTGCGCCCACCTACACAAGCTGTTTATCCTGCCGGCAGTCTGGGGATTGCTGGGGGATGGACTATGCCGAAGCTCGGGCGCATCTACAAGGACAGAGGAGAGCGCTGGTTTATTCAGCTTCCCGGCCGTGTGCGTATCTGTTGTGACAAAGAACACCGCACGTTTCGGGGCCGCGATCATGCCGAATGGACGTTGCATCAGATACATGCGGAACTCGCCAATGGAACGATTGACGAAGCGTTCTACCAGAAAACAAAGAAGAGCCTACACAGTTTCGAGGTGTACGCTGAAGAGTGGTTGACGAATTGCGAGCGGAGACTGGCGAGGGGGGAGCTGTCGCCTACCTACCTGAAAGACCTTCGCCGGTTCGTCCGAAAGATATATAATCCGTTTTTCGGCCGTTTGAACATGCTGGATATTCGGGGCAAACACCTGAAGAGTTTCTACTTGCAGCTTGAACAGGCCCCGAAAACGGTCTTTAACATCATGGGGGCGCTTCACAAATTGTTTAAGGACGCGGTGGATGAGGAAGTTATCCAGGCGGTTCCGCGATTCCCGATGGAATTCCGAGCAAGCAACCTTCCCGATCCTGATTGGAAATGGGCGAGTGAAGAATTGCAGGAATCAGTGCTTGAACACCTGGAACCGAACGACCTGTTTTTCGTCTATTTCATGATGACGCACGGGGTGCGGACTGGTGAGGCAAGGGCGCTCCAACACCGTGACTTGGACCTTACCAATGATACCGTTACCGTCCGGCGAGCCTTCTCAGGCAGTACCCTACGTCCGTTTACAAAGACACGGCGGGTGCGGACGATCCCGTTAGATCCGACGTGGAAGGAGATCTACCAGTCACAACCTCGAAACATCAACTCGGAGGCGTTCGTATTCACGAGAGAAGGAAGACCGTTCTCGGAATCGTGGGCGCGCAAGAAGTGGAATGAGGCACGACAAGCGGCCGGACTTGCACCGATTACATTGTACGAAGGTACTCGACACAGTATTGCATCCCAAGCCGCGAATCGCGGTGTAAGTTTATACGCCATATCCAAGTTTCTGGGGCACTCAAACATTAAGCAGACGGAGCGATATTCTCATTTAGAAACCAATGCCTTACGACAGGTACAGCGGAAAGCCCGCATACTAAGCGGTTTTTCTGCAAACGTTCTGCAATCGGAAAAACGCTCTCGCAAGTAGCTGAAATAGCAGCACCTTTTTTCATAAGACGCGGGTTCGATTCCCGCCGCCTCCACCACTTAACCTGATGATTTTATTAAAAACTGACCTCTCGAAAAGTGTCTGCAGATTGTCCGCGGGCGGAGATCCCTTCCTCGAAGACTAAGTCAGCAAGCGCCATCGCTGACGCCTGATCGCATCCTCGCCAACCGGGGCTGGTTCGACGCCAACCCTTGTCGGCGAGGATTTCGCATTCCAAAAGACTGGATCCGTCAAGCGCTGTTAGTTCTTCTTCTGATGCGGCGAGCCAAGATACGGAAACTCCTTAAGAACGTCGGTGTGCGGCTTGAGGCCGGTCGGAGGAATATCGCGCTTGGAGAGGAAGGCGAGGCGATGATCGATGACGTCGTCAGTAAAAACGCGGCCATTTGGATACTTCGCGGGCTTCGAAGGATCGAAGCACAGCATGTCGGGCAGAATGCGGTGAGCATCAATCGCAGCGATTGCTTCTTCGGGGGTGTAATTGCCCGTATGCCCCATCAGGTGAACAAACTGATCCGTCCAACGCTTGCGATCGTTGACCGGCTCGCTGGCGTTAAATTCCAATTTGGTATCGTCGGTGTTGAAGAAGCTGCTGACGCTCGGGTGGCCAGCGCGGTCGACATGAAGCAGCTTGCCGTCCTTGCGCACGCTGCACCGCCCCCAGATCCGAATCTCCGGCTTCGCACCGAGCTCGCTTGTCGGCAGCTCGATCACTGTCGAGAAGACATTGGCTTCAGTATTTGAATCCACGCCGGTCCACGGAGACTTGCCGCCCAGGTGGGGTGCGGTGAAATTTCGGCCGCCCGAGGTATCGAACAGATTCTTGATTCCGTCGTAGTCGAAAAAGAAAGCATCGCTGCGAGCACCCGCGAAGAAAGCGCAGGCGCCGGACTTGACAATGTTGGGGTTGGCGCCGAAGGAGACCTCGGCATCGGTGATGATCTTCGTCCCAACAGCTTCGACCGAGCGGGATTCCGCGCCTTTTGCCACGAAGACGTTCACGGTCTGCATACCGTTTCTCGGTGGCGAGAACACGTAACTGATCGCGATGTCCGTCAGGCAGTCTCCGTCGTTGTCAATGTTGAGGCGATAGATGGCGTCAGGATGGAGCGCGTCGGCAGTCGGATTTGCATTGAGGATGATCACAGTCCTCGACGGGTCTGTGGGGGACTGAAACGCGTAGAGGTCGCACAGGTCGAGTCTTTGGTCCCCGAGAGGTGGACCGAGACTGAGTCCGGTAAAATGGTTCGACATTTCTTTCTCTCCTTAGGACAAGCATTTGTTTTTGGGTGACCTGCTTCCGTAACACCACGATTTCTCTTTCAGCCTTTGCTTGGCACTCCTTCCTGAAAGAAATGGGGCAAATCTACTTCCACTATTAACTTGTCTTCTGATTCTCGGCTTGCTGTCCCACCCCTTTCTTTTGCAGCATCGAACAAAGAGGGGATCACGAAATTGAGAATTTAACGGTCGATTACAATTGCTAAAAGCCGCAACACTAATTCGTTCATTTGCCTTGAGGGTCGATCACAAATGATACGCTTATAAGGTTAGTCGATTTTGTCCAGTGAGTCAAACATCATGAAATGGTCGAACATCGAGATTGCTGAAAACAGTTCGATTTCTCATATGAACACTGAACGGTTGAGGGAATTTCAGTGGCGTAAATGAACAAGATCCACATTGGATGCCATTCACTCGGGCACAGAGGTAACAGATTGATATGATCCGACGTAATAGCTCACGGAGTGGGTTCGATACCCGCCGCCTCCACCACTTAACCTGTTAATATGATCAAGGTTCATCGCTTCAGACGTTGTCAGTAACTTGTCAGTAAATCTGTAAGCAGCCGAATCTTCATTGAATTGCCACTTGCTTTTCCTGACACCAGATCATTGTTGAATCCAGGGATTCCTCGCTGTCTTCACATTTGTAGGGCAAGTGTCTCGTCTGTCGATGGAGAGAAAGCCAGCGAGGTGCCCGTCACACCGGTCACCGGGAGAATTACCGAGACCGTGGTCCCTCTGCCGACTTCGCTGGTGATGTTCAGTGTCCCGCCGTGATCCTGTACTATTCGTCTGCAAATAGGTAACCCCAGGCCCGTACCCTTTCCTTCCGTTTTGGTAGTATAGAAGGGTTCCATGACGTGCTCCAAGGACTCCGCGTCAATGCCTGTGCCGGTATCGGTAATCTGTATCAGGACGTGGCCCGGAGGGTCGGTTTCGACGTCGGAGAGTGTCGTCAAGGTCCCGCCATCCGGCATGGCGTCGGCCGCGTTTGTCATCAGGTTGAGAAAGACTTGCCGCAGCTGTTGACGATCCGCCCGAATCATCGGCACATCCCGTGAGCATCGCTGTTGAACCTCGATCCGATGGTTTCTGAGGTGACCGACAACGAGTTCCAGCGTCTTGTCTATCTCTTCACAAAGGTTGATGCTGGAGATCTGGTTGCTCTGCCGGCGACTGAACTGGAGGAGGTTGGCCACTAGGTCGCGCATGCGATCCAGTTCCTGATCGATAATCTTCAAGGGCCTGACATTCGGATGGTCGTCCGGGGTCTTCGCTAGCAATTCTTCGGTGCGCAGTGTCACGGTGGCCAGCGGGTTGTTGAGTTCGTGAGCCACACTCGCTGCCAATTCGCCAAGAGTGGCCAACTTGGCTGCTTGCCAAAGCTGTTGGGTCATGGTCTGGATCTCTAGATTTTTGTGGGACAGATCGGCGGCAAGAGTCTTCAGGTCTTCATTCTGCATTTCCAGTTTAGTCTTGTGGACGTCCAACTCATGAACCAGCTTTTGTAATGTCTCCTGCGTTCTTTTTCGCTCGAGGCTGAACAGAATTGTTCGGACCAGGAGGTTTCGTTCAAGATGTCCTTTCAGAATGTAGTCCTGCGCCCCTAACTGGACAGCTTCCAGCCCTGATGGCTCGTCATGGTGACCCGTGAGAACCACTATTGGCGTGGCGCCTGCAGTCTGAAGACCAACCTTGAGTGTTTCGAGGCCCGAGCTGTCCGGCAACCCTAAGTCGAGGAGGATGAGGTCGAATGGCTCCACGGCCAGAAGCTCAGTAGCCGAGGCCAGGCGAGACACGCATTCCACCTCGAACACGGCTTGGTTTGCGTCGGACAGGTACTCCTGTACCAGGTCTGCATCCCCAGGGTTATCTTCCACAAGCAGGACTTTCAGGCGGTTCATCATTTTCTCGCTCCGTTTGGGGGAAGTATCACGATGCCGAGCCAGAAATCCTGAATCGACTGGACGACCTTGAAGAATTGAGCCAGGTCGATGGGCTTGGTAATGTAACAATTTGCGTGCAGATTGTACGTTTTTAGGATGTCTTCCTCGCTTTGAGACATGGTGAGTATGACCACCGGTATCCGTTTCAGGTTTTCGTCAGTCTTGATTTCCGCGAGAACTTCCCTCCCGTCCTTCTTGGGCAAATTGAGATCGAGCAGGATCAGGTCGGGCCGGGGAACATCCGCGTATTTCCCCTCGCGGCGCAGAAAGGCCATGGCTTCCACGCCGTCACTGACCACGTACAGCTCGTTACACATCTTGTTCTTTTCCAGTGCTTCCCGTGCCAGATCCGCGTCGCCCGGATTGTCCTCCACGAGCAGAATGTCAATCGCTTTGAAGTTACGCTTCGGTCCCATCGGTACGCTCCTCCTCTGTTCTCTTTGCCAATGTGAAGTAGAAGGTCGATCCTTCGCCGGGTTTCGATTCAAACCAGATCTCTCCGCCGTGCCTCTGCACGATCCGTTGACAGAGTGCGAGCCCTATCCCCGTGCCGGGATACTCTTGTCGCGTGTGCAGGCGCTGGAATATGACGAACACCTTGTCCTTGTACTGTGCATCGATGCCGATGCCGTTGTCCTTGACTGCGAAGAGCCAACGGTGATCGTCCTCTTGAGCCGTGACGCGTATCCGCGGTTGTTCTTGCCCCCTGAACTTGATCGCGTTTCCGATCAAGTTCTGAAAGACCTGGACGAGTTGGGTAAGATCAGCCATGACCTGCGGAAGGTCATCATTCACCACCAAAGCTCCCGATTCCTGTATCGCCTGCTGAAGATTCTGAATGGCAATTCCCAAAGCCGAGTGGCTGGCCACCGTCTCAAAGGCACCGCCTCGGGTGGTCACCCGTGAGAAAAGGAGGAGATCCTGGATCAGTCGCTGCATCCTACCCGCGCCGTCCACCGCATAGTTGATAAATTTCCGCGACTTGTCGTCGAGTTGATCCCCCAAACGTTCGGCGAGCAGCTGAGTGTAACTCGAAACCATGCGCAGCGGTTCCTGGAGGTCATGGGAAGCAACGTATGCGAACTGTTCGAGATCCTTGTTCGAGCGCTCGAGATCCGCCAATGTCTTCCGAAGCTCTTCTTCGATCCGTTTGCGCACGTCCATCTCGGTCAGGAGCTGAAGGTTGGTTCGTCTCAGGTCCGCGGTCCGTTCTTGGACCCGGAGTTCGAGGGCGGCATGGGCATTCTGAAGTTCCTCATTGGATCGGTTAAGCTCTTCTGACTTGTTCTCCAGCAGGAGGTTGGTCTTCTCCACTTTCGTCTTCTCCACCTCGAAGTCCTCCAAGATATTCAAGACCGCCCGCTGGGTCTGTTCCAACCGCACCTTCTCGGCGTTGAAATCCTCGAGGATGTTGAGGGTGGCTCTCTGGATGTTTGCGAGATGCCGTTTCTCACCGCCGGAGTCCTCCAGGATATTCAAGACCGCCCGCTGGGTTTGTTCCAACCGCACCTTCTCGGCATTGAAATCCTCGAGGATGTTGAGGGTGGCCAATCGGAGGTCAGTCGGCGACGCCCTCTGTTCTTCCAGTCCTTCCACGGTGTTCGTCTGCGGCATGGTCATGACGCCTCACCCAGCCTTCTCGTGAGGTCCTCGATTTCCTTTTTGAGCTCGATCATCTTCAGTTCCCTGCCCACGGTAAGTTTCTGGAACCTTTCGAGCTCGGCCAGCCTCTCCAGTTCTTTGGTCCTTTGCTCCGCCACTTCCGCCTCGGCCTTTCTTTGTGCCGTAATATCCCGCGCAGCTGCGAACACCCCGATGACGTTGCCTCCTATGTCCTTATAGACGGAGGCGTTGTACAAAACGTACGTCAGCCTTCCATCGCTGTGGCGGATCGTCAAAGGGTAGTCGGTAACCGTTCCCTTCGAGAAGACCAGGCGGTAACCTTCACGCGCCTTTTCAGGCTCCGTGAAATAGTTGGAAAAGTCGGTTCCGATGAGCTTCTCCCGCGCGAAGCCGGTCACTTTGACCGTGGCCTCGTTGACGTCGGTGATCTTACCTTCAGGACTGATCGTCACCAGAGGATCGAGAGAGGACTCGATAAGACTTCTGGCGTACTCGGACGCCTGGCGCTGCGCGGTCACGTCCCGTGCGGCCGCGAACACCCCGAGGACCTTGCCCTCCGCGTCCCGATAAACCGATGCGTTATAGAGAACGTTGGTGAGACGGCCGTCCTCGTGTCTGATGGTCAGAGGATAGTCGGTGACAGAGCCCTTGGCAAAGACCTGCTGATATCCCTCCCGAGCCTTGTCCGGCTCGGTGAAGTAGTTGGAGAAGTCGGTACCGATAAGCTTCTCCCGCGGGGAGCCGGTCACTTTAACCGTAGCCTCGTTGACGTCGGTGATCTTGCCCTCAAGACTGATTGTCACCAGAGGATCGAGAGAAGCCTCGATCAAACTCCTGGCGTACTGGGAAGCCTGCTGCAATTGTTCATCCGCCAGCTTTTTTTCCGAGATGTCATTGCTCATGAGCAAATAGCCGATGGGATTTCCATCAGAATCATTGCGGCGTGTTACGACGACGCTTGCCACAAAGCGAGTACCGTCCTTCCGGACACGAATGAACTCGCCTTCTGCCAGCCCCTCGCCATAGGCCATCTTCAGCAATGCATCAACGGCCCCGGACCGAATGTCTTCAGGCGTGTGCAAAATGGTCGAGTCTTTTCCGACAATCTCTTCCGCGGAATACCCGTAGTTGCGCCGGGCACCCTCATTCCAGGAAAGTATCTTGCGATCCAGGTCCTTTCCAATGATCGAGTATTTGGTCGAGCTCTGCAGAATATTGTCCAAAAAATTCTTCATCTCGGAGAATTCCCGCATGACGGCCTTGGATTCCGTCACGTCTCTTGCGGCGGCGAAGACCCCGAGGACCTTGCCCGTGACATCCTTGTAGACGGATGCGTTATAGAGGACGTCGGTCTGGCCGCCGTCCTTGCGCCGTACGGTGAGAGGATAATCGGTGACAAAGCCTTTCTCGAAAACCTGCTGGTATCCTTCCCGTGCCTTCTTGGGCTCGGTGAAATAGTTGGAGAAGTCCGTGCCGATAAGCTCCTTCCTCGGGAGGCCGGTGACTTTGACCGTGGCTTCATTGACGTCCGTGATTTTGCCTTCGGGACTAATGGTTACCAGAGGGTCGAGAGAAGCCTCGATCAGGCTTCGGGCGTACTGGGAAGCTTGCTTCTGTTCTGTGACGTCGCGCGCCGCCGCAAACACGCCCAGGACGTTGCCGATCACGTCCCTGTAAACCGAGGCGTTGTACAGAACGTCAACCAGTTTCCCGTCCTTATGCCTGATGGTCAGAGGATAGTCGGTGACAGAGCCCTTGGCAAAGACCTGCTGATATCCCTCCCGTGCCTTTTCCGGCTCGGTGAAATAGTTGGAAAAGTCCGTGCCGATAAGCTTCTCTCGCGGGAAGCCGGTCACTTTGATCGTGGCCTCGTTGACATCGGTGATCTTGCCGTCAGGACTGATCGTCACCAGAGGGTCGAGAGAAGCCTCGATCAAACTCCTGGCGTACTCAGAGGCCTGACGCTGCGCGGTCACGTCTCGTGCGGCTGCGAACACCCCGAGGACATTGCCTTGGGCGTTGCGGTATACCGAGGCGTTATAGAGAACGTCCGTGAGCTGGCCGTTCTCATGTCTGATGGTCAGAGGATAGTCTGTGACGGAGCCCTTGGCAAAGACCTGCTGGTATCCTTCCCGCGCCTTCTCCGGTTCGGTGAAATAATTGGAGAAGTCCGTGCCAATGAGCTTGTCTCTGGGGATGCCGGTCACCTTCACCGTCGCTTCATTGACGTCGGTAATTATTCCGTCAATGCTGATGGTTACCAGAGGGTCGAGAGAAGCTTCGATAAGGCTCCGGACATACTGCGAAGTCTGCAGTTCGTCCTCTGGGACATTGATCGACGGACTCGGGTTCTTTTGCACTGCGCTCGTTTTCATCATTTCTTCTTCCCCCTCTCATTGGCTTGGTTTGCGTATGGCAACTTGAGATCGACCAGGATTAGGTAGGGTCTGGGAACGTCCGCGTAATTCCGCCCGTGGCGCATAAAAGCCATGGCTTCCTCGCAGTCACCAACCACGTACGACTCCTTGCACATCGTGTTCGTTTCCAACGCTTCCGGTGCCGGGTCCGGATCGCCCGGATTGTTATCTACAAAAACGATGTGTATTGTTTCAGGCAGATCAAGAGGAAGAGGGTGTAGGTAGACAACAGGTGTGCCAAGGTTGTGCTGGTTCCCGAACCTGCGTGATCTTCATGAGATACTCATAGGTCCGCCACCAAGTGACTGTACGATAGAGTCTTGTTGCGTCTGAATAGCGCGCATGAGGACAGGAATCCGGTTATGATCCATGGGTGAGGGGAGGGCTGATGACCCCTCGTGTAACAATAATCGGTAAGCCTCGGCTCTGCCGTGGCTATTTATAAGGATTGCCAGAATTTCTGTCCGGTTCCCACGGTGAAAGCCGTCATTCCTGCGTAGGCAGGAATCCAGTTTCTTTTCTGGGTTCCCGCCTTCGCGGGAACGACGCTTCCTTTTTCGATTACCCGTCTCCCAAGTAAACGGATATTATTTCTGGCAACCGGCATAACCAGTTGATATGTCGGAGGTTATTTGTGCATCAATCGGATTCGATTCCCACCGCCTCCACCATTTAACCTATTGATATCACTTCAAACAGAGCGCGGAAAAAGCTGCTGCAAACTGTCTGCAAGTCAGTGACCTCCGGCAAAGCCGGAGGCTTGAATTCGGGAACCGCTCAAAGCGATTGACGTGGGGGCAGCCTGGTTGCTTATCCCATGCCCCTTGGAGACTTGCTCTTCTTGGGCTCTTTG
>Ga0172373_10007179_pt1 | contig 14544 bp, 10 predicted proteins | sample Lak10m_2_FD_114546 | JGI IMG/M metagenome (GOLD analysis project Ga0172373, IMG submission 114546) | Freshwater microbial communities from Kabuno Bay, South-Kivu, Congo - kab_092012_10m | ecosystem: Environmental > Aquatic > Freshwater > Lake | place: Democratic Republic of the Congo... | reverse complement strand
GGCGGGAGGAGGAGGCGGCGCGCAAGAGAGCGCGCGGCGCGCGGGCGGCTGCAGCGCCCGGGGACGGCGCAGGCGCGCGCAAGCGAACGCGCGGCGCGGGGGTCGCGGCGGAGGACGCGGCGGCGGAGGACGCGGCGGCGGAGGACGCCGCAGTCCTACCGAGCGCGGCGGAGGACGCCGCGCCGGCGGTCGCCGCAGTGCTACCGGGCGCGCCTGCCCAGGACGCCGCGCCGGAGGACGCCGCGCCGGCGGTCGCCGCAGTGCTACCGAGCGCGCCCGCGCAGGACGCCGCGAGCGCCGAGACCGCGATCGCGGCCACCGCGCGAGTCTTTCTGGTCCCCGTCTCGGCGCTCTCGCCGCTGGAGCTGATGGCCTTCGACGTCTTGAACTCTCAAGTGCCAGAGGTGCCGCTCAACGCGAACCACATCACCAACCCGGCGATGTCGGGTTTCAAGCGCATCTGCAACGGCGGCGGCAACTTCAAGTCGACCAAGATCTCGTCGCGCGAGGTTTCAGTGAAGCTGAACAAGGACAAGCTCGCGGTGTGGCCTGTGAAGGAGTACTACAAGAGGAAGATCGACGCTGTCGCCGAGTTTCTGCGGCGCGCCGACGTCGAGAAAGAAGTCGAAGGGGTCCTGCACCCGATGCTGCGCATCTCGTGCGCCAGAATGAAGGCGGAGGTCCGGCAGGAGCTCGTCGAGAAGGTTTTTGGCTACGTCAAGGACCCGGAGCAGCGCTTCAGGCAGCTTCTCTGCACGATCGGCATCCGCTCGAAGGCTGTCCATGGCATCTACACGTGGGAGTTCGACCCCGAGTCGTGGAACAGGGCGTCGTATCGTCTCATGCCGGGCTGTGACTCCAAGGGAAAGCCCCGAGTCACGTTCGTCTGAGGTGGTTTCGTGTGGTAGCAGCAAGCGGCCGTCCGGGCATCGTAGGGTTTGGTGAATAAAGATTTTTGAGTCACGTAGCAGATGTGCATGGCTTGTTTTGAAAAAACATTGCACTCGAGCGGGGGTCGCCGGTCCCGTTGTCCATGTCGCCGCAGCCGGTGCGGGCTTGGGATGATTTGGTGGTGTCTTCGCACCTGGCGTTCGCGCCCGCGATCGTGGTCGCTCTGGTGCGCGGCGTCTACGACGCGGTCGTGCTGATCACAGTGATGGTCTTCCTCTCCGTCTGGTATCACAGAGAGGCGGAGAAAAATACGCTGGTAGCGAGGATTGAGCTGTGTTCAACATGCACGCTGTTCGCGTACGGAATCGCCCAGTGCTTTTACGCCCCTAGTGTCCTGGTGCTCGCAGGCGAGGCGGTCTGTGCGTGGATCACAGTGTCGACGTACATCTCCTGCTTTTTCATATGCGAGAACAAAGCTCTCTACGATCTCTGGCACCCGATCGGACTGCACCTGGTGCCTGCGGTGTGGGCGCTGCTGGTGGCCGCTTTGCACAAGAGACTGATCTTTGCGGAGGGGTCGTGAGTGTAGCAGTGGAACTGTGGGATGACCATGAAAAAAACATCGTGTTTGAACTGTGCAGAATTTTCGTATTAGAGCACTACGTAACATGTCCAAAAACATGTCCAGAAGTATGCGGCGCGTCGCGTCCGCGCCTTGTGACTTGACTGGCTTTATGTCAGCGCGCAAGGCGGCTGTGCAGACGCAGGGCGCACACGTCGAATACAGTGTGACAATCAGTTCCGTGCCAAAGTCTCCGAAGCGCCTGCATGTCAAATTTGTACTGTCTGTGAATACGCTAAAGATCAGGCTCCTGCAAGAGGTCGACGGCAATGTGCAGAAATTCGACATGTGCTCGCTGGATCTTGCGCAACTTGTTGTCGGGTGGGTCTGGGGCATCAAGGACATGTTTGTTGTGGCGGCGAAGCACGGCGAGAAGTTTTACCACGACATATGCTGCTTTCCAGTGGACCGCGGGAGAAACACGTGCCTCGAGGACTTCGAGAGCAGGGGCGTGCGCACAATAGTTTTCTTCTACCACGATAAGCCGCTCCCGGTGCTCGGCCACTACAATCAGTATCTGATGCTGAGGCTAAGCGAGTCTTTGGAGGAGCAGGACTCGAGCGGGTCGCGCGGGGTAGTGGACTCTGGGGATCGAGATGCCGCATGCACGCGTCATTCATTTGATAGGCGAGACGATGGAAACGATAATGATGTTTTATTTGTCGTTACCGAAACAAAAGAGTGTCAGACGTCCTCGTCGTCCGAGATGACGACCACCTGTGCCTAACACAAGGAGCACGGATAGTCGGGCTTTGAAACCCACTACAGAGCAGGCGCTAGGAACTCGAACGCATCCAGGAGTGCTTGCTCTAGCTCGTATGACGCGTCTCGTCCGATCTGTTGGAGCACGAGCAGGTTCTGCTGCATCTTCCCGGTGAGATCGCCGTCGGGGCCGAACTCTGCGACAAACACTTGAACAGCCTTGTGGACCACTACCATCGCTTTCAGCCACATCTGTTTCGACTGCCGCGTAAGTCGGCGCTGCTCTTCGAAGTGTTGATGTGTGCGATTGGTCATGAAAATACCGAAGAGGTTCAAGGTCTTGATGAACGCATGGTTGTAGGTGTTCGCGGCTCCGTACAGGCCGGAGAGAGCTTTCATGAATTCCGTTTCTGCCTTCGAACGGAGGTGCTCCGAAGCGAACTGCGCCAGACACGAAGCCTTCTGCGACTTGAACTGGAACATCTGGAAAAGAGCTTTGGCCGTGGCTTCAATGTTTTCCTGGTCGTTGAAGCGGATCGCGCACCGGCAAACAGTCTCTTCCCACTCCGTCGCCACCGCTAGTGCGGTCTGGAACTCGTCCATCAGCATCAAGACGTTTGCAAGCCTGAAGGCGCAATCCACCGACGCGTGGTGTTCGGACCCCAGAAATTGCAGGCACTGCTGCATGACGTGCTTTGTTCGCTGGAACCCCGCCTGGAGAGACTTCTCAATCATGACATCGAGGATCATGAGCTCGACATCGTACCGCTCCGGGGAAGTCCACGGCAGCTCGGAGACGGCGTCGCCCGCGCCCTCGCAGGCAGCCAGCGCGCTTTCCACGGAGAACTCGCCGCGACAGACGGTGCAGGTGATCGACGCCCAATCGCTCGAGGAGAGACTGTCTTTCATGACCCTGAGGAAGCAGGGAGCACATGCATACATGTTGAGACACATGCATCCACACGGCAGCAGCCGCACGGCGCTCTCCGCCTCCAAGCAGACAAAGCAGTGTTTCGCGGCGCCCTCGCTCGGAGACGCTGGGGCCGACGGCGCCGCCATGCGTGCGGGTTGGCTGGGTTTCTCAGCGCACTGTATGTTTCTGCGCGCTTTTATTGGGTTCCGGGGTCCCTAACTTTCGAATTCGCGGAATAAAAAACGGCAAAAAAAACGAGAACGAGTCACGAAAAGTAAAGTGCGCGCGCGGGCGGACGAGGCGAAGGACGCCGTCACGGCTTTTATTACAACGCGCGGGCGCTCAAGCGCCCTCGTCGTCGGAGATGACTATGACCTCGGCGCGCTTGCGCTTGGGCGCGCGGGCGCGGGCCGCGGGGGAGGGCCCCAGAGGGGCCCCTCGCGGCGCGGGGGACGGCCCCAGAGGGGCCCCTCGCGGCGCGGGCAGCAGCGCCGGGAGCAGCGCCGGGAGCGGCGGCAGCGCCGGGAGCGGCGGCAGCGCCGGGAGCGGCGGAAACGACGCGAACGGCGGGAATTGGCGCGGGAGCTGCGGCGCGAGGCCGCGGCCGGCGGACACTGCGGCGAGCGGCGGCGGGCGCGGCTGCTGCCGGGAGCCTCGCGCGCGCGAGGCCTTGTCTGCGCTCGGAGGCGCGCACTCGTAGCTGATGAGGTACGCCGGGAGGGCGCGGCTGTTGTCGGGGATGACGAAGATGGTGGGCGCGGAGTGGTTGTCGACGAGCGAGTGCATGTGCTCGCCGCGGGCGCCGCGCGGGTCGAGCGGCGGCGTGCGCATGCCGATGGCGCCGACGGCGGCGACGCCCGTCAGGATGCGGCTGAGGAACATGCGGAGCGGGGGCGCGGCGGGGCCCGGGGCGGGCGCGGCGGCGCCCGGGGCGGGCGCGGCGGCGCCCGGGGCGGGCGCGGCGGCGAACACGCTCCCGGGCGCGCGGAGCGCGTAGGTGTGCGCGAGCGTGGCGTCGCGCGCGAAGTAGACGCCCGCGCCGAAGGCCTGGCCGTTGCGGGAGCCGGAGAGCGCGGCCTGGAAGCCCTCGGCGACGATGCTCTCCCACGGGTCCGGGGGGGCCGGGAGCGCCGCGTCTCCGGCGCCCGCGCCCGGCCCCGGCGCGTGGAAGGCCCAACGCTCCATCGTGCGCGGGTCCCAGCGCTGGCTGCGGGGCGGCGCGGCGAGGCGGATGCTGAGGTTGCGGCGCTGCATGTCCAAGACAATGCGCATGCCGTGGTTCTCGACGCGCTCAATCGCAGCGATGCGCGCGCCGGGGTATCGACACATGGAGGCCCAGAAGCGCGCGGCGACGGCCGCGAACTCCTCGCTGGCGGGGTCGAGCGCACGGAGCGCCGGCGGCTTCGGCGAGAGCTCGGGCACCCAGTACCACGTCGCGAAGTGTCCGGCCGGGGTCGCGCCGTCGAAGACGACCTTGAGGGGCGCGGCGGGCGGCGTCTCGAGCGTGCCGCGCGTCGGGAAGCCGCGGCGGAAGTGCCCGGAAAAGCGGCGGAGGAGGGCAGGCGCGGCGCCCTGCGGCGCGTCTGCAAAGAACTCGAGCGTACCCTCCCCGTGATAGCGGTTGTCCTCCCAGGCGCCGCGGTAGCGGAGCACGTCGGCGCGGGCGCCGCGGGCGTCGCCGCCCGCGGCGCCCGCGGGGTCGCTCCTGTCGCACGCGGGGAGCACGAGCAAATCCGAACGGCGCGACACGAAGGTGCCTGTGCCGTGGCGTAGCTGATTTCGCCACTCGCCGTCGTAGATGTCGCCGTCGGCGAAGACGTAGCGGCCGCGGCCGTGCATGCGCGAGTCGAGGAGCTCGCCGCTGTAGCTCGCGCCGTCCGGCCAGCTCATGCTGGCGTCGCCGGAGAACACGAGCCTGTCGTCGCGCGCGCACACGGCGGCCTCGAGGCGCAGCTGGGAATTGTGGAAGGTGTACACGCCGCGCCCGTCGGGCAGTCCGTCGCGCAGCGCGCCGCGCCAGGTGTCGCGCTGGGTCGGGTGGCGCCAGTGGGGCTCCGAGGCGTCGGCAGCAGCGTCGGCGGTGCTGGGGATCCAGACTGCATGGGGGACAGCGAGTGTGCACATGGTCATCTGCGTGCGTCGATGGACGACTTTTGCTTTTTAATAGGCGTTTGCGGAAACTGCGGGCAAAGGAAGCAGAGTTTAAAAATGGAACTTAGGGACTCTTGTGCAGGCCGATGCCCGTCAAAGGCCGAGGCTATTCAAGCGCATGCCCGGGCGTCACGCACACTGTGACACGCGTTTGACATGGCGGGAGCGCAGGTTGAGCAGGCGGAGGACTTCAAGTCGTTCGTGTTTCCGGGCGACGGGCGCGTGGGCGCGGTGGAGGCGCTCGGGGACGTCACCAAGTACCAGCTCGGGTTCGACGTCTTCGGCGACCTCGATGCACACTTGGCGCCGGGAGAGTTCGGCTTGGGAGACGTGTCCGTTCTGATGCACTTTCCGCTGGCGAGTCGGCCGAAGATGTATGCACAAGTCGTCTGCCTCGATCGCATCAAGGAAACTCCACACAACCAGCACGTCGAGGGGTTGGTAGAGCGCGACGTGTGGGGCCCGTGTCTGCTCGTCTTCCTGCACCACGTAGGTGATCCTGTGAACGCGTTTGAGGGCGCAGAAGAGGACGACTTGGTGTTCCACGAGGAGCCACTGACGCTCGGCGCAGTCGTGGCGCGACTCGAGCGCGAGCACGCGGCCGCCGGCACTGCGAGCGCGGAGTCCAAGAGCGCCGTGTACCTGCTCGAGCGCGCACGCGAGTGGGACCGCGAGCACACGCCGCTGGAAAGGCGCGCCGAGCAGGCGCTGCGCGCGATGCACCGCGGCGCGCACTTCCATATGGGCTAGGGCGGCAGCCGGAATGCGGCGAGGGCCCTCGTGTGGGTTCGTGTGAAATGTGGTGCTGCGCCGCGATTTGGTGAGGAAACTTTATTAAAGTGTGGTAAAACATGCCCCCGAAGCTCCAAGTGCTCATGTACCCGGAGGTGCGCGACATCATGAAGAAGCTGCGCTCGTTTTTCCCGATCTGCGCGAAGTGCGCGATGCAGGAGGCGGTCGCGCGCACCGAGAGCCTTCTCGAAGGAGCGCTCGTCGGCGGGCGCCAGTACCCGGTGCTGCTGAAGGCGCTCGAAGACGCGAAGGAACTGCTCGACTTCGACGACGCGGTGGACCTCTACGTAGTCAGCAGTCCCGGCGCGAACGCAGGCTCCTTCCGCATGCCGAATGAGCCAGCGCAGATCAAGTTGAACGGCGCGTTGGTCGGGCTGCTGGGGCTGCTGGATCCCGCGAACGAGAACCTGGCGCTCGTGGTGCTGCTGCACGAGCTCGCGCACCTCCTCTTCGAGCAGAGCAGGTACAAGACAGCCATGCGCGTCTACGCCACGTTTCTGGACGACGGGACGAAGGCGCGCGCCGCGCGCTCGCAGCAGGCGATCGGGGCCTTCCAGAAGTACCTCGTCGCGATGGAGCTGACGGCGGACGCGGTGATGTTCCGCGCGCTCACGGAGAAGCTCGGACGCGAGGAAGCGCAGAAGACCGCGCGGACGGCGTTCGCGATGATGGCGAGCGGGGTTGCCGGTGCCGACGGCGACGAGTACTACGCGCAGCTGCGGAAATGCGACCTGCAGGTGATGGGGAGCCTGCTGGCAGCCGGCGACACGCACCCGCCGCTGGGCGTGCGGCTTCAGTTGCTGCACGCCGAGGACTCGGCTCTGCTGGGCCAGACGATGCAAACGTGGCGCAGTGCGACGAAGCGCGCGGCGCCTCCGCGCGCGGCGCGTGTCTGTGTCTAGAGCTCAGCGCCTCGCGGAGCTTCTAGATGTGGAACCCGTACATCCTCGCCATCGCGTGCGCGTGCCTCTCGTCGTCGACGGGGCTCCGTTGGAGCCGGGGAAGGCGGGAGAGAACCGGCGGCTTCTCCCCTCGCGGCGGTAAAGCGTCCGCAGAAGGAAGGGGCTCCAGCCCCAGGTCCTCGAGGCTCGTAAGGCCCGCCAGGCACGACAAGCTCGCCTGGCACTCGGGCCGCAGCAGGTGGCAGCAGGGGGTCGGCGGTGGCGTGGGCGGCGCGGCGGGGTCCCCGGCGGGCGCCGCGGGCGGGGCGGGCGGGGCGGGCGGGGCGAGCGGCGCGAGCGGGGCGGGCGGGGCGAGCGGCGCGAGCGGCGCGAGCGGCGCGAGCAGGGCTAGCGAAGCGCGTGACGGTTGTTGCGGCACGAGCGATAGCGGCGCAAGGGTCAGTGGAGCGATCGTCGGCGTTTCGCGAGCCTTCGAGATGCAGGCAAGGTTCGAGGTGCTGGCCAGGGCCGTGGCGCTTAAGAGGCTCATCCGGGTCAGTGACATGCCTGGCTCTTGTTTAATACTGATTGGAAGGTCTATAATTGTATTGGAATGCGATGTCTACGCCCAATTTTCAGCGGGAAGCAGCTTGAGGACGGGCATACTCTCGCGGACTACAACGTGCAGAAGGAGTCGACGCTATACCTCGTGCTGCGGCTGCGCGGGAAGTAGTGTTTTGACGCGAGAGTGTTGTTTCAGGCGACTGAGCAGTGCAAGTTTTTTGTTTCTTTATTTACTGAAAACAAATAAGACTGTGAATGGCATATCAGTGTGTGCAGTAGGTTGGCGTCAATTCTATGTCTGTTTATACAATTTGCTTTATCATTTGTATCACGAGTCTTGTGTGTATGTATTTATATATGACTATAAAAGTGTAAAGTGTTATGCAGTCATTGAGCAATACATATAATGTGACGGGAGAAAATGAGTTACAGATACTTCAAGCTAAGAAAAAACATCTTTTAAACATGCGATTGTTCGCACTGTGGAAAGTACAGGAATGCAAACGCACTCCGGAGCTCCAAGATAAACTGTGCCAGTTACAAAATCAGAAGCAGATTGTAGATCGTGAACACCAAGACCTAAAAGCGAAGTTGGTTATGAGTAAGGGAGAATTAAATCACTGGGAATCGCAATTACAAACATATGTGCTAGGAAATCTACCATTGAGAACTAATATTCAAAGTTTATATTCATCGAACCAGACTCTTAAAAATGAAATTCAGAAGATTTATAATGGTAACATAGATGACTTCCAACGTCTCGAAATCGAAACTCGGAATGTGAGAACAGTTAATAATAATTTAGAAGCACAAATCAACAAACTTTACCAATATTTGTTGGATCGTACATCAGAGAACGAAGCACTGAGTTCTGAGATTCAGGACATCAAGTCGAAAATAAAAGTTCTTCAGAATCATTTGCGAAACAAATATAGTTTGACTTCGTCGACTCGTAATGTTCCTCGTAATCCTACACAGAGTCATTTATACCAGGAACAAGAAAATTCTGATGATAAAAATCTTCAACTTCCACGCAAAAAAGGCAAATTTTTAGAATATAATGAAAATTATCTTAAAAATAATTCAGAAAACGAATGTACGATTTGCCTCGAAAAATTAAATGAATCTGCATCTAATGGTTATATACAAGTAACTCCATGTGGTCATAGGTTTCATGCCGTTTGTATTCAGGATTTATTCGATAGGGGTAATAGTGTATGTCCTCTTTGCCGAAAGCCAATAAATGCTAACTCGCTAAGATTACAGACCGATTGGGACAACACAAAACCGCTTTTTTCATGTTTTCATGTAAATTTTAATTAATGAATTAATAAACTTTTCTTTTCATTTATCCTGTGCGTTCTCTCGCGCCTGCAAGCGCGCCCACACCTTCTCATATGCAGAATTCTTTTCAGCCCGGTGCTGGGCTGCGGTGTGCAGGGTTCTCTTTTTCACTTCGCGCAAAGTGTGCTTCCTGGCCGCTTTCAGAGCGCGGTGGCGCTCGGTGAGCGACCTGAGGCGGGTTTCCTCGCGATTTTTCGGTTTTTCAATAAGGCTCGGGCCGCACGGCGGCAAGTGTTTGCACTGGGGCTTGTAGGCACTCACGAGCTTCGCGTAGCCCTCCGGGTGCTCGCAGAAGCAGGGTGGCCAGCACGGCGACAACTTCGCGAAGTTGTCGCAGGTGTCGCTGGCGGTGACAGCGGCGATGACGTCGCTCGCGCACTTTTCGGCCGCGATGATCTCGGCGGGCGCGCAGCCGGCGCGCTGCATGAACGGGGCGACGGCGTCCTCGAGCTCGGCGGAGGCCACTTGGGCGCGCGCGCAGAGGGCGAGGGCGGCGAGGACGGCGAGGATGGGCGTGTGGACAGCGCGCATGGCCGGCGGCTCTTATATAGGGGGCGGGCGCGCGCGGGCTTTTGCGCTCGGCTACGCAGCCGAGCCGCAGGGGGGCAGGTGCTGACATTCGTTGTGCAAGGGAAGCGTGATCTTTGCGTAGCCGTCGGGGTGGTCGCAGAAGCACTCTGGCCAGCACTTGGAGAAGGCGGCGAAGTTGCTGCACTTGTCGTCGACGACGAGCGCGGAGGCGACCTGCCGCAAGCACAGCTCGGTGGCGGCGATGACGGCGGAGCTGCAGCCGGTTCTCGTCAAAGCCAGGAAGGGATTCGTGGCTTCGTCGTAGGCCCGGGGCTCGGCGGGCGCGGGCTCGGCGGGCGCGGGCTCCGCAGAGACGCCGGGGGCGCGCGCGCAGAGGGCGAGGACCGCGAGCACGGCGAGGACGGGCCGCCGGGCGGCGCGCATGGCCGCGCGCTGTTAAGTACGCGCGCGAGCGCGCCTAGCGCTTCTCGAGGCCGAGGCCGAGGCGCGCGTCGCACATGCACGCGGCGGGGGCGGTGGCGGCGCTCGGGGGGTCGGTGACGGTGCCGAAGCCGCAGTGCACGCAGGACTGGTTGCGGCCGCCGAGGGCGAAGTAGCCGTCGGCGCACGGCGCGCAGGGCTCGCCGGGCGCGGCCTCGAGGGCGATGCCGTGCCCGGGGACGCAGGCGCACTGCTCGAGGGCGCTGGCGGCGGGGGCGCTGGTGTTCTTGTGGGCGGGGCAGGGCTGGCAGGGCGCGTTGGTGCGCCCCGGGGAGTAGAACGCGTGCGCGCAGTCTTCGCACGGCGCGTCGGGCTGCGCGCGGCCGCGCCCCGTGCTGCACTGGCAGTCGATCGGGGCGGCGGAGCCCGGGAGCGAGACCTCGCGCGGCGCGCACGGCTGCGGGACGACGGAGCCCTCGGGGCAGAAGTGGTCGGCGGGGCAGACGATGCAAGCGGTGGGCGCGCCGTCCTCGAAGTTGGCGGCGCGCGCGGAGCGGTACTTGCCGGCGGGACAGAGGGGACAGGAGGCGGTGCCGTCCTCGGCGACGAGGAGCGGCTCGCGGCCGGGGTCGCAGACGCAGCGCTGGAGCGCGGGCGCGCCGGAGGCGTTGAGCGTCGTCGAGTGCGGGGGGCACGCGAGGCAGGCGAGCGCGGCCTCGGCGGGCTGGTAGGAGTCCGGGGCGCACGCGGAGCAGAGGTGGTCGAAGGCGTCGGCGTGGAAGCTGCCCGCGCGGCACTTGGTGCAGGTGTTGCTCTCGGCGAGGCGCTCGTAGCCGCGGCGGCAGAGGCAGTCGTGCTCGGCGACGCCCCACGCGAGACTGAGGTTGAGCGAGTTCGCGAGGCGGCCCTGGTGGCGCTCGTGGTTGTCCTCGTCGACGAGGTCGCAGAGCACGCACGGGTACTGGCGCGCGACGTAGTAGTGCCCGGCGGGGCAGAAGGCGCAGTCGGCGTCGGAGTAGAGGGGCTGGACCATGTGCGCGGGGCAGATGCTGCAGCTGAGCTCGGTGCGCTTCTCGAAGCCCGGGAAGCACTTGCAGTCCTCGAAGGCGTCCATGGGGAAGTCCGGGCCGACGAGCGCGGCCTCCTGCCCGCTGTGCGCGGGGCAGGGCACGCAGTGGCGGAAGTCGTCGCCGGGGAGCACGGGGTCGCCGTAGTGGTTGAGCGCGCCGCCGCCGACGCCGGGGATGTCCCCGCGGCCGCAATAAAAGCATTGGGCGAGGCCGATGGCGGGCTTGAACGAGCCGCGGCGGCACGCCGCGCAGCGCTGGGGCGCGCGCTCGGCGGAGCGCGCGAGGGCGGCGGCGGCGAGCGCGAAGGCGGCGGCGGGCCCCTCCGGTTGCTCCGCAAGCGTCGCGAGCGCGGCCAGGGCGGCGAGCTCGGCCGCGAGCGCGGCCTCCGGGCGCGGCTCGTGGCCGACGGCGCACACGCAGTCGAGGACGCTCGCGCTCGTCTCGGCGTGCGTGGCGTTGGCCTCGAGCGCGGGGTGCACGGGGTGCGAGGCGTTGCCGCCCTCGGCGAAGAGCGCGGCGGCGAAGGCGGAGAGCGAGGCGGTCGCGGCCGCGCAGCTCGCGCACGCGGTGGCGTTGGGCGCGGGCTGGAAGCGGCCCTCGCCGCAGACGAGGCAGGGCTCGTCGCCGATGCCGGGCTTGTAGTGGCCCGGCGCGCAGGGCACGCAGGGGCCGAAGGCGCCAGAGCCGGGCGCGGGCGCGGCGCGCGCGTAGCCGGCCACGCAGCGGCAGTCGGCCTGCGCGGTGCGCCCGGTGAGCAGCGTGGTCTCGTGCGCGGGGCAGGCCTCGCACGCGGGCGAGCCCTGCGCGGGTTGGAAGAAGCCGATTGCGCAGAGCGCGCAGGTGTCGGTGTTGCCCGTCGCGGAGAACTCAGGCTTGCTGAGGCCGGCGTCGCACGCTGTGCAGTTCTCGAGGACATCGGCGCAGGCCCCGAAGCAGGAGCCCTCGACGCGCTGGGTGCGGCAGCGGTCGGCGGGCGCCGCGACGTCGCACACGCAGGCGGCGAAGCCGGTCTCGCCGGGCGTGGTCGTGGCGTTCTCGGCGCAGCGGCGGCAGACGCCGTCGTCCTCGAAGCGCCCGGCCTCGCAGACGGCGCACGCGAGGAGGGGGTGCAGCGTGGTGACGTTCTCGCCGAGCAGCGAGATGTTGCGCGGGAGCTCCGGCACGGCGGCGCGCCCCGCGGCGCAGCGGCAGGCGGGGATGCCCGCGGGCATTGTCGAAGAGGCGTTGCTGCGGCTCTCGGCCGGGCACGGCAGGCAGAGGCCCGGGGGCGCGCCCGCGCCGAGCGGCATCGCGCGGCTGGGAGGCGTCGCGGCGCTGGCCCAGAAGGAGTCGTCGGGGCAGAGCTCGCAGAAGGGGGCCGTGCCCGGCACCCACACCAACGGCGCGGCGCACGTGCACGCGGCGGACCCCGGGCGGCTCGAGGAGTGCGCGGGGCACGCGAGGCACGGCCCGGTGGGGTCGACAATGTACTCGTCGATCATGCAGAAGGCGCACGGGGCGTCGCCGATGAAGGGCTTGGAGGTGCCCGGCGGACACACGGCGCACGCGAGCTGGTACTCGCCGTGCCCGACGTCGCAGACGCACTTGGAGTGGTCGGCGTTGGGCACGCGATTCATAGCGTGGCACTGCGCCTCGACGACCTCTCCGGCCTGGCAGCGCTCACCCTCCTTGCACGCCTCGCAGCGCGTGACGCCGTCCTGCGGCGCCATCTTGAAGCCCGCGGCGCAGAAGCACTCGTCGGCCGCGGAGGCGCCCGGGGCCTCGGTGACCTCGTTCTCGAGGCACGCGACGACGTTGGGGAGCACGCTGTCGGCGTCCTCGGCGGGACACCAGAAGTTCTTGGGACAGAGCTTGCACGTGTCCTGGCGCGAGGTGCGGAAGAAGCCCTCCTGGCAGACGGCGTGCGAGACGTCGAGGGTCCGCGGGCCGAGTGTCGTGAGGAAGGGGTCGAAGAGCGTGACGGCGGCGCGCGACTCGTTGGCGTGCAGCTGCAGCGCGAGCCACGTCGCGCCCGCGTGGAGGCGGTCGGCGACGCCGCCCGGGCACGCGAAGCCGACATCGCACGGCGCGCACGGCGCGCCGGCGCCGTCGGTGCGGTAGAAGCCGGGCTCGCAGCGACAGCTCGCGCGGCTCGTGCTCCGCGGCGGGGCGTCCTCGCCGGGCGCGCACGCGTGCGCGGAGATGCCGTCGCAGAACTCGGCGCGCGCGCACGGCGCGCAGCGCGTGCGGTTGTCGCACGAGGGCCCGAAGCCGAAGGAGGCGTTGGGCGCGAGGCAGTGCATGCCCGCGGCGCAGCGGCAGGCGAAGTTGACGTTGCTGGCGTTGCCGGCGCAGACCTCGATCGCCCCGCCCGCGTGGCACACCGACGTCGAGGGGCACAGCGAGCACTCGAAGGGGGCCGCTCCGGAGGCCGCGGCGGCCGCGGCGGCCGCGCCCACGAGCGGGGTGCGGAACGTGCCGGCCTGGCACTCGCACGCGTCGGCGCTGGGCGCGCCGCGCGGGGCGGCGCTCGCGGCGGGGCACTCGACGCGCTGCTCGTCCGCGCAGAAGCTGTCGAGGGGGCAGACGACGCAGACGAAGCCGTCTGGCGCGTCCTGCGCCTCCGGCGCGTCCTGCACCCCTGCGCGGTAGAAGCCCGCGCCGCACTCGCACGCGGCCGGGGCCGCCGAGCCGACGCGCCCGAGGGTGCTCGAGTTCGCGGCGCACGGGCGCGCGAGGGCGCCGCCGGGGCAGAAGCTGTCGACGGGGCACAGCGTGCAGGCGCCGGCGGGCGCGCCGGCAGCGAAGCCGCCGAAGAAGCCGGGAGCGCAGGCGCAGTCGACGGCGCTCGAGCTGCCCGCGGCTGAGGAGCTGTTTGGGGGGCACGCGACGACGAGCTCCTGCGAAGGGCAGTACGAGTTCGCAGGGCACTGGCCGAAGGAGGCCTCGGTCGTGAGGAGCGTCGGCCCGGAGATGACGTGGGAGATCGGCGGCACGTTCTCTGTGGCGAGGCCCGCGTTGATGCTCCCGACGCTGAGCGCCGCGACGAGCTGCCCTCCGGACTGGAGGTCCGGGACGGAGATCTCGAGGGCGATGGCCACGCCGTCTGAAAGCAGCCGGCGGCTGCGGCGCCGCGCGGTCGCGGCCGCTGTTGCGCGCGTGACTTGCGCCGTCGCCGCGCAGCCGCTGCAGCCGAGGACGCTGGCGGCCGTCACGCCGCGCGCGAAGGCGGCCTCGTCGAGGCCGGCGGCGGCGTGCGGCCAGAAGACCTCGAGCGCGACGCGCGCGCCGGCGCCGGCGAGGCGCACGAAGCCGCCCAGCGCGACACAGCCCTGCACGCCGAGCGCGCGCGGGACGGCGCTCGAGTTCGGCGGGCACGGCACGCAGAGGCGCTGGCCGACGGCGGCGTACGGCGCGAGGAAGTGCGCGGGGCCGCAGTCCTCGCAGGCGGCGGCGGCGAGCGTGGTCGTGAAGCTGCCGGGGGGACACAGCGCGCACGCCGCGCCCGCCGGGGCCCCAGCGGGCCCCTCGCCAAAGTATCCCTGCTTGCAGACGCAGGCCGCGCTGCTCGCGGCGCCGTCGCCGTCGGTGGTGGAGTTGGCGGGACACGCGGTGCACGCCGACGCCGCGCCGAGGGCGTACGCCCCGGGCGCGCAGCGCGTGCACGCGGCATTGCCCGCGGGC
>Ga0172373_10007176_pt1 | contig 14544 bp, 12 predicted proteins | sample Lak10m_2_FD_114546 | JGI IMG/M metagenome (GOLD analysis project Ga0172373, IMG submission 114546) | Freshwater microbial communities from Kabuno Bay, South-Kivu, Congo - kab_092012_10m | ecosystem: Environmental > Aquatic > Freshwater > Lake | place: Democratic Republic of the Congo... | reverse complement strand
TTAACACAAAATAATAAATATCTGTCTTCTTTACAGATTTTTTTAAACAATATCCTACATGCTTGTATGCTTGTATGCTTGTATGCTTGTATGCTTGTATGCTTGTATGCTTGTATGCTTGTATGCTTGTATGCTTGTACTAATCATATTTAAACATTTGTTATTTGTAATAAAATTATTTTAATTTTTATATACTCTTTGTCAAAAAATAATTATAAATATATTAGACTTGTTTAATAATAAGAAAAACAATCAATAACCCATCCCAACCATCCGTTATATAAGGGGAAAAAATCAAGATAGGGTTATTCTTAAACAAATCTATTACAATAATTCCAGTTTTAAAAAAAATTTTTTTAAACCTGCTTCATACTAAGCTGTAATTTTCCTGTTTCATTGTCTATTTTAAGTACTTTAACCTTAACTTTTTCTCAAACCTCAACTTCTTCTTTTGGATCTTTTATAAATCTATTTACGATTTCAGAAATATGCACAAGTCAATCATTTTTTAAACCAATATCAACAAAAACTCAAAAAGCAAGAACATTTCTAACAACTCAATCAAGAATATCTCAAACTTGAACTTGATCAATTTTGATTTTTTTATTTGCTATTACACTTGCACTATTAACTCTTTTATCTTTTCAAATATTTTGATATGATTCTAATATAAATTCTATAGTTTCTTTTGTTATTTCTGGGTAAATATTTTTTAAATCTTCTTCAAATTCTCTATAATTAGAAATTGTAACATCTTTTTCTATTATAAATTTTGCTAATTTATATTGTTCTGGATGAATATCTGTATTATCAAATTGCTCTTTACTTTCAGGAATTCTTAAAAATCAAATTGCTTGTTCGTAAGTTTTTGGTCATAAAACTTTTTTCAATGCAATTCTAGATTTATAAGGCTTATTATCAAATATTTTTTGTGCTGATTTTTTATTTAGACCTGAAATATAATTAAGTACATAAGGAGATGATGAATTAACATTTACTCAAACCTGATTTACAACATCTTCAATTACAAAACCAAGTCTTTCATCAAGAAATTTTTCATTCATATCATGTTGATACATTCACACTCAAATACTTTTGGGATTTATTTTTACAAGCTCTGAAAGTGGATCTATAAATCTTCTACCAATTGAAACTGTTCATCTATCAGTTACATCTAAATCTGGAAATTCTTCACTTGCTAATTCTGAAGCTGAATAAACAGAAGCTCAAGATTCATTAACTACATAAATATTTCTATTTTTCATAAATTTTTCAACTATTTCAATTGTTTCATTTGATCAAGTTCAATTTCAAATAACTATTACATCTATTTCAAATTTATCTTCTATACTTGCTAGTTTTTTTGATGCTTCTAATTCTTTTTCTATAAATATTTTATCAAAATAAATAGGATTTCATACTTCATTTAAAACTGCTATTTTACAACCTGTTCTATACCCAGGATCTATTGCTAATACTTTTTTACCATATTCTGGCTTTGTCATAAGAAGATTAAATAAATTTTTACCAAAAGTTTCAATAGCATCAATTTCTGAAATTTCTGTCAAAATTCATCTTATTTCATTTTCTACAGATTTAAAAAGAGTTTTATATCACAAATCAATAGCTTTTAAGTAAATTTCTATTGGTTTTTCATTAATTATTTCACTTATAAAATTATCAAAAACTTCTTCTTCTAAATCTATTTTAACAGATAAAATACCTAGATTTTCTCATCTATTAATTGCAAGAATTTGGTATGGTTTTAATTTTTTAGCTAAAATATTAAAATCAGAGTAAATTTCAAATTTATTTAATTGTTTTTTTGCATTTGCATCTAGTTTTTCAAGAGCTTTTTCTCATTTAATCTTTGAAATAACAATTCAAGTTGAATTTATATTTTCTCTTAAAAATTCTCTTAGTTCTGCACTATTTGAAATTTCCGCTCATATTATCTCTATAGTTCATTCTATTATCTCTTCCCTACTGTAATTTTGTAATAATTCTTCTGGAATTTTTATAGAATTATATTTTCTAAGATATTCAGAAACAACTCAAAATCATTTCTCTAAAGCTATCATTGATTTAGTTTTTTTCTTCAATTTATAAGGTTTATAAATTTCTTCTACTTCTTTAAGTGTTTTTGAATTTATAATATTTTGTTCTAACTCTGGTGTTAATTTTCATTGTTCATTTATTCAATTTATTGCTGTTTTTTTGGCTTTATAAAGAGTTTCTTCTTTAGCTTGTAATTCTATAATATTTCTTATTTCTTTTTCATCAAGATTTAGTGTTCTTTCTTTTCTATATCTGGCAATAAATGGAACAGTTGATCACTCTTTAATCAAGTCTAAAACTGCTTCTACTTGAATACTTTTCATTTCTAATTCAAGAGAAATAAGCTCTATATAATTTGGTTCTAATAATTCCATCAAACAATTTTTTAATAAATAATGTTTTAAAATATAAAAAAAAGATTGAAAAAATCAATCTTTTTATTTTAATCCCCTATTGTAATAGTAAGTCTTCTCATAATTCTGAGATAAAAGCTCTATAAGTCTGGCTCTGAGTTTAGCAAGAGTTTCTAAATCTATTTCTGTAAGAGTACTTAAATCATCAAAATGTGGCATATATTTAGAATCTACCTCTAATTCAATTTCTTCAATTGTAGGAATATTACTTAAAAACATAAAAGTTTTTTAAAAATAAAAATTATTTTAACTCTTCTGAATAAACTACATCTCAAGTTTTAACACTAACAACTTTATAATAATATTTCAAATTAGTAAACATTAAGTATCAAGTAGTATCATAAACTCAATTATAGTTATGAGTATTAACATATATATAATCTCATTCTATATAACCAGAATCTATGTAATCATTTAAAACCTTTATAGTCTCACCATAATTTCATTTTTCACTTATATATAAACCTTGTCTTCAAATAACATCGCTACCTCAACCATAAACAAATTGTTTATTTTCTTTGCTTCATACAAAACCATAAAATTTTGGCGAATCCATAACTACAGTTTTTACTCAAGTTTTTACATTTACCATAATTGTTTTATATATTTTAAATCAATTAGATACCTTGTATAAAAGATAATCTCAATTTGGTGAAAATCATACAAATCAATCGAAAATATCTAAACACTTTGACCAAGCATAACTTTTTTGAGTTTTTGAATCTTTTAAAATTTCATTATTAAAACATTTAATTCATTCTTCATCTTTTTGGTACAAATAGTCTTTTGAGTTTGAAAGTAAATTATACTTATCAATAAAAGGAGTTGAAATTTGATTTAATGTAGCACCAGTTTTATAAAGTGTATCAAAAAGAGAATTAATATCAATTTCTTCAGACAAAGTTCATGTACTAATAAGTCAAGAATTACTTTTTACAAAAACTCAAGGAATATTGTAAACATTATCTCTTATATAAACTTTTATACTATCAGATTTTGTGATATCGTAACTGTTTGGAATATATTCAGCAGAAAAATCTCAAGAAACTAAAGTATCTTTGTATTCAGATAAATTTTGACTAAATCTAGTATCTAGTTTAGTTGGAGAATAAACATTATAACCAAAAGCAGATACACTACTAGTAAATAAAAACAAAACAAAAATTAAATACTTTTTCATAAATATATAAAAATTAATTAAATAAAAACAAGTTATTTATATTTATTTTATTTAATTTGTCAATTGTTTTATATAAAAAAATATTTATAATAAATAAAATAGAAATTAAAATTATTTACTTGATTTATTTGAAAATAAAAATAATATAAAAACTATATTATTTTTATTTTTGTAAAAGACACTAAATGAACCTAAACTCAAAACAAGAAGAAGCTAAAAGCCAAATTGATTGACCTTTACTAATAATTGCCTGAGCTGGAAGCTGAAAAACAGCAACACTAACAGCAAGAGTAGAATACATGATAAAAGAAAAATGAATTAGTCCAGAAAATATTTTGATGGTTACTTTTACGAACAAAGCTTGAAAAGAAATGAGAGAAAGGGTAGCAAAAAAATTGTGAATAGAAGCTTGAAACAATATTTATAGAAATAGAAATTTACCACTTATTTGAACCTTTCATTCTCTATGAGTATTTTTCCTAAAAGAAACTTTAGCTAATTTTGATAGTGAATTTCTAAATATTTGACTAAAAAAAGACTTTGTAATTTATGATGAAGCTGATAAATTATCAGTTATAAAATGAATTATAAAAAACGAATTAAAACTAGATGAAAAACAATATCCACCAAGAACGATTTGAAGCTATATTTCAAATGCCAAGAGTGCTTTAATTAGTCCAAAGTGATATGAAAGAGAAGTTGATTCAACAATAAAAGAAGTCGTTAGAGATGTTTATTATAAATACGAAGAAGGATTAAAACAAAACAATTCAATAGATTTTGATGATATTTTGGTAAAAACTCTAGCTATAATGAGAATTCCAGAAATCCTTGAAAAATACCAAGAAAAATATAAATATTTAATGGTTGATGAGTACCAAGATACTAATGTTCCACAATACGAAATTGTAAAATTACTTGCTTCAAAATATAGAAATTTAGCTGTTGTTTGAGATGACTCTCAATCAATTTATAGTTGGAGATGAGCTGATATGAGAAATATTTTAAACTTCAAAAAAGACTATAGAGAGGCAATAGTAATAAAATTAGAACAAAATTACAGATCAACAAAAAATATAATAAATTCTGCAAATCATGTAATAAATAAAAATAATTCTTCAATCAAAAAAGAGTTATGGACTGAGAATATAGAATGAGAAAAAATTTATTATTATGAAGCAATTGACGATAGAAATGAAGCAAAAACAGTTGCAGAAATAATAAAAGATAAGATGAATAATATCGTAGAGATGTTGCAATGCAACATCTCTACAAAAGAAAATAAATATTCCGACAATCTAATCCTATATAGAACAAATGCTCAATCAAGACAAATAGAAGAGGCTTTAATGATATCTTGAATTCCTTATAGAGTTGTATGATGATTAAAATTCTATGATAGAAAAGAAGTAAAAGATATGTTATCTTATTTAAAAGTTATTTTTAATGGAGATGATATTGTGAGTATGAAAAGGATTATTAATACTCCAAGTAGAAAAATATGAGATAAAACAATAGAATTACTTGATAATTATAGAGAATCTTTTAGTGTAAATTATCCTACAATTATAGAAAATATTGATGAAATAGAAGAAATAAAAGCTGGAGCAAAAGCTTCAATTAAATGATTTAATGAAATTTATAAATATTTAATAGAGAAATCTCAAAAATTAAATGTTTCTGAATTAATAACTGAGATAATAATTAAAACTAAATATGAAGATTATCTAAGGGAAGAATATTCAAAAGATGAATTTGACTCAAAAAAAGATAACCTGGAAGAATTAAAAAATGTAGCAAGTGAATATAATTGATTAGAGCCAAGAGAGTCTTTATCAAGATTTTTAGAAGAAGTAGCTTTGATAACTGATATAGATACAAAAGATGAAAGACAAGATTATGTTACACTTATGACAATTCATACATCAAAATGACTTGAATGCAAAAGAGTATTTTTAGTTGGTTTGGAAGATTGAATTTTTCCTAGTTTTAGAAGTGTAAACGATAGTTTTGCTTTGGAAGAAGAAAGAAGACTCATGTATGTAGCAATGACAAGAGCAAGAGAAGAATTATATATTATGAGAGCAAATGAAAGGTTCCATTTTGGTGATTATGTAAGAAATCCACCAAGTAGATTTATAGCTGAAATTCCAAAAGAATATATGGATAGCTATATTAGCACTTCAATACAAGAAAACAAAAATTTTTTTTGAAGTTTTGGTAATAATATTTGAAATTCTACAGGTTGATTTGTTTGACAAAAAATAGTGAAACCAGTAGCAAATAATGATGTTTCAATTTTTAATTTATGAGATAGAGTTAGTCATCATAAATTTTGAAACTGACTTATTACAAGCCTAAAATGAGAAATTGCTGAAATTGCTTTTTCAGGAAAAATTATAAAAATGAGTTTGAAGATTGCACCAGTGAAGAAGATTTAGATGTAAATACCTTAATATTTGAAAATATTTGTTAATTATGTTAAGATAAAAATGTATTTAATAAAAATACATTTTTATCTTTTTATATAATAATATATGGATTCTTTAAGTTTCTTAGAATTTCTCATTTGTGTATTTATTTTAGCATTATTATCTATTTTTATTCGGTGGTTATTTGAAAAAAAGTATATAATAGTAAAAGAAAACATGATGGTTAATTTCTGTTTATTGTTACTCATTGGAACTTTTACTTATATTTGATATAATATTTATGAAAATTGAACTTGGAAGGCTGAATGGTTAAATTTTGTAATATTTATTTGACCTATATTTTTATCATTAATTCTATTAGTTTTATATAAATTAAATAAAATTGATATTAAAAAATTTGATATAAGAAGTATTACTCGTATATTATTAGCCCCAATGTTAATAATGATATTAGTAAGCAATATTTATACTTTTTTTAACAACAAAAAAGCTTCTAATTTTGTAAACAATTATGTAACTATAAAAGAAAATTTTAATAAAAATTGAACTTTATCTAAGGAAGAAATTTTAAAATTAAAAGAAATGTGTTCAGATACAGAATGATGATTTTGCAGTACAACAAATTCTTTGATAAAAGAATTAGAATATAAAGATTTAAGTAATCCAATATATTATTATAAATTTATAAATGAAGATTTTGATTATTTAATACAAACTTCTGAATTGAAGTTTAGGGATTATGCAGAAATTAAACCAATGCTTAAATATTAATGGAGTTAAATCTAATACTCTATTAGTCAATTAACTACATTTATAGTTCAAGTTGATACTTCATTTTTATAACTGAAATTTAGCTGTATCTTTTTTGCAAGATCATTATTACATCATCAAGTAAGAGTTAATTTATCTCATTCTATTAAAACAACTCAACTAGAAATATTTCATAATCAAGTAATAATAGTTCAATCTATTTTTTGACAATTAATTTTTGAAATACTTTTAACTAAAGTAGCATCAATTATTGTATTTTCAGTATCATTAACAAAAGTAGCTCATGTTTTATATTCAGTTTTCATAATATCACTTCAAGTTGAAAAAGTTATTTTTACTTGAGTTGGATGATCTAAATCAGTTCAAATTCATTTTCACATCATAGAATTATTTCTAACTGTTTCAAATTTAGAAACAACAGAATTTTTAAGTAATTCTAATTCTTCCCTATCTCTTCATTTATTAAAATTCATTGAATTTGATCAAATAATTATAATTGCGATTATAGTTATAATTACTAATATTTCAACTAAAGTAAATGCTTTATTATTCATTATTTTATTAAATTAAAAATACAAAAGTAAAGTAAAAAAATAAATTTAAACTTGTGTTAATATAAAAATCATTATTATATTAATACTTTTTTTTATTTATACAAAATTATTTTTTAATCATATAATATATGTTAAAATTGCTAAAATTTTCAATTGTTATTTGTCTACTATTTTTATGAATAAATGCTTATTGAGCCAGTAGTGATTTCGCTATTACAAAGGCAGACCCAATATATTCTAAGAAAATTGACTTAACATTTAACTCTAATTTAGAATCTTCGTCTTCTGCAGTTAGAGATTTCAAAATAGTTAATAAAGGTGATGATTCAGATGTAATAAATATCACTACAAATAAATTAATATCTAGTGATACATTAGAAATAGAGCTTGACAAAGACTTATCAGTTTCTACTGAGTATGAAATAAATGTTATATCAATAAAGGATGATAAGTGAAATAGTATAACTAAAGGAATTAATTGAATTGTAGCATTTAAAACTCCTTCTGAATTTCCTATAGAAACAACTCTAACTAATTCTTGAAGCGATATAAGTAGTGGAACAACTAATAGTGGTACTATACAAGATGTAATACCAGATACTGAAAAAAAAGATGAGATTCTTATGTCATCTGCTTCAAAAGAAGAATATTCAACTTGAGTAAGTAATACTGTTGTTGCTGAGTCAAAAAACAATGAAAATTTACCAAAAACTTGACCAGAAGAAATATTATTAATACTTTGATCATTAGTACTTTGATTATTTATATTAAAAAAGAACAAAGCATAACAATAAGATTTCAAAAAAGATTAGTTAATTAACTAATCTTTTTTTTGCCTAAGCTAAAAATTTCATTTGAATTTGTTCAAGAATAAATTATATATTCAACTCAATCACAATTTACTAAAAGCTCTAAAACAAAAGTAATTTCACAAAATTTATTTATTTTTCTAACAACTTTTAGTAATTCAAAGATATTAATATCTTCAAAATTTATTAATCTATATTTAATAATGCTTTCTTTTGCTGTCCATAAAATACAAAAACTTTTCCAACTTTTTCATCAAAGTAAATTATAATTTTCTAGAGAAAAAATATTTAATAAATTTTCATCTCTATTTTTAATTGTTTCTATATCTAATCATATTTTAAAATCAGAAATTCAAACAAAAATTAAATTATCTTTGTGAGAAATTGACCAAAATAAATCATTTTCAAAAATAGGTTTTCAAAAATTATCAGTTTTTGGTTCAAAATATTTAATTCAAAATTTATTTTCAAATATTTTAGAAATTAAGTATCTAGAAACTAAACTTTCTTTTAGGTTAGCCTTTTCTCATAATTCTTTTAAATATTTCTCCTTAAAATAAATTTTAGATTCTAAATATAATTCTTCAGTTATACTTTGTTTTTGTAAAAATATTCTCATTCTTTTTATTATTATTCCTTTCTCCCTTTGGGGGAAAGGTTAGGATAGGGGGATAAATCTAGTTAATAACTATATCAATAATTTTGAGCATTAAATTCTTTTTTCACATCCAAGAATCCTCATTCAAATCAAAAATAATATCTATACTATTAGCTTTTCTAATATCATCTAAATACTCTCAAATAGAAAATCAAAAAATCTTAAATCAATGTTTTGTATCAAACTTTATATGATCTCTTCCCTGTCATAAAAAACTAACTTTTGTATATTCAATATTTTCTATCATAAAAAGTGGTTTTAAATTCCCTATTCAATATGGCTTATATCTATTTATTTTACTTAAAAAACTAAATCACAACTCATCTAAAGTTACTATTTTATCAATAACTATTTCTTTTTTTCTATCACTAAAATCTAAATTATTAACTTCTTCTAAAATCTTTTCACTAAAATCACTGAACTTTTCTTTTGAAATACTAAATCAAGCGGCTTGTTTATGTCACCCAAAAGCTATAAAATAGTCTTTGTATTTTTCTAAAATATCAACAATAGAAAAAAAATCAGGACTTCTACAACTAGCAACAAGTTTATCTCACTCATCTTTCAAAACTATTGAAGGTCTATGAAGTTGCTCAGTTATTTTTCATGCAATTATTCAAATTATTCAGTGTTCTATACTCTTTGAAACATAAAATATTATATTATCATTTCTGTTAATATTTTTTAAAGCATCCTCCGTAAAATCCTTTGACAAAGACTTTCTTTTTTCATTTAAAAGCTCTATTTCAGCAACAGTTTCATAAACACTATCCGCATTATTTAAAATTAAATTAACAGCTTTGTAAGGTGTATCCATTCTTCAAGCTGCATTTAATCTTGGTCAAATTGTAAATCAAAAAATATCTCAATCTAAATCTTCATGAATTTTATCTTCTATGATTTTTCTTATTCATTTAGATCTTGATTTTTTTAATTGTTTTAGTCATTCCATTACTATTATTCTATTTTCTGAAGTCAAACTCATACAATCTGCAACTGTTCAAATAGCACAAATATCAATACTATCTAAAAGATAATCTCTATATTCATTTTCTGGCAAATACTCCAAAGCTAAAGCCATCATCAATTTATAAGCGACTCAAGCTCAAGCAAGTCATTTAAAAGGATAATTACAATCTTTTCTTTTAGGATTAATTATTGCTATTGCTTCCTCAGGAATAATATCAGGAACAGCATGATGATCAGTTACAATAACATCAATTCAAAGACTTTTTGCATATTTTATAACATCAATATCTTTGGTTCAACAATCAACTGTTATAATTAAGCTTACTCAAAGTTCTTTTAATTCATCTATAAAATAATCTTTTAAACCATATCAATCATGAATCCTATGAGGAAGTCTATAACTAGATTTAAATCATAACTTTTTAAAAAAATGCATTAGAATAGATGTTGAAGTTGCTCAATCTACATCATAATCTCAAAAAATCATAATTTTTTCATCATTTTCTTTTGCTTGTTTAATTCTATTTACTGCTTTTCTCATATCTGAAAGCAGATAAGGATCATATAAATCATCTATTGTTTTTTCTAAATCACCGTCCTCTAATCTAGAAGATAAAATTTCTTCTATATCTTGATTTATTGAATTTTCATCATATAAAATAATGTTTTTCTTTATAGAAATTTTTCTTTGCATAATAAGGCTCTACTTAAAATTAATATTTTTTAAATTATATAAAAAAATAAACTAAAAACAAATAGTTTTTATTGTATAAAATTTTGAAACATAATAAAAAAATTTACCATTATTTTTATTAATTTTTTTAAAGAAAAATCTAAATTTTATGAAAAAATAATAAAAATAACCAAAAGTTTTTTAAAAATAGAATTAGCTACAAATAAAGAACAAATAAGGTACATAAAATATAAGAAAAATATAAATAAAAATAGTCAAGTTATTTTTTTAGCAATAAGGAACAAAATAAGATATAATTACTAAGTAAGTTAAAAGAACTTACAAAGTTCATTAAAAAAATTCCACTTTCCAAGAATGGGACTTATAAAACCAAATAAGAAACCCTAACAAAAATATACACTTTAGATTTATTCTAAATAAATAAAAATAAAAACAAAAATGTATATAGTGCAACTTGTTTACATTTAGATATTAAATTAGTTTTAATGTTTAAATGTAAATAAGTTGTATCGCAAATATATACAACTTTAAAAAAAGAGGATTTAAAATCCTTAAAAAAATAAAAACAAAAGAGCAAAGTGAATTGCTCTATAAAAATCACTCAAGGAAGGTCAAGGGTTTCGAAACATAGCATTTCAATAGAATATGCTACGTTTCAAAGATGTTTATGGTTAAACATCAAAAAAATTTCCTTTTTCCCATGCACACTAAAAATATTTTATAAAGTGCATGAAAGTGAAAAAAGAAAAACAAATTTAAAAAAACGGCTACCAAGTCGTTTTTTTGCTGTTTATAGTTTACAAATTACTAAAAAAATATAGAATAGAAGATATAATAACTAATAAAAATAATAATGCTAAAAGAAAAAATACTACAACTCTGAGAATTATTAATACAGTCAAAAAAAGTATTGATGATAAATCATACAAGAATGGATGCTGATGCTTTTTGATGATTAGCTTGATTCTTTAATATACTAAAAAATATTTGATGATATAAAATAAAAGCAACTAATGATGAAAAAGCACCAAGCGATTTTGAATTTTTAGGAAATAATCAAATAATAGAAGAAAAATTAAATATCACAGAATTTAATCCAGATTTGATAATTAGCTTTGATGCTTCAAGTCTTGAACAATTAGGAGAAAGTTACAAAAATCATATAGAAAAATTCAAAGAAAAAGAATTTGTAGTAATAGATCATCATATAACAAATCCTTGATTTGGAAAATTAAATATAATAGATACGAATTCATCTTCAACTTGTGAACTTGTATTTGAAATAATAGAAACTCTTAAACTAGAAAGTTTCATAGATAAGAATATTGCAACTCTATTAACAACTTGAATACTTACAGATACTAATATCTACTACAATGCTAATACAACTGCTAAAACACTTGAAATAGGAGCAAAATTGATGAAATATTGAGCTGATTTTAGAAGTCCTATGTTTAATTTCTTCAAAAAGAAAGAATTCAATAAATCAAAGCTTTGGTGAGAAACTTTAAAAGATTTAAAAAAATCACCAGATTGAAAACTAGTTTGGTGAGTAATTACAAAAGAAATGTTTGAAAAAACACACACAACAGATAAAGATACTTCATGACTTATAAACGAATTTTTATCAAATATAGATTGATGTGAAATATCTTTTTTAATTTATCCGCTTGATAATTGAACTACAAAAGCAAGTTTTAGAAGTAGTAATTATGATGTATCAAGTCTTTGTTGAAGATTTTGATGATGATGACATAAATTAGCTTCTTGATTCAGTTCAAATAAAAGCATAGAAGAAGTTGAGAAAGAAATTTTAGAGATAACAAAAAATATTACTTTTTAAAGTAATATTTTATTTGTTTGTAATATAAATTACCCAAATGTTTGATCTAGTTTTCATTCTCTAATAACTCTTATTTCATTTGTATTAAAATCAACATCATAAATATTAAACTCAGTATCAAGATTAAATCACTTAAACCTAATTCATAAATTAATGGATGTAGAACCGTTTATAGAGCTGTTTCTATGAAAAACTCAAGTAGGCCAACCCAAAATTCAAGGTCAATCACAAACTATTTTTCAATTCCACTTTATATAATCTCTTGAGATTTCAAAATTTTCTACTTTTCAATGCTCTGGAGTATAAAGCTCAACATGCCTAACTCATGAAGTAGTTATCAAATTATCTTCTTGAGATGGATGCATATACCATCATTCTTCTACATCTCAAACCTTTCAAGGTGATTTAGCTCAAATTCAATGTATGACTCTATCCATTCAATTTACATGATCAATGTAAGGAATACTATGAAAATCAACTTTATCTGTATGTCTAAGCAATGTAAAAGGAATTATATGAAACAATCATTCTATTTTTTCAATTATTTTTTCATCCATTAAGTGAAGAGATAAATCTCTAGAATATTCAACCATAAATTTTTATTAAAAAAGTATAATAATTAACCTAAATTATTATACTATATTTTTTATTAACTTACAAAATTTTTTATTTCTTTTTTGAATTCATCTCATTTTTCTTCAAAGTTTTTCCATAAAAAATAGCTAGGAGAAGCTGTCGACAATAAGCATATTTTTCAATTATTAGTGTATTTAAAAGCAAATTCTACAGCTTCTTTCATAGATTTAGTTTCTAATATATTTAAGTTTTTTAAATTTAATTTATTTATTTCTTCCAAAATTCTAATTCATGTTTCAGGAAATAGAACTATATTTTTTATATTATAAATTTTTAAATATTCCCCCAAATTTTTGAAATCATATCATCTATCAGTTCATCATAAAAATATTGTTCAAATTTTTTCTCAAAATGTTTTTATAGCTTCAATTGTACTTTCTGGAGTTGTTGAAATAGCATCATCAATAAATGTAATTCAATTATATTCTCAAATATTTTGCATTCTATGAGGAAGTCAGGAAAAATTTGAAAGAACATTTATTAAAATTTCTACTCCTTTCTCCTTTTGGGGTCCTTGGATGCCCTTGCGGTAGAAAGGTTGGGATATGGGGATTAAAATATCTAAAACTCATAAAACACTACAAATATTTATCATATTATGTTCTCATTTAAGCAGAATTTTTTCATCATCAAAAATAAATTTATCTCAAATAAAAAAGCTTCAATCTTTATATGAATAATCTCAATTCAATCAAAAAGTATAGATATTTTGTCACTTCAAAGGATTTATAAAATTTCTGAATTCGTCCCTTATTAGAATATTTTGTGATTTTTTTATTATATTTAGTTTAGCATTTTTATAATTTTCAAAGCTATTTCAATGCCAATCAAGATGATCAGTATAAATATTTCATAAAACTGCTATAAAACATTTTGGTTGAAACATTTCAAGCATATAGCTAGAAAGTTCATAAACTACAAAGTCATATATTTCGCCAGCAAAAATATCAATTTCATCAAGTACTGGATTTCAAATATTTCAAACTAGTTTTACTTTATATCAAGCTTCTTTTAGAGTTTCATAAATCAAAGTTGAAGTTGTAGATTTACCTTTTGTTGCTGTAACTCAAATCACTTTTCAATTATAATTATCAAAAAATATTTCAGCCTGACTTATTAATTTATCTCTTACTTTAGACATTTTAGGATTATATGGAGAAATTCAAGGACTTTTAAAAATCAGATCAAAATTACCTAAATTATCAAGATAAATTTCTCAATAAATTAATTTATTATTTTTTTCTAAGTTATCAATTTTATGGCTATCTAAAATAGTAATTTTTTGTTTATCTATTCAAAGCTTTAAAAGAAAATTAAGTGTACTACTTCCCTCTTTTGCATATCATAAAATAGCTATTTTATTAAGATTTTTTAGTTGATTTAATTTCATTTTAATTTAACTTTTAAATAATAGACTTGTTTAAGAATAAGAAATAAATATAATAAATCAAATTAATTTGTAAAAAAAAGAAATGTTTGATTTAGAAAACTTAGAAAAGCAAATAAGAGATGAAAGGCAATTGAAAG
>Ga0172373_10007174_pt1 | contig 14547 bp, 11 predicted proteins | sample Lak10m_2_FD_114546 | JGI IMG/M metagenome (GOLD analysis project Ga0172373, IMG submission 114546) | Freshwater microbial communities from Kabuno Bay, South-Kivu, Congo - kab_092012_10m | ecosystem: Environmental > Aquatic > Freshwater > Lake | place: Democratic Republic of the Congo... | reverse complement strand
TTTTAATAGGTATCAGTAGTACTGCTATAGAGAATAATCTTTCTAAACTTAAGGAGAACAATATCATCCGCAGAATTGGCGGTGATCGTGGTGGACATTGGGAGATAATTATACAATAAGAAAAAAATTACTCATTCACCTCCCGCATCAACTCCGCAAAAAGTTCCACCGATTTTATTCGGTCTTTCACGTCAAACACATGCGTAGCAACGATTAATTCATCCACATCCGTATTTTCGATAAAGGTTTTCACTTTCTTTTTTACGGTTTCTTTGCTGCCGATAAACGCATATTTCGTCATCTGTTGCACGGAAGGATGTTGAATCATGTTTCGAAATTCATCAGTAATTTCAAAAGGAGGCTCTAATGGACTTCTGTTTCCTGTTAGAATTCCGATAACCCTTGAATAATAAGAGCTTGAAAGAAAAGTTGCTTTTTCGTCCGTATCGGCGATAATGATGGAAAGTCCTGCGATGGTGTAAGGTTGGACTAATGCAGTTGAAGGTTGAAAATGGGTTTTATAAATTTTAAGCGCATCCAATAACTGTGCACTCGAAAAATGACTAGCAAAAGCGTAAGGCAATCCTTTTCCTGCTGCTAAATAGGCACTTGTAGTACTTGAACCGAGTATGTAAAGCGGTACATCCACACCTTCTGCGACGTTTGCACGTACATCCTCCTGTTTGTTTTCAATCGAAAAGTAGTCTTGAATTTTCTGAACTTCGGAAGGAAATTGCATGGCTGCTTCGTAAAAATCAGAACGAATAGCGCTTGCAGTAGCTTGATCGGTACCAGGTGCTCTTCCCAAGCCTAAATCAATTCGATTAGGATAAAGTGTGCCTAAAGTTCCAAATTGTTCGGCTACAATGAGCGGAGAATGATTGGGTAACATTATTCCTCCTGAACCTACGCGAATGTGTTCAGTTTCTTCCGCAATTTTGCCGATCAAAATCGAAGTAGCACTACTGCCAATCGCATCCATATTATGGTGTTCGGCTAACCGATATCTCTTGTAACCAGTATTTTCTGCAAGTTTCGCAACTGCCACAGAATCATCAAAAGTTTGACGAAACGATTTCCCTTGTGAAACAACTGCAAGGTCCAGAATGGAGTAAGCAACGTCTTTTTTGAGCATAATTCAGCACTATCTGCTGCAAAAGTAATAGAATTGTTTGAGAGATAATAGCAGTGATAATAATACCGAGTAGTTACTCTTTTTATTTGTATTAACTGGGCTTTCCTTGTTATGGTTATTTATTCGCCAAGCGAGAATTTATCATGGGAGTATCCTGGGAGATGATTTTCAAAAAGTACGTCAGTTATCGTATTTTTTGTATTTTAGTATTTAATTTTCAAATAAATAATGTATGAAGTCAATCGTTTATATAGTTTTGGTGAGTTTAGTGGTATTATCTTGTAATCAAGCAAATAACAATGACGATACAGTAAATACGAATCAAACTCAAGAGAATTCAAGTGCAGAGACAGTAAAAGAGATTGTGTGGCAATCCGGTTTAGAGATAAAGTTTCAAAAAGCGTTTGCAGAAAAATGTATTGAAATTCCAAGAGAGGAATGGATGGAGGAAGATCCTGAACCATTCTGCGCATCTACTTCTTTAAAAGCGATGGTTGTGCGTTTAAATAATCAACAAGTGGCAAATAAAATTAATGCTCAAATTGTGAAAACAATGACTGGTGGGGCAAATGGTGGTTCAAATAGAATTCAATCATTAAAAGGATACGTAAATGCTATAAAATCGATAGAGAGTATTGAGGATGGGTTAGGTAATGAAGAGCAAAGTTGTGAAATGATTGATAGTACTAACAGATTATTGAGTATTCAAATTATTGGTGATTATATGGCCTATGGTGCAGCGCATCCAAGTGGATCGATTAAATGTTTGAATTTTGATTTAGAAACTGGGAATAAAATAACTGTCGAGGAAATTTTGATAGATGGATATAAAAGAAAAATTGCTCCTATTGTTAAAAGAAAATTATTCAAAGAATATGGTTCTGAAGGTTGGGAGTTTAAATTAACTCTCAATATTTCTATGCATAAATCTGGAATAAGCTTTGAATATAATCAATATGAAATTGGTCCATACGCAATGGGAGCTCCTAGTATATTTATTAAATGGAATGAAATACAGGACCTATTAAAAAAGAATCCTTACATAAATTTTGATAAATACATTAAATAAATTATTGCTTTATTTTATTTGACACCACATCAAAAAGGCATTACATCAATATGCACTTTTTCTCCTTTATCTATAACCTCAATCGTTAATCTAGCACTAGCATGGTAATGATCGAAGAAGTGATAGTATTTAATTTCATCGTGTCTACTGTTATTTTCAATTTTTAGAAATAATGCTCCTTTGGAACAGCATTTAGTATTAAGAACCATTCCTTTAAAATACCAGTAAAACATCATTTTATTTACTGCAGTAAACGCAAGACATTCGGACCACAAACAGGGTTTTAAAAGTGATGGATTAAAAGTTATTACTGATTCGATAACAATCTCCAAAATATCTTCTTTAGTGAAGTGTTTACTGAACATTTGATTTCATTTAATATCTTTTAAAAGTATAAAATCATTATTAAGCGCGATTAAAACTAATTAGGAAAAGTATGTCAATCTTCTTGATAAACCCTTAAACCTTTTATTATGATGTTTTTTTTTACGATTGAAAAAACGTTTGTTTGACAATAGTATTTTAAAATACACTTAGAAAGTTTCTGTTTGAAATTAGCAAAAATCAATTTGGTATGATTTTAATAAGTTCAATAAAGTTTGCTTTCTAATAAATAAGTTGTTACATTAGTATAAATTCTTAGCCTATGATGTAATAATACACAAACCCCATAATTTTTTAAGTCATGGAAAAGTGTGTGTTATTATTAGCCTTTATAGCTAATTTTTCCAATTATTATTTAGCAACTACAACAACGAATTGGAATCTTCCTCAAGGCAAAATCAAGCATGTTTTTGAGTGTGTAAAATCGGACAAAAGAGTAGAATTACTCCGCTTGTATTCTTCCGGTGAATATGAGCAACTAGAATATCTTTTTCAAAAAAATAAATCTGAGATAGTACACCGTAATTTAGGTACATATGTGCTAGATAAATCGAAATTAGTACTTAACAAACCTACATTTAAAGAATTTGGCTCTAAGGTGTCAACTGGTGAATATTTTGTTCGAGATAATTTATATAAATCTGTCTTAGAAGCATATGTATTCAAAAATAAATTTTTGGGTGCAAAAACAACTAAAAAAGAAGCTAAAAAACCATTCTTTATCGGCATAACTTCGGATGAAATCGTGTCTAATAGTTCCATCGAAAAAGGCGGATTTACACTAGAGAAATTAGTGGAATATATTACAAAAGATGCTTCGGATGATCGTGCAAAAGTCATGGCAATTGCCAAATTTATTTGCCGTTCTATAGAATATGATCGACCTGGATATGCTTCTCGTAATTATGCGCATCGACAAGACGACATCTATAATATTTTAGGGAGTCACCAACGACTTGCAGTTTGTGCTGGATATGCATATGTTTTCGATTCATTGGCAAGAATTGCGCATGTACCTACCAGAGAAATTTCTGGTTACACAAAACAAGGCTATGGCGATTATAATAAACTTGCAGGTCTTCATGCTTGGAATATAGTTACGATTGAAGGGAAAGATTATTATATCGATGTTACTTGGGCAGATGAAAAAAAAGAGGTCGATATGACGTGGATGTTTGTTGATCCAGAAATGTTACTTGGATCACACTACCCAAAAGAAAAGAAGGATATGCTCTATAAAAAATCCTTTACAGAAGATGATTTCAAAAAACGCGAGGTTGTCATTCCAAGAAAAGCATTAGCAAGAATCCAACATTATCCAATTTCAAGCTGGGCACGAATCGATGGGGATCGTTATATTCTAAAATTTAAAAATAAAGTAGATGTTGAGGCTAATTGGTTAGATCCAGCGATTTCAGAATTTCACTATCTCAATGAAAAATCGGTCGCTTCAAGGTCATACAGTTATCATGAAATAGAAAATATTACAAGCTACTTTGTGAATGATACTTTTTTTGTTGAAATTCCGATACCGCAAAAAGAAATTGCCCTTACGATTGATGTCGCTTCTGAGTACGATATTAAATTGCATGTTTTCAAAGGGAATGAGTTAGAATATTGCAAACAATTAATAGCAAAATGGAATGAAGACCATGTAATAGCTTTTACGGAAGGAATCTTGGCAGCAATAAAAATTGGTGATTTAACGTTTTTGAAAGAAAAACTCGGGGATAAATATTACACGTTATATGACAAAAAGAATCGATGGAAATTAAGTAAAGATTTGCTTGTGAACATCAAAAAATGGGAGGGTAAATCAGGACAACTTGATGGAGTAAATCGTTACAAGCATATCGATAATAAATTTGTTTTAGAAGAAGAACGGTATGTAAAGTATAATTCAACAGACAAGCTGTATATAAAATTTACAAACAAAAAATACGAATTATTATGTATAAAGTAGTTGAAAATATCGATATAAAAAGCAGTGTGGTTTACGTTATACTGTGTATAGTACTTTCTGCTTGCAATCAAGATGATTATGCAAAAACAGAAGCCAATTATGGCGAAGATATTGTAAAATATGCTAAAGAATATAATTTATCTCCGTCATTTTTGAAAGCGTTAGTTGTTCTGGAATGTTCTGGCAACAAACCAGCAGGTGAACGTTTTGAACCAAGTGTATATCAAAAATTAAAAGAAGTCCAAATTGGTACAAGAAGTAGGTTTGAATTGGTGAGACGTCGACATATTAAAGATTGTTCAGATGCAGCCCTAAGAAATTTAGCAACTTCCTGGGGACCTTTTCAAATTATGGGATATAAATGTATTCATTTAGGTATAGTTATCAATGATTTGCGAGGAGAGGAAAGTATTAAATGGGGAATACAATGGATTAATAACGAATATGGAAAGTTAATTCGGAATAAAGAATTTGAGCAAGCATTTAGAATGCATAATACAGGTAGTATGTACGGAAATACTTACGATCCTGAGTATGTTTCGAATGGTTTGCAGCATATTACCCATTTTGAATCAGGAAATAATTCTACTAACTTAACGGATTTACCTAAAAAATATGCTGCCTCTGATTATGTAGCTAACTATGATTTAGAAGATCGTTTGGTGATTTTTGTAGATTATTCTTTACCAAGAACACAACGTAGACTATGGGTCATTAAAAACAATAAAGTATTAGCACATTCTTACGTTGCACATGGTGTTGGATCAGGTAAAATATGGGCTACTAAGTTTTCAAATGTACCAGAAAGTAATATGAGTAGTTTAGGATTATTTTCATTTAATTATTTTTTTAATTATCAGAAAAGAGCGAAAGGAGAGGGGTATAAGTTTGTTTTAAACGGGTTAGAGTCAACAAATAATAAGGCAGCAAAACGGGGAATCATTATCCATCTGCCACCCACCAATAAACAGTATGTTTCTGAAAATGGCTGTACAGGAAATAGTTTAGGTTGTTTTGTTGTATCTAAAGAAATCTTTGCATTGATAAAAGAAAAAAGTACTTTTCGTACGTCGTATTTATTAGCATTGCGTTAATTATTACTTATCAATACCATGAAATCATGAAAACAGTTTTATTCATAGGTGTATTGGGAATTATCTATTATTTTACAGCTTGGGTAGAAAATATCGAAGATCAAACAAGTTTAAATATAGCGGGTCTTGGAAAATTTAAACAGCAAGATCTAGTTTTTACAGCAAAAGTCATAGAGGATTTTGCTAACATTCGAACAGTTTTTGTTGAGCCAGTTTCAACTTCGGACAAAACAGTGTATCGTTATATAGATAAAAAATTGAAATTGGATTGTAAGGAAATGCATGCCGAAATACCATTTAACTCACTTACAAAACGTTTGCTTTTTGTTACTTCAGAGGAATTATCCAATGGCGATGAGAAAATAGGTGGATTAGCATGTAATTTCGATAAAGTTGCGTTCGTTTCATCTTCTATGTCCCGTTCGAATTTTAAAATAACAATTATACACGAGTATTGTCATTTATTGAAGTTAAAACATTGTCAAAATAAAGCATGTATCATGAATGAGTCCCCATTTATAAATAATGCTACGGATTTATGTGAAGCATGCAAAAGAAAAATTCACTTTACCAAAGCACACATTTAGCTATTGTAGTTTTTTCTTAATTACAATAAATTGATACATTGCGATGAATAACACGTTAAAAAATAGAGTAGGTAATATCACTACAAAAATCAAGATATTCATCATTTGGTAATCATATCCTAAATCTTTTCCAATAAAATTAATCAAATCACAACACCATTCGAAAAGGTTTATTTTGTTAGCTTCCAAATGAAATAGCACTGTTAAAATGTCTACATAATCGGTATAATCATGGGTTTCATTTAGAAATTTAAATGTATTGATACGTGGGTTTGTAGGATTACCTTCGAAGAGTGTTAAAAGAAAAACCACGCTCCAAAATAGAATAGAACCTCTATAAATTAATTTGAGTGTTTTCATACTTTTTGCATTTAACTTTGTAAAACGTATTCGTCAAATAATTATTTTATTCGTATATATAATACTATAACATTTATTTTCTATCCATTGAAATGTATAAAGTCAAACAAAATTGGCCTACCAAAGCCGTGATGGAACAGATTTACGAAAAAAATCTGTGGGGTGGAAGTCCGACTGAATTTTACTCTGGTGAAGGTTCACATTCTCCAGCGATTGTAAAACCCTATGTAGAAGCAGTGAATACGTTTTTACAGTCTTTTGATGAACCATTGACCGTATGTGATTTGGGGTGTGGGGACTTTAATGTAGGAAAACAGTTCGTTCCATTTACCAAAAAGTATGTGGGAGTAGACATTGTACCCGCCTTGATCGAACGAAATAAGGAATTATTCCAAGTTGAAAATTTAGCGTTTCACTGTTTGGATTTGGCAACTGACGAACTTCCATCAGGAGATTGTGCGTTGGTGCGACAAGTATTACAACATCTATCTAACGATGAGGTTACCCAAATTCTTCAAAAATTAGCTCACTATAAATACGTTATTATAACAGAACATATCCCTTCCGGAGAGTTTATTCCAAACAAAGATAAAATTGCCAGTCAGGGAATCCGTTTGAAACAACATAGTGGCATCGATGTATTGGCACCACCTTTTAATTGGCAGGTAAAAGAAGTTAAAGAGTTACTTTGCCTCGAATTGGCAGATGGAAAAGGGAGGATTGTTACTACCTTATATCAAACTTCTAATGGAAATTTTATATAGTTTTTTTTCTTGCATAATGGAAAATAAACTACTTTTTTTTCTAGTATAACGGAAAATATACTACTTTTGAATAAAGAAGTGAGCTATGAATCCTGTAAATCGTTTATTAAAAGATAAGTTGACGTATTGGTTAAACAAGCAAAAAGTTCTTGTGTTGACCGGTGCGCGACAAGTAGGTAAGACAACTTTATTACACGATTTGTTTGATGGTCAGGAGATGTTATGGCTAAATGGGGATGATCCAGCGGTTCGCTCGCGTTTGGATGCGATAACGGTGTCAGGAATTAAGGATTTGATTGGAGATTATCCAATTGTGGTAATTGATGAGGTTCAACGGGTATTAAATCCTGGGATTTTGTTAAAGATGATGATTGATAATTTTCCAGAGGTACAATTTGTTGCCACGGGTTCTTCTGCATTAGAAATTTCAGACAAAGTATTTGAACCATTGACAGGGAGACACATTTTGTTTCATTTGTATCCATTTTCACAGGCAGAAATTTATCCAACAAAATCAGCATTTGAGATAGAACAACAATTACCATTTCATTTGCGTTTTGGCGCATATCCAGATGTTTTCTTACACCCGAATGATGCAGAAGTCTTATTAAAAAATTTAGCGGGACAATATTTATACAAAGATGTTTTGATTTGGAAGGACATTCGTAAACCAGAATTATTGGATAAATTACTTCAATTATTGGCTTATCAAGTCAGCTCAGAAGTTTCGATTAATGAAATAGCAAATGCACTTAAAGTCAAATCCGAGACGGTAGAAAATTACCTGGATTTATTGGAAAAATCATTCGTTATTTTTCGTTTGAAATCCTACAGTACCAATGATCGTAAAGAGGTGACCAAAATGAATAAAATTTACTTTTGGGACAATGGAATACGCAATGCAATTATCGATGATTTTAGGCCTTTGGAATTACGTAATGACCTTGGAGCATTGTGGGAAAACTTCTTGGTTTCAGAACGAATGAAAATGAAGGCGTGGAAGGATATTTCTGCTAAAAGTTATTTTTGGAGAAACAAACAACAACGTGAAGTGGATTATATAGAAGAACAATATGGGGAATTGACTGCATACGAAATGAAATGGAACGCTAAGAAAAACCATAAAGTAACGCTTGCATTTACAAATGCATATCCAACGGCGAAGACAGACATAATAACGCCGATAAATTTTAAAGGGTTTGTGTTTATGTGATTTATAAAACAAGTAGAGCCGCAATGCGTTGCGGCTCTACTTGTTTTATATGTTATGAATTTTTACTTCGCATACCACGCCTCCACCTCTTCGATCAACAACGCTGGAATTTCTAATTTGTTTTTCTTTCTGTATCCGTTCAATTTTTGGTGAACCGCAGTTGGTTTTGATTCCAACAATTCCTCCACGCTCGAGAACCCTGCTTTTGCCATGTGTTCTGCCCATGTACCTGGTACTCCGATCGACTGAAATGCTTTCAAATCTGGTCCTGTTTGGAATTTTTCTGGACGCATTTGTGGGAAGAACAATACTTCTTGAATCGATGAATTATTCGTTAATAACATCACCAAACGGTCTATACCAATACCCATTCCGGATGTTGGTGGCATACCATATTCTAAAGCACGCAAGAAATCTTGGTCTATAAACATTGCTTCGTCGTCGCCTTTTTCAGACAAACGCAATTGCTCTTCAAATCGCTCACGTTGGTCGATTGGGTCGTTCAACTCCGAATACGCATTTGCCACTTCTTTACCGTTGATCATCAACTCAAAACGCTCTGTCAATTCTGGGTTATCGCGGTGTTTTTTACACAAAGGCGACATTTCAATTGGATAATCTGTAATGAACGTTGGTTGGATGTAATTTCCTTCACATTTTTCTCCAAAAATTTCATCGATTAATTTTCCTTTCCCCATGGATTCCGTTACTTCGATACCCATTCCTTTTGCCGCAGCACGTAATTCATCTTCCGATTTTCCATTGATATCAAAACCAGTGAATTCCAAGATAGAATCACGCATGGAAATACGTTTAAACGGTGCTTTTAAGGATATTTTATTTGTTCCAACGGTGATTTCTGTGCTTCCGCATACGTCCGTTGCAACTTTCTCAATCATTTGTTCGGTGAAATCCATCATCCAGTTGTAGTCTTTGTACGCTACGTAAATTTCCATTACGGTAAATTCTGGGTTGTGGGTTCTGTCCATTCCTTCGTTACGGAAATCTTTCGCGAATTCATACACTCCGTCAAATCCACCAACGATCAAACGTTTTAAGTACAATTCATTCGCGATACGTAAGTACAACGGAATGTCTAATGCGTTGTGGTGACTGATAAATGGACGTGCAGATGCTCCACCTGGTATTGGTTGTAAGATTGGCGTTTCTACTTCTAAATACCCTTTTTCATTGAAGAAATTACGCATCGAAGTCATGGCTTTCGTACGTTTGATGAAGGTATCTTTCACGTGTGGGTTTACCACTAAATCTACATAACGTTGCCTGTAACGCAATTCAGGATCTGTAAATGCGTCGTGTGTGTTTCCTTCTGCATCCGTTTTTGGAAGTGGAAGTGGTTTTAATGCTTTGGATAACAAGGTAAATTCTTGCACGTGCACGGAAATTTCTCCTACTTGTGTTTTGAATACATATCCTTTAACCCCCACGAAATCGCCAAGGTCTAACAATTTTTTGAAAACCTCGTTGTACAATGTTTTGTCTTCTCCAGGACACAATTCGTCGCGGTTGAAATACACTTGTACGCGACCTGTACTATCCAATAATTCCGCAAAAGATGCTTTCCCCATGATACGTTGACTCATCAAACGACCAGCGATGCAAACCGTTTTACCGTCTTCGAAGTTTTCAGAAATGGCACTTGCCGTGTCAGTTACAGGATATAAATCTGCAGGATACGGATTGATTCCTAAGCCACGTAATTTGTCTAATTTTTCTCTACGTTGAATTTCTTGTTCTGAAAGTTCGATTGCACTCATGGGTTTTTTGCTAAAAATTTGAGGCAAAGATAATCTTTTTCAGGCTTTTTTCTGCAACCACTTCGGCAATAATATCGAACCGATAATGAGGTATGGAAAATAGGAGATGAGTCGCCAAATAACAGCCAAGGCTACGATGAGTAAAATCGAGGAACTAAAGTCGCCCATGAGTTCCCCAAAAGCAAATTCTGCTATTCCACTCGCACCGGGAGTTGGACTAATCAGCATGAAAATCCAAAGCACCAATTGTTTGCCTAAAATAAAGATGTGGTTGAAAAATGAAATGGGTAAAAATGCCGCCAATACGCAGTTGATGACCAAGTAGCGACAGGTCCACGAGAGCATGGTAGCGCCAAAACTTCCCAACCAAAAACGCTTATTTTCTTGTTTCATTTCCTGGGAAGTGAGTTGTAAATCGTGTTGCAATTGCTCCATTTTCCCTTGAAATTTGCGTAGAAATGGTAAATGACACAATTTGTATAGTAGTTGAGCAATGGCTTTCGGAAAAATAAAGATGCTCAAAAACAGTAAGACACACACCAAAGCTATGATGCCAAATCCACCCCAAAACACCAAAGAAATGCTTTTATCGACCCATGTTGCATTGGGAAAGAGCATGTCGGACGAAATGAAGCAGAACACAAAAGGAATCAGTAAAATAAAGAACAGATTATCCAGCATGGCTGTGATCATTACAATGGAAGTAGATCGACCCAAGGCAATTTTTTCTTTGTTGAGAATAAACATCGCCACGGTAGCACCACCAACCACTCCTGGCGAAAGGGCTGAAGCAAATTCCCACAATAAAATCACGTTAAACGCTTTTTTCCACGACAAGTGTTTTTTGGTCAGAATTCGTATGCGGAGCATGTAGGCAAAGTCGCGCCCGACCATACACAGCATCGCGAGTAATATCCATAAAATCGAGGATGTTCCCCAAGAAATTTCTCCCAAAATATCGCTGAGTTCTTCCTGTTTGTAGTTCCCATTGTTGCAGGGATAAAACTCCTTGGAATCGGTATAATCAATTTGTTCGTTGTGGTTGATGTCTTGCCAACAATGGGTTGCAGCTTGTTTTGTTTGTATGAAATGCGTTTGTTGTAGACTATTGAAAAGTAGGTAGCCGGTAATGCTTAATCCAAAGAGAATGGCGAGGTAGATTTTCCAGGAAGCGAATGCGGAGTTCATGGGGTAAAAGTAAGGAAATAGTTGTAAAGTGAGGGGACATAAAAACGGAAAAGAAAATCAAGAAAAACTAGATTAATTGTCGTTAATAGTTAAATCGATGATATGTTACGAATACTAGTTTGTTTAGTTTTTCCATAAATCTTTAAATTCTAATAACTAATTTTCATTAAGTTTTAGAAAGTAAATTTTATTATTTCGATTACAATAAATGGTAGTTAAAACCACAGAAATCATTTGCTCAAAGTCTACGTTTTAATACTTGTAACAGATTTTCAATTTGCTAAATGATTAGTTATGAAGTAAGCATGTAACTTTATTCGTTAGGAAATTGTAAGATTTTGTTTAATAAATTATTATTTTTATGACAATAGTTTCCTTTTTTTGACAGATTATATTTCTACTCTTAAAAGTTAGTAATAATACTTTTTTATCGAATAAAGCCCTATCATGAAGACACGTTTATTATTTACTTTTCTGTTTCTACTGTTGTTTTCTTCGAAATCTTTCAGTCAATTAGATACGCTTTTTTGGTTTGTTGCTCCAGAGGTTATAAGTGCCCATGGGGATAGACCAATAGTATTTAGATTTGCAACATTAAACAAAGAAACTAAAATTACAATTAGTCAACCTGCGAATACAAGTTTTCCAGTTAAAGTAATAACTGTACCAGCAAATTCTTCATATACATTTGATTTAACTCCTTGGATAAATACGATTGAAAACAAACCAGCAAACACTGTGTTGTCCTATGGATTGAAAATTTCAAGTACTGAATTAATAACAGCTTATTATGAAGTAAATTTTCCTTTTAATACAGATATATTTCCTTTAAAAGGAACTACAGCTTTGGGTTATAAGTTTATAACACCTTTTCAGAAATTTCTTAATAATCGTTCAGACGCAAAATCTGGGTTTAATATTGTTGCAACAGAAAATAACACATTAGTTACGATTACTCCAACTAACAATATTACGGGACATCTTGCTAACATTCCATTTACCATTACTTTAAATAAAGGTGAAACCTATTTTGCAGAAGCGACAAGTATACTTTCATCCGCTCATCTTTCGGGATCTATAATCATAGCAAATAAAAAAGTTGCAGTCACTGTTCATGATGATAGTGTTGTTGGAACTGCATTTGGTGGAGGATGTCAAGATTTAATGGGAGATCAATTAATTCCAAACAATATTTTGGGGAAAGAATACATAGCAATTAAAGGATATGTAAATGGTTCGGATCGTGTATGTATTGTTGCGATTAATAACAACACCGCCATTTCAGTAGATGGTGTGAGTGTGTCTACAATAAATAAAGGAGAAATGTATACGCATGTATTAAGTAATCCAACCGCCTATATTACAACAAGTGATTCTGTAAGTGTTTTACATATTACTGGATTTGGCTGTGAAGCAGGAGAGTCAATTTTACCCCAAATTTCATGTACAGGTTCCTTTGCTGTACCTTTTGTTCGCTCTACAAATGATTTTATTGCAGCAAATATTCTTGTTCCATCAGGTGCAGAAGATGCGTTTTTAATTAATGGATTAACTGGAAAAATATTACCTACGAGTTTCAAATATGTTCCTGGAACAAATAATCGATGGTTATATGCAAAAATTGATATTTCTGCAACAGCAATTATGCAAAAAATGTCAATAATTGAAAATACGAAGAGTAAATTTCAGTTAGGTATTATTCATGGTAATGCAGGTGGCGGTTGTAGGTATGGTTATTTTAGTGGTTTTAGCACATTACAATACAAAGTTGCAGCGAATAAAATTTCTATGTGTGAGAGTGACACAATAAAGTTATCTTCAAACACATATCCAAATGCTACTTATGATTGGAAAGGTCCAAGTTCATATAGTTTTAAAGGACAAAATCTATTGTTTCCAAAGGTTAAAGAACTAAATTCTGGTTGGTATAGTATTTCTGGTTTTGAAGATAATACCTGTTATATTATCCCTGACTCTGTATTTATTACAGTAAATAAAAATGATTCTTTGCTTCAAAATGAAAGTGTTACAATCTGTACTTCTAAATTACCCTATCAATGGCGAAATTTATCACTAACCGAAACGGGAAAGTATCGCGTAGTTGTACCAAATATTATAGATTGTTTGGATTCTATTTTTTATTTGAATTTGACCGTAAATAAATTTTCAGCGGGTACAGATTTCACTGTTTGTAAGGGGGATAGTTTAGCCTTAAATGGTTCTGGGGGAATAGACTATGTTTGGGACAATGGAGTGACGAATGGTGAATATTTCAAACCGACAGCAACTAAACGATATATGGTTACTACGACAGATGCTTCAGGATGTAAAGATACTAGTTCATTATTAGTTCGAGTAAATGAATTACCATCAATTTTTATTGTAAACGATACAAGTGTATGCGAAGGAAGTTATCCTTTTACACTGACTGCAAAAGGTGTTGGTAATTTCTACTGGAAATATGGCTTTTCGAAATACGGAAATTCAGCAGATGTAAAAATTGAAAATCCAGGAAAATATACGGTGAAATTAACGGATAATAATGGTTGTTTTGATTCTGTAATAATGAATGTTAAGTCTCGTCCTTTACCTAACGTGAAAATAACTAATTTATCAAGCGCAACCCAGTTAGATTGTGTTCATTCAAATATTGATTTAGTTGCTTCAGGTGGTAATAAATATAGTTGGTTCAACCAAAATGGGTTACTCAATAATACATCTGATGTATCTATACTTGATTCTGGCAAATATGACGTTTTAGTTACAGATATATATGATTGTAAATCAAATAGTAGTATTTATATTACTAAAAATACAACAAAACCAACAGTTGGTTTAATCAATAATACAGGTACAACCCAAATAGATTGTATTAATACTTCGGTTAGCTTAACTGCAACAGGAGGGGACACATATGTTTGGTCGGATGGTATTTCTAGTCTAGGAACAAGCAATCAACTTTCATTAAGCGATGCTGGTAATTATTCTGTTACAGTTACATCAACAAGTAAT
>Ga0172373_10007173_pt1 | contig 14553 bp, 13 predicted proteins | sample Lak10m_2_FD_114546 | JGI IMG/M metagenome (GOLD analysis project Ga0172373, IMG submission 114546) | Freshwater microbial communities from Kabuno Bay, South-Kivu, Congo - kab_092012_10m | ecosystem: Environmental > Aquatic > Freshwater > Lake | place: Democratic Republic of the Congo... | reverse complement strand
GCTCGACCACGCCGTGGGCGGTGCCGCTGACCAGCTCGATGCCGGTGACGCCGCCATCGCCGTCGGTGGCCGAAATGGTCCCGGTGATGACGCTGTCGTCGGCGCCGCTGCCGCCGGTGGCGGTGATGATGGCGGCGTCGTCCACCGCACCGACGGTCACGGTGACCACCTGCTCGGTGGTGCCGCCTTCGGCGTCGGTGGTGCGCACGGTGAAGCTGTCGGTGCCGTTCCAGTCGGCGTCGGGGGTGAAGCTGTAGGTGCCGTCGGCATTCAGCTCGACCACGCCGTGGGCGGTGCCGCTGACCAGTTCGATGCCGGTGATCAGGCCATCGGCGTCGGTGGCCGAAATGGTCCCGGTGACGACATTGTCCTCGATGCCGGCGCCGCCGGTCAGGGTGACCACCGCCTCGTCCTCGACGTTCTGAACGTCCAGGGAGATGGTCTGGCTGATCGAGTTCCCCTCGTCGTCGGTGACGAACACGGTGAAGCTGTCACTGCCGAAATAATCGGCGTCGGGGGTATAGACATAGCTGCCGTCGGCGGCCAGTTCGACCCGGCCGTGCAGCGGCGCAGAAAAATCGATCGAGACGGCGCCGCCATCGGGATCGGTGGCGTCGACGATGAAGCGCATGACGGTGTCTTCGTTCAGCGCCTGCGGCGAGCCGATCGGCCCCAAATCGGGGCTTTGCAGGATGATGCCGCCGATCACCGGATTGGCGTCGACCGGCACGGCCTCGGGGTTCGGGGCCGGCACGTCCACCGCACCATCCGGGACGGCTTCCACCACCACCTCGGCATCGGCCGGGGCGGGGGCTGTCTGTTCGATACCTGCGGCGATGGGATCGCCGAACACGGTATTCTGCACGCTGAGGTCGCTGACGGACTTCGGTTCGGCCGAGCCGGCGTCGACCGTGACGATCTCGCCTGCGGGGGCAAGGGTCGTGGCCACGACCTCGGGAATGTCCAGGGCCGCGCCCTGCGCCTGGGCGACGGTCACGCCGTCCTCGGCCAGGGTGCCGGTCTGCAGGTTCAGCCCCTGCTGTACCAGATCGGCATTGCCCGAGCCCTGATGGATGGTGGCCAGCGAACCCAGCGCGGCGTCGTTGAGATCGACGCTGCGCACGACGTTCAGGCGGGCGTCACCCATGTTCTGGTTGCCGACGTCCGACAGGACGGTGAGATCGTCCAGCGACTGCTGCGCATTTTCCTCGGCCATGCCGTTGGGATTTTCGGTCCGCGCATTGGTCTGGTTCTCGGTGCGATCCTCGGCCATCATCGTGCTCCCCACGGGCATTGCAACGGGCAAAAAAAATCCCGGCCGCAATGCGGTCCGGGATCATCGATTACTATAATGACTCATCCCGGGCGGCGAATCCACAACAATCGGCACGGTGTTCACCGCCGCGAGCGCCCCCGCCCCCTGGCCTGAACCGCCCGGGCCGGCCGGACCGGAGCGGCGGCAGGAACCCCCAGTTCGACGGATTCCAGCCGGCGCAGCTCGTCGCGCAGGCGGGCCGCCTCTTCGAACTCCAGATCGGCGGCGGCGGCCTTCATGCGCTTTTCTATGTCGGCCTTCACCGCCGCCAGATTGTGCCCGACGCCGTGGGCCAGACCGGCGTCGCCGGTATCGACGGTGACGTAATCGTGCTCGGCCACCGAATCCAGCAGGTCGGCGATGCCCTTCTTGACGCTTTCCGGGGTGATGCCGTGGGCCGCGTTGTAGGCCTGCTGCTTCTCGCGCCGGCGGGCGGTTTCCGCCAGGGCGTAATCCAGCGACCGGGTGACGGTATCGGCATACAGGATGACGCGGCCGTCGACATTGCGCGCCGCGCGGCCGATGGTCTGGATCAGCGAGGTCCTGGACCGCAGGAAGCCTTCCTTGTCGGCATCCAGAATGGCCACCAGGGCGCATTCGGGGATATCCAGCCCCTCGCGCAGCAGGTTGATGCCGACCAGCACGTCGAAGGCGCCCAGGCGCAGGTCGCGGATGATCTCGATCCGCTCCAGCGTGTCGATGTCGGAATGCAGGTAGCGGACCCGGATTCCGTGCTCGTGCAGGTATTCGGTCAGGTCTTCCGCCATGCGCTTGGTCAGCACGGTGACCAGGGTGCGGTAGCCCTGGCGCGAGACGGTGCGCACTTCCGCCAGCAGGTCGTCGACCTGATGCTCGACCGGGCGGACGATGCAGACCGGATCGATCAGGCCGGTGGGGCGGATGACCTGTTCGACGAAGACGCCGCCGGTCTTTTCCATCTCCCACGGGGCCGGGGTCGCCGACACGAAGACCGTGGCCGGGCGCATCGCCTCCCATTCCTCGAATTTCAGCGGCCGGTTGTCGACGCAGGACGGCAGGCGGAAGCCGAAATCGGCCAGCGTGCTCTTGCGGGCATAGTCGCCGCGGTACATGCCGCCGATCTGCGGCACGGTGACGTGGGATTCGTCGACGATCAGCAGGGTGTCTTCCGGCAGGTATTCGAACAGGGTCGGCGGCGGTTCGCCGGGATTGCGCCCGGTCAGGTAGCGGGAATAGTTCTCGATGGACTTGCAGTGGCCGGTGGTCTCCAGCATCTCCAGGTCGAAGGTGGTGCGTTCGCGGATGCGCTGGGCCTCCAGCAGCTTGCCCTCGCGGGTGAAGCGGTCGACCACCTCTTTCAGTTCGGCCTTGATGCCCTGCATGGCGGCGGTGATGGTCGGCCGGGGCGTGACGTAGTGGCTGGAGGGATAGACCACCACCTCGGTCAGCCGCACGGTCTTTTCCCCGGTCAGCGGGTCGAATTCGGCGATGCTCTCGATCTCGTCGCCGAACAGCGACACCTGCCAGGCCCGGTCCTCGTAGTGGACCGGGAAGATCTCGACCGAATCGCCGCGCACCCGGAAGGTGCCGCGCTCGAAGGCGGCGTCGTTGCGGGTGTATTGCAGCTCGATCAGGCGCTTCAGCAGGTCCGAGCGGTCGACGCACTCGCCGACCCTCAGGGGCACGGTCATGCGGGCGTAGGAATCGACCGAGCCGATGCCGTAGATGCACGACACCGAGGCGACGATCACCACGTCGCGCCGTTCCAGCAGCGCCCGCGTCGCCGCATGGCGCATGCGGTCGATCTGCTCGTTGATGGCGCTGTCCTTCTCGATATAGGTGTCGGTGCGCGGGATATAGGCTTCCGGCTGGTAATAGTCGTAATACGAGACGAAATATTCCACGGCGTTGTCGGGGAAGAAGCCCTTCATCTCGCCGTAGAGCTGGGCCGCCAGGGTCTTGTTGGGAGCCAGCACCAGGGCCGGCCGGCCGGTGCGGGCGATGACCTGGGCCATCGTGAAGGTCTTGCCCGAGCCGGTGACCCCCAGCAGCACCTGATCGCGCTCGCCCCGGTCCAGCCCCGCCGTCAGGGCGGCGATGGCCGCCGGCTGGTCGCCCGCCGGCTGATAATCCGACGCCAGCCGGAATTCCGCCGGCCCGGCGGGCAGCACCGGACGCTCGACGAATCCGACAAGAGGCGGCGCGCTCACGCCGAACCGGCGGGTCGGCCCGCCTGGATCATCGCCTGGATCAGCTCCGGATCGGCCAGCATCCGCCCCAGCGCGCGGGACAGCGCCCCGTCCACCGCCTGGCGGACACCGCCGCCGGCCAGCGCCGCCACGTCGGGGACGACGAAGTCGCCGGCATAACCGGCGCTGTGGAACAGCCGTCCCTTGGCGTTCAGAACCCGGGCGGTCAGCCGCACCCTGCCGGTGGCCTCGCCCAGCAGCAGGCCGCTGCGGAAATCGCTGTCCGCCGCCTCGACGTCGACCTGCAGGAACACGCCGCCGGCCGCCAGCTGGAACCCGCGCTCCGCCAGCCCGGCCTCGGCGGACTTGCCGGCCTGCGCGGCCAGCCCCGGCGGCGCGACCGGGGCGGTCCGCCCGGTGGCCTCGCCGTTTCTGGTCAGCGCGATGCCGTCGCGGCCCGACGACCGGACGTCGGAGGCAGCCACGACGACCCGGACGCCCCCGGCCCCCTGGACGAAGACGCCGCCGGCCGGCGGCCGCGCGGTCAGGGTCACCGGATCGACGGCAGGAGCGCAGGCCGCGGCCAGCAACGAAACCACCAGTGCGACGATGTGTCTGAAAGCCACGCCCGTTTCCTTCCGTCAGCCGGCCAGTTCCCTGCCGCGCCGGGTGGCGCGGCCGACCGCCTCGGCCAGCAGCGGCCCCATGCCGGCGGTCTCGTCCATCAGCGCCGACAGGGCGGCGGCGGTGGTGCCGCCGGGGCTGGTGACGTTGATGCGCAACTGGGCGGCGCTGTCCGGGCTTTGCCGCAGCAGCTCGCCCGAGCCCATCACCGTGGCCCGCGCCAGCCGGGCGGCCAGATCGGCCGGCAGGCCGGCCTTTTCCCCGGCCGCGGCCATCGCCTCGGCCAGCAGGAAGACATAGGCCGGACCGGACCCTGACACCGCGGTCACCGCGTCCATCTGCGACTCGTCGTCGATCCAGGCCACCTCGCCCACCGCCTGCAGCAGCGACTGGCAGGCGGCGCGGCCGGCATCGGAAACGCCGGGGCCGGCGATGCAGACGGTGATGCCGCGGCGCACCGCCGCCGGAGTGTTGGGCATGGCCCGCACGATGGCGGCGGCGTCGCCCAGCAGCGCCCGGAAAAAGGCCACCGGCTTGCCGGCGGCAATGGACAGGAACACCGCCCGTCCGGCGAACCGGGCATAGGCCGGCACCACGTCGGGCATCATCTGCGGCTTGACCGCCAGGATGACGATGTCGGGGGAAAAGGCGGCGGGAACGGCGGCGGCGGCGGCGGCCACGGCGACGCCGTCGGGCACCTGGGCGGCGTGGGGATCGACCACCACCATGTCGGCGGCGGCGAGGCCCTGTTCCAGCCATCCCGCCAGCATGGCGGACCCCATCTTGCCGCAGCCAACCAGCAGAATCTTGGTCACGTCAGTACCCCCGACAACTCAGAAAGGGGGATCAGATGACCATATCCGGACGGAAAAATACACCCCCCTCACGCCTCGCCGACGGTCTCCAGCAGCGAGGCGGCCAGGGCGTCCCTGGGGCTCTTGCCGCCCCAGATGACGAACTGGAAGGCCGGATAGAAACGTTCGCACTCGGTCACCGCCAGATCGACGACGTCCTCGATCTGCTCGGGCGTCAGCGCCGCCGGGCCGGAACACAGCGCGGTGTGGCGGAACATCGGCAGGCCTTCGTCCTCCCACAGGCCGAAATGGCCCAGCCACAGCTTCTCGTTCATCGCCACCAGCAGCTCGCACACCGCGCCGCGCTTGGCCGCCGGCACCTTCATGTCGAAGGCGCAGGTGAAATGCAGCGCCGCCATGTCGGCCCGCCAGGCGAAATAAAGCGAGTAATTGCACCACCGTCCCGGCACCTCGACGGCCAGTTCCTCGTCCGAGCGGCGGTCGAAGGCCCAGTCGTTGCCGGCGACCAGCTGCTCGACCACGTCCAGCGGATTGGGGCCGACATCGTCTTCGAAGCTGAGAGACACGCTCATCTATAACCCCCGCCGGCGACCACCCAAAATATTGGGGGCCGCGCCCTTGTGAAACACAAGCGGTAGGCTAACCACAGCAAAACCGGCGCCGCAAGGGAAAGTGCGGCGCCGGCTTGCAAAACTTGTGGATAAGGGCGGTCAGGGCGTCTTGCGGGACCGTGCCGGCTTTGCGGCGGCGGCGGGAGCCCCGGCCAGGGCCGCCAGCCGGGCTTCCAGTTCCTCGACCCGGCGGGCCAGGGCGTCCTGCTCGCCGCGGGCCTTGACGGCCATGTCGCGCACCACCTCGAACTCCTCGCGCGGCACCATGTCGGCGCCGGCCATGAAGCGTTCCATCTGCTGGCGCATCAGCGCCTCGATCTCGGCCCGCAGGCCGGACAAAGCCCCCATCGCGCCACCGGCCATGCGGGCAAGGTCGTCGAAAAAGGGATTCTGGGTCTGCATGATCGGACTCGTCGCGCGGGTTGTGCCTGTTCACATTATGGGGCGGCGGGCGGGAATTGCAAGGAAGCCCGGCTTGCCCGGATTTCGCCGCCGTCCTATAACCATCCCCCAGGGCAACCGATGGAGCAGGAACCCACATGATCGTCGTCACCGGAGGAGCCGGCTTCATCGGCTCGAACATCCTTGCCGCCCTGGAAGCCCGCGATGCCGGCAAGCTGGTGGTCTGCGACCGCCTGCGCTCGAACGACAAGTGGAAGAACGTCGCCAAGCGCGAACTGGCCGACATCGTCCACCCCGAACAACTGTTCGAGTTCCTGGAAGCCAACCGCAAGCATGTGCAGGTGATCTTCCACATGGGCGCCATCTCGGCCACCACCGAAACCGACGCCGACAAGATCGCCGCCAACAATTTCTCGCTGTCGCTGGCCCTGTGGAAGTGGTGCGCGCTGTCCAACGTGCGCTTCATCTACGCCTCGTCGGCGGCGACCTACGGCGACGGCGCCCAGGGCTTCGACGACGACTGGAGCATCGGGCACCTGGCCACCTTGCATCCGATGAACGCCTACGGCTGGTCCAAGCACCTGTTCGACCGCCGCGTCGCCCGCAAGATCGCCGCCGGCTCGCGCCGGCCGCCGCAATTCGTCGGCCTCAAGTTCTTCAACGTCTACGGCCCCAACGAATACCACAAGGGCGGCCAGCAAAGCGTGGTCGCCCAGATCTATCCGCACGCCAAGGCCGACGCCGCGTACCAGCTGTTCCGCTCGCACAACCCCAACTACACCGACGGCGGGCAGATGCGCGACTTCATCTGGATCGACGATTGCGTCGACGTGATGATGTGGATGCTGGACAACCCCCAGGTCAGCGGTATCTTCAACGTCGGCACCGGCAAGGCCCGCACCTTCCTGGACCTGGCGTCGTCGGTCTACCACGCGCTGGGCAAGGAACCGAACATCAAGTACCAGGACACCCCCGTCGCCATCCGCGACAAGTACCAGTACTTCACCCAGGCCAGCATGGAGCGTCTGCGCGCCGCCGGCTATCACCGCCCGTTCACCTTGCTGGAGGACGGCGTCGGCAAGTATGTCCGCGACTTCCTGGACCAGCCCGATCGGTACAAATAGCCCATGCTCGCCCTGGCCTTCCCCGCCATCGACCCCATCGCCATCGAATTCGGGCCGATCGCCATCCGCTGGTACGCCCTGGCCTATATCGCCGGTCTGATGCTGGGCTGGCACTATGTCAAATGGCTGTCGGCCCGCCCGCCCCACGCCATGCGCGACACCGACGTCGACGACTTCCTGGTGTGGGCCACCCTGGGCGTGGTGCTGGGCGGGCGGCTGGGCTATGTCCTGTTCTACAAGCCGCTCTATTACCTGAACCATCCGGGCGAGATCTTCATGGTCTGGCATGGCGGCATGGCCTTCCACGGCGGGGCGCTGGGGGTGATCCTGGCCATCATCTTGTTCTCGCGCCGGCGCAAGCTGGACCTGTTCGCCGTCGGCGACGTGATATGCTGCGCCGTGCCCATCGGCCTGTTCTTCGGCCGCATCGCCAACTTCATCAACGGCGAACTGTTCGGCCGCGTCGCCCCCGACGTGCCGTGGGCGATGGTCTTTCCCGGCGGCGGCCCCGAACCCCGCCATCCCAGCCAGCTTTACCAGGCCGGGCTGGAGGGGCTGGTCCTGGTGGCGGTCCTGGCCCTGCTGTGGCGCAGCCGCGCCATCCGCGAGCGGCGCGGCACCATCGCCGGCACCTTCCTGATGGGGTACGGCGTCGCCCGCCTGATCGGCGAGCTGTTCCGTCAGCCCGACGCCCATCTGGGCTTCCTGGTCGGCGGGGCGACGATGGGCCAGTTGCTGTCCCTGCCCCTGCTGGCGGCCGGAGCCGGGGTGATCTGGTGGGCGGGCAAGCGTCGTCCGCGGCTGTGACCATGCCGTCGCTGACCGCCCTGCTGGCCGAGCGCATCCGCCTGGGCGGCCCCGTCAGCGTGGCCGACTTCATGGCCGAGGCGCTGTACCACCCCGACCTGGGCTACTATACCGGCCGCGACCCGTTCGGTGCCGGCGGCGACTTCACCACCGCCCCGGAAATCAGCCAGATGTACGGCGAGATGCTGGGCCTGTGGTGTGCCCTGTCCTGGCAGATGCTGGGCCAGCCGTCCCGGCTGGTGCTGGCCGAGATGGGACCCGGCCGCGGCACCCTGATGAGCGACATGCTGCGGGCCGCCGCCGCCATGCCGGCCTTCCGCGCCGCGCTGGACGTCTGGCTGGTCGAGACCAGTCCGCGTCTGACCGCCCGTCAGGCGCAGACCCTGGCCGGCCACGACATTCATTGGGCCGAACGCTTCCAGGATCTGCCCGACGGGCCGCTGCTGCTGGTGGCCAACGAGCTGTTCGACGCCCTGCCCGTCCGTCAGTTCGTCAAGCAGGACGGCCGGTGGTTCGAGCGCATGGTCGGCCTGGAAGCGCCCGGCTTCGCCTTCGTCCGCGGGCCGCATCTGGCTCCCGACCTGCCGCTGGAACTGCTGGAAACCGCCGCGGACGGCACCGTCGCCGAACTCTGTCCGGCCGGCCGCGATCTGGCCGCGGCCATCGGCGCCCGGCTGGCCCGCCAGCCCGGCCTGGCCCTGATCGTCGATTACGGTCATCCGCGCAGCGCCGTCGGCGAAACGCTGCAGGCGGTCCGCCGCCACCGCTTCCACCCGGTCCTGGCCGACCCCGGCCAGGCCGACCTGACCGCCCATGTCGATTTCGAATCCCTGGCCCGCGCCGCCATTCCGGCCCGGGCCTGGGGGGCGCTGACCCAGGGCGAGTTCCTGGGCCGTATGGGCATCGCCACCCGCGCCGCCATGCTGGCGCAGAACGCCAGCCCCAAGGTCGCCGCCGACATCGCCGGTCAGTTGCGCCGCTTGATCGACGCGGAAGAAATGGGCACCCTGTTCAAGGTTCTGGCCCTGGCCCACCCGGCCCTGCCGGCACCGCCGGGATTTGTCGGCTGAAAGGGACCCGGATGATCACCCTGTCCGCTCTGAACGAGATCAACCGCATCCGCCACGCTTTCTTCACCCGCGAGGGCGGCGTGTCGGAGGGGATCTACGCCTCGCTCAATTGCGGCCCCGGCTCCCGCGACGATGCCGCCGCCGTGGCCGAGAACAGGTCGCGGGCGATGGCCATGCTGGACCTGCCCGACGACGCCCTGGCCACCGTGCATCAGGCCCACACCGCCACCGCCATCCTGGTGGACGCCCCCTGGGCGGCGGCGGACCGGCCGGTCGCCGACGCGATGGTCACCACCCGGCGCGGGCTGGCCCTGGGCATCCTGACCGCCGATTGCGCCCCGGTCCTGCTGGCCGACCGCAAGGGAACCACGGTCGGCGCCGCCCATGCCGGATGGAAGGGGGCGTTGGGCGGCATCCTCGACAGCACCGTCGCCTGCATGACCGGACAGGGAGTCAGGACCGGCGACATCGTCGCCGCCATCGGTCCCTGCATCGGCCAACGCTCTTACGAAGTCGGGCCGGACTTTCCCGCCCCGTTCCTGGCCGAAACCCCGCTCAACGCCGATTTCTTCGCCCCATCCGGCCGCCCCGGCCATTTCCTGTTCGATTTGCCCGGCTATGTCGCCCGCAAGCTGGCGCAACTGGGCGTGCGCGAGGTCAGCCGCCTGCCCGCCGACACCTGCCGCGACCAGACCCGCTTTTTCAGCTACCGCCGGACCACCCTGCGCGGCGAGCCCGATTACGGCCGGCAGATGTCGGTCATCGTGCTGGACCGCTGATGCGCCTTTGGCTGCCCTTGCTGGCCGGCGCCGTCCTGCTGGCCGGCTGCGGCGAGATCCCCCAGCCCTTCCGCCACGAAGGCCCGCCGCCGGCACTGGTCCGCCCCAAGATGGGACGCGGCATCGTCGTCCGCCCGGTGGCCGGGCCGCCGCAGCTGGCCGAATCCGTCGTCGCCGCCCTGGAAGAGCGGGAAATCCCCGCCATCGTCAGCTCGGCCCCGGCATCCGGGCATGTCATCGAGGCCGTCCCCGTCGCCGATGGCCTGACGTGGAGCCTGACCGCCCCCGACGGCGCCGTCCTGGCCAGCGTCCGCCAGCCGACGCCGCCCGCGGCCTGGGACGGCCCCGACGCCGTCCGCCTGAAGCGCGCCGCCACCGAAATCGCCGCCGCCCTGGCCGCCGGACTGTCCGACCCCGACGCCCAACCCCGGCTGGATGCCCGTCCGGTCGAACTGGCCCGTCCCCGGGTCCGCATCGACCCCATCGCCGGCCTGCCCGGCGACGGCGGCCCCGCTTTGACCGAATCCCTGAGCCGCGCCCTGCGAAGCAGCGGCATCGACGTGGTCCGGTCCGGCGCCGCCTATGTGCTGCGCGCCGTGGCCTCGGTCACGCCGGCCAAGGGCGGCGACGATCTGCTGGCGGTTTCCTGGCAACTGAAGCGGGCCGTCGGCGGCGCCCAGCTGGCAGCCATCGACCAGGAAGGCGAAGTGCCGCGCGGCCGGCTGTCCCAGCCGTGGGGCGCCCTGGCCCGCGACATCGCCGAGGGCGGTGCTTCCGGCATCATCCAGGTGGTCCGCGCCGCCGAACGCGAATCCCCCGCCCCCCGGGAAGCCGATGGCGATTTCCCCCCAAGCCCGTTTACAGAAATAAGACCGGCTGCTATAGGAAAGGCTGATTCAAGCGAGCAGAAATCAGAGGCGCGACCAACCCCGACGCGGGCAGCGGTGACCGACAAGGCGCCGCCCAAGGTTACCCCGAAAAAGCCGGTCACGGCCAAAGCGGGGAAAGCCAAGCCGGCAAAGGGGGGTAAGGCCGGTCCCGCCAAGGCGAAGAAAGGGTCTTCGTCCACCTCCCCCGCCCCGCGCACACCCAAGGTGCCAGCTCGATGAAGATTCTCGCCTGCAACAGCAATCGCCCGCTTGCCGAAGCGATCGCCGAATACATGTCCATGTCCATCACCAAGGCCAGCGTGCGCCGCTTCTCGGACATGGAGGTTTTCGTCGAGATCCACGAGAACGTGCGTGGCGAGGACGTCTTCGTCATCCAGTCCACCTGTTATCCCACCAACGATAACCTGATGGAGCTGCTGATCACCCTGGACGCCCTGATGCGCGGCTCGGCCCGGCGCGTCACCGCGGTGATCCCCTATTTCGGCTATGCCCGCCAGGACCGCAAGTCCGGTCCGCGCACCCCCATCTCGGCCAAGCTGGTGGCCAATCTGATCACCACCGCCGGCGCCGACCGCGTCGTCACGCTGGACCTGCATTCGGGCCAGATCCAGGGCTTCTTCGACATCCCGCTGGACAACCTGTATGCCGCCCCGGTGTTCGTCAACGACATCCGCGCCCGCTATGACGACGTCATGATCGTGTCGCCCGACGTCGGCGGCGTGGTGCGCGCCCGCGCCATCGCCAGCCGCATCGACGCCGACCTGGCCATCATCGACAAGCGCCGCGAACGCGCCGGCGTGTCGGAGGTGATGAACATCATCGGCGACGTGCGCGGCCGCCGCTGCATCCTGGTCGACGACATCGTCGATTCCGCCGGCACCCTGTGCAACGCCGCCGAGGCCCTGATGAAGGCCGGCGCGGTGTCGGTGTCGGCCTATGTCACCCACGGGGTGCTGTCGGGCGGAGCGGTGGCCCGCGTCGGCTCCAGCCCGCTGGAGGAACTGGTCATCACCGATTCCATCCCGCCGACCGAGGCGATCAAGCTGTCTAACAACATCCGGCAGGTGACCATTGCCCCGCTGATGGCCGAATCGATTCAGCGCATCTCGGAAGAACGCTCGGTCTCCAGCCTGTTCGACTGATCCCACCCGGCCGGCCGCAGGCACCACCAACCGGAACGACAAAGGGCGGGACGCCGTGGCGCCCCGCCCTTTTTCCTGTCGCCGGATCAGCAGCTGCCGCCGCCGCAGCCGCAACCGCCCGAGGCCTTGATCTCAAGCGCCGCCACACCCGGCAGGGTCTTGCCTTCCAGCCATTCCAGGAAGGCGCCGCCGGCGGTCGACACGTAGGAGAACTTGGCATCGACGCCGGCAGCGGCCAGGGCCGCCACGGTGTCGCCGCCGCCCGCCACCGTCAGCAGCTTGCCCTGGCCGGTCAGACCGGCGGCAAACTGGGCGACGGCGTCGGTGGCCATATTGAAGGGCTTGATCTCGAAAGCCCCCATCGGACCGTTCCACACCAGGGTCTTGCAGCCGCCCAGGCAGCCGACGATGCTTTCCACCGACGCCGGACCGGCATCCAGGATCATCATGTCGTCGGGCACCGCATCCACCGGCACCACCTTGTTGGGGGCGTTTTCGGCGAATTCCGAGGCCACCACCGCATCGACCGGCAGGATGATGCGGCAATTGGCTGCCTTGGCCTTTTCCAGGATGGCGCGGGCGGTGTCGGCCATGTCCTTTTCACACAGCGACTTGCCGACGCTCTTGCCTTGCGCGAACAGGAAGGTGTTGGCCATGCCGCCGCCGATGATCAGGTAATCGACCCGGGACACCAGATTGCCCAGCAGATCCAGCTTGGTCGACACCTTGGCGCCGCCGACCACGGCGGCCACCGGCTTTTCCGGATTGCCCAGCGCCTTGGCCAGGGCCTCCAGCTCGGCCTGCATCAGCCGGCCGGCGGCAGCCGGCAGCAGATGGGCCAGCCCCTCGGTCGAGGCATGGGCGCGATGCGCCGTGGAGAAGGCGTCGTTGACGTAAAGGTCGCCCAGGGCGGCCAGGGCCTTGGCGAAGGCCGGATCGTTCTTTTCCTCTTCCGGATGGAAGCGGACGTTTTCCAGCAGGGCGATGTCGCCGTCCTTCAGGGCGGCGATGGCGGCCTGGGCGGCCGGTCCGATGCAATCGTCGGCCCAGGCGACGCTCTTGCCCACGGCCTTGGCCAGCGGCTCGACCAGCAGCTTCTGCGAATATTTGTCCTCGCGGCCCTTGGGGCGGCCGAAATGGGTCAGGACGACGACCTTGGCGCCCCTGGCGGCCAGGTCGGTCAGCGTCGCCGCCGAACGGTCGATCCGGGTGGTGTCGGTGACCTTGCCGTCCTTGGCCGGCACGTTAAGGTCGGCGCGGACCAGCACCCGCTTGCCCTTGACATCCAGCGCGTCGATGGTGCGGAACATGACGTTCTCCCCCTGATTGATTCTTGGAAAGCAAAGGGGCCGGACGGGCATTCCCATCCGGCCCCCTGAATCACGCTCAGTTCTTGGCGACGTGGCTCAAGAAGCGCAGCATGTTGCAGGTATAGCCGTACTCGTTGTCGTACCAGGTCACCACCTTGACGAAGGTGCCGTCCAGGGCCATGCCGGCTTCGGCGTCGAAGATCGACGGATGGCTGTTGCCGACGAAATCGGTCGAGACGACCTTTTCGTCGGTATAGCCCAGGACGCCCTTCAGCGGGCCTTCCGAGGCGGCCTTCATCGCCTTGCAGATGTCTTCGTAGCTGGCGTCCTTCAGCAGCTCGACGGTCAGGTCGACCACCGAGACGTCCGAGGTCGGCACGCGGAAGGCCATGCCGGTCAGCTTCTTGTTCAGCTCGGGAATGACCTTGCCGACGGCCTTGGCGGCGCCGGTCGAGCTGGGGATGATGTTTTCCAGGATGCCGCGGCCGCCGCGCCAGTCCTTCGAGGACGGGCCGTCGACGGTCTTCTGGGTGGCGGTGGCGGCATGCACGGTGCTCATCAGGCCGCGCTTGATGCCCCAGTTGTCATGCAGGACCTTGGCCACCGGGGCCAGGCAGTTGGTGGTGCAGGACGCGGCGGAAACGATCGTCTCGCCGGCATACTTGGCATGGTTGACGCCATAGACGAACATCGGGGTGTCGTCCTTGGACGGCGCCGACTGCACCACCTTCTTGGCACCGGCGGCCAGATGCTTCTGGCAGGATTCGGTGGTCAGGAACAGGCCGGTGGACTCGATCACCACGTCGGCGCCGACCTCGCCCCACTTCAGCTCGGCCGGGTCCTTGACCGCGGTCAGGCGGATCTTCTTGCCGTTGACGATCAGCGTGTTGCCATCCACCGAGATGTCGCCGTTGAAACGGCCGTGCACCGAATCGTACTTCAGCATGTACGCGAGATAATCCGGATCGAGCAGGTCGTTGATGCCAACGATCTCCAGCTCCGGAAAATCCTTCGCGACGGCGCGAAACACCATGCGGCCGATGCGGCCGAAGCCGTTGATGGCGACGCGAACAGTCATAGTTTCCTCCACTTGGGTGCGACGCAGAAGGTTCAGGTGGCAAACCTCCCACCCTGGACCGCCGTGAACGGCTGTCGCCGACGGCTGCGGGTGGGGCTGTGGCGGGCCGCCTGCCGAAATCAGACGGCCAACCATATCGCACACTCACGCCCGCGAATCCAGCCCAGAAAACGCCGATATCCCGCCAAAAACCGTGAAAAATCATTACCTTTAATTCACCCCACCCGGACGGAGGATAGGCCGTTACCCGATGCGACGGGGCACTGTCGGAAAACGGGTCGGACCGGGGCACACCCCCCGTCCCCACCCTCGCAGGTGGCTTGGCGCCGCCGCCGGCCCGCCGGCCGGATTTCCGCCGGGAACGGCTCGCTTGGCCCCTATACAAACCTTTTGCGTAGGGACATGCTGATACGATTAG
>Ga0172373_10007172_pt1 | contig 14557 bp, 16 predicted proteins | sample Lak10m_2_FD_114546 | JGI IMG/M metagenome (GOLD analysis project Ga0172373, IMG submission 114546) | Freshwater microbial communities from Kabuno Bay, South-Kivu, Congo - kab_092012_10m | ecosystem: Environmental > Aquatic > Freshwater > Lake | place: Democratic Republic of the Congo... | reverse complement strand
CCGACCTGCCTAGCTTGCGCGATGCCTTCCTACGCTATCTCGCTGCCACACCGTTTCGCTTCGACTGCCTCGCCAAGTATGCCCCACCCATTCTATGCGAGCGCTAAAACTTTTATCCATGAGCTATCAGGAAATTCAGAAGGTGTTTGGTCTGATGAATGAAAATTCGGCAGGCAAAGTGTTCCGGGGTTCGCCCGGTTATCTGCCTTCGCTGGAGAAGCCAATCCGCAGCGAGTCCGCCGAATTCATCATCGAACGGGCGCTTGCACAGGATGACCGCCCACTGTATATCGCCGCGATTGGTTGTGTGACGAATATCGCTTCGGCGCTGTTGATGGCACCGGAAATTGCCTCGCGCATTGTGGTGCTGTGGACTTCGACCTATCCCTCGTTCGTCAATCTCTCGCATCAGCCGTCTCTCAATCTGGTGCAGGATATTCCCGCCTCGCAACTGTTATATGACTGCGGTGTGCCGCTGGTGTTTCTGCCCGGTTACTATGTGGGCGAACAACTCAAACTGTCGCTGGCAGATATGGAAACCTATGTGCGCGGCAAAGGCAAAATCGGGGATTACCTGTATCACCTGTATACGCATAACCCGATTCACCCGATGTTTGGCATCAACGATCATTACGCACGTACATGGGTCATCTGGGATCTAATTGACATCGCGTGGTTGTTGCAGCCCGAATGGGTTCCTTCACAACTGGTACGCGCACCGCACTTGACCGATGATTTGTACTGGGCGGCACAACGCAACGCCCATTTGATGCGCGAGGCGTTCGGGATTGACCGTGATGCCATCTTCCGCGACCTGTTCACCAAGCTGGAAAAAGCCCCTTAGTACCGAGGGAGAGACTGCATGGCAGATTTTCGTTCGATCAAGGATATTCCCGCCGAAGAATGGCTGACGGCGATGAAGCTGGCGCCGGAAGATGTTCCCGATGTGGTGATTGTGGAGGGCAGTTGGTGGCGGCAGCAGCGCACCGACTGGCGATTGGGCTATCTGACGGATGTTCGGGAACTGGAATTCCCGGACATCTTCTGGGGACGCTGGCGGAATAAGAAGGTTGCTTTTTGCTGCGCTTATGGTGCGGCACGGACGGTTGAGATTATTCACCTGTTCGGGGTGCTGGGGACGAAACTGGCGGTGCAGATCGGAACCTGCGGGGGGTTGCAATCGCACCTCGCGCCGGGCGATATCATCTTGCCAGAAGTGGCTTTCTGCCGCGAAGGGGTAGCCGAGATGTACGGCGCTAATGATGCGGTACTGGGTTCACGCGAGTGGATTGACCGCGCCGAAACGCTGCTACGCGACCGGAATCACACCCTGTATCGTGGGACGCATGTTACATGGTCATCCCTGTTCACCGAGACACCCCAGATGATGGAAGCATGGCATCAGGCAGGTATTCTGTCGGTTGAGATGGAGACGGCGACCACGTTTGCGGTAGCGCGGTATTTTAATATGGCTGCGGTATCGCTGGTGGTGGTGTGGGATGATTTGACGCGGGGTAGGCGGTTTCTCGACCCCTTGCCGCCCGGCGGCTTGGAAGCACTCAACCGGAGTAACACGGCGGTTTATGAAGTGGCACTGGCGCTGGCGGAACAGGTGTAGGCAAAGGCTTTATGAATGATTGACCTGACGTTCCCTGAACAGTATGTGGATATTTTGCCGGAAGTGCGTGCTTTTCTGGCTGAGGAGCATCGGCTGTATATCGGCGGACGCTGGGTACCGGCTCTCAGTGGTGCGACTTTCGAGACTTCTGACCCTTCCAGCGGGCGCTTGCTGGCGCGTGTGTCTTCGGCACAGGCCGAAGATGTCGAAGCTGCTGTGCAGGCTGCGCGGCAGACCTTCGACAGTGGTGCGTGGCATCTCAAACTGACCCCTTCTGAACGTGGGCGGCTGATCTGGAAACTGGCGGATTTAATCGAGTCCCGTGCGCCGATTCTGGCGCAGTTGGATGCGCTCGATAACGGCAAGCCAGTGAGCAAGGCCTTTAAGGTGGATGTGCCGCTTTCTGCCGAGCATTTTCGATACTATGCCGGTTGGGCGAACAAGATCGAAGGCGCGACCATTCCAGTGAACACGGTGGGGATGTTGAATTACACCGTGCGCGAACCGGTGGGCGTATGTGGATTGATCGTCCCCTGGAATTATCCGCTGCTGATGGCGGCGTGGAAGATTGCGCCTGCGCTGGCAGCAGGGAACTGCATCATTCTGAAGCCTGCCGAGCAAACGCCTCTCAGCGCACTCTATCTGGCGCGGTTGTTCGAGGAAGCCGGTTTCCCGCCCGGTGTGTTCAACGTGTTGACGGGCTTTGGGGAGACGGCTGGTGCTGCACTGGTGGCTCATCATGGCGTGAATAAAATCGGGTTCACGGGCAGCGACACGGTTGCGCGGACGATTCTCCGCAATTCGGCGGAGTCGCTCAAGCGTGTTTCGCTCGAACTGGGGGGTAAAAGCCCCAATATTATCTTTGCGGACGCGAATCTGGAACAGGCGGTGGTGGGGGCAACGTGGGCAATTTTTGGCAATAACGGACAGTCCTGCACTGCCGGCTCACGCCTGTACATTCAACGGAGTGTATTTGATCGTGTGCTGACCGGCATGGCAGAGGCGACTGCGCGAATACGGGTGGGGATGGGGATGGGGCAGCAGCAGCCCGATCTGGGGCCGGTGGTGAGCGCCGAACAGTTGCAAACGGTCATGGGATTTATTGATGAAGGGCAGGGCAGTGGTGCCAGAACCGTGATCGGTGGCCGGCGCATGGGCGGCGAACTGGCAAACGGTTATTTCATCGAGCCGACCATTTTTGTGGATGTGCAGGAACAGATGCGGATTGTGCGCGAGGAAATTTTTGGCCCTGTGGTTTGCGCGATCCCATTTGATGATGCCGATCAGGTGCTTCGTGCGGCCAACGAAACGCCCTACGGGCTGGCGGCGGGGTTGTGGACGCGGGACTTGCAGACGGCACACCGCTTTGCTGCCCGCCTTCAAGCGGGAACGGTATGGGTGAACACATGGGGCGATACGGATGCGGCTTCGCCCTTCGGGGGCTACAAGCAGAGTGGACACGGGCGCGAAATGGGCAAAGAGGCGCTGGATTTGTACACCGAAGTCAAAAGTATATGGATACGGGTGGATTGAATATGCGGCATATCAGTATAGGCAAGTACCGCGCTTTGCAGCGTGCGAGTGATCGGGGTGGTTTCTTCACCATTCTGGCGATTGACCATCATGATGCGCTGCGCCGTGCGTTGAGGCCAACCGCACCGGAGACAGTCACGCCGGAGGAAATGGTCGCCTTCAAAACGCAGGTTGTTCGGGCAATAGCGCCGGAGATTAGCGGGGTGCTGCTTGACCCGATTTACAGCGCGGCGCAGGTGGCTGCCGGGGGCGATCTGGGACAGGCTGGTATGCTGGTGGAAGTTGAAAAAGCCGGTTATGCCATGCGTCCGCTGCCGCTGTTGACCGAGCTACTGCCGGAATGGAATGTGAGCAAGATCAAGCGGATGAATGCGGACGGCGTAAAGTTGTTTTATTACTACAACAGCGATGATTCGGAGCGTACCCCACAGCAGGATGCGCTGCTGAAACATGTGGTGGCGGACTGTGAACGCTACGATTTGCCTTTCTATGCCGAACCGATTTTGTACCCGCTGGAGGAACCGGCTGTCGCTCATCAGGAGAACTACACACGCCGTGTGATTGCTGCGGCGGAACGGGCTGAAAGTTTGGGCGCGGATATTCTGAAGATGGAATTCCCTCTGTCGCCTGATCGGTGGGGGGATGCGGGTGCGGCTCGTGCGGCTTGCGCGGCGCTGAATCAGGCGACCACTGTTCCATGGGTTCTGTTGAGCGCCGGTGTGGACTTCGATACATTTTGCGGGCAGGTCGAAATCGCCTGTGCTGCGGGCGCTTCGGGGGTGATCGCAGGGCGAGCGGTATGGGGTGAAGCCGCCGGACTGAGCGATTTTGATGAGTGTGAAGCATGGTTGCAGACAACGGGACGCGAACGACTGCGGCGGCTGGCCGCGCTGGTTCAAGGCGGTCAATCGTGGCATGAACGCCTGAAACCGGAGGCGGTTTCGACGGACTGGTATCCACACTATGAAGGGATGCCGTAGCTATGAAGCGCGTTCCTGTCGTTGTTGGGATCGGCATGACCCGTTTTGCGGCGGATCGCCCGGATTGCAATCCGCGTGATCTGCTGACCGATGCTGTGCTGGCGTTGTTGGCGGACGCGCAGTTGCCGGACTTGAAGGCCGTACAACATGGTTTATGCAGTTATGAGAGCGATCATTTCAATAAGCAGATGACGCTGGCGGCGATTTTGCACGATCAAATTGGCCTGACTCCGGTGCCGAATGTGCGTATCGAAGGGGGCGGCGCGACGGGTGCGCTGGCGTTGCGTACCGCGTGGGCGTATGTGCAAAGCGGATTATGCGACTCGATTCTGGTGTATGGCTGCGAGACAAACGGGCGCGGTGTGTCCTCCCAAACGGCTAATCAGTTGTTCGCGCTCTCCGCTGATTTTGACTGGGAGATGATGATTGGCGGGACTTATACCGGCTTTTATGCCGCGATGATGCGTGCCCACATGCAGCGTTACGGCACCACCGCCGAGCAGTTTGCCCATGTGGCGGTTCGCAATCGGCGTAATGCACGCTTCAATCCCCTCGCGCAAAAGCCGATGGAACTGACGATTGCGGACGTGCTGGCATCCCGTCCGGTTGCCGAACCTTATCGCTTGCTGGATTGCAGCCTGCTCAGTGATGGCGCTGCGGTCATGCTGCTGGCGACAGAGGAGTGGGCGCGGGCGCATAGCGCGAAGTTCACTGCACGGCCTGCTGTTTATTTCAGCGCGACCGGTTGCGGGACGGATACGATGCGTCTCGGAGACCGTTACCCTGAACTCACGAATTTCCGCGCTAAACGCGCTGCCGCACAACAGGCTTACCAGATGGCGGGGATCACCGACCCACTGCATCAGATTGATGTGGCGGAACTGTATGATAGCTACAGCGGTGTGGAAATTCAGGCCGTTGAAGATTTGGGGTTCGTTCCAGCGGGGCAGGGCGGCGCAAGCGTTGCCAGTGGAATGTTCGATCTGGATGGTGAGTTGCCCGTGAATACGGATGGCGGTCTGTTAGGGCGCGGTGCGCCAGTGGGGGCAACCGGAATCGCGCAGGCTGCCGAAATCGCGCTGCAACTGTGGGGCGAAGCCGATCCGCGCCGACAGGTGGCCGGAGCGCGGCGGGGTTTGACGGATACCCATGCGGGGATCGCCACTCTATCCGTTGTGAATATCTTTGAGCGACGGGATTAGCTATGCCGGACGTAAAAAGTAAGAAAGACATCCTTCAGATTGAAGCTGGCGAAGATAGCCTGTGGGCGGATTTTGGTCAGGTGGAACGGCTGACGCTCTCCCTGACGCAGACGTACACGCACACGCTGGGCAGGTATTCGCGTTTCTTCATCGAACTGGAAAACCAGCGGTTTATGGCGACGCGCTGTGGTCGTTGCCAGCGGGTCTATGCGCCGCCGCGTCCGCTTTGCCCCGACTGTTTGTGTCCGACGTATTGGGTGGAACTGGCAGGAACGGGAACTGTGCAAACATTCTCGGTGCAGCATTTCTCGCCCGGCAGTAACGCGGACGTGGCGGCGCTCAAAACGCCTTATGTATTTGCTTATGTGTTGTTGGATGGTGCGTCTACGTTGTTTCCCCATCTGCTGATCGCTGATCCGGCGCAGGTGACGGTTGGGATGCGGGTGCGTGTCCATTACGTCCAACAGCCAGTCGAACATCCCATTCATTTGATTCATTTTATTCCTGTGGAGTGATGCGATGGCCGTCCGCAAAAAGAAACTGATTAATCAACGCCAGACCATTCTGCGCGATATGCTGGCAGGATTTGCCAGTGCTTATCCAGATGTGGTGCGCCTGACCGATGACGGCTTGATTGTACGCGCCCGCCCGAAGTCGGCTGGCAAAGTCGGTCTGGTGATCGGCAACGGCAGCGGACATGAGCCGGCGATGATCGGGCTGGTGGGGGAAGGTTTATTCGATGTGAATGTCCCCGGTGAAATTTTCACTGCGCCGGGGCCAGAACGCATTGTAGCCGGTATCAAAGCCGCTGATTATGGCGCGGGCGTGTTGCTGTGCGTGTCCCATCATGCCGGTGATCTCATGAATGCCGAGATCGCGTTGGAATTGTGTCAGGCAGAAGGGATTGAGCCTGTGGAAATGGTCGTCCTGTATGACGATATTTCCAGCGCCCCAAAAGGGAATGAACCCGAACGGCGGGGTACAGCGGGGCTGTTTTTTGTGTGGAAGATGCTCGGCGCTTATGCCGAGACTGGCGCATCACTGGCGGATTGTAAGCGCATGGCGGAAGTGATCCGCGATAACACCCGCACATTGGCGCTGGCTCTGACTTCTTGTGCCAGCCCCATCACGGGCGAAACCATGTTCGAAATGCCGGATGACGAGATGGAAATCGGCATGGGTGTGCATGGCGAGGTGGGCATCGGGCGGCATAAAGTGGTGAGTGCGGACGAGACAATAGACCTGATGTTGCCGCGCTTGCTGGAGGATTTGCCTTTCAACACGGGTGACGAGGTGCTGGTGCTATTGAACAACAGCGGCAGCATGACCTTGATGGAACTGTATATCCTGCATCGGCGGGTGGCCGAACGGTTGGCGCAGGCGGGGATACGTCATTACAAATCGTGGATCGGGCCGTATGCTACCACACAGGAGATGGCGGGTTTTGCGCTGTCGTTGTGCCGCGTGAATGCCCGGATGAAATACCTGTGGGATGCACCTGCCAACGGCGCATTCCTCAAAGGGGTGTAGACGATGACCGACGCGATGAACGGCGGTGATTTTGTTTCTCTGATCGGCGTAATTCACCACGCCCTAGAGGCGGCACAATCCGAACTGAACGCACTGGATTCCGCGCTCGGTGATGGCGATCATGGCGGGGCGTTGGCGGTGGCTTTTGGTGATGCGGCAGAGAAGGCGCGTGCGTTGCCAACACCTACACCCTCTAGCGTGTTGCAAACGGCATCGCAGTCGCTCCTGAATCGGATGGGGGGCGCGTCCGGCGCACTGTACGGGACGTTGTTCTTGCGTATGAGCATCGCGCTCAAAGATCGCGATACGGTTTCGTTACCGGATTGGCAGGTTGCACTGCAAGCGGGTCTGGTCGGTGTGACTGCACGCGGCAAGGCTGCCCCCGGTGATAAGACGATGGTGGATGCGCTCGCGCCGGCAGTGGCGGCTTTGGTGGCAGCAGGTGATTTCGCATCTGCTTTCGCAGCCGCAGCTACAGCGGCGCAAGCAGGCGCGGAACAGACGGTGAATATGGTTGCCAAATTCGGACGTGCGAAGTTTGCGGGCGAACGCGCTATCGGGCATGTGGATGCTGGCGCTCGGTCAATGGCGATTTTGTTCGGTGCGATCAAGACATTCTGGCAGGAGCGTGAACATGGCGAAGGTTAAACTCCGCGTCGGCTATGTGGGAACGTCTATCGCCAGTTATTTTGCGACGGAATATCGCCAACGTGAACGGGCGATCACGGGGTTGGAAAACCTCGCGCAGGCATGGGATTTTGAGTTGGTCGCCATTGCCGATGAGATTATGTCGGTAGAAGCGGCAGAGCAGGCTGCTGCCCGGTTGCAAGCGGCGCAGATTGATTTTCTGCTTCTACAGACTGCCGGTTGCAGTATCGGGGAGCAGGTTTTGCCTTTGGCGCGGGTTGCACCGCGCATGGCGCTGTGGGCTACGCCGGAACCGCTGCCTGATGGGGATATTAAGCTGCATTCGTTTGTCTCCATGAGCCATTTTGCCAGCATTCTCACGCAGACGTTGCGCGACGAACACATCGCTTTCAAATGGTTTTATGGACATGTGGAGACCGATGAGTTTCAAATTTCGTTCGGAATCACCATACGCGCATTGACGGCCGTTAAGAATATGGCGCAGGCGCGTATCGGCTGGTTTGGCGGGTTAGCGCCCGGTTTCATGAATATGGCGTTCGATTCTGCCACGTTACAGACTCGTCTGGGCGTGAGCGTGATGGCGCATGAACTGAGCGAATTGATAGACCGCGCTAGAGGATTCGACAGCGAATATGTCACGCGGGTGGCTGCTGAGATTTACGCTGCTGCACGTTCGGTACGGGTGAGCGAGTCATCTGCCTTTGACCGCGTGACCCGTTTATACCTTGCCATGCGCGACATCACCCGTGAACGGGGTTACGATACACTGGCGGTATCCTGCTGGTCGGAGTTTCAGGAGTCTTATCGCGTTGCGCCCTGTATGGCCTACGGGTGGATGGGGAGTGAAGATGGGGTGGCGGTGGCCTGCGAAGGGGATGTGTACGGCGCATTGAGCATGTATTTGCTCAATCTGCTTGGCAACGCGCAGCAATCCTCTACGCTGCTGGATATGGCGGTGATAGACACCTTGAACCCGGCAGCACTGATGTGGCATTGTGGGGTTTCTCCGCGTCATTTTGCCAACAAAGACGGGATTCAGTGGGTGGATCATGTGACGCTGGGGCGCAAGTCGGAGAACGTTTATGGCGTGGCGGGCGATCAGGTGTTTGCGGCGAATACGGCTACGATCAGCTATCTCAGCCGGGACGGGGCAAACCTGCTGGTGGTCGGGGCGCAAATTGTCGAACGTGACAATCCCGGTTATGCGGGGACTCGGGGCTGGTTTACCGAGTTTACGCTGAATCGTGAGCGCATTACGCTGCACGATCTGGTGCATACGTTGACTATTGGAGGACATCCCCATCACTATGCGGTTGGGTTAGGGGATGTGACACGCGAGTTGATCGAGTTTGCGTCATGGACGGGAATCCATCGCATCACGAAACGCACGTATACGGAGTATCTGACAGAGCCTGCGGGATTTCCCCGTTGCTGTGGAGCACGTGAAACTGGTTGACCCCTAGTGCGCTTATCGCGTAGGCATAGCCGTGCGCTTTGATTAAAAAGCGGCGTAATGCCACGACAAATTGAAGGCATTCTGTACGAGATAGCCTTCGTTTGATTCTCATACCCCCCGATAGACGCTGCATTGCTCATGCGGTTAACCAGCTTGAGTATTTCCACACCGGGTAGGTCATTGAGGAGGCCAGCGGCCTCGTAGACATCGAGCAAATCTGCGCCGAAGCACTGAAAGATGGCATAGACCACTGCCCGTATTGCGAGCGCGAAATCAGTCGCGATCCGCATATGTGGACGGCACACATGCAGCCCTACTACGTTGAAGAATGGGATTGTGAATTGCCTGCCCAGCGTATGGAAGCTGCGCGTACAGTGGAAGCCCCATTTCTCCCGCCGAGGTTCTGCCAGCAGTCGAAGCAGCAGAACTGATGCACGCGCAGGCGAGATAGCCGCGCTGCACCGCAGGGTACCGGTCTTGCTCTCATCTGCGGTATCTGGTAACGTCAGGATGATCGTCGTGGTTGGTTTCGTGGACATAGGATTTTCTTTCCAATAATGAACGAGAGTTCGTGTGATGAGTGACTTCTACTGCGATGAAGTGTTGAGCGGAAAAACAGCCATTGAACGAGTGAGGGAAACTGCGCAAGTTTTGGCGTTTTGCCACACTCGTCCAGCTTATCCAGTGCATATCGTTGTTATCCCGAAAGTGCATATTCCGTCGTTGACCGACTTCGCACCCGGAGATGGCTCACTTCTGTTAGAAATGCTGACGGTGATTCGGGAAGTTGCACAGCAAGTTCTCGCCGAACAAGGTGCTTGTCGTGTGGTCACAAACCTTGGAGAGTATCAGGAGTCGAAGCACCTCCATTGGCATGTCATCTCCGGTGAACGATTTCCAATCAACGGCTAAATTCTAGACACAGCATGTAAGTCCTTGAGCAGCAGCATGCCGCAGATATGGCAAAAACCGGATTCGGTTTTTCTGTTGAACCCGAAACTCGGGTGGCGGTCTGCGTGCTTGTGGCGCTTTGGGAACGGATACGCGCCGTTAAGCCAGTCTCCGCGCAGTTTGCAGATCAACTACTGGCTGATCGAGCCACCAGTAGGCATGAAATCCGCCGCGTTTGACGACGATGCACGATGGCGTTGGATCAGTGCATTGCAGTCGAGTCATCGCTTCGATGGACGTTTGTAGACAGTCTTGCCGCAGATGGCAGGCGTGGTGGCCTCGCAGCAGGGGAGCGCGGGGCAGACGGTGTGCGAGATTCGTTCGCCCGCTGCGCCCGGATTTCATGCGTAGCTTGTGCTCAGCCATAGTTTCCTGCCTATCCGTGTAAGTTTTCGTGTGTGGGCGAGGTCGCACAGGGCGATTTTCCTGTTCCTATTGGCATTTGGAATAGGCATGCCCCATATCCGTGATCCCTAGAGCGTACCGATTAGTGTTGTGATGGTGTGGTTGTCAATCCAATCCCAGTCGAGTTCTACGCCCAAACCGGGGCCAGTCGGGACGCGCTGGTAGCCGTTGGCATCAATATCTAGCGGCGCATTTTTCAGCCCGAAGCGGAACATGGGATGATGCGACTCGACAAACTGGCTGTTGGAGATGGAACAGGCGACGTGCAGGTTGGCAATGTCAAGCAGCGGGGTGTGTAGGGTATGCACTTCGATGTTGTACCCCATGACTTCGCACAGGGCGGCGGCTTTGCGTAGGCCGGTAATTCCCGCTTTGATGAACACATCGCCACGCGCCAGATCAACGGCGTGCTGCTGGAGATATTCTGGAAGCTCGCGCAGGGTGCTGGTTTCGGTGGCGAGAATCGGGATGGAGAGTTCTTCGGTCAGCCGCTTGAGCATGGCGATATTGCGATCCGGGAAAGGTTCCTCGAACCAGTAGTAATTGAGTGCTTCGAGGGCGCGTCCGGTTTCAAGCGCCTGCGTGAAATTGTAGCCGGCGACGCAATCTTGCATGAGAGGAAAGTCCGGCCCAACCGCTTCGCGGGCAGCCCGCAGACGGGGGATGTCTTTTTTGGGGCCGGAAAACAGCGAGAGTTTGTAGCCCAGATAGCCTTCGCTTTTCATCTGCTGAGCTTCGGCGTAAACCAGTTCCGGCGTGCCGTTAAAGTGCGAACCGGTGCGGTAGCTGGGGACGCGATCGCGGTACAGCCCTAGCATGTTGCCGATGGATTGCCCGGTTGCCTTGCCTTTGATGTCCCAGAAAGCGACATCAAGCACCCCGACGAGGCCATCAGAAATGGGATATAGGTGGCGATTGAGCGCCATCATCTCCTGCCAGCGGGCTTCGTGTTGCAGCGGGTCTTTGCCCATGATGAGGGGCAGAAAGACATCGTGTAGCTGGTAGGCGCTGCCCCGGCCTTCGCCATTCGCGCCGTAACCCATCGTCCAACCGTCAATGCCTTCGTCCGTCGAGATGATGGTGAAGGGGTAGTGCCAGATGGCGGGAATATCCGCCGGAACAGGATTACCACCGAACCAGGGACTGGCATCCAGCGCCAGTATACGGGTCGTCATTCCGGTAATCTTCATCATGTCCCCTTTATTTGGTGATGCAGGTGCGTCAGCCGTCCTGCTGCTATTTAAGCCTACAACAGCTTCAACGAATTGTTTGACAACTTTTCTTGTGTGATGTATCTTGTATACAACACACAAGATGATAGACGGAAAGCGCGATCCGCGCAAGCAGAAAAGTTGCCCGTTGTTGTGTGCAGGGTTATTGTGGAGAATCGCCCATTCTATTGTGAGATACAGGCCTTGAAATAGAGGCTTGGGGTAGGAGGCTCTCCTGATGACTCTCGACAAGCTCCAAAAAGTTTCGTTGCGCGATCAAATCTTGAATGCGATTCGCAACGCGATTATTGAGGGGAAGTTCAAAGCGGGCGAAAAGATTCCTGAGCAGGATTTGGCGGATCAGCTGGGGGTGAGCCGGACACCGATTCGGGAAGCCATCCGGGTGCTGGAGCAGCAGGGGTTGCTGGAGATACGTCCGCAGAATGGGACGTATGTCGCCAACCTGAACAAAGAAGATTCGCAGGATGGGCTGTATGTGCGGGCGGCGCTGGAGGAACTGGCAGTCCGGCAGGCGTTGGAACGGCAGAGTCCGCAAGAATGGGAAACCCTGTGCGAGCAGTACGAACAACTGCTGGTGGAGGGGCATCGGGCGGTTGAACTGAGTGACCCGGTGGCGGGGATTGATTTCGATACCAAGTGGCACGGTTTGCTAGTGGAAGCCGCATGCAATCGCAGTCTTTCCCGAATCTGGGGGATGACCGGCCTCGCCAATTTGATCTGGTCGTTTGAGTTTGACCTGTACCCGATTGACAAGCAAGCCTTTACCGCGTGGGTGCAGCGCCACGAAGAACTGCTGGAAGCGTTTCGCGGGCGCGACCCGGATGTATGTGCAGAAGCCATCCGGTTTCACATCTTGAGGAAGATTACAGACGTAAGCGATAGATGACCGTTCTCCGCCCTTATCTGGTGGAGGACACCAGAAGGGGCTTCATTATGGATTTCGGAGTTCTGAAGCAGCGTTTGGAAGGTTGTTATGTCACGGTTCCAACTATGTTCCGCGATCCCGATCTGGAACTGGACTTGGAGGCCACCCGTAGCCATGTTCGTTTCTTGAAGGAACAAGGGATCAACGGGGACAACGCCGTGTTTCTGGCGGGTGGCGCGGCGGGCGATTTCTCCACCATGTCCTTTGACGAACGCTGTGCAGTAGCCCGCGCAGTGGTCGAGGAGTCTGGTGGGGTGGTGCCGGTGGCGATGGGGGCACAGACGACCAGCACCCGCGAGTTGTGCCGGTTGATCCAAACGGCGGGTGAGCTAGGCGCGGATTATGTGCAAATTTCCCCGCCATTTTATTTTAATCATACGGAAGAAGATTTCTTCGAGCATATTTCTACGGCGGCCAAAGCCGCGCCCAACGTCGGCATCATCATCTATAACACCTTCTGGACGAGCGCGAACGTATCTACCCGGATGGTGGAGCGCCTTGCGGAAATCCCCAGTGTGGTTGGCCTGAAGTGGGCAACACCCCGCACGGACGCGATGGAATTCGAGACGGTTTGCGCCACTTTCTCGGATCGGTTCTGCATCATTGACAACAACCTGCTGTTCACGATGAGCTTCATGATGGGCGCACGCGCCATCGAGACACATATCTGCAACTACTGGCCTGCTTTTGCTATCCAGATGTTGAGCGATCTGCGCAGCGGGAATTATTCAGCGGTGCAGACCCATCTGGTGGAAAGCGTGATGCCGTTCTACCACCTGTGGATGAAGATCGAATCGGAATACACCAGCGGCGACGGCTATCTGGACAAGCTGTGCATGGAATTGATCGGGTTGCCGTCCAGCCGCTGCCGCCCACCGACCCGTGATATCCGACAGTTGTATCGTCAGCAAACGATTGAAATGATGCAGCGAAGCGGCGTGCCGGGGTTGGTCGTTGAGGGCTGATTTATCCGTGAGGGTTTGTATTCTTGGGGAGGGTAAATAGATGTCCATGTTGTCGCATGAAGAATACCGCGCACTTGCTAATAACCTGACTCTGCCCACGCAGAGTTTCGTCAACGGGCGTTACCAACCGGCTCAGTCTGGCAAGACGATGCCGACCATTAACCCTGCTACTGGCGCTGTGCTGGCGCAGGTGGCAGCCTGTGGCGCGGAAGATGTGGATGAGGCGGTGAGGGCAGCGCGGCGGGCGTTCGATGAGGGGGTGTGGCGGCATAAGCACCCGCGTGAACGCAAGGAAGTGATGCTGCGGCTGTGCCAGTTGATTGCTGACCATCAGCACGAACTGGCCGTTATGGAAAGCATAGACAGCGGCAAACCGATTCGTGACTGCGAGAATATTGATATTCCCGACACTATCCTGACGTTGCAATGGCATGCCGAACTGGTGGACAAGCTCTACGATCAGGCCACGCCGTCCGGGGTAGGGGCGCTGTCGGTGGTGGTGCGTGAGCCGATTGGCGTGGTGGGGGCGGTGCTACCCTGGAACTTCCCGATGTTGATGCTGGCGTGGAAGATGGCGCCGGCGCTGGCATCGGGCAATTCGATGATCGTCAAACCGGCGGAGCAGACTTCTCTGACGGCGCTGAAGATCGCGGAACTGGCGCTGGAAGCTGGCGTGCCGGCGGGCGTGTTCAATGTACTGCCGGGTCTGGGGCCGGATGCGGGCGAGCCGATTGGTCGCCACATGGAAATTGATATGGTGAGCTTCACCGGATCAACGGATACCGGCAAACGCTTCTTGCGCTACGCTGCCGACTCCAACCTGAAAAAGATTGTGCTGGAATGCGGCGGGAAGAATCCGTTCGTGGTGCTGGATGACGCGGTTGATCTGGACTCGATTGCGGAGCATGTGGTGAGCGGCGCGTTCTGGAATATGGGTGAGAACTGTTCGGCCTCGTCACGCTTGATCGTCCACGAATCGCTGAAGGATGCGCTAGTAACCGTTGGTGCTAGTTGAAAAAAGGTCACGAACGTCATACAACCGATAGTCGCCAAACTGTTGGAGGTATGAGCCGTGACCACGGAAGACTTTATCATCGAATTGTTCTGCTGGG
>Ga0172373_10007170_pt1 | contig 14561 bp, 20 predicted proteins | sample Lak10m_2_FD_114546 | JGI IMG/M metagenome (GOLD analysis project Ga0172373, IMG submission 114546) | Freshwater microbial communities from Kabuno Bay, South-Kivu, Congo - kab_092012_10m | ecosystem: Environmental > Aquatic > Freshwater > Lake | place: Democratic Republic of the Congo... | reverse complement strand
TAGTCTGATTTCTTTATTTTCCATAGTTGTAATTTTCTATTATTTCCGTCATACCCAATTTCGGTTGTCTCTCTTTCGATTTCAGACGCTATAAAGTAATCTACATTTTTTTCCAGCCACTTACTGCCAGAATCATATCCATTTTGCAGTCCCCATATCCTGCCGCCAATAACATTTTCATTCATAAATTTAAAATAATTTTTTAACTTAAAATAATTTTTCCCATAATTTTGCGATTTCTTTGGCCTCGTATTTAAGCGCGTACTTCCGGCACTTCTCGTCAAATTTCACCGGCTTCAATTTTTTCCAATCCGCTTTGTTTTTAATAATCAGGTCGGTTCCATCCACCTCCGCCTCCGCAAATGCCATCACGTAGTCGGGCATCGGAGAGACATAAGTTGGAAGCCCTATCGCCCAGTTTTTAAGGAGTTTATGCATCCCCTTACACTGTTCGAATTTTCGTTCGGGCAAATAATACATTCCATAATCGCACTCCGCCAAATATTTATCCGCCATCGCCTCACTCCAGGGGCGCGACTGAACATCGAGTCTGGGCAGATACTTGAACCAATCTGGAGAGGTAACGAGACGCAGTGTGTAGTCTTTGTCAATTTCCAGTCCGTTTAAATATTGTGAGTTGTTTCCGTATCCGGTCCAACCGATAATTTTTCCGTCTCCGTATTTTTCTTTTTTAGTACCGTCCCAGTCCAGAGAATCAGGAATGACCGTCGCCTTGTCGTTTAACATCCGCTTCTTATAGTATGTGTCGACCGTCACCAGGTCAGCTTCGTCAATCATAGTTTGGTACTCCGGCTTGTCCCAGTAGTAATCGTCAATATCGTAAATTACTTTCGCTCCTATTTTTTTAGCGTTCCTCAGTGCTTCAATGGCCGGGTACTTCTGAATGATGAGCACGTCGCCTTTTTTAATCTGTTCCAGCGGTTCTTTATAAATCGGGTCGTTGCCCGGGGGTCCGATGAAGTATTCTTTAATGTGCGGTCCAATGTTATAAATTCGGAGCCGGGAACTGGCAGTATTTTTATTTCCAAATGGTATCGCGTAAATTGCCATGTTATTTGTCGTGTTTATGACCTATAAAATCAAAGTACGGATGTCTCCAGGCGCTACCCTCAATGGGATTAATGGCCTCTTTAGGAAAAGCTATTGGGAAAGAAACCTGGTCTCGTTCCGAGTAGCGGCAGTAGTGCGCCCACCACTTTTCACCCATCGCGTTTATCTCTGGCGTGTGTCTTCGGATAATCACTCCGCACTCATAGAGTCCGGCGTGTTCCTTCCAGCCGCGCTGAGCGTAATCGCTGCACTGCTCCGCCAGTTCCATCGGGTCTCCCTTTTTCAGCATGATGCAGGCGTTGGATTCGTCATATAAACAATCTCTTCCGACGTGGCGGAAGACCGCGATGTCTTTGTCTTTTAAATATTCATCAATCAGTTTCTGGGCCGGGACTTTTAACCGTATATTTCCATCTAGGTACACCGAGTATTCGCTGTTAAAGAACAAATGGGGCATGAGTTTCTGGATGCGGGAATTTCTGCGGTCTGACTTGAAATGTTCGTAGGGCTTTTTAATTTGCCAGTGCTCGGACTGTCCGTTGGTGAACGCGACAAAGGTCGCTCCCTCAAAATTTCCATCCTCAAGCAACTGATTCTTGTCTCCGGTGATAGAGGTATAGACCGTAATGTTCTTTTGGTCCATTTTTTGGAAAAGCCTTTCGTAAAGTGGCAGGAATTTGTCAATGGTCCAGTGGTCCATGACCTCTTTGTAAGCCGCTTCGCCGATTTCTTTTCTTTTTTCTTCGTTTTCAATGAGCCAGGACAGGTATTTGACCCACTGTGAGTGTGATTTTGCCAAATAACCGGTCTTATGGTTCTCCACCGACTCGCTGTAGGGTCTCACATCCGACAAAACCATCGGAGTTTTCAACATGGAGTTCTCCAACCACTTGATATTGCTCTTGCAACGGTTGAAATGGTTGTCTCCGAGCGGCGCTATCGCGATATCCAGGTCCAAATCCGCTAAAAACTGCGGGTAAGTCTCATAATTCATGGTTCCCGGGTGGTGAAACTCCCGGTTGTTTCGTTCTGATTCATTGGCGACGAATCCGCACAGGTGTATCTCTACCTGGGGGTATTTTTTTAAAATCTCTTCAAACGCTTTATTGACCACTGGAATATCTACCATGTGTGAACCAGAGGCTACCCAGCCGATTCTGATTTTTCCGTCCGTTCGCTTCTTGGGTTTTTTCACCTCCCAGATTTTCGGGTCAATCGCATTGGGAATAACCGCAATGTGTGGATGATGTTGGAGCAGAGCTTTTTTCAGGTACTCGTTAGTCACCACCAGGTGGTCAGCAATGTTTATGAGATGCGCTACGCGGGGGGATTTGGATTTAATTTCGTCGTAGAGCGGGTGCCCCGGTAAAATGTCAAAGACCTCGTCATCAATATCTAAAATCAATTTGGCTCCGGTAAATTTTTTGGCGGTATCAATAAGGACCGCCATTCCCTCGTTGTCCACCGGTTTAAAAAACCAGATGTCGCCCTTCATTTTGAGCTCTAAGGCCCGCCCAGCCGCTTCAGCGGGCGTTCCCCCTAGTTTCAGTTTTCCTAGGACCTCGTGTCCCATTTTTTCCAAAGGATTTTTCACTCGGTACCAGCCGACGGCTCCGTAACTTTCTGTTCCGTCCGGCCGGGTGTAGTCAGTGATTACCCCCACTACTTTGGGCATTGGTTTCAGCTACCAGCAAATCCATTTTCTTTTTATCAAGACCCTGGATATGCGGTTTTCTTTTAATGATAAAATTCCAATTTCTGAGTTTGTATTCGCATTCGAAATAATTCGGTTGCTTCGTTCCTTCTAGGGTTCTCCGCTGGGTTATATTGGCATCTATCTTGGCGGGAATGGTCATCAGGTGATGCCCCCGGTAGGTCACCGACTGAATGTCGGGACGCCGACACCACACGTCGTTTATGAACGCGTAGGAATCTCGAATCCTAAATCCATAATCCTCAGCCAGTTTTTTAAACCTTTGATTCAAAATCGATTAGTAGGTCGCGCTCCTCAATCACCATGAAACGATATTTCTTGGTGGCTAGTCGCGGAACCTCGCTGCCTCCATACGGATTAACCTGGATAAAGTCCCCCTTCTTTAATCCCTCGACCGTGGAGAGGACGACTTTTCCCTCGGAAGGAAAACCCTTGAATACTTCGGTTTTCTTCCCGTCAACTAATTCGGTTTCGTAATGGTTCTCTAGTTGTAAAAGAACCCCTTTGGTTAGTAAACGCATCTTGGATAGATTTATTTGTTATGTGCCTTTTTATGACAACTAGGACAAAGTTCCATCCATTCAGACCGCTCTCGGCGGTACTGTTCATTTGGATTGTGCCACTCCGTCCCCCATTTTCTTCTTCCGTGGGGCGTGGGGTGCCCCCCGCACTCCTCACATCTTCTTGTTTTTTTCCAGTGGTTTTGAATCCACCTGTGCTTAGCATTGTATCCCGCCGACTCACCGAGCCAGTGAGGAGAATCATCCCCAATCTTCCCGGTCATGGATGGGGTCCAACTTTTATTTTCTTTGCGCGCCGCTATCACCTTTTCCATGCGCGCTCGTCTCTGTTCTATTGTTTCCTTGGCGATATTTCTTCTGGCGTTTTCTGCCATGGCCGCCCTGGCCTCATCGCTCAGGACCATTTTAATTCCCTTGTTCCAGGCGGGTCCAGCTGTCGCCTTATTGGAACATGTTCGCGAGCAGTACCATCTTGGCACCGACCGCACAAACTCTTTTTTGCAGTACCGACACTGCTGTATGTGTTTCACATGGGAGAGGTTATTTATTACTCTCCCATACTACTCCACTATGCCGAATGTGTCAAGTCTCAGTAATGTTTGAGCCTTATTGGGCTTTTACATTAATTATCCAATCCGCATCAGCTACAACACAGGCCCACGAGTCAACTTTCCAAGAAAGTGTGCTCCAGAGGTTCAAAGGATTTGAAGTGTCTCCGTCGCCCGGTTTCTTGTAGATGATATGTGGGTTTCCGCCACCGGCTATGTCTATTTCCAATACCGCGTCTTTGCCTGCAATCAGGTTAGAGTACGCGACTTCAGCCGCTGTTCCGGTTCCTGCGGAAACATCTGAGTAGGCTGCATTGGATTCAACTATGTCGATTCCAGCAATTCTCTTAATTTCCTGGTTCTTCACCTGGCCAGTCATTTCGCTAGATGTAGCGATATTGATAGCGGTGAAAGCGCCAGTGGAAGAGTCTCCCAAGAGGTCGTAGTAGCCTTTTGAGCTAATAACTCCCCGGAAAGCTCCGCCTTTATTCAATGAACCAACTGGTGCACCGAATTTAGGAGCCTTGTTCTGTTTAAGCGTAAGTACTGCAAAACGCAGGTCAGCTACGTCCAAAGTGTCGGTAGACAAACATGCGGTAAGAGCATCTTTCTGGTTGGCATATTGCGTGGTTGCGCTCGCGACCATCGTGTACATCCGGTCCATATCCATTTTCTCAGCAGCCCATTGTCCGAAGGTCTCGGTCTTTTCCTTAAGACCAGAATCAATCGTGGTCATTTCGAAAAGTTCGGAGAAATCGGAGTACCCGCCGTACTGAGCAACAGTCGCTGAAATAGTTTCAGCGCTGAAAGCAGAGATAGACGGAGTTGTGCCTTCCGTCAGCGCGCCCGTTGAAGGAGTGAACGCTGTTTGTCTGGTTAGGTACACAACTTTACCGCTGTTTTTTGGAATGGATTTTTTAGATGTAAGAAAGTCGTAGACAGTCTCAGCCTGTAATCTCTCGAAAAAAACCTTGTCATAGTAGGTTTGCATTTCTTGAGTCAGGGTTGTCGTTAGATTTGCTTGTGCCATTTTTTTTAAGGCGCTGTTAGACAGCCTTATGGGGAAGAACCTTTTCCATTTCGGACGCACTCATATTTTTGAGTTCGTCGATAGAAAAAGTAGTTTTGGGTTCCCCACGGCTGACTCCAGCCGCCTGGGTTTTGGTTTTGGTGTCAATCTTTTTATACGCGCTTTCCTGTCCTTTGACGATAGCTCGGCCAAAATACTTGTCAGCAATTTGGTCCCACCCTTTATCGCGTTCCACGGAATAGCCCAAATTTCTAATCTCGTCGCGGAATTCGGAGAACTCGGGTTTCGCTTGTAGAAACTGGTCGAGTTTACCATCCTCTTTCTCGATGATTAGCTGGTGCTTGACCTGACTTAGCTCCTGTTGGAAAGCAGCTAGCGGGTTCTGTTGCAAATATTGTTGTTGTTGGGCATTTTGCCTTTGAGATATGACCTCAGCAATTTTATCTGGTGTGAGTCCCAGTTCGGCGGAAAGCATATCGGCAATTTTGGCTTTTTGGCTCAAAGCGCCTTTGTACTTGTCCGCTTCTTGTACGATTTTAAACATATCCTCGGCTGTTTTTCCTTTGAACCGTGCGTCTTGGTCCCAGGGAAGGCTTTGTTCTGCCGGTGTTTCAGCGGTCCCACCGTCAATAGGAGCCTCGCTTACTTCAGCAGATTGGGTCTCAGTAGATTCGGATTGTCCGGAAGCAGCAGTGACGTCCGCCGCTCCTTGCGGGTCCGAATAAGTTTCTGGATTATCCATTTTTGTAATTGATTGATTTGTTAATGAGCGTTATCGACCTTAACAGCTCATGGGCAGGCGGAAGGGGGACCCGCCGGCCCATGAAGTGTTAAATTTTATCTAAATCGTTTTTGACAAATTTTAATTTACTTTCGATTTCATCAACGCATTTAAAAAATTGCTGGAGCCCCCAGTGTTTTCCCTGTATAAGTTTTAATTCCGCAAGCGTCGCGCATTCGTAATTGTTTTTCAGTTCGGAATTTAATTTATGGAGAGGTGCAGCAAAATATTTTTGGAAGGAGGGGTTTTCCACCAACGCTTTGGCGTCATTTAATTCTCCCCACTCGCGTTCCAGAGATATTTTTCTATTGGTAGGAGTCTGGTTGTTCTTGGCCATAGACCGATTCGTTTACCCCCTCTTGCGTCGGGACCTGGAATTGCTGTGGCAGCATGTTGCCGTCCACCGGTTGTCCTGATTGCATGCCTGGTTGCATGCCGGGTTGCATGATGGGAGCGTCAGGAATTAATTCTTTTACATTTTTTATTCCGCGCAGGCGCGCAATCTCTCGGGCAAAATTTCTTTTTTCTTGCGGCAATAAATCATTGGCCATCAGGTTGTACATGTCGAGCAGTTGTTTGGCCATCACGTCTTTGTTGGAAGCGACAATCGTGTCGCCCTGAACGTGCACGTCGTAGGGAGTGTTTTTTACAAAGCTCATGATGTAGTTAAAAACGTTCGGCCGCTCCACTTCCGGGAAGATGCGCATGATTTCCGCATCCACCGACTGGAGGTTGGTCAGGTCCATTCTAAGGGTCATCCAACCAACTCTAGAAATGGCTGATTTAAGCCCTTTTCTGGTCAACTCAAAGCGGTTAACCGCGGAGTTTTGCGCCATTTGGTCCTGGCCCATGGTGCGTGATACGGTCGAAGCCTGAATAACATCGGTTGCGCCCGAAGCTCGTTTGTGTTCATCCGATATCATGGCGAGCATCTGGAAGCCGGATTCATGTAAATCATCCTGGAGAATCACCTCGGCTTCGTCCTTGGTGGCGCGCACTGTGCCGCCGGGTCTCGCGATTAAATCACTTGGATTAATTCTGGAGCCCGGGTCGATGCGCCACATTTTGTTGACGACAATTTTCAGGTTCAGCATGACCAGGTTGAACAAATCGTAATGCATCTCCTGGAGTCCAAGAGTATTTTGACCGATACCATTTCCATAAAACCGATTGGGTATCGCCTGTTGTTCAAAAACAAATTTCGCATAAGGAATAAATCCGTATGGGTTGGGTTCATTTCTAAGCAGTATTGGTCCGTCAGCGGCGTCCGCGACGGTCTGTACTTTCTCATTGGTCCATCTTTCGTAGACATCAATGATTTCAAATTCCGTCGAGAGGTCATGGGGTTGGTCGAGGTCCGTTTCCGATAAAGCATCTGAACCAATATCGCTGTTGGTCGGTTTGCCTTTGGCCTTGACTTTGATTTTATTTTCGTTGAAGTACGGAGAGTTCTGAATATCTTTCACGGTCATGGCGATTCTTTCAATCACGCTCACCTGGTCTTCGACGTTAGGAATCATCGGGTTGACGTAGACATCTAAAATATTGGGCACGCTGTATTGCGGCCGGTCCACCGGAATTCCGTCGGAAATTATGTCGCCCGGTTTAAAACACCAGCTCACTTTTAAAAGAGAGGTTCCCAGAGCCACCCCTTGAGTCACCCAGCCGAGAGCGGTGTCGTAAAGTTTCGGCGAGCGCTCCAGCCGATAAGAAAGCATTTTGTCCAAAATAAAAGCGGCCTCTTCGTCTTCGTCTCCCTCCAGCGTTACTTCCATATCCGGCTCGCCGGAAAAGATGTAGGGGGTCACAAAAGACACTTCGGTCCGCATTTTTGGAATGAATTGTGGGTTCTCCCACGGATAGACATTAGCCGAGAGTTCGCCGTTCATCGCTTTCCAAATTTCAATCATGTCGTCGCGAATTTTTTTGGTCGAATTCTCGTAGACGTCTTTTTCTTTTAATATTTTTTTGGCTAGTTGCTCGTCGGTCTCCACCGGTTCTTGCGGAGCGTCCAACGGAGCTTGTGTTTCCTCTCCTTCTACTATCGCCATTTACTTTGTCTGGCTCTATACGCTGTGCCATGCTTCGCGTAATAGGGGTCCAGGTTATCTGGATTATATGGGACGACTGCCATGGTGGCCACGTAGGCCAGCGCATCGGCTAAATCGTCATATGTCCCCCTCGGAAAAGTTGTCAACTCGTCTATTAGGTCGTCCTGACCTTTTTTAAAAAACATACTGCCTGCTTCGTAACGCGGTAAAAGCGCTTCGATTCTTAAGGCTTTGGATTTACCCAGGTCTTTTAATTCTTCGATTTTGAAGAACATGTTCCGCCTTCGCATTTCTTCGTCCATCGTGGGCTTTAAAGTATAAACGTAAGCCCGTTGTTCTAATCCCACTTTCAGCGGGGAGTAGAATTTCTTTAAATCAAAAATCTTTTCAATCAGGTCCTTCTCCAGTCCCTTAAACCTTTCGGCGTGGAGGATGTACCAGCGGTTGGAATTGTCCACCCCAACCACGATTATCCCGGTAAAATCAGCAGTTTTCTCCATGGAATAAGCCCGGTCAATAGCCATATAGACATTCATCTGGGCTCCTTGGATGTCTTTGGGGTCAAAGAACTTTACTTTTTCAAATTTGAATTTGCGGAACTGGTCGCTCACCGGGTCATTCATGTATTCCTGATAAAACAGGAATCCCATGCCCTCCCGCAAATAATTGGTTTTTATCTGGTCCAGCGCCGCCATGTCCAGATGTTCCGGCCAGAGCGGCTTCCCGTCCATGATGGCCCGATAAATCTTTTTCTTCCATTCCGGATACCGCTTCTCACTCACCAGGTTGTTAAGCATTGAGTCGTAATGGAGGATAGTTCCGATAACCACTACTTTTCCGCCTTTGGCTAAGCTTGGGATGAGCGCTCCGGTAAACCAGCGGGCTAACTTCTCCCGCCGGTCTTTGTTCTCGACCATCTCGTCGTTTTCCAAATCGTCGCAGATTACGAGGTCTGGCCGCCAGTTGCGGTACTTGAGGCCTCTCACCTTCATATTTGCCCCTAGAGCCTTCACCATGGTGGTACCCACTACAATTTCCTCTTCCGACCACTTCTCGGTCTTTAAATCGCCGTAGAACGCCTTGAGACGCTCATTAGATTCGAACTCGGCTTTCAAAGTCTCCAAAAAGAGAGTGGCTTGAGAATAGGTGTCCGAGATTAGTAAAACGAACTTTAATCTCTGGTTGACTATGAGCCAGCTGAGATAGACCAGGTCAACGATAGTTGTTTTGGCGTGGCCGCGGGGTGCCGCTATCGCAATGCGCTCGTCTTCTCCGCTGAGCAGTTCAAAAATCTCTTTGTGGAACCGGGGAGTCTCTAACTTTAAATGGTGCTTAAAAAAGAACTTACCGAATAATTCAATGTCTTCTGAGAATATTTTTTTTAATACGGCGACTTTATTGATTTCCCCTGTCATTTGGAAAATTTTTTAAAAATATTTCACTCCTTAACCAGCTGGCGGGCCTCCTCCAGGGAGATGCCGGTCCAGGCGGATAATCGCAGGGCGTAACCCTCCCAGGTCAGCCAGGCTGGACCCCAGTCTGGGTCACCCTCGAGGGGCTTATCAAATCCTGCAACGCTAACTGCAACGCTAACTGGTGCAACGCTATCTGCAACGCTAACTTTACGAAACGCTAAGTTTCTACACTTAGGAGAGCAAAAAATGGCTGTCTTACGCTTAGAATCAAAGGTTTTGTGGCATTGTTTGCATTCCATGGGTTTTGTGTTGTAATATAGGTCTTTTTCAACATATTGCGCGAGGTTGTATTCCCATAATCCGAGTATCGGCGAGGTGCAGAGGAGTTGTCCAGCGCATGTTGACTGGGGCCCCTCCCAGCAAGCTGGGGCCTTCCCTAAGCCTTTTTTTGCGCTTTAGTGTTGTGGCTTTAGAAGGTGCAGGTCGCTTCTCTGTCTGTGCGGTATCTCCGTCCTAGAGTATAGCTAGGTTATTTTAGAATAGACTAGTTATTATCTACTTAGATACCATTATGTAATTCGTGTATTATATGTTTTCAGGATTTCTTGAAACTCTTCGTCAGCAATCTCAATATTGATATTCAGGTTTTTGTTGATTGTCTCTGTTTTTTCAGTAAATCCTTCATCTTTGCCTAAAGTTTTCAAGGTGAATTTTACCATATCCGAGGCCACTCGCTTATCCGCTTTTTCGTCAATAAATTCTTCCAGCCTATTTTTCGCCTTGGTTACCAGACGTTCTTTGTATCCCATTTGAACTGATAACCATTTGGGCATTTGGCCGGTAAGATTTTGAGCATATTCTTCTTTGTATCCCGCGGACAAAGCGGAACGATAGGCATTGAGGTATGTTCCGCTTTCGGGCGAAAAATAGGCTTGCAAAAACTGGCTTTGTCGGTGGTCTAAATGTTTTTTGCCTGACATACTTAAATTGTAAAGCCTTTTTTGAAATTTGTCAAGATTTTAAAGTGTTGTGGACACTTCTTAACCTTGCCACAGCTTGGAGCCTGTGTTACAACTGGCCTGGCCCAGGGGGCCCTTTTTATTTCAGCCCGAGGCGTGTCGAAATAAAAAGCCGGCCAGTTGGCTCGCTAATCGCTCGCGGGCTCTCGACAAGCTGTGGCAAGGATTAAGAACTAATCTAGTAAGTCCACAATCAGCACTTTAAAAATCTAGTCAAATGGACAAAAAAGGCATAATCAATCTAAAACGCCTGCTTGTCAGGCAAAAAACAACATGAATAAGTACACAAAGCCAGTCGTGGGTGAACAACCCACACTTGACGAAACCTTGGAAGCTGAGAGAGTGGAAAAGGTTGAAACAAAAAGAGAATTTCGTAAAGAAGACTTTACGACATATATGCTTTTCCTAAACAGAAAGCCATATAACGAGAGGAGCCCGAAGTATCTGGTCTACAAGACCAAAACAACGGGTTCAGGATTCGACCAAGTTGGAAGTGCTTGGGAGAAAAAGGATAAATGGAATAACAGCTTCCTAACGGTTTCGCTCGAAAAAGCGAAAATCTAGTTTTTCCGAAAAAAGCGGAAGAGAAGGCTCGCAAATAATGGGCTCTTCTCTCCGCTTTTAACTCGGGATTTTTGCGATAACAGTTGATACGCGAATCATTTCTAGCTTGTCTAGATAAAGCGTTTTCCGGTAGCGTAAAATAACCGGCTTTTTTAGTTTTAAAATAAATAAAATGAGTAAAATTACAAAAAAAGAAAAGCAACAATTTGTTAAAGATTGCGGTAAACTGGATTATCTAAATCTACTAATGTTGCTTAATGGATTGGAAAAGCTTCGCAAAGAGGTCGCGCGGATTGATAAGCGAGCCAAATGCGAAATATCCACTGACAAACTCGGTAGAGTTAAATTAATAATGAAAAATGGTTTTCAATTCTTCCTGGATTTGAGTGATGAACCATTACTATTTTTATGAACGAATTCCAATATATTTTTCAAAGTCCAAAAAAAATCCTTAATCAACTTAATCAAAATCAAGTGGAAAAAAAGAAACCAGCCAAAAAAATGACTATCGTTGTTTTTCGCGGCACCGCCAAACAACTTTCCAAATTCTTAAAACTTAAAAAGACCGCGGCCAAAGTGGAAAAAGCAAAGACTGAATTTGCTTCCATTACATAAGCGAGTCAACTATATGCTAAAAAAAGAAGATATTATTAGAGAATACAACAGCCTAATGCGGTCATATGGTAGAACTGACAACATATTAGATATCAAAGGGGATATAGACATACTTTTTCTGACATATACCGACGACACAGAAACAGTAAGTGACCTACTTGGAAGATTAAACAACAAAAATCAACTAGATTTAACCATTGACATTAATTGGCCAAAAAAATGCGACTACTGCGCAGACAATGAAACCGATGAATGGATAACTGCCGACTTTTACTATAACCCAAGACGCGAAGTGCACACAGGCTTTAATGGAAAAATCCTAATCGCAAAAAAAGAATATGGAAGCAACACAAAACTACTCACCATCTATAATGACTTAATAACATTACCAAAAATAGGAAAAGACTACTTAAATAAATTAAAATATTATGGGACAAACTAAACAACAAGCCGAGTTTTACGACACATTCCAAATGGGAATTGAATTGGAAATGGAAATACCAGACAACCGCGAGATTAGCACCAACACCATTTTGGAATTTAAAACAGATGGAAGCTTACAACGAAAAAATGACAACAGTTCTTGTATAGAACTAATAAATAAAAAAATATTCCAATCAAAAAACGATGAAACAACTTTCATCAAGGAAATGAAAAGACAATTAGCCGACTTCCGATCTTCTAATGGAGAACAAATTTTTGCCTACAAAAATAATTCTTGCGGAACCCATATCCACTTCAGTTTTAAGAACATGAAACCAGAAATGCTTTGGGTATTTGATACAATTGATTTTGAACAAGACTTCTTTAATGCCTATATGTCCCGCTTTCAATCAGAAAAATTCCTAAACCGCATTGACCACGGATACTGTCGCGCACCGTTCCTATACGCGGCTCAATCAAAAGGCGAGGTAAAATCAATTCGAAATGACCTGAACAAAATAACACTACCCGATTTTGTAGAAGAAAAAAATAAAATAAGCAATGGAAGCCGCTATCGGTGGTTAAACATGGAATCGCTAGACAAAGGATTTGGACTGGAACTCAGAGTCTTTCCCCATATACAAACATATGGCGGAATAGAAACTATCCTAGAATTTACTAGAGAAGTAATAAACAAACACTACTGGAAAAAAGCAACCCAAGAACGATTAAGATTCATTGAATTTTACACCAACAAAGTAAAAAGCAAATCTATCAAATCTGAAAAATTAAAAGACTTAAAAAAACTGGCCTGGGATGCCCTAAGAATTTCTGACCGCAGTAAATCCGATTTATCCGGTGAAATAAGAATTCTCCTGGCCAAATGGATTATGAAACAACCAACCCTAATCAAAACTAAACAAGATGTAATTTAATGTGCGAAATATTTTTACTACAACACAACAAAAAACAATTGAATTTTTCTAAAACCGCCATTGAAGACGCAATAGACTCCAATAATGATGGTTGCGGTTATGTAATCTTCGAAAAAAATACCAAGAAAAACACTTTCGACCTAAAACAAATAGAACAAATAAATTTTGAAAAAATAAAAGCCAGAACAACCAGACGCGGAAAAACAATATATCTTGATTATGACCTTAACGATGACAATACCATTACCTTTTATGATTATGAAGGAGTTATCTCCACCTTCACATTGCCAAAAGAATTACACAACCTACAAAATGCTGCTGAAGAAAAAAAAGAAAAAGCTATTGTTGACTGGACCAACGAAAAGAGCATAGCATACGACCCGCTTTATAATTCTATTGGACAATCAGAACTGGGTTTCGTTGACAAATATGAAGACGGATTTACCTATGAAACAAATGAAAACACCGCGGATAGTGTAGACAAGGCCATTGATACGCTATACAAAAAACAAAACGAACTGCAAATCAACCAGTTTATGATTATGCATTTCAGACATGCAACCAGCGGACGAACAAATGCCAATACCCAACCAATTATTTATGGAAATTTTCTAACAATTCACAATGGAATTTTTACTGGCCTCGGTGATTATGATAAATCTGACACCAGAATATTTACTGAAAAACTAGACGCAGAATATAACAAACAAAAACCCAAAACAGCCAAAAAAGAGGAAATATTGATTCGCGAGTTCCTAGACAAAACAGAAGGCTGGTATTCAATATTCATCTATTCCTGGAAAACACACAAGCTTTATTATTTTAGAAAAGGCGCCAACTTCTACCGCGCATTCAGTTCCAATATGTATTCTACCAGAGAAAGCCGCTTTCCTGTCGCATACCAAGAAGTTAACTCACTGACGCTATAAATAACTAAAAAAATATATGGCAACCTATGATGACAACGAAAAATGTCCGAAATGCGGTTGTGAAGATAGCCTAAGAATAAGCGGAAGCACTAAAACTGGCGAAGAATGGGGCCAGTGTTTGGAATGTGGTTATTATTATGACTACGCAAAAATCGAGAACAGATATTCCCTAGATGAACTGAACGAAATAAGGGCTGAATACGAATTAGAAGAGCTGAAAACTCTACCAAAAACAAAAAATAATTAAGAAAATAAACTAGAAAGGTGGTGCAAACATGAAAGAGATATTAGACCTAACCAAGGCCCTTAATGCTTTCCCAGACGGAACCAGAATAGTATTTGGTCACGAAGGTATTAAGGTTAAGCAGTATAACGCGGAAAAGAAATTGGTAAGTTCCTACAAAATCAAAGAACGACCAGTAACCGCGGAAAACGGAATCCAAACATGGAGTTTCGTTGCTAGAAAGAATGTCTAATGACCAGATTACTAACCAAACCAAGTATATTAGAATTATCTGACACTGAATTTAATGTATTAATTCGTGTCATAAATAGCCTGCCAATGGAGGTCTGTAACTTGTCGGAACAAATTCTTATCCAAAGTTCAATGGCTTCCTTGCTTCTGACTAATGAAATTCTTAAAGAATTGGAACTGGTTAGAGAAAAGGCAATAACGCCTAAGAAATGGAAAGAAGTGTTAGATAAGTTACTAATATTTGCCTACGACAACTCAATACAAATCTAAAAAAGAGCCGACCTAATAAGTCGGCTTTTTTATTTTTTGACGGACGCGGCCCAATTGATAAGCGAGACGTGGAGCGTTTTTTTCTGCGAAGATACATCAATGTGCCTTAATGGGGGTTGGGGCGTTCCGCGCGCGCGCTATTGAGCCCAGGAACGATTTTAAAAGCAAAATAAAAACGCAACCCTTGGGTTCCGCTCAAT
>Ga0172373_10007169_pt1 | contig 14563 bp, 11 predicted proteins | sample Lak10m_2_FD_114546 | JGI IMG/M metagenome (GOLD analysis project Ga0172373, IMG submission 114546) | Freshwater microbial communities from Kabuno Bay, South-Kivu, Congo - kab_092012_10m | ecosystem: Environmental > Aquatic > Freshwater > Lake | place: Democratic Republic of the Congo... | reverse complement strand
TTAATTATTTTATACTATATGGAATATATTATATTTATTTTTAAAATAAGATAATGTATACTGCAAAATTTGAATAAGGTATTATATACGCGTATTATTATTACATTCAATTTAATAAATATTTAATTGAATAAGACAAAGGTGAACAACCCTATTTATTAAATTGAATGTAATAATAATATGTATCGATGGTACGACAGAAAATCAAAGATTTTCTGTCTTAAGATTAGGATAAATCTTTGATTTATCCTAATCGTACCTTATTCAAATATTGTAATATACGTTATCTTATTTAAAAAATAAATATAATATATTCCATATAATATAAAATAATTACATATTAAAATGACTAAAATAACCAATCATACAAATAATGAATAAGATAAATATTATTTATTGATATAATATTTATTAGATTATTCGATTTAATAAAATAATTCAATAAGGTTAACATCATATAAAGTTTATTGAAATAATGAGATAAAAATCTTTGATTTTGATCTCATTATTAAGCTGATAAATAAATCGAAGATTTATTTCTCGGCGAAACATTTCCAATAAATTAATTTATTATTCTACAAAAATATAAAAATTTATATTTCTGCATATCTTGTCAAATTTGAGAGGATGAAACTGTACAACCTCGGTATGCATATCTTTCGATGCAAGTGAAAATGTCATGATGAAACTGTTCGCGCTTGCCCAGAAATAGCAACTGTACTGGGTGCCTAGAGCGCAAACCGTGCTTGTGAAACCGCGTGTGCTTTCCCAGCAATGGCAACTGTACTGGGTGCCTTATTTGGCCTATAGCACAAAGTGATTGTGAAACCGTGCTTGGTTGGACTGTTAGCGCCAACTGCGATGGGGGGTAAACCGTACATGGTTATTCCCCTAGAGCGCCAACTGTGATGGGGGTAAACCGTACATGGTTATTCCCCTAGAGCGCCAACTGTGATGGGGAGATGAGGAGGCCATCGTTGATTATCATATCGATACCGCCCAACTGAACCCTGACGTAGGGGGGGTAGTCAGACCTTCCGAGATACCTAATCTTGAGTGCCGTCACGCGCCCTTCCTCATCAGTGTGGGTCATACCGATGAACCGGCCTTCGTATTTGTGTAGGTTCTCGTACTCCTGGGTAGAAGGTGCACGGAGATCATCCGGTTTCAGGTTGTAGACGCGAAGATCCCATCTATTGGGGTCGGGTAGAACATCCTGGACGGACACTAGTGTTGAGCTCAGGCCTGTCGCAGGGATGCACAGATTGACAAAGGCGTTAGTTGTGCCCATGGAGACAAATGTAGCATAAGCCACACAGTGCTTGAAAGGTGCTGGCACACGCTTAAGTGAGTGGCACAAAACTCCAACCGCATCCCCCGGCTTGAGCCGCTCCAATTTTGCCCAACTGATGGGCTGCAGGTCTGCAAGTGGCAGATGCCATCCTGAAAGATCCCAGTAGTTTAGGCTTGGGTCGCCGTCGGGCACATCCCATGCTCCTTGGGTTAAAGTGTAATGCCCTTCAAACGGCGTCCAGGTGCTTGCCGATGCACTTGCCCCCGGCATCACTTGAGGGTCTGGCATCTCCTGATGGAGGTCTATTGCCGCTTGAGGAACTGGTGTCACCTGAGAACCTGATGCCGCTTGAGTTGACGTAAACCCTGGCTGCAGGTCTTCGAAAAACTTGGCCAGAATGTCCTCAGACCTGACGATCATTTGGACGGTCCCTTCGAGGAATGACACAACAGCACGGGTCTCGTCTTCCCAGCATTTGAACATGGCCTTGACCATGTCATTTTTGCCCGCCATGGGATCCACGGCTGAAGCGCGGACCACGATGACATCTTCGGTCCTAAGACTCTTACGATCCATGACGCCAAATGATCGCACGAACTGAGCAAAGCCTGAAGGTCAGTCTTGAATTGCCTTGAGCCAAAATGGCTACGGTAAGAGTAACTTATTCTTGGAACATGTATATAATATAATATTCAATTTTTTTTAATTTATACACTCAAATGTATGAAAATGAGTGTGTATATTTTTGTAAATAATTATTAAAATATCTATTTAATCATATTTTATCAAAGATTTAAAAATAATAGCTATATAAATTAATTAAATATATCCATTTTTAATACAATAATTATTATTAGCAAATTTAAATATTATTTTTCGTTGTTCTAAATAAATTTTATAAAATATACATAAAAAAATATTTATCAAAGATAAATAATTGTTACTTACTAATTATATGAATTAATTAAATATTATTTTTTATGAACATTTTAATAATTTTCATAAAAATAGGTGTATATACAAAATTGAATAATCTTAGTATATATTATTATTTCATTTAATTTAATAAATATTTAAATTAATAAGATAAAAATCATATATTTATAAAAAAATGTTAATTATTTATTTTTAATTTACTTCATACAATATTATATATTTTTAAACGAGTGTATAAATATTAATTTATAAAATTATATTCAAATTTATATATTTGTTAATATAATATTTATAAAGAATAATTTTATATTTACAAATATATGGATAATAAGAATAAAATTACCAAATGTTTAAAATCTTATTTAGCAGGAAAAAAATATTATAATAGTGATATTAGTAAATCATTTGAATATTTTAAACAATGTATAACTATAGTTAATGAAATTAAAGATGATAAAAATTTAGATACGTCAATGTTAGATATTATAGATGAAACAGAAACTGAATGTAGTAAATATATTACATCAACAATAGAAAAAACATTGGATACACCAATTGATATTGTTACTAATACTACTACTAATCAAGAATTATATGAAATAATAGAAACGGGTAATATTAAATTATTAAAAAAATTTCAATATAATGAAATAGATTTTAGTGAATTAAATGAATATGGATTAACACCATTACATTTTGCAGTTAAATTTGGTGATACAAATTTTTTAAAATATTCATTTATATTAGGTGGATATATTAATCAAACTAATAAATTTGGTCATACTTTATTAGAATATGCTTGTTTAGAAAAAGATCCAAATATGATAAATTTTTTAGTTTTACATGGTGCAGAAATGAAAAAACATATACTTTTTAGAAAGAATAAAACATTTATTAATAATGGTTATGATATGGATATTATATTAATTCAATCACTTATTATGAATTATGATGCTAAATATGATAAATTAATTCATTTAAACTGGATATGTAAATTTATAGATGTAAATTTAGATATAGATATATTATATAATGAATCTGATACACCTAATATTAAAACATTAGATTTATTAATTAAATTAGATAATTTAATTGATAATTTAGATGAAAATTATCGCAATACATTTTTAGATATTATAAAAGAAGAATTACAATATAATTTGCAAAATAAATTAGGTTGCCCAAAAAAATCATTAGATATAATATTATATAATTTAGTTCCGTTTATAAATTATGAATATAATTTGAGATTCAACTGGTTATTAAGTCAAGAAATTAAATTTTTAATTTTAAAAATTTTAAAATCTACAATTAAAATAAATATTAAAATATTAAAAAATGAACTTTCAACTTTATTAGAAGAAATATATATTATACCTAATATTTTACCTCCTGGATTAATTAATATAATTATATTACAATGGATTCATAAAATAAAAGTTTAAATTTATAATTATAAATTATTATTTTCTATATATAGTATATAGATGAGCTCTAATCGTTTAATATATGATAAATGTGCGTATGCAGTAGAAATAAAAGAGAGTACTACACCTTTGGACTATAATTTATTTAAAGATAAATATGAAAATAATAAACAATGTCCTATTAGAGATTATAGTAATAATTTAAAATTTAGTGCGAGAGCTGATGTTGAAAATGAATTATATGGATTAAATAGAACAAATACTTTATGTCCATCTCTTAAATATAATCCAAATAATACATTTAATCATGTAAATTTTTCACCATCTAGAATGTGCGAAAATATTTATTATATAACACCAAATAATATAGAAAAACCTCAAACTAATATGCTTAAAAAACTATTTTAATTTAAAAAAATCTAAACTAATATATAAATGTCTTCTAATAGAATACCATATGATAAATGTGCATATGAATTACAAATGGACAGAAGCATTGGACCTGGTGATTATAGGTTATTTCGAGAATATGCTGAACATAATAATCCATGTTTCTCATTTAATGGTCCTACAGGATCAAAAGCAGATGTATCACATGCTAAATTATATGATGAACTTGCTGATGTAGAATCAGATTTGTTATGGCGAAAAAAATATTTAACAAAATGTAATTATAATGATAATCCATTTAATAAATATAAAATTTATAATAAAAATAATTGTTCTAATAAATTAACTGCAGAAGACAGTAGATTTACTCATCCTATTGATAATTATCGAAGTATGAGTTTAACAGAATATCAATATGAACCATATTTACATATTAATCCTCAATGCCATATTCAATCTGATAGAATTGGATTAGATACGCGATTATATAGTAAAGATACATATAAAATTCCTAAACAAATATCATGGGATACTAATATATTCCCAGTTGAAAAACCAGGTTATAATTTATTACCTGTATGTAGTTGTAAAATGGCTAAATGTACATAGTATATTTTTTCTTTTAAAAAAAATATATTTAATAATAATATGTCACAATTATTATTAAATAATAATAAAAATAAATTAACATATAATTCTGATATGGAAAATAAAATTAAATGTTTAGAAAAACGCCAAGCAAATACTAATTCAGTACCTGAATATTTAAAACAATTTGATCAATTATCATTTAATAATTTAGATAAACCTGTTGCAATAAATGATAATAAAGGTGCAAATAATATGTTGAATAGAGAAATAGATTTTAAAAATAATTATTCTAGTATTCAAAACTTAGAAATGCATTATGATTCATGTATGAATACACATAATAATATGATACCTCATTCTTCTAGACGTTATTCACAATCATCAGAATCAAATCAAAGAAAATTAGAAACATTTTCAGGTACAACACCATATTATAATAAAAAAATAGAAATTGAAAATATGTTTCAACCTATGATGGATTTATCTTGGCCAAATGGTATACCTAGTATAACTAATAAATTTAAAAATAGATATATACCTAGTAATAAAAATAATTATGGTGATTTGCCATTTAAATATAATATTAAAATTAAACCAGGATTAGATAATATTAATCAAGAAAGTAGATATAGTGTTTACAAAATTAACCCTATTACTGTAGATGATTTAAGAAATGAAAATAAAAAAAAAATTACTTACAATAATAAACCATTACAAACTGTCAAAAAAGGTGAATTGAGAGCACCTGATTATAATATAACTAAATATAAATTACCAGATTACAGAGAACAAAAATTTTCTGATTTAGTTCCTAATAAATCAAATACTGAAAAACATAAAAAAACAGGATTATTTAGTAATATTAGTACGCAACGTGCTGAAAAAGAACATTATATGCCTGGTCATGCTGTAAATACAAATATCGGCGATGCACCAAATAAAAATAATACAAATTTTCAAGAATCTAAAAAAGAATCATACTTAAATGATAATACACATAATGTAGTATCCATTTATGATAAAAAATATATTAATAATATTAAATCATTTGTTAATTATGATAATCAAAGAACAGATACTCATATTAATTATGATGGTGTAATATCTACAAAAGATGGTTCCACTTATTATGTTGATTATGATAATGTACCACTTGTTACATTAAGACAATTAATGATAGATGGTGATAATAATATAGGTATCAATTCTCAAAATAAAAATGGTTATATTTTTTCAAACGATATGATTTTACCAATTACTAATAGAAATACTACATCAAATATTGATATATTAGGTGTATCGTCACAGTTAAATTCATCTAAAATAATTAATAATGATACTGCTAAATCTACTATGAGACAAAATACTTCACATAATTTAGTAATTAATACTGCTTCCATTGATAAATCTTATAAAATTTATAATCAAGATGAAGCAAAAGAAACTACCCGGCAATCTACTACACATAATCTAGTTATTAATACTGCGCCTGATGAAAAACAAATTAGAGTTTATAATCAAGATTCAGTTAAACCTACATTAAGGCAATCAACTATACATAATCTAGTTATTAATACTGCGCCTGATGAAAAACAAATAAGAGTTTATAATCAAGATTCAGTTAAACCTACATTAAGGCAATCAACCACACATAATTTAGCAATAAATACAGCACCAGATGATAAACAAATAAGAGTTTATAATCAAGATTCAGTTAAACCTACATTAAGGCAATCAACCACACATAATTTAGCAATTAATACTGCACCTGATGATAAACAAATTAGAGTTTATAATCAAGATTCAGTTAAACCTACATTAAGGCAATCAACCACACATAATTTAGCAATTAATACTGCGCCAGATGATAAACAAATTAGAGTTTATAACCAAGATTCAGTTAAACCTACATTAAGGCAATCAACCACACATAATTTAGCAATTAATACTGCACCAGATGATAAACAAATAAGAGTTTATAATCAAGATTCAGTTAAACCTACATTAAGGCAATCAACCACACACAATTTAGCAATTAATACTGCACCTGATGATAAACAAATAAGAGTTTATAATCAAGATTCAGTTAAACCTACATTAAGGCAATCAACCACACATAATTTAGCAATAAATACTGCACCAGATGATAAACAAATAAGAGTTTATAACCAAGATTCAGTTAAACCTACATTAAGGCAATCAACCACACATAATTTAGCAATAAATACAGCACCTGATGATAAACAAATAAGAGTTTATAACCAAGATTCAGTTAAACCTACATTAAGACAATCAACAACACACAATTTAGCAATTAATACAGCACCAGATGATAAACAAATCAGAGTTTATAATCAAGATTCAGTTAAACCTACATTAAGGCAATCAACCACACACAATTTAGCAATAAATACTGCACCTGATGAAAAACAAACAAGAGTTTATAATAATGATGAAGCTAAGAAAACATTAAGGCAATCGACAACACATAATTTAGTAATAAATACAGCACCAGATGATAAACAAATCAGAGTTTATAATCAAGATTCAGTTAAACCTACATTAAGGCAATCAACAACACATAATTTAGCAATAAATACAGCACCTGATGAAAAACAAACAAGAGTTTATAATAATGATGAAGCTAAGAAAACATTAAGGCAATCAACAACACATAATTTAGTAATAAATACAGCACCAGATGATAAACAAATAAGAGTTTATAATCAAGATTCAGTTAAACCTACATTAAGGCAATCAACTACACATAATTTAGCTATTAATACAGCGCCTGATGAAAAACAAACAAGAGTTTATAATAATGATGAAGCTAAGAAAACATTAAGACAATCGACAACACATAATTTAGCAATAAATACAGCACCAGATGAAAAACAAGCGAGAGTTTATAATAATGATGAAGCTAAGAAAACATTAAGACAGTCAACAAGTCATAATTTAGCAATAAATACAGCACCAGATGAAAAACAAACAAGAGTTTATAATAATGATGAAGCTAAGAAAACATTAAGACAAGTAACAAGTCATAATATTGCTATAAATTTAAGTGATGATAAAAAAAATAGAATGTATAATCAAGATAAAGCAAAAGAAACAACAAGACAAACTACGACACATAATATAATTAGTAACTTTACACCATCATATAAAGATTCATATATGGAAATAAATGATGAAATGAAAAATACTATAAGACAAACGACAATAATTAATAATAATATATTAGGTATAAATAATTCTACTAAATCAACTTATTCGAATATTCAGGATGAAATAAAACCAACAATAAAACAGACAACACTTTTACATGATAAAATCAAAGGAAATATAAATACTACTAATATTAATTATGTAATTGATTATAATGATATGTTAAAGAAGACGATAAAAGAAACTACAATTATTAATAATCATAATGGTATACTTAACAATAATAATATATCATATGTTCGTGATATTAATGATAAAACTAGAACGACATTAAAAGAATCAATGGAACATAATAAAACAGTAGGTATGATTACAGATATTGATCATCAATCAATATATGTAAGAGATAATAATGATATGGCGAAAACTACGCAAAGGCAAACAATGGAAGATAATGAATATGAAGGAAATGTATATAATCAAAGTCATCCAATATATGTGATAGATAAAAATGTAATAGCTAAACCTACAATAAAAGAAACTACATTACATCAAACACCGGAAGGTAGAATTTTTAATGTCAATGTTGGGTATGTTAAAGATAAGAATGATACATTCCGTACAACAATAAAACAAACAACTGAAATAAATAATCACACGGGTAATATTAAAAATGAAATAAATGCAGGAAGATCACACGAGGCAACTAATAATATGACCATAGATGATAAAAGAGAAATAACAACATTTAATAGACCACCTAATAAAAAAGGTGATTTACATGGACCTTACATAGATGTTGAAAATGTTAAATTAAATGATCCTATATTATTTAGTTATATATCACATCCTCATAAAAATTTAGATAATAGTGTAATGCCTTCATTATGTCATTATGCTGATAATAAACCAATAATTGAAACATCATCTTATTATATAAATGATTCATTACTAGATACACTTCAAAATAATCCCTATATAAATAATTTATTTCATAAAAGTATTTAGAAATTTGCAATACCTAAAGTAATATCTTTAATTATATCATCATATAAACTTAATATGAGAGTTTCTTTATCTGTTTTTATAACATCATTTTTATGAGATTGTAAAATATCATTAATATAATCATAAGCTTCAATAATATGTTCTTGACTTTTTGCAATAATAACTATATTGCCTCTTTGAAATATAAATACATTTATTTCCTTTAAATCATAATTATTTAATGTTGGGATATATTTTATAATGACACAAGCTCTTATACATGGTTCATAAATAGTTTTAACTTTTTTTTGTAATAATAATTTATATAATTTTAAACGATTAATTTGCATATTAACTCTATAATTAGAATTAATCATATCTATTTTAAATCCTGTAATAGATAAATTAGAATTTGATTCTATAAACAATTTTTCTATTATTTGATTATTTTCAAGTTTAGCTTTAACTTCTTTTAATTTATATAATAATTTATTTAATACAATATTAATTCCTTCTATATTTTTACATCCAGACATTTGTATAGATCCATTTTTAAATAATTTTAGATTTATTTTAGGTTCATTATAAATATCATTTGTATATCCATGAGTAATTCTTATTATTACTGTAATTTGATTATAAAAATGATTTCTATGAACATCTTTTTTTACTTTAACATTTTTTTTATTTCTTTCTCTTTTTTTTTTCTTGGTATCTATTAATGTTCTCATTCTTTCCTTATTTATTTTAACAGTTAGTATATCATCCATATTTAGTTGTAAATACTTTTCAATATTTTGAATATTTAATTTAGTATTTAATTTACATGATGCACACATAGTTGCTATACTAATATTAGTAGGTAATTTATTAATTTCTATATTTTTAACATCTAAATAATCTACGTATTCATATTTATTCCAGTTCAAGTTACTCATTTGCTTAAATAAAGAAAACTCTAGTCTTTATAAATGTTTTTTCATTTTTTTTTGAATTTACAAGTTTATAATTAAAAAATTTAAATTATATTATTATATAATGACTAGAAATCCTATTATATTATCATTTGATGTAGGTGTTATTAATTTATCATATTGTTTATTAACAAAGAATGAAAATGGATTAAATATTATTGAATGGAATAATATTGATTTAACAGGAAGAAATGAATGTAAATGTGATTGTGGCATTAAAGCATCATACTGTAATGTTGTAGACAATTGTACTAAATATTATTGTAAGGTTCATAGTAAAAAAGTGGATACTAAAATATTAAATTTTGAAGAATATTATAAAAATAATGATAACAAAAATTTAAAATGTTGTTATAATAATAATGATAAATCATGTGATAAAATTTCATATTTATATTTAGATGATAAATATTATTGTAGATGTCATGCTAAACAATTATATAAAAAATATATTAAAGATTTAGAAATGAAAATAATAAAAATAAAAAAATCAACAACTTTAAATTTTGACACTATAAAATATGATTTAATGTTAGAATTAGATAAAAGAAATCATTTATTGCAAGCTGATTATGTTGTTATTGAAAATCAACCTTCTTTTAAGAATCCAAGAATGAAATCTATAGCATCTACATTATATGATTATTATTTATTGAGAGGAATAATAGATAAACATATTACAAAATCAAATATTAAATATGTTAAATTTATGTCACCATCTAATAAATTAAAGTTAGCAAATGAAAATGATATAAAAACTCTAGTAAAAATTAAAAATACTAATGATGCTAAATCATATAAAATGACAAAAGCTTTAGGTATTAAATATTGTTTAGAAATGATTAGTCATTTACCTACGTGGGTAGATCATTTTAATAATCATAAAAAAAAAGATGATTTAGCAGATTCATTTTTACAAGGTGTATATTATTATACAAAAAATATAAAATCATATAAATAAATAATTTATATAATTATAATGAATAATATACAATTTTATTCAATAGAAAAACCAGATATAGATGAATATGTATTAGTTCAATTTACAAAAAAGGAAGATGCATTTTTTTGTGCAAAATTATTAGAATATAATTATGAAGGTATAATGAACTTTCACGATGCTACTAAAAAAAAAAAAATAATTAGTTGGAATAAATATGTAAAATTAAATAAAAATATGGTAGCTAAAGTAGATAATATAGATGATAAATATAATATTGTACAATTATCATTAATATATTTAAATGAAACTAAAAATATATCAATGACACAAATACAAGAAAAATTATTAATTTATTTTAATGAAAATAAATTATTTGAAAATTTTATAAAATCATTTTGCATTATAAATAATTATACATTTGATACATTTTGGATAAAATATGTTCATATTGTCGATAAATATAGAAGGTTATACAATAATAAATATAGTGAAAATTTATCATTATGGAATTATTTTAATAAAATAATAGATAATAAATTTATAGATAATATAGATATTGAAGATAATATAAAAAATAAATTAATAGATCTTTATAACAAAAAAAATCAGATATTATCATATAAAATAAGTACAAAATTTGGTATAATATCACATGAAGGGATATTTATACTCAAGAATATTTTAAATGATATTTTAAATAAATTTAATAAAAATATAGGACAAGATAATATATTTACAATTAAATATGATACTACACCTTATTATGTATTAGAATCTAATTCAGATTATGAAAAATACCATAATAATATTATAGAAGATATCTCTAATTATATTAAAAATAATGAATTACAAATATATATTAAAATATAATTATCTACGTTTTGTTTTTATTAAACCCATTGTAGATTCTAAATTAAATTGTGATGTGTTTATTGGTCTATTTCTTTTAATGGTATATTCTGAATCAATTTCAGAATATATTTTATTTATTTTATCAATATGAACTTCCTTAAGTTTATTCATTTTATATGATTCTTCTATTTGCATTTGTCTAGATATTAATGGTGGATGTAATACTAAATAATCTTTATTATTATGAGTAAAATTATCTCTAAATTCTTCAATTGTTAAAAATCCGCCATAATCTTTTAAGGTTGTCCAATGAGGCGCAGGTTTTATAATAATATATTCTGAATATGTACAAAAATATAATAAATTTAACAATGATTCTCTTTTACAAGTTAATGTATCATTTAAATCTAAATTATAACTTTTAGCACAATTATAACTACAAAAATGACCAATACAAAAAAAAGTTTCATTATAATAATTTTCTGGTAATTTTGTAGCAATATTTGAAAATGAATGTCTACACCACCAACATTTTGTATTTTCAGTATAATTAATATTATGTGTAATTACTTTATTAACATTATTAGTTAATAACATTGTATTTTGAGATAAATTAATAGTGGAATCTACATCATTAGTATCCGTCATTTCTATTGTATATTTTTTTTCATTCTTATTAACTATAAAAATATTTGTATCTATTTCTAAATTATTAATTTCATTATTATTAATCTCATTTAATGTTATAGGTAAGTGACATATTATTTTTTCATCTTCAGAATTTACATTTTCATTGTTAATTATAATAGGATTTATAATATTAAGTTGATGTTTAGGTTTCCTACCCCTTTTTTTCTTAATAACATCTGCCATTATATTAATAACAAAATAATCTTTAAATTTTTTCGGTTAATATTTAAAGATTATTTTCATATAACAATATTTCTAATATATTATATATATATGATTTTTAAAAAACAATATTTTTATTTATTATACTATGAAATTATAAATATTGATTCAGATCAAATTATACAAGATATTGAAAATAATAATAATGTAATAATATAATTATAAATAGTTTAATAAATATTTATAATCCTTTAAAAATAATAAATGCTATAAAATTTATTAAAAAATATAATAAATTATAAATTTAAATGATTAATATTTTTTAGTTCTATGAAAATAGGTGTATAATTATTAAATAATTGTAATATTAGATTTAGTTTGTTTTTTTGGCATTTTCTTTCTTGTATTCATTTCACTTATAGTTGTTTCTGATAATAGTCTATCATTAGATGATGTTAAATCATCTTGAGTGTCAATATTATGTTTAATATCTGATACATTTAAATTATGAATTTTATTTAATAAATTTTTAACTTGACTTGGTGCCGTAATATTTGGTATATTGGATTCATTATTTTGATTTTTATAATTTGAAGGCATAACTTGGTTAACAGGTTTATTAGGTTGGAATTGTACATTTTCATTTTGTGACATTTTATTTTTCATTTCCATTTCTTTTTTTTTTAATTCTTCTTTTTGTTTTGCAATATTAATTTCTTGTTGGGTCATAAATTGCGATTCTGATTTTTTTGGATTAATTATTTTGCTTAATAATCCAGGATTTGATTTTAATAAACTATCTAAACCTGGTAATTTTGATGCATATGATTTTGAAAAATGAAATGCTGATGCAGATGCAATAATTAAATATAATAATTTAACTTCCGGTGCCATTTTATTACCTGTACCTTTATATTTTTCATAAATTTCTTCTAATACATCTTCCCATGAATCTACTTCTACAGACATATGTTCTCCCCATCCTGATAAATGAAAATCAAAAGGATCATATTTATCATTTAAAAATTCTAAAACGGATACTGCTTGTAATAAACCATTTTTAAATAATTTTACACCATTTCTTTTATCTGCAAAACTTTTTAATAATTCATATTCATATTCCATTTCTTCTAAAGAACTATTAAAATCATATTCTTTAGATAATTCAAATCCTTTAGATTTTATTTCACATAATCTTCGCAACATTTCTATTTTTTTCATTCTCATTTCCTGATGTGATAATGGTTTATTATCTGATAATGGTATATTTGGTATATTTGGTATATTTGGTATATTGGATATAGGTGGTATATTTGGTCTAATAGGAATAGATATATTATTACGTAAATTATTCATCATATTTTCATTAGGTATATTATTTGTCATATTTCCATGATGTATATTATTTATATATGGAATTTTTTGTGTATTATCATTATATGAAAGAGATTGTTCATTTGAATTATTATTTTGAGATATTATATTTTGAGTTGGAAATTGTAAATTAGGTTTTATATCAATACGTTCATAAATTGGTTTCGATTCCGTGTTATTTTTTGATATGTTACTATTTTTTGAATTTTTGCTAGATTTGCTTAAATTACTTAATTTACTACATTTGCTAGATTTACTAGTCATACTATCATTAATTATATCATTTATTTCTGATGACTCAGATTCAACATTATTTTTAGCAATATTGATTTTATTAGGATTAGCAATCATATTAAAATAAAAATCTGTGTCTGTTGTTACATTTTTTTTATTTTCTAATAAATTTTCACCTTTCGAATTTTGATATTGTATTGTATTATTAATTGATGTTTCAGAATCTGACATTATAATAATAAAGATTCTTTTCTTTAATTTAACGCAATAAATATAATTTTTAAATATAATATTTAAAATACACCCATTTTTATGAAAATTATTAAAAATTTCATAATTAATAAAAAATAATATTTAAAATATATAAATGTGTATTTAAATATGATTTATATAAAAATTATTCAATTAAAAATTGATACACTCATTTTTAGGAAAATTATCTAAAATTTCATAAAAAATACTATATTACCGTATTCATTTTATAAATTTTATTTAGTGTATTTAAAATCAATATTTAATAAATATATATGTTATAATG
>Ga0172373_10007168_pt1 | contig 14566 bp, 18 predicted proteins | sample Lak10m_2_FD_114546 | JGI IMG/M metagenome (GOLD analysis project Ga0172373, IMG submission 114546) | Freshwater microbial communities from Kabuno Bay, South-Kivu, Congo - kab_092012_10m | ecosystem: Environmental > Aquatic > Freshwater > Lake | place: Democratic Republic of the Congo... | reverse complement strand
TCTCGACGACTTCGAAAAAAGAATTCAGCAACTTCACATTTACCCGCTGGTCACCTGGCGCGATTAGCTAAAATCCCTCCTTCAACTCCTTCCCCTACTTTATGTTAGCGGAAACTAAAGTTCTCGAAAGTTTCATTTTCTGGTAAACTCTAACAGTTCAATCACACTTACAGTGGGTTCACCCGCTTCCCTAGGAGACTGAGTTATGGCACTTTCCCGCTCTGACCAAATGGTGGAACGCCTTCGCAATATGCAGGCGGCCGCACCAGACATTGAAGCCTCAGCTGTTGTATCGGTCGATGGTTTGATCATGGCCTCTGCCCTGCAACAGGGCGTGGAAGAAGATCGTGTCTCCGCCATGTCTGCGGCCATGCTCAGCCTTGGCGAGCGCATTTCAGGTGAATTGGGCCGCGGCGGGCTGGAACAGGTGTATATCAAAGGCGGCAAGGGCTCCATTGTGTTGACAGCTATCGGTGATGAAGCGGTGTTGACGGCGATGTCCCGTCAGGACGGTAAGCTTGGCATGATCTTCCTCGAGATGAGGCGTGCCGCTGAAGACCTTGTAAAACTGGTCGGATGAGTAAGATACGACACTCACTTCAAAAAAGTACGCAACCCCAAATGGGGAGGGCTTAAAGCCCTCCCCATTCTCTTTGTCAATTTATCCCCTCAACCTACCTTCTTCCAAAGGGAGAGGGAGAAAAGGAAAATTATATGGCTACCAAATATTTATTTTTCACAGGCGGTGTTGTTTCATCGGTTGGCAAAGGTGTAACCGCCGCGGCGATGGGACTGCTGCTCAAAGAGCGTGGTTTCAAGGTTGCAGTTCAAAAACTGGACCCGTACATCAATGTGGACCCCGGCACGATGTCGCCTTATCAGCACGGCGAAGTGTATGTGTTGGACGACGGCGCAGAAACGGACCTGGATCTTGGTCACTACGAAAGATTCATTGACAACCGCCTGAGCCGGGTCAGCAACTTCACCACTGGACAGGTCTATGCGGAAATCATCGCCAACGAACGACGCGGTGATTATCTCGGCGGGACGATCCAAGTTATTCCGCATATTACCAATGAGATCAAACGCAGGATCGGTTTGGTGGGCAAGGAAACAGGCGCAGATATCGTTATTCTTGAAGTAGGCGGCACGGTCGGAGATATTGAGTCGCAGCCATTCCTTGAAGCACTGCGTCAACTCCGCAACGAGGTGGGGCGCGAGAATTGTCTCTTTGTCCATGTGACCTGGCTCCCCACCATCGGCGCCACAGGTGAGATCAAGACCAAACCCACACAACATTCTGTTGCGGCACTGCGCTCCATCGGCATTTCACCAAACATAATCATAGCGCGAGCCGACCTGGATGTGGATAAAAGTTTATGCGAAAAGATAGCGCTCTTCTGCGACGTGGAAAAAGATTCGGTCATTCCAATGAAAACTGCGGAAGTGTTGTATGAAGTTCCTCTGCTTTTAGAAAAAATGGGCGTGGGCGAATTATTTCTCAACAAGCTTGGCTTGAAGGCAAACCGCAAGCCAAACATGCGTCCGTGGAAAAAGCTTGTGGATGAAGTCCGCCAAACAAAACCAACTGTCAAAATAGCGCTGGTCGGCAAGTATGTTGAATTACAGGATGCCTACATGTCCGTCCGCGAGGCGCTCAAACATGCGGGCCTCGCAAACGGCGTGGAAATTGAGATCAGCTGGGTCCATTCTGCAGACCTTGAAAAAGACAAGGGCTGGGATGTCGTCAAAAAAGCGGACGCGATCCTCGTCCCGGGTGGGTTCGGTTCGCGAGGCATCGAAGGAAAGGTACTGGCAGCGCGATATGCCCGAGAAAATAAAATCCCGTACCTGGGCTTGTGTTTGGGAATGCAGGTGATGTGCATTGATTTTGCCCGCCATGTCCTTGACCTTGAAGAAGCCAACTCCTCTGAGTTTGACCGAAGCACCGAACACCCCGTCATTGACTTGATGCACGACCAACGTTCCATCACAGACATGGGCGGGACTATGCGGCTCGGACTGTACCCATGCATTCTTCAAAAAGGGACGAAGGCCGCCGCCGCTTATGGAATTTCCAAGGTAGACGAGAGGCATCGTCACCGCTTTGAGTTCAACAATTCCTATCGGGAAGCATTCGAGAAGCAAGGCATGGTGTTCTCTGGCTTATCCCCCGATGGGCGTTTGGTAGAGATCGTCGAATTGGCAGATCATCCGTACATGGTTGCAAGTCAATTCCATCCTGAATTTTTGTCCCGCCCAATGAAACCCCATCCTCTTTTCGTAGGCTTGACGAAAGCAGCAAAAGAACAATCAAAGAAATAGATTAAACATATGTCCTCTTGCGGTCTCAACCGCAAGAGGACATTATTCATTCCACGTTCTCTCGATCAGACCTTTTACCCCTAGTTGTTTTTCATAAAGGGTCAACAGGCTATACGCCTTGCGCCGAAACTCAAGATCTGCGTCGCTCAATTTCGCAGCCTCGTTCAGCCCCTCCAAGTACTCAACCAAACGCTCGCGGAAATTATTGCTTCTTGAAACAGGCAGCATCGTTTTCAATTCCGCGATCATGGACTTGGTTTGCTCGATCACATCCAGCGCCTCTGGCAATGGAGTGGTCTCGTCAATGACCTGCTTGAGCAATTTACATTTATAGGTGCGGCAAGCATGCGGATAATCGGGCGATGTGTGGATCGGGCATTTTCCCGCCCACAGCGGACATGGCAAACCGAACCCGCGGTTTTCTGGCTCAACTCCGAGCACGTTCAAACCCAAACCTCGAACAGTTTCCACTTCAACCGATTTGAGTTTTGCCCAAAGAAATAAATGTCCCGTGCAGCACAGCCCGCAAGTGACGCACAAGGTATCTGCCGGGGACAGGTTTTCATTCGTATCTGCCATGGAGTGAATCATATCCTGGAATTAATATAGACAGAAGAAAAAAGCAGGTCACGTCTGTGCATGACCTGCCAAACTTTAATTCAACGGTAATTCCAATTCCATTAACTTCTCTTTCGTCGGCCAACCCTTCTCATCCCAACCGCGGACTTTGTAGAACTCGGGCAGCATCTTATCGAGTTCCACCACCTTGCCTTTGGCGGGGCCATCGGGCAGCGGCTCGTGCAGCATTCGATACGGAAGCGTATCTTCCGTCGAACCAGCCTTGAGCAGGAACATACGCTCCAGGTTATATACACGCTCGGCGGCTTTCAACGCTTCATCCGCTGTGTAGCCCGCACCCGTGGATAAGTTCATCATCTCGGCAAGGCGCTCGGGCAGGATCATGCGATCCTTGTTGAACATATATCGAATGCCGACAAATACGCACACACCGGAAGAATCCATCAGCGCGAACGAATCTTCAAAATGCTTGACGAGTTCCGGCTTGCCCTCGGTTGTGAGAGGATTTTCCTTGATCGGCACGCCGAAAACTTCTTCGTAGGCTACATCACCTTCCATGTGCGACGCGCCCTTGTTCGATGTCGCGTACAACAACCCCATCCCCTGCGATCCGCGCGGATCATAGCCGGGGAATTCCTGTTTGCGCGTGGTCACAGCAATTTCAGGATGACCGTATTTTTCCGCGAGGCGGTAACTGCCCATCGCAAGGTCTTTTCCAAATCCTTCCATATACGCCATCTTGCGAATCATTTCGATCATTGCGTCATGGTCGCCAAACTTTAACGGCTGACCGATCACACTTTCAGGGATGTAGCCTTTCTCATACATTTCCATCGCAGCGGCGATTGTCATGCCGGTCGTGATAGTGTCCATGCCGTATTCGTTGCATAGATAATTCGCCTTGAGCAGCGCGGCGAGGTCACTCACACCGCAGCCCGTTCCCAGCGATGAAATGGTTTCATACTCAGGGCCTTCCCCCTTGCCCTTATATTTTCCATCGGGCACCTCGGTCAAACGTCCGCACGAAAGCGGACAGCGATAACAAGGCGTGTGGCGGATCAAATACTGATTCTTGAGCGCGTCGCCGTCAATGTTGTGGACATGCTCGAACGTGCCTTGCAAGAAGTTTCTGGTTGGTAAAATGCCGAGCGTGTTGGTCACTGCCGGCACATACGATGTTCCGTAAATACGCATGTTCGAGCCCTTCTTCACATCCGCGCCCACATTCTTGGATGTATCCACGCTCAAAGTGCGCATGCCTTCGGGGTCGTGCAGCGGCGGGTTTTTATTTCCCATCGCCACAACCGCTTTGAGATTTTTGCTGCCCATCACTGCACCGACCCCAGAGCGAGCCGCCGCGCGATGCTTGTCATTCATGATCGCCGCCATCAACGCGAGGTTCTCCCCCGCAGGGCCAATACATGCGACTCTCGCATCATCGGATGTTTCCGCCTTGAGAATATCCGTGGTCTCATGCACATCCTTCCCCCAAACATGCGCCGCGGACTTAACCTCAACCTGGTCCTCGTTCACAAACAGGTACACAGGCTCTGGCGACTTTCCTTCAAAGATGTACATGTCAAACCCCGTGCGCTTCATCCATGTCGGGAATTCACCGCCCGAATTGGAGTGCGCCAGCGCCCCCGTCAGCGGGGACTTAGTCACAACCATATAGCGGTTCCCAGTCGGCGCGGGAGTCGCGGTTAACGGACCCGTAGCGAAGACCAAAATATTCTCCGGTGAAAGCGGGTCGGCCATCGGGTTCATCTCTTTGTACAGATAATGGATCGCCCATCCGCGCCCGCCGAGATAGTCACGTGCGATCTTCGGATCAACGTCTTCAGTGGTTACTTTATGGGTCGTGAGGTTTACTCGTAAAATTCTGAGGTGCCAGCCGTACATGGGAAACTCCTGTGGGTAAAAGTGAGGGGTACAAGTTACAGGTTACAAGTTGAAGGTTTTCCTTCGTGCTTCTTCGTGTCCTTTGTGGATAAAAAAAACTACCCGCCAGCGATTGCGGAAAACGCCGTGACCATGTCGCCTTCGACAAGCGGTGTGTTCATATCCACGGTCAAGCCGTTCAGCACGATCACGCTTTCTTCGTTAAGAGGAATGTCAAAACGCGAAATCGCCTCGTAAACTGTTGTCCCAGCAGGGACATCCAACTCCACCACACCATGCTTTGCTTCAGGTGGGAGGACTTGGCGATAATTGGCGATCAGTTTAACACGAATCATCATTTGTGGATTCTAGCACGAAAGAGGATAAAATAATCACCATGAAAAGGCAAATTCCCTACCATGGCTGGTGTTTTGTGTGCGGCACCGAAAATCCGCACAGCATCGGGATCACAATGTTTTTGGATGACAACGGCGTTCTTACCTCTGAGTTTATATTGAATGAAGCGCACCAAGGTCCACCTGGACATTCGCATGGCGGAGCGTCCGCGGCAATATTGGATGAAGTTATGGGCCTGGTGGTTTGGGCGGCAGGACATAAAGTGGTAGCCGCGAATATAAACATTGACTATCGCAAACTGCTCCCGCTTCACCAACCGCTTTTTGCAGAGGCGCGCATCACTCAAGTTAACGAAAGAAAAATCATCAGCACTGGCGAGATCAAATTAGCTAATTCAACCGTCGCTGTGAGCGGAAGCGGGGTGTACGTCATTGCGCCGCATCTGTTCGAGGCGGCCCGCCTGAAGGGAGAATCAAAATGAAAACCATCGGCTTGATCGGCGGGATGAGCTGGGAATCATCCATTGAATATTATCGCATCATCAATGAGACCGCAAAGGAAAAACTTGGCGGGTTGCACTCTGCCAAAAGCCTGATGGTGACCGTGGATTTCGCCGAGATCGAAAAGTTACAGCACGAAGACCGCTGGGATGATGCGGGGCAAATTCTGGTGAAGTGTGCGCAAGACCTTGAGCGTGGCGGCGCAGATTTCATTGTCCTCTGCACCAATACCATGCACAAACTTGCAGACCAGATCATTGCCAGCGTAAATATTCCTTTTCTTCACATCGCAGACGCCACGGCGGAAAAAATTGCGACAGCGGGTTTGAAAAAGATCGGTCTGCTCGGTACGCGCTTTACGATGGAACATGATTTTTACAAAGGCCGCCTGATCCAAAAATTTGGACTGACTGTAATCGTACCGAACGAAACGGATAGAGGAATTGTCCACCGCGTTATTTATGATGAACTGGTTCAGGGAAAGATCGTGGAAAGCTCACGGGAAGAATACAAACGCATTATGGAAACACTGATCGTGCAAGGCGCGGAAGGAATTATCCTTGGATGCACTGAGATCGAGCTGCTCGTCAAGCAGAGCGACAGCCGCGTACCGCTTTTTGCGACCACATCCATCCACGCGATCTCGGCAGTGGAATATGCATTAAAGGATTAAATGAAGCCTTTTGTTTTGACTATCGCAGTCCTTTTGTTATCTTCTTGCATTGCCGTTCCTACCCCAGTGCCTACAGCAACGCCAGCAGCGCCGGTTATCATTCAAGTTGAAGAAAACTTGTACAGGCCGCAACCAAAGGACGTCAGCTTAACGCTGGCAGGTGCGCTCGTGGATAACACAAGCCTGGTTGAGCGCTTCGACCTTGACCCATTTCGCGTGGAGTTGGGCATCTCAGGCTCGGTGCCCAGTGTGTGCAACGAACTGCGCATTGATGTTGCCCCGCCGAATGAAAGCTACCAGATCTATGTGGAGGTATACAGCCTGGTAAACAAGGATGTCCATTGCGATAATGTTTTTCAGCAATTCGAGGCCGACCTGCTTTTGGGTGTGTACTCCAATGGACGCTACACCGTATGGGTTAATGATAGCTACGCAGGGGATTTCATCACTTATTAGCGAGGCACGCACAGCCAAGGAATGCTTTAGTTAGAAAGGAGACGATCATGAAATATACAGCCACATTATTGTTCACTTTAGTTTTTACCATAACTGCCTGTGCGCCAAACTCTGACTCATCTGTCAGTTCCAATCCTTCCTACCCGAATTCCCCGAATCCAGATCCATCTGCACAAAATGAATATGCACCCCAGCCCTCAGACTCAAGCCTCACGCGTGACAATGCTTTTTTAGACTCAAAAGAGTTATTAACACTGGAAAGTTTCCCATTGCAATTTACACTGCATCTCGCTGGTAGTCTGCCCACTCCCTGCAATCAGATCCGTGTTGCTGTCAATATCCCAGACGCGGAAAATAATTTATTTGTGGATGTGTACTCCGTGTCAAACCCCGACAGAATATGCGCACAAGTCATTGCGCCGTTCGATGTCAGTATTCCGCTTGGAAGCTTTCCGCCAGGAAAGTATTTGCTTTGGGTGAACGGTGAAATGATCGTAGAATTTCAATCGTAAATATCGTTTTGAAATAAGAGGTTTATTTTTTAGCCGCTAATTACGCGAATTTTCACGAAAATTAGTGGCTAAAGTTTTTCTTCCATCCTGCTAACCGCGCCAACCTTCGCATTCAATAGTTTCGCCAAATCCCCCACACCTAATAAAACATCCAGGCCACGCTGACCGCCTGAAATATAGATTTCATCAAAGGATTGCGCCGCCGAATCGATTACCACTTGAAACCCTTTGTTGATCAGTGCGAGAGGAGAAATTCCGCCAGCCTGCAATCCCGTCAATTGCTCGGCTTCGCGCTCAGTAGGTAGGTGCATTTTCTTCTCGCCCAAAAATGAAGCCAGTAATTTCAGATCTACCACATGCGGGGCGGGAATCAGCACCAGCACGGGTTTTCCCTTTTCACGCTTCGTGACAATGGTCTTGAAGACCTGTTCCGCTGGCACGCCCATTAATTTCGCCACCTCCACCGCGCCGAGTTTTTCAGCGGGCACTTCATGCGCGGAATATTTTACCTTGCGCGAATCCAAAAATCTTGTGACATTATTTGTGATGGTCATGTTATATAAAATCCTGTACAATTATAAACACAAAGGAGGCTGTTATGTCCGATCAGGAACAGGAAAGACTCAAAAGACTCCGCGAGAATCAACTGCAGGCGCGCGACCCGCTCGTCAAACAGCGCCAATTCCAGCACAGCAGTTCTGTCAAAGAGAAGCGGATGCGCAAGCCCTTCTCGCTTGCCAAGGCATGGAAGAAAGACATCCCCCATATCATCAAATCCCCATTGTACGGTTTGCTCTTCGGCGTTGTGGTCATCTTTGTCCTACCAATGCTTTGGGCCTCGCCCTACGCACTTTACGCAGGAATAGGAGTAACTCTTCTGCTGATCATTTTTGGGACAATCATGGGAAACTCGCTCGACATGCGTGATGAGATCAAAGACCATATCAAATAGTCAACGGGCTGCGCTTCGCTCTTAATATCGAAATTGATTCTGCTCGACAAGCATTCCCCACACCCGACCATTGGAGGCAACATGATCAGCACGGAAATCCTTTCCCAGTTCAGTTTGTTCAACGGCCTTTCAGAAACACTGCTCAAAGAGATCGCCGCCATCAGCAAGGAGGTTTCGTACAAGAATGATGAATTCGTTTTCCGCGAAGGTGAAACAGCGGAGAATTTACATCTGCTCGTCAAAGGCAGTGTTGCCTTGCGCGTTAAACTGACTTCGCGCCCTGAGAGCGTGACCGTTTCCTTTATTTCCACACCGTTCCAAAGTTTTGGCTGGTCTGGCGTGGTACCGCCTTTTCACTACACTTCCAGCGCACAATGCGACGAGGACTCGGAAATGTTGACCATTCCATCCGCGGCTTTCATGAAGCTGCTGGAGCAGAATCCCGAAGCAGGGTTCAAGGTCATGCAGCGGATTACCGTAATTATTGCAGACCGTTTACGAAACAGCCATCAGGCGCTGCTAAAGACGATCTGATCTCAAGTTAGAAAAAAGCACCAGGAAACAGAGGCAGGCATGGGCGCGGTGCGAAGCGTCCATCCTGTTTTGATTCTATAATCCAAGGTAGTACAATTACCCGAATGAAAACATCCAATGCCGCAATTCCACTTGAAAAACTTTTGGAGCAGCTTCCAGATACCTACACCATAGCTGACCGCGAATTGGTTCAGCGCGCCTACGTTGTGGCAGAGGAGGCGCACCGAGAGCAGAAGCGGCATTCAGGCGAGCCCTATATCAATCACTGTATTGCAGTGGCAAGCATCCTAGCGGAACTAAAAGTTCCTTCGGAAGTGATCGCTGCAGGGCTGCTGCACGACACCGTGGAAGACACACCCGTCACGCTGGCAGACATCCGCCGCGATTTTGGAGACACGGTAAAAATTCTGGTGGACGGCGTGACCAAACTCACCCACCTGCCGCGCGTTTCACGCGGCGACCAGCACGCTGAAAATGGAAATAACGGAACCGAACCCGAAGAGCCCATCGTTGAACCAGCGCTGTTGGGGCGCAAAGAAGATATGATCTCGGAAACGCTGCGCAAGACTTTCCTTGCCATGGGTGAGGATGTGCGCGTGGTGCTGATCAAACTGGCAGACCGCCTGCACAACATGCGCACGCTTGGGCACATGCCCGAGCACAAACGTCAGCGCATTGCACAGGAAACGCTGGATATTTTTGCCCCGCTCGCAAACCGACTCGGCATCTGGCAGATCAAGTGGGAATTGGAAGACCTCGGCTTTCGGCATGTGAACCCTGAAAAATATAAAGAGATCGCTGAACTGCTGGCGGAAAAAAGACCAGATCGTGAAGCGCAGCTGGAAGCGATAAAAGAGAGTCTGGTAAGACTGCTTGAGAAGAACAATATCAAAGCAGAGATCAGCGGACGGCCCAAACACATTTATTCAATTTTCAAAAAGATGCAAAAAAAGGGCAAGCCCTTCAATATGCTTCACGATGTACGCGCGGTGCGATTGATCGTACCAGACGTGCCTTCGTGCTACGCGGCATTGGGAGTCATTCACACCACGTGGCGCCCCATCCCCGGTGAGTTCGATGATTACATCGCCGCGCCAAAGGATAACTTTTATCAATCGCTGCACACCGCAGTTGTCTATGAAGATAAGCGCCCGCTCGAAGTACAGATCCGCACCCATGAGATGCACCTGAGTGCGGAGTATGGTATTGCTGCGCACTGGCGCTACAAGGAAGGCACGAAGCATTCCGACAAAAATTTTGAGCAACGAGTCAATTCACTGCGCTCGATGATGGAATGGCGTTCAGACGTGAACGATGCGGCGGAGTTCGTTGAATCCATGCGCAGTGACGTGTTCCAGGACCGCGTCTACATCTTCACCCCGCGCGGCGACATCATTGACCTGCCTGCCGGCTCGACTCCCATTGACTTTGCCTACCACGTTCACACGGACATCGGTCATCGCTGCCGTGGCGCGCGCGTGAACGGCAAGCTCGTCCCCCTTTATCAAGAATTGAAGACGGGCGACCAGATCGAGATCCTCACCACCAAACGCGGCGGTCCCAGCCGTGACTGGTTGAATGTGAACCTTGGCCTCGTGCGCACATCCCGCGCGCGCTCTAAGATCAAGGTCTGGTTCAAGAAGCAGGAAGATGAACAGAATCTGGCGCAGGGCCGAGACACGCTCGAACGCGAACTGCAACGGCTCGGGTTGACAGAAGTCAACTACGAAAAGCTGGCGCGTGATCTGGGATATAAAATTCCAGACGAATTGTTCATTGCACTCGGTTGCAGCGACTTGTCTATCAGCAAGATCATCAAGCAGTTCGCAGATAATGAAGTGACCGAAGAGATCCTCGCGGTCAATGCTCCAGCATCACCGAAGACGTCTACAGACGCCGTGGAAGTGGTCGGTTTAAAAGGCATGCTTTCGAGCATGGCTCGCTGCTGCAACCCAATGCCCGGTGACCAGATCGTGGGCTTCATCACCCGCGGACGCGGCGCGACCATCCACAGGCAGGATTGCCCAAACATTTTGCAAATGAAAGACCGCGAACGGATATTGCAAGTCGGCTGGGGACATGTGGAACGCACCTATCCCGTGCCTATCAATATCAAAGCGTATGACCGGCAGGGGCTGGTGAGCGACATTTCCAACCTGCTTGCAGACGAAAACATCAATATCGCGAATGTGACGGTGAACGTCAACCGCAGCATTGCCGACCTGCGCCTGATCATTGAAGTGAAAGACATTACCCAGCTTAGCCGCATCCTCACCCGCATTGAAAATCTACCAAATGTAATGGAAGCGCACCGCATCAACCCTGGATAATGGATTTTGTAAGGGGAAAACCACAGAAAAAACACAATGATTTACGAACATTCCGAAGGCGGGCATGGGGTATAATCGCGGCGCATTCAACATGTTATCAGTCACTGAAGCTCGCGAACGCATCCTTTCACACTTTCAAACTACGGCAACAGAAAGCACTCCACTGATTGCTTGTGCAAACCGTGTACTGGCAATTGACATCGCCTCCACGCACGACCTCCCCCTTTTTGACAATTCTGCCATGGATGGATTTGCCATCCGCTCCGAAGACACATCGGCTTCACGCATCACATTACGTGTGGTGGCTGATATTCCTGCAGGCTCCACGCCTTCAGTGACTCTCAGGGCAGGCGAAGCCGCACGCATCATGACTGGCGCACAATTACCTTCTGGTGCGAACGCCGTCATCCCCGTGGAAGACACAGACTTTCATAACCGTGATACAGGCACCTCAGCTCCTGAGACGGTCTCTTTTGAACGAATTTTAAATTCAGGTGAGAACGTTCGCCCACGCGGGATGGATATTCACGCCGGTGAAGTAGTTTTGAAAAAAGGCCAAACCCTCAACCCGCAGGAACTCGGCCTATTGGCGATGCTGGGTATCTCAAATGTAGACGTGTACAAAAAGCCGCGTGTTGCGCTACTCTCTTCGGGAGATGAATTGCTGACAGTGGATGCTCCGCTTGAATCGGGCAAGATCCGTGATTCAAATTCATACACGCTGGGGGCGGCCATTGAAAGCGCAGGCAGTGAAGTACTGCGACTGGGCGTGGCAAAAGATACGCGCGCCTCAGTAGAAAAGTTGTTTCAAAAGGCAATGACTGAAGATGTGATCTGATACTTTCGTCTGCGGGCGTGAGCGTGGGCGCGTTTGATTACGTCAAGGAAGTGATCGAAGCCAATGGCGCGCTGGATTTTTGGCGGGTGAATATGCGCCCGGGCAAGCCGCTTGCCTTTGGGAAATATTTTAACAAACAGTTTATCGGGCTGCCGGGCAACCCTGTCTCTGCTTTTGTTGGGTTTGAGGTTTTCGTACGTCCCGTGCTTGAACGGCTGAGCGGCAAATTGGGCAGCAGCAGGCGCAGGATTAAAGTAAGAAGCGCCGAAGAGATCGAATCAGATGGAAGAGAAAGCTATCTGCGGGCAAAACTCCGCGAAGAAGATGGCGTCCAAATCGCCCGCCTTACGGGCCACCAAGGCTCGGGAAACCTGCTTTCTTTGGTACAGGCGGATGCTTTACTTATTATCCCCGCTGGTGTAAAATGCGTGCCTGCTGGACAAGAAGTAGAGGCTTTACTATTATGAGGAAGCATGAATAAATGGTTGTACCGCGCAACTCTTGCGCTTGTGATCGTCGGTTTGCTCGTCTCGATTTACATGACCATCTACAAGGTCACATCCAACGACAGTATGTGCCTGGGCTCAGGTGATTGCTCCACAGTGAACGCGAGCATCTATTCCGAAGTGAATGGCATTCCAGTGGCAGTGGTCGGCGTACTCGGTTATCTTGCAATTTTGGGAACGTTATTGTTCGAGAATCGCAACCCTTTCTTCAAAGAGAATGCCACACTGATCATCTTCGGTCTTGCACTGACAGGCTTTCTTTTCACGGTCTGGCTGATCTACGTTGAGATAGCACTGCTGAAGGCCCTCTGCCCGTTTTGTGTTACATCGCAGATCGCAATGACGCTCATTTTCATTATGGCTGTCATTCGTCTGATCAAAAACCCCCAATCTTAGGAGGAAGTGAAATATGCCCCGTATTAAATGTCACTATGTAGATTGCGTGTTCGTTGATGAAGGATATTGTTCCGCCGCGGCAGTGGAGTTGGATCCGGACACCGGCTGCGCCACCTATTCCCCATCTGATGCCACCATCGTCAAAGAGGATGATTGGGATGAAGAGGAAGAAACAGAAGAATGGGAAGACGAAGAATCCGATGAAGACGACGATGAATGGCTCGATGAAGAAGACGAGTTCTAGCGCCGCTTCATTCTTAACTGAAAATTGAGTCTGGAATAAAAAGCCTTCTCTGCACGAGAAGGCTTTTTCATTAGTTCACAAGTTGGGCGTATAATCTGCACGTCCACAGAATAGAAATCGACACATCCTGAAGCAAGCGAGCTCTCACCGACATGCGCAATATCGTAGTTTACACCCTGATGTTCTCTGCAATGCTCCAATTACTCATGGCCGTCTATGCGTGGGGACGCAGGAACGAACCAGCCGCAAAGTCGTTTATTATGGTTTGCTTCATCGGCTTTGTATGGGCGCTCATGTATGGGATCGAAATGAACTCCGGGGATATTCAAATAAAGATCCTGTCATTACAAATTGCATGGACGATTGTTAGTTTTGGCCCGCTTGCTCTCCTATCCCTCGTATTAAACCACCTCGAACTCATACACCGTATCACGAGATGGCAACTGGCGTTTTTGCTGATTCCATCCATTCTAATGATCGCGCTCGTGTGGACTTTCCCGCTTCACAACTTATTCCTCTATGGCTACACGATAAGCCAAATTGGTCCGCTGGAAATTCTTCAAAAGAAGACGGGTATTCTTTTCATGCCCGTTATGCTGGTATTCCAAGGCATCTCGCTCATAACCTATTATTTCTTGATCCGTTCCCTTGCCAGCACCAACCGCATCAAGCAACGGCAATCCCTGGCGATCCTGTTCGCCCAATTGATTCTCTTTCTCGTTAACGGTGTGAGCATCCTCGACATCAGTCCAATAAAAGGGTTTGACTTCACTCCACATGCGCTTGTTATTTCCAGCGCGCTATACGCTTTCGCTATTTTTAGGTACAGCTGGCTTGAAATCATCCCTCTGGCACGCAACACACTTGTGGAAGTAATCCCTGACGGAGTGGTGGTGATAGACGAGAAAAATCGCGTTGTTGATATCAACCCGTCTGCGCAGGAACTTTTACAGGTCACTAATTCAATTATTGGCCAGGAAACGCAGTTTGCATTTTCCCATCTTGACACGATCTTCCAAACTAAAATCAGCATGGACACATTGAAAAAAGAATTCAATGTGAAAAGACCCAAAGGTCAGTCTGAACTCTTTGAGGTGCAAATGATGCCGCTTAAGGATCATGCGGGACAATTCAAAGGGCACATCATTTTGCTCCACGACATTACGGAACGCAAACAGGCAGAACTTGCGATACAAGATGCCAACAATCGTTTACAGGGACAATTAATCGAAATCGAATTGCTGCATGCCCAACTCCACGAGCAGGCGATCCGTGATTCTCTCACAGGATTGTACAACCGCCGCTATCTGGACGAAGTGCTTGAAAAAGAAATCCAGCGGGCTGAACGCCATAACCACCCTCTAAGGGTTTGTCCAAAAATAACTTGAACACTTTGAAATATGATAATCTTGTCTTAAAAAATCAGGACAAGCCCAATGATGAAGAAAACCGAGCGAAAAATTCATAGGTGTACTTGTAAAAG
>Ga0172373_10007167_pt1 | contig 14566 bp, 14 predicted proteins | sample Lak10m_2_FD_114546 | JGI IMG/M metagenome (GOLD analysis project Ga0172373, IMG submission 114546) | Freshwater microbial communities from Kabuno Bay, South-Kivu, Congo - kab_092012_10m | ecosystem: Environmental > Aquatic > Freshwater > Lake | place: Democratic Republic of the Congo... | reverse complement strand
GGCCTGCGGCTGACGGTGGAGCATCGACCGCACTCGCACGCGTGGCGGGCGCTGCAGGCCGTGCGTGAGAGCCCGCTGGGTGCCGGCGAGCTGGAGGTCGGTGACGCCGCGGCGCTGTCGTTTGCGACGACGTGGGGCGAGGGCGAATACGAGGTGTTCGCCGACCTGGACGCCGCGGGCGCGGTGGTGCAGCTGCGGCTGGAGCTGGGGAGCGATGCGCCGGTGACGGTGCACTGATCGCGGACGGCATCGGTCGTCACGCATCGAGGAGCCACCGATGGCAACGCATCCGAGAGGGGGAGCGACCCGTTACGCCGCATTGCGGGCCCGCAAGGCCGGGGCGGCGCGCGAGGCGTCACCGGTGGCGCACGGACAGCAGGGGCTCATCTACCTGCCCAACCATCTCTCGGCGGCCGATCGTGCCGAGCTGCTGGGCTGGATCGACGCCATCCAGCCGATCTGGGAGCAGCGCTTTTCGCCGCACCATCCGCCGCCGCCGGGGGAGACGCAGCGGATGCTGCTGCGGCCGGTCTACTGGCTCGGCAACTGGCAGTTCGCATGTCTGGGCTACTACCATCCGCCGCGGGGTATCCACGACCGCTGTGTGCAGGCCGAGCCGTTTCCGCCGGTGCTGGCGCGGCTGGCGCGCACGGCGGAGGCGATAGCGCGTCGACAGCTGATGGCGCGCGATATCCCGCCGGGCTGGCGGCTCAATACCTGTCTCGTCAACTTCTACGGCGATCGGATCGAGGACGGTCGCCGGGTCGACGCCGCGCGGGTGGGCGAGCACAAGGACTTCGAGCCGGGGCCGGTGGCGTCGCTCTCTCTGGGCGAGCGAGCGCTGTTCCAGTTCGTGGCCAGCCGGCGCCCGGGCGATCGTGACGGCGTGGAGGTGCAGCAGTGGCTGGAGGACGGCTCGCTGCAGCTCTTTGGCGGGACGCGCTGGAAGGACCGGCTGTTTCACCGGGTGCAGCGGGTCGATCGCCGCGGGGGGCATACCTTCGCGCCGCAGGTGGAGCGGTTCGTCACGCGGCGGGTCAACTTCACGTTCCGCTACGTACCCGACGAACATGTCGTGCCGTTCCACCGGCTCTCTCAGGACGATCGGGACGACGTGCGCGGCTACATGACGACGCTGGCGCAGCGTTCCAACTGGTTTGCACGTGCATTGGAGTTGCGATGAAGGCGATGGAGGCCGGCGCGGCCGAGAGACGGGTGCAGGCCCGGGAGGCGCGGGAGGGGTTTGTCTCGCGGGGGGGCGGTCGCCGGTTGATCGCGGCGCGTGCGGCGCTGGCGCGGGCGCTCTGGACAGCCTCGGGCGATCGACGCCTGCCGACGGGCGCGGAGCTGGATCGCGCGCTCGCGGCGCTGCCGCCACGCGAGCTGGAGTGGCTGTGCGAGTTCGCTCCACTGGGACCGCTCTACTTTCTGCCGACGACGCGGTGGATCGACGCGCTGGCGCGGGAGCTGCGGCGGCTGGGCGTGCAGCGGGTGCTGGAGGTGGGCGCGGGCGAGGGGCTGCTGTCGCGGGCGCTGGCGCAGCGGGCGCCAGAGCTGACGGTGCAGCCGAGCGACTCCGGAGCGTGGCGTCGACCGGAGGCGCGGATGAGCGCCGAGGAGCAGCGTGCGCTGCGGGGTGTCGACGTGCCGGGGCTGGTGCTGGGCGCGGAGGTGTGGCGGATGAGCGCCGCGCGGGCGATCGTGCAGTTCCGACCGGAGCTGATCATCGCGGCGTGGCTGCCACCGACGGGACCGCTGCTGGGCAGCCTCATCCGGTCGCCGGTGCGCTTCGTGATGGATGTGGGCGCGGCGGGCGGCGTGACACCCGGTGCGTGGAACTGGCGATACGCGCACGAGCTGTGCGACGGTCCGCTCGAGTCGCTGGCGCGGTGCCGGCTGGATGCGCGACCGGATCGGGCGCTGGCGAGCCGCGTGACGCTCTACTTCGGCCGGGCGCATCCGGAGTACCACTGCGAGCGGGTCCGGCCGGGCGACTGGCTGTGGCAGTTCCGGCCGGATTGAGCCGCCTCCGGGGGAGTGGTCAATGCAGCGCGCGACGGTGATCAGGGCGGCCTTGGTGGCGGCAGGGCTGGCGGCGGCGACAACGTTGCTGCTGCGTGCGCGACGGGACGGTGCGCCGGAGAAAAGCCCGTCGTCGCCGGTCTCGGAGCTGTCGTCCACCGGCACCGCGAGGGATACCGCGCCTGCCGAGCCGCAGCCTCCGGCGGCCCATGTGCGGATCGGCTTCGTGGGCGACGTGCTGCTCCACATGCCGTTGCAGCAGCAGGCGCGTGCGCAGGCCCATAGCGGTGGCTTCGCCTCGCTGTGGCGGCCGCTGCTGCCGTGGATGCGCTCCGTAGATCTGCTCTACGCCAATCTCGAGGGGCCGGTCTCGCACAGCACGCCGCACGGCAGCTACCCGCTCTTCAACTACGACTTCTCCCTGCCGGGCGATCTGGTCTCGTCCCATATCGGGGTGGTGTCGACGGCCAACAACCACGCGCTGGATCGCGGCAGCCGCGGCGTGGACGAGACGATCCAGAACCTGACAGCGGCGGGGTTGCCGTTCACCGGCACGCACGCCTCCACGGCGCTCGACGAGCCGTGGCATGTGGTCACGAACGTCCAGGGGCTGCGACTGGCGTGGGTCGCCTGCACCTTCTCGACCAACGGCTTGCCGGACCGCAAGGGGCAGGTGCTGGATTGTCACCGCCAGCGTGAGGAGCTTCTCTCACTCATCCGGGTGCTGGCGGGCGATCGGAGCCTCGACGGCGTCATCGTCACGCCGCATTGGGGCGTGGAGAACGTCGAGCGACCGCTGCCGGGCGACCGGGCGCTGGCGCACGCGATGCTCCAGGCGGGCGCGCTGACGGTGGTGGCGGCGCATCCGCATGTGCTGCAGCCGTGGGAGATGGTGCCGGTCGGGAGCGAGCGGCGGTTCGTCCTCTACTCGCTGGGCAACTTCGTCAACGGCAACGCGCGGCTGACGTGGCGCACGTCGACCCTGCTGATGCTCGACTTTGAGCGACCGGCGGGCGGGCGGCTCAATGTCGTCGGTGTGCATGCGTTGCCGCTGCTGCTGACCGGAGGAGGGCTGTCGCGTCAGCTGGTGCCGGCCGGCTCGGTGCGAAGTGCCGACGGGCTCGCGGCGCTGGCGCTGCACCGCAAGCTGCTGGGCACGGCGGTGGAGCTGCCGCCGACGTTCGACGCGCTTGCCGAGGCGGTGCGCGGCCCGGGTGGCCTGACGGAGGCAAGAGAGCCACCGCCGTCGCCGGCGGGACCGCCAGCGCTGGGGCCGCTCACGACGGTCGTGAGCGCGGGGCCGTGACGGCGCTCGGGCAAGCGCGGTGCGAACGGCTGCGGCGTGAACGGCTGCGGTTTGAATGGCTGGGGTGCTTGGATTCGAACCAAGATAAGAGGCTTCAAAGGCCTCTGTCCTGCCTTTAGACGACACCCCAGCAGCGGGGCGCACCCTACTACAGGAGCCGGTCCGGGTGCGACGTCCGCGGCGCAGGATCGCGACGGAAGAGAGCCGATGGCAACCAGCGCAAAGCCCGGGCGGACGGTGCATCACGGCGAGGCGCTGGCCTGGCTCGCAGCCCACCCGCTGCCGGCGGGCACGTCGATCGTCACCTCGTTGCCCGACCTGTGCGAGCTGGCGCCGCTCACGCTGCCAGAGTGGCGGCGCTGGTTCGTCGACGCGGCGGCCGCGGTGGTGCGGGCCTGTCCGGAGCGTGGCGTCGCCATATTCTATCAAACGGATATCATCGAAGAAGGCGCGTGGATCGACAAGTCGCACCTTGTGCAGTGTGGTGCCGAGGCGGCGGGCGGGCGGCTGCTGTGGCACCGCATCGTCTGCCGGATGCCCCCGGGGACGCCTCAGTTCGGTCGTCCGGCCTACGCCCACCTGCTCGCCTTCTCGCGCGGGCTGACGCTGCCGCCGCACCGGGCGCGTCGCGATCTGCTGGCGTCGACAGGGGAGATGAGCTGGTCCCGCGCGATCGGGCTCGAGGCGTGCGTGGAGGCGGTGCGCGCGGCGGTGGAGCTGGCCGGCGCGCAGGCGATCTGCGACCCGTTCTGTGGCCACGGCACGGCGCTGGCGGTGGCCAACGCCCTCGGATTACCCGCCGTGGGCGTGGAGCTGAGCCGGAAGCGGGTGCGCAAGGCGCGGGCGCTCACGGTGGTGCTGGCCTCTCCGGAGGAGGGCGGCCCGAGGGTTGTCCGTGGCGGTTTGACCGCGGCGGACGGAGAGGCGATCACTCCTCGTGAACGCGAGCCGGAGTAGGCGGTAGCGGCATGGCGCGGGCCGCCTCCGGGCCGTCGGAGCGGCGGGCGGAGCGACGCACGTCGAAGGAGATCCGCTCGGGGACGGCCGCCTCGCCGCCGCTCTGTCGCAGGAGCGCAGCGGCGGCCGGCTTGAGCGACCAGTAGCCCTCGACGCGGGCCGACTCCTCGACGACGCGGCAGCTGTCGAGCGCGACGAGGCGGCGTCCGGTGCCGGCGGCGTGCTCTGCCACGACGACCGTCTCGGGCAGCCCTGCCAGCGCCTCCGCCGCGCCCGGCTCGGTGGCGATGGCGTCCTTGAGTCCGCCGAAGGTGACGAGCAGCTCCACCACGTCGCCCACCCCCTCCTGCGGGCGGACGCCGCTGACCACGACGCGCGCCAGCGTCACGGCCGGCCCCGCGACCGGGAGTGGCTGAACATCGAGCGCGACGACCCGCTGACCCGACATCAATGTCGTGTTGCAGAGGCCGGCGGTGCGTCGCGTCCAGTCCTCGGCGATGCGATCGGTCAGCATCTCAGGCGTCAGCAGCGGCGTGAGCATTCGGCGCAGCTCGCGGCTGGGGACGCGCTCCTCGACGGCGCGGATCGACTCAGGCAGCTCCTCGGCGGCGACAAACCGCCCCTGGTCGTCGATGCGGTGCACGAACGGCACGCCGGTGAGCGGCACGGCCGACGCGACCGGCTGTCCATCGCGCGCGGCCGACTCGTCCAGCTGGGTGCGGGTGATCCGCCAGCCGCCATCGGGCAGGGGACGCCACAGCTCCTGTTGCGCGGAGCGGACCGTCTCGCGGACCACCTGCGCGTCGCGACCGGGAAACTGCACCCGGCTGAGTCGATCCTGCGAGACAAGCTCCAGCTGTGCGCCTCCGCGCGGAGAGCCGAAGCCGATCTGGATCGGTCGCTCGGCGAGCTGCGGGGCGGTGTGCGCGCAGCCGGCGGCGACGAGTGCGCTGACGAGCATCCGTCGCATCGTCATGCGTCCTCCCGGCGCGCGGGTGCCAGCAGCGACATCACCCGGTCCCGATTGAGACCGCGTCCGAAGAAGGCGAGGCGCGACTGGCCATGCGGCGGCGGCGTCACCTGCGGCTCCACCTCCGCGCGTCCGCCCACCACGTGAAACGACGCCCAGCCGCCATCGGCCCGGGCCACCACCCCCTTGGCGCGGAACAGATCCGCCGGCAGCAGCTCGAGCAGGTCCTCCAGCGCGCTCAGCTCGTAGCGCGTGTCGTCCTCCACGCTCACCGCCCGAAAGTCGCTGTGGCGTGCGTGGGGGCGGTCCACGCCGAGCGGTCCGATCTGTGTCGCGGCGGGCGCGTCGAGCAGCAGCGCGACGAGCGCCTCTTCGTCCGGCGGCAGGATGCGCGCGGCGCGATTGATCGACCGCACGGCCTCTTCCGCTTCCGTGAGGATCTGCCGAGAGGCCAGGTCCTGCTTGCCGATGATGACGACATCGGCCGCGCGCACCTGCGACTCCCACTCCTCGCGGCCGGCCTCCGCGTGGTGGAGCGGGTCGATGACGGCGACGACGCTGTCGAGCCGCACCTTGCCGGCCAGCTCGGGCTTTTGCAGCGTCCAGGCGAGCGGCAGCGGATCGGCGAGACCCGAGGGTTCGACGAGGACGCGGTCGATGTCGCCGCGGGCGGACATCTCGGAGAGCGCCTGCACGAGGTCGTCGTTGCGCAGGCAGCAGGCGCAGCCCTCCGCGAGCTCCACGAACGCCTGATCGCGCGTCTCCACCGCGTCGATACCAGCCTGACCGAACTCGTTGAGGATGAGGCCGATACGCAGGCCGTGCGGTGCGCGGATGAGACGTCGCAGCAGGGTGGTCTTCCCGGCGCCGAGAAAGCCGGTAACGAGCGTGACGGGGATGGCGTCGGTCATGATGGCGAGGAACTTACACGCGCCGCCGCGTCGCGGACCATCCGATCTGCGTCCGGGAGAGATACATGACGCAAGTGTCTGGTCGCTGTGGGTGAAGTCATGGCTCGAAACGGTAGCCTCGACCGCGCACGGTCAGGAGGTGGCTGGGATTGTCCGGGTCGCTCTCCAGCTTGACGCGCAGCTGGCGCATGAAGGTGTCGACGGTGCGCGCGGTGCCCTCGTACGCGACGCCCCACGCGAGGTCCAGCAGCTGCTCGCGACTGAGCGTGCGCCCCTGCGCGGCGATGAGCGCCTTGAGCAGTCCGTACTCGCGGGTCGTCAGCTCCACGGGCGTACCGCCGCGTCGCACCGACTGCGACTCCAGCGCCACCTCGACCTCGCCAAAGCGCACCACCTCCGCCGGCCGAGCCCGACGCAGCAGCGCCTTGACGCGGGCCAGCAGCTCGGCAAGACCGAACGGCTTGGTGACGTAGTCGTCGGCGCCCAGCTCCAGCGCCTGCACCTTGTCGCCCTCGGCGCCGCGGGCGGAGAGCATCAGCACCGGGACGCGCGGATTCCGGGCGCGCAGCTCCCGCAGCAGCTCCAGCCCGTTGCGGCCCGGCAGCATCACGTCCAGCACCGCGAGATCCAGGTCGGGCTCCAGCAGCGCCAGCAGGCCGCTCTCGCCGTCGTGCGCCAGCTGCACGTCGTGCCCTTCGAACCGCAGGTTCATGGCGAGTCCGGTGGCGATGGCGCGGTCGTCCTCGACCAGCACGATGCGGCTCATGAGGGTGTGCCCCGCTCGCCGGCGGCGCGGACGTCGCGCGCGTCGGGAATGCGATCGCTCAGAGGCAGATCGACGGTGAAGGTGGAGCCCTCGCCCGGACGGCTCTTGACGGAGATCCGGCCGCCATGCGCCTCGACGATGCGACGGGAGATGGCCAGCCCCAGTCCGGTGCCCTCGGTGCGGCGGGCGAGCAGGTCGTCGGCCCGGTAGAACCGCTCGAAGATCCGCTTCTGATCGGCGCGGGCGATGCCGATGCCGGCGTCACGCACATCCAGCAGGACGCGGCGGCCACCGGTGCGCAGCACGACGTTGATCCTCACATCGCCATGGCTGTACTTGGCGGCGTTCTCCAGCAGGTTGGAGACGACCATCTCCAGCGCCTCCGGGTCCCCCTCCACGATGGGCGGCGGCGCACCCAGCGCGCGCCAGACGTGGTCGACGCCGACAGCGTCGCGTGCGACGGTGCCGTACGACAAAAACTGCTCCACCCAGCGCTCGACCAGCAGATCGAGCCGCTGCGCCCGCATTTCGAACGCGCGGCGTCCGGCCTCCAGGCGGGACCAGTCCAGCGTCCGCTCGGCGAGTCGACTCAGCCGTGTGCTCTCCTTGTGAATGTATTCGATACAGGCAGCTCGCTCCTCCTCTGTCCGCGCGCGGCCCAGCTTAAGCGTCTCGGCAAAGAGCCGGATGCTGGTGAGCGGCGTGCGCAGCTCGTGCGAGATGTTGGAGACGAAGTCGGTCTTGAGCCGTGACAGCCGCATCTCCCGCGACAAGCCGCGCAGGGTCAGCACGATGCCGGTGAGAATCACGGCGTAAAAGAGCGCGAGCGCGCCGCCGTAGAGGAGCCGGTTGCGCAGCAGGGTGCTGCCGACCGGGTTGTCGGAGGGCAGCCGGGCGCAGATACGCCACTCCTCGAGCGGCGGCGGCAGCGGCAGCGACAGCGGGTCGCCATCGGCGGCGCTGGGCCGCGCCAGACGGTCGAGAAAGCCGCGCAGTCCATCCGGCCGGGGGGCCTCGCCATCGGGCCCCCGCAGCTCGAACCGCGCCGTCTCGGCCGGGAACCGCAGGTGGCCCTCCTGCTCGACATGTCGCGACAGCACCTGCTCGTCGAACGCCAGCCCGCGCAGCCCGCCGTCGACGCGTCGGAGCGCGTACAGCCCCCGCGCCGGCCCGCTGCGCACCGGCACGAGGGCGATGGCGTCGGGGTCGTCCTCCGGCACGGCGGTGGGCAGCAGCGCCTCCAGCTGAGCCTCGGCGGCACGGTCGATCGGACGGTCGGCAAAGAGTCCATCGGCGTCGAACTGGAAAAGCAGTCGCACCTCGGGACCGGCCGGCGCGGGCGCAGCCTCCTCCAGTCGCGCCGACTCGTTCTCCAGCAGAGAGGCGAGGTGACCGGCGAGAGGCCGCAGGCGGCTGCCGTACTCCTGCGCAAAGCGTCGCTCGACGGCGGCCCGCTCGTTGGAGATCGCCAGCACGCCGAAGCCCACCAGCCCCACGACCGGCACCACGACCAGCCCGACGAACCGCACCAGCAGCCGGCGCAGATCGCCCGGACCGGGGCCGCGTGGGTCGCTCATCGAGCCGCTCCGTCGTCGGCCATGAGCCCCAGCAGCGCCGCCAGCGGCCCGCCACGCGCTCGCAGGATCGGTCCGAGCGACCGCGGCAGGGTGGTGTGACGGTCGGCCGCGGGGGCGATGTTCCGCACCGTCACCTGCCAGCCTTCCGGGGTGGGGTGCGCGGTGGCGTGGCTGCCTGGGCGCTGCAGGTCCGACTCCAGCGACTCCACCGTGCGGACCAGCCGCAGGACGCGGCGCCCCTCGTCGCTCTCGAACAGCGCGAAGTCGCGATTGCGGGAGACAGGCCGCCCCGCACGGAGCAGGCGGTCCAGGAGCTCGGCTGTCGGCGGGTCGGTCATGGCGCGCCGAACCTTAGTCCCTGTCAGACGCCACCGTCGACGTTGCGCGGATCGATCGGGTGCCGCCCGCCGCGTCGCCGGCGAAGTTGCGGCGCCGCAACAGCATCGGACCATCAAAAGGGATCGGTTTTTCGGGGGGTTGACGTTTTTGATGTCGGTGTTGGTGGATGTGTCCCGGTGTGCGGTATTTCATGTTCCGACGTCGGAACAGGGCTGGTCCGAGGGGATGAACGGTCGGCCGAGGGGGCGGAGCGGGGTCGGTCGAGCGCGCCATCCCGGCCGCTGTCCCGATCCAATCCTTGACATGCCATCGGTACGCTTCTAAAAGCCGCCCTCCCCGCAGGGCAGGTCGCTGATTTCCGGCGGCCGGGGTCCACCGGACCCGGCACGGCACCCAACGCCGATGCCCGCACGAGCGCGACGCCCGGAAGCGGCAGGAGAGGCACTTTTCATGGCGAACACCAAGTCGGCGGCCAAGGCCGCCCGTCAGTCGGCCCAGCGGCGCGATCGCAACAAGTCGGTCCTCTCGGCCGTCCGCACCCAGATCCGCAAGGCGCGTGAGGCGATGGAGTCCGGAGACTCCGCCGCCATCGACGCCGAGCTGCGCAAGGCCGCGGCGATGCTGGACAAGGCCGCCTCCAAGGGCGTGCTGCACAAGAGCAACGCTTCGCGCCGCGTCGGCCGCCTGAGCGTCGCCGCCAACGCCGCCAAGGCCAAGGCGTAGTCAGCGTCCGATCGATCCAGCCCAGGCCCACGGACGCTCCGGCGTTGCGTGGGCCCGCGGCTTTCTCCAGCCCTGGTGACTGAGGTGCCGATGACCCGCTGCGTGCCCGCGACCGAAGGCCGGGTCGAGTCGCTCCACCGGGTGGCCGTCAAGCGGGGCCCGCCCGAGTCGGTGGCCGAGTGGACCCTGGTGGCCGGTCGCGGCGTGCCGGGCGATCATCACGACCGTCCCGGCGTGCGGCGCGCCATCACGCTCATCGCCGCCGAGTCGCTCGACGCCGTGGCGGAGCGTCTCGAGGTCGCGGTCGTGCCGGGGGCCTCGCGGCGGAACGTGACCGTCCGCGGGCTGGCGCTCGACGCGCTCCCGGCCGGCACGCGGCTGCGGCTCGGCGGTGCGGTGCTGCAGGTGACAGGCCCGTGCGATCCCTGCCCGCGGATGGAGCGTGCAATCGGCCCCGGCGCGCTGGCCGTGCTCGAGGGTCGCGGCGGGCTCTGCGCCAGGGTCGAGAGCGGCGGCCGCGTGCGGGTGGGGGACCCCGTCGCCGTGATCGCGCAGGACGAGGCGACGACGGTGCCTCCGACAGGTGAGCGTGACGATGCGCTCGCACAGCTGCTTTTGCCTTGGTTTCGTGCGCAGGCGCGCGACCTGCCGTGGCGGCGCACCCGCGATCCGTACGCCGTGTGGATCAGCGAGGTGATGCTGCAGCAGACACAAGTGTCTACCGTGATCCCCTATTACGAGCGGTTTCTGGAGCGGTTTCCGACCGTGGCGTCGCTGGCGGCCGCGCCCTTGGACGACGTGCTCGCCCGTTGGAGCGGGCTGGGCTACTACGCCCGGGCGCGCAACCTGCACCGCGCGGCGCAGGCCGTGGTGGAGCGGCACGACGGGCAGCTGCCGGCAGAGTTGATGGCCTTGCGGGCGCTGCCGGGGTTCGGTCCCTATACGGCCGGCGCCGTCGCCTCCATCGCGCTCGGGCTCGATGCGCCGCTGGTCGACGGCAACGTGGCGCGCGTCCTGTGTCGCATCGAGGGCTGGCCGGTGGCGGTCGAGGAGGCGCTCGTGCGGTCGTGGCAGCGCGCGCCGCAGCTGTTGCCGTCGGGTGCGGCGGGTGACTTCAACCAGGCGCTGATGGAGCTGGGCGCGACGCTCTGTACGCCCGCGGCCCCGGCCTGTGATCGCTGTCCGGCGCGGTCGCTGTGTGCGTCGGCCCGTCGCGGCGACCCCGAGCGCTATCCGTTGCCCAAGCGTCGTCCCCAGCGGCGTCCCATGCTGCTGGCGGCGGTGGCCGTGGTTGCTGCCGGGCGGGTGCTGCTGCAGCGCCGCGAACGCAAGGGGCTCTTTGGCGGCCTGTGGGAGCTGCCGTGTCGCTCCGTGGAGCCCGCCGAGCCGTGGCCGGAGGTGGAGTCGGCACTGCACGACGCGCTGATGCTGCCGGCGGACGGGGTGCTCGAGCGGCGCGGCGAAGTGCGGCAGGCGCTGACACACCGTGATGTGACGGTGCGGCTGTTCCGGGTCGACCTGCCTTCTGCCGCGACGGAGCCCGTGGGGGCGGACGAGCGTCGCTGGGCGGCGCCGGACGAGCTGTCGTCGCTGGGGCTCTCGTCGCTGGTGGTCAAGGCGTTGCTGGCGGCGGGGGTGCCGGTGCCGGGCGGTCATGGGCGACGGCGGGCGGTGCGTCCGGAGCAGCCGTCGCTGTTCTGATCGGCTGGGTCGCCACCCCGTGACGCAACGCACGACAACGCCCGTCCGTGTGGGGCAGAATGCGCCTCCCGTCCGGCGCGTCCGAGCGCCAGCGCCGCCTGTTCGCGGCCGCCTGAAGGAGTCGATGATGATCCGCCTCTCACGCAATACCCTCGGCGCGTCGATCGTCGCCGCCCTGTCACTGTCGGCAGCCTCCGCGGTCGCCGAGCCGTGTGCGCTCTCGTCCGACGGCGCCCCGATGGCCACCGGCAAGGGCAACGCCAGCCCGCGGTTCAAGACCGACGGCCAGAAGCGTCTCGGTGCCGAGCAGGCGGCCTTCATGACGGCGCTCGTCGGCCTGCGCAGCTGCCTGGGGGAGCGCGCCGCCGAGGTGACGGGCTGGAAGCTGGGCGAGGTGCGCTACTTCGACGCCGACCCGCTGGTGGAGGTGGACGTCGTGGCGCTGTTCGACGGCGCGCCGCAGGCGGTGGTGCTGGGCTCGGCCGTGCCTGGAGCCGGCTCCGACATCAAGGCGGTCCGGCTCAACACCACCCGCGCCGCGAGGGTCAACGCTCAGCGCGCCGCGAAGGCCGCTCTCGACGCGCTGCTGCCGGCCTCGGGCAAGACGGGCGAGGCTTCGCAGCGGATCGCCGGCTCCCTGGGCGGCTGCGAGCTGCAGGACATCGCCTACTGGGACGATCAGGCCGTCTCCGTGCAGCTGTCCTGCGGCAAGGCGCCCGCGGCCCCGCCCGAGCCGCATCCGGCCCCGGCCGTCATCAAGCGGTAGTTGTCGAATATAGACATGTGTGTTGAGATCCGACGCCCGCGTCCGAGAAATCGGTGCGGGCGTTGTCGTTGATACCGTTTCTCGAAGAGCCTTGGAACAGAGGCTTTGGCGTATCGGGCCGGTGCTCGCGGGCGGTGATGTCCGACCTGTGGTGCAAGCTGTGTCGATGGCATCGATCCAGCACGAGACCCTGGTGCAAGTGGCGCTGCAGCACTCGGACGCGCTGCTGATGCGGACTCTGGCGCGGCTGGTCGAGCGACCGCTGGGGCCGTTGCAGGTGGTCGACCCGGTGCTGCGTCCGGCGACGCAGGCCGAGGTGCGACCGGACGGGTTGTTGATGCTGGGCGCCGAGGAGCGCTCGGTCTGCGTGGTGATCGAGGTGCAGCTGCGTCCTGACAACGACAAGGCGTCCAGCTGGCCCTGGTACCTGGCGCTGGTGGAGCGGCTTCATCGGTGTGAGGCGGTGCTGCTGATCGCTGCGATCGGCCACGGCACGGCGGCCTGGGCGCGAGGCCTCGTGGCGGCCAACCCCAGACTCGCGTCCTGCACCCGGGTGATCGGCCCGGAGGACGTACCCCGGCTCGACACGCTGCCCGCGCAGGATCGCACCGCCGCGTCAGCGCTGTGGTCAATGGCGATGCACGTGGAGGCGACCGGCGACCTGTCACTGGTCGCGGAGGCGCTCGATCCGGCGATCGCATGGCAGGGCGATTTCGAGAGTCGGGAGGCGTATACTGACGCGGTGTTTCGCCTTCTGCCGCTCTCAATGGCAGAAGAGCTGAGGAGGGGCCCCATGGCGGAGACGTCGACGATCAACCCGGAGGTACAGGATCTCGCGGCGCTCTTTCGGCGCGTCTACGGCGAGCTTGGCATCGAGGAGGGACTGAAGCGGGGGCACGAAGAGGGGCACAAGAAGGGTCGTGAAGTCGGTCGCGAAGAGGGCCGTGCGGAGGGTCGCGCGGAGGGTCGTGAGGAGGGTCGTGAGGAGGGTCGTGAGGAGGGTCGTGAGGAGGGCGAGCTTCTGGCCGCCCGCCGCGCCCTCTATCGGTGCATCCGGGCCCGCGAGCTGGTCCTTTCGTCCGATCAGTTGGCGCGGGTGGATGGTTGTCAAGACCTGGCCCTGTTGGAGACGTGGCACGGCCGATTGCTGGAGGGCGCGTCTCCCGAGGACTGCTTTGCAATGACCGACAACGGTTGAAGGGGCCACCATGGCGGAGACGTCGACGACCGACCCGGAGACAGAGGATCTGCCGGCGCTCTATTGGCGCCTCTACGGCGAGCCCGCCATGGAGGAGGGACTGAGGCTGGGGCTTCAGGAGGCCCGTGAAGAGGGGCGCCAGAAGGGTCGTGAAGTAGGTCGCGAAGAGGGCTTTGCGGAGGGCTTTGCAGAGGGCTTTGCAGAGGGCTTTGCGGAGGGCCTTGCGGAGGGCCTTGCGGAGGGCCTTGCGGAGGGCCTTGAAGAGGGCGAGCTTATGGGTGCCCGCCGCTTCGTTTATCGGTGCATCCGGGCCCGCGACCTCGTCCTGTCGCCTGATCAGTTGGCGCGGGTGGAAGGGTGTCGCGACAAGTCCCTGCTGGAGACGTGGCACGACCGATTGATCGAGGGCGCGTCTCCCGAGGAATGCTTCGCGCCAGCTGCCATCGATTGATTGTCGCCAAGCGCCGCTGGTCGGCCATTCACAAAGAAACGCCTCCGCAGCACGTCGGCGGAGGCGTTCCTATTGGCATCAGCTCAATCGCGCGGAGGGTGATCAGGCGACCGGATAGTCCGTGTAGCCCTGCTCGCCTGGTGTGTAGAAGGTGGCGAAGTCCGGAGCCGCCAGATCGGCGCCCTCTCGCAGCTTGCGCGGCAACGCCGGGTTGGAGATGAACGGTCGACCGAACGCCACCAGATCGCCCTTGCCCTCGGCCAGCTCGGCGTCGGCACGTGCCGCGTCGAAGCCGCCCGAGAGGATGTAGGCCTGACGGAACACCTGGCGCAGCGTCGCCTTGAGCGTCGCGCTGACAGCCGGCGCGCCCATCGAGCTGTGGTCGACCACGTGCAGATAGCAGAGCCCCATCGACGAGAGTTGCGCCGCGAGCCGCTCGTACAGCGCGTCTGTCTGGTCGTCCGGCTGCATGCCGTTGAAGACGCCGTAAGGGGAGATCCGCATGCCCACGCGCGAGGCCCCGATGGCGTCGGCGCAGGCCTTGGCCACCTCGATCGCGAACCGCATCCGCCCCTCGATGCTGCCGCCGTAGCCGTCCGTCCGCTGGTTGGAGGCGGTGTTGAGGAGCTGCTCGATCAGATAGCCGTTGGCGCCGTGCAGCTCCACGCCGTCAAACCCGGCCTCGATCGCCCGCCGTGACGCATGGGCGTAGGCCTGCACCGTCGTGGCAATGTCGTCCGGCGTCATCTCCTGCGGGACAGAGGCGTCCAGCTGTCCGCCCTCGTCGCCGTCCACCCAGATCGGCTGGCCCAGCGCCACCGCAGAGGGCGCCAGCACCCGCGCGCCCGCCGGCAGGTTCCGCACATGCGAGGCGCGTCC
>Ga0172373_10007162_pt1 | contig 14572 bp, 20 predicted proteins | sample Lak10m_2_FD_114546 | JGI IMG/M metagenome (GOLD analysis project Ga0172373, IMG submission 114546) | Freshwater microbial communities from Kabuno Bay, South-Kivu, Congo - kab_092012_10m | ecosystem: Environmental > Aquatic > Freshwater > Lake | place: Democratic Republic of the Congo... | reverse complement strand
CCCCCTGGCCCGCCTACTTTCCCCCCCTCTTTTGCTTGCAACCCCCCCGGGCCATGGCGATGGGGCGCTTTACCCCCCCCCCCCCCCCTCCGATTAGTATCTCAAGGCAATTCACTATATCGAATAGGGGATAACTAAGAATGTCTATCAGTGAGAAAACCATTGAAGCAAACGTAACAAGCGGTTGGTCTATTACGGAGCGCCGTGAGATCGGAGAAGACGGGAAGATTCTGCGGGTTAGTTTTGTGGTTTATGGCCCTGATGGTTTTGTGAAGGTTTGTAATACCTGAGATGAAGCACTTGCTGCAGTCCCGTCCGTTCCTGAAACTGATGAGCATCAATCGGCTCGGACAGCATTCCCACGCCCTTAACCAATATTCCGGAGCCGAGCATGCCAACGTCCTACCCATTCGAGGTTAATTTCAAAAAGAACAAAATTCCAATGGAGTTTATTGTGCATAGCGGAGTCGTCATCGGTACGGATCAGCGCAGTGACACTATTGTCAGCGGCGGCGGTGGCCAGGGAGGTGGTTACGTGCCGCCAACAACTTCAAGAGTCCGCATTGCGCGCGATATTTACACTCGCGATATTAAGGGAAAGGAGCGTAATCTAAGAATTTATAAGGATATTCCGGTTAGAGCCGGACAGGTCATCCATGAGGTATGGCTAAAAGGTTCTTTAAAAGATCCCGTGTTGTACTCAATCTACAACAGCACCCTCGAAAAGTGGTGGCTGATGGACAGTGGTGTACCTTGCGGTGCTGCGTCCAGCATTAGTCATAAATGGACGGCGTTATCGATTTCCATGATCGTGATAATGATTATTTTAGGTATGCATTTTCCCTTTGAGTTTTTACTTTTCCCGCTAATGATTGGGGTGTTCATTGCCATCAAGAATGCCGATAGCCTAAAAAGAATAGATGAACTTGTTCAGCAGTATCTGAGGGAGTGCATCCCGGAGATTGACAAATCGGCAGCATCGTTGCATGCGAGTCCTACGTCTTGACCGTAAGGTAAATGCCAGAACAACACGTTTTTTATAACAAAGGAGCACGAAATGCAGTGGTGGTTAAAGGTAGTGTGGAATGTCGCAAATTTTGACGGGCGCGCCAGGCGTAAGGAATTCTGGATGTTTACCCTGATGAACATGCTGATTGGCGGCGGGATTGGTATTTTATTGTCACTTTTACACATCGTTAACAGTAAAAGCACCATGAACACCATGGTAATGGTTATGTTTCTTTCCGCTATTATCCTGACGATTGCAGTTGCTGTAAGGCGATTGCACGACACTGGCAGAAGCGGATGGTGGCTCCTGCTTTATCCTATCCCGGTTGTCGGTTTTGTTGTCTTGGTGTTCTGGATGCTCGACGGAGAGGTCGGCGAGAACAGCTATGGACCGGATCCAAAAGAACAAGACCGGAAAGGAGAAAATGTCGGTTCGGTAGTCAAGCGAGTTGTATAGAGCCTATTGCGTAGAACCTATAGTGCAGGCGATTCCGCTTGTACTATAGGGTGCGGCACATTGCTGAAAAGTCGTTGTAACCTTTTTCACCTCCACCATGGCACGTATTCTGGTCTGCCTGGTTTAGCGGCGCATCGCGTCCTCAAGGGTTGAACTGCCCCAGATCGATGGGGTGGTCGATATCGGTAAAAATGCCGTTGTGCTCGATCTCTACCAGCGTGACGTGGGCCGCATTCCGTTCCAGCAGGCTGCGCGCGCCGGTATCGCCTTGCAGGTCGAGCAATTCGCCGCAGTAGCGGGATGCGAATCCTACCGGATGCCCGCGCCTGCCGGCGCGTCTCGCTGCTGCGATGGCTGCCCCGTTGATGAGCGCATCGCGCACGCCGGCAATCGCCGGTGCCGGCAGCGCCGGCATGTCGGCCAGCCCGATCAGCCAGCCGGCAGCATCGCGGTTGGCCCGGATGCCGCAACGCAGGCTGGCGGCCATGCCTGCCGCCGCATCCTCGCACACGGCCCAGCGGACCGCGGAGGCGAGGCTCTCACCCAGCGCGGTCTCGATGGCGATGCAAAAGGCCTCGGCTTGCGGCTTCACCACGACCGTCACCGTATCGAATTCTTGCAGCCACGGCAGCAGGCTATGGGCCGCGAGCGGACGTGTCGTGCCGTGCCGCGCGAGCGGGTGCAGCAGCTTGTCCGTACCGAAGCGGCGCGAAGCTCCCGCCGCCAGCACGATGGCGGCAATTCCGGCCGGATCAGGCAAGGGCTTCCTGGTCGAACGGCATGCGGCGCAGACGCTTGCCGCTCAGCGCGAATACCGCGTTGGCCACGGCCGGGGCAACCGGCGGAGTGCCCGGTTCGCCGATGCCGGTGGGGGCTTCGCTGCTGTCGACGATGTGCACCTCGATCTGCGGCATTTCGGAAAACCGCAGCGGGGCGTAATCGTGGAAGTTGGACTGCAGCACCTTGCCGTTTTCCAGCGTGATCGCGCCATGCAGGGCGGCCGAGAGGCCGTAGACGATGCCGCTTTCGATTTGCTGGCGCACACCGTCCGGATTGACCACCTGGCCGCAATCGACGGCCGCCACAACGCGATGCACGCGAATTTTGCCTTGTTCCAGCGAGACTTCAGCCACCTCGGCCACATAGCTGTCGAACGACTGATGTACCGCCACGCCGTGGGCATGGCCGGCGGGCAAGGAGGTTCTGCCCAAGCCGGCCTTGTCTGCGGCCAGTTGCAGTACGCCCCGGTAGCGTGAGGCGGCCGGCAGGATGTCGAGCCGGTAGGCTACCGGATCCTTGCCGGCAAGCCGGGCCAGTTCGTCCATCATGGTTTCGACCACGAAGGCGGTGTGCGAATGGCCGACCGAACGCCACCATTGCACGGGCACGGCATTTTTCGGGCTGTGCAGGCCGACTTCGAGGTTGGGGATGACATAAGGCAGGGTGGCCGCGCCCTCCACCGAGGTGACGTCGATGCCATCCTTGGTCAGGAAGGCTTCGAACGGCGTATCGGCGACGATGGACTGGCCGACGATGGTGTGTTTCCAGGCAGACGGCTTGCCGTCTTTGCCGATACCGGCAGCGATATGGTCGGCCCACATCGGGCAGTAGTAGCCGCCGCGCATGTCGTCTTCGCGCGTCCATACCACCTTGACCGGTTTGCCGACGGCTTTGGCCACCTGCACCGCCTCGATCACGAAATCGGAGCGCGGGTTGGCGCGCCGGCCGAAACCGCCGCCGAGGAAGGTGGTATGGATTTCCACCTGCTCCGGCTTGAGCCCGGCAGTCTGCGCGGCCATGGCGCGGTCCATGGTCTGCGACTGGGTGCCGGTCCAGATGATGCAATGGTCGGCTTGGAGATCGACGACGACATTCAGCGGTTCCATCGCGGCATGGGCCAGATATGGCACTTCGTATTCCGCGCTGACGGTCTTGTGCGCGGCTTGCAGGCCTTGCTTCGCATCGCCATCCTTGCGGGCCGTGGCTCCGGGTTTTTTCGCGAGGGCCAGGTATTCGGCACGCATTTTTGCGGTGGACAGCGCAGCGCCCGGACCTTCGTCCCAGTCAATCTCGAGCAGGTTGCGCGCCGTCATCGCCGGCCAGAAGCCGGTGGCGGCCACCGCGATGCCTGTCGGCACCTGATACACGCCCTGTACCCCTGCCACCTTGCCGGCTTCGGTGGCGTCGTAGCGTTTTACCTTGCCGCCGAATACCGGGCAGCGCGCAATCAGCACGGTGAGCATGCCGGGCAGATACACATCCAGCCCGAACACGGCCTTGCCGTTGATTTTCTCCGGCGTGTCGAGGCGTTTGACCGGCTTGCCGATCAGTTTGAAATCCTTGGGCGATTTCAGTGCGACATCCTCCGGCAGCGGCAGTCTGGCTGCCGCCTCGGCCAGTGTGCCGTAGCTTGATTGCCTGCCGCTGGTGCGGTGGATCACCTGGCTGTTTTCGGCGTGGCATTCTCCTTCCGGCACGCCCCATTGCTGCGCCGCGGCACGGATCAGTAGCACGCGGGCGCTGGCGCCGACGCGGCGCAGCTGCTCCCATGACGACGGCACGCTGGAACTGCCGCCGGTGAGTTGCATGCCGAAGCCGGTGTGGTTGTATACCGCCGCTACCGGGGCGGATTCGACGCGTATCCTGGCCCAGTCGGCTTCCAGTTCTTCTGCCACCAGCATGGGCAGCGAGGTATAGACCCCCTGGCCCATCTCGGATTTGTTGACGACGATGGTGATGCTGTCGTCGTCCGCGATACGGATGAAGGCGTTGGGCGGGTACACCGGTTTGGGCTGTGCATCGGCGGCCAGGGCGCGGCCGCCCTTGGCCGGCAGATAGAACCCGATCACCAGGCCGCTCATCAGCAGCGCGGAGTCCTTGATGAATTTGCGGCGGGAAGGGTTATGCACGGGCATGGTTTTCATTTTGCGCCTCCTTTCCCGGCGGCCGCTTTCTGGATTGCCGCCTTGATCCGGCCGTAGGTGCCGCAGCGGCAGAGAATGCCATCCATCGCGGCGGCGATCTGCGACTCGTTCGGGTGCGGGTTTTCCCTGAGCAGGGCGGTCGCCGCCATGATCTGGCCGGACTGGCAATAGCCGCACTGCGGCACATCGACTTCCTGCCAGGCAGCCTGCACGGTCTGGCCCAGCGCGGTTTCGGCGAGGCCTTCGATGGTGGTGACCTGCTTGCCGCTGGCCATGGAAACCGGCGTAACGCAGGAGCGTATCGCCCGGTTGTCGAGATGTACGGTGCAGGCGCCGCACTGCGCGATGCCGCAGCCGTACTTGGTGCCGGTCAGTTGCAGGTGGTCGCGCAGCACCCACAGCAGCGGCGTGCTGGGGTCGGCATCGACCTGGACCTGTTTGCCGTTGAGCGTAAATTTGATCATGAACAAATCTCCTGAACAGAATGCAGCGTGTTGCGTTTTCCTTGCTGGTTGCGAATGGCAATCAAATGGGCCAGGATGGAAACGGCGATTTCCGGCGGCGTGCGGCTGCCGATATCGAGGCCGACCGGTCCGTGCAGGCGGGCGATTTCCTCGTCCGTCAAATCGAACAGCGCGAGCCGTTCGCGGCGCCTGGCGTTGTTGGCGCTGGAGCCGAGCGCGCCGACATAGAACGCCGGCGATTTCAGCGCTTCCAGCAGCGCCATGTCGTCGAGCTTGGGGTCGTGGGTGAGGGCGATGATGGCGGTGCAACTGTCGATCTGCAGGGCCAGCACCGCATCGTCTGGCATGTCCGGCAGCACCAGGGTTTCGGGTACGTCCCAGGTCTGGCGCATTTCCTCCCGCGGGTCGCAGACGATGACCTGGTAGTCCAGCGCCTGTGCCATGCGGGCGAGATAGCCGGAAGTCTGGCCGGCGCCGATGATGAGCAGCCGCCACTGCGGGCCGTGCACGGTAGTCAGGGTAGTGCCGTCGAAGGCGATGCAGTCGCTGCGGCTGGTGGTGTCGTCCAGCTCGACCCGCAGCGTATCCAGATGCAGGCTGCGCCGGACCAGCTGGTGAGATTCTATGCGCCGCAGGACGTCGGATATCCAGCCGGCCTTGCGCACCGGTTCGATAACCAGCCGCATGGCGCCGCCGCAGGGCAGGCCGAAACGCCGGGCTTCTTCGCGGGTGACGCCGTAGGCCAGCACTTCGCAGCGGTCGTCGGCGAGCTGCCCGCGCTGCGCGCGCAGTACGAGATCGTCCTCGATGCAGCCGCCCGAGACCGACCCGACCGCCAGGCCATCGCCGCGCAGGGCCAGCAGCGCGCCCGGCGGGCGGGGGCTGGAGCCGAAAGTTTCCACCACGGTTACCAGCCAGACGGGATGCTCGCCGTTTTGCCAGTCGCGCAGGGTTTTCAGTACCGCAAAGTCTACGCTATCCAATCTTGTTCCCCGTCTCGATATATTTGAGATGGCTGCCACATCCGGCGCGGCAGTCGCTTGCGCCAAAGCCTGCGATCAGCACCTTGCCGGCGGTCAGCCGGTTGAGCTCGCATTCTGTTCGTGCAAAGCGTTCGACGCCGGTGACTGCGGCTTGCGGCGCAGCCAGCAGGTAGTCGATATGCCAGCGCAGCCGTTTATGCCGGCGCTGATGCCGGGCAATGCGCGCCTCCAGGTTGCGCCGGGCGCTACCGGTGTAAATATAATGCCCGGCCGGAAAATCGAACACCCCCAGCCGGCCGATCATGATCCGCGCCGGGGCGGACAGGGTGACGGCCAGCTGGTAACTGATGTATGCGGGCTCGCTCACATTGATCAGGCCAGCGCCGGATAGTCGGTATAGCCGGCTTCAGCGCCGCCGTAGAACGTGTTCTGGTCGGCGCTGTTGAGCGGGGCATCGGTGCGGAATCGTTCCACCAGATCCGGGTTGGCGATGAAAGGCACGCCGTAGGCCACGCAATCGGCGTGGCCGGAGGCGATCGCCGCATTGCCGCGCGCCTTGTCGTAGCCGCCGTTGGCGATGTAATGGCCGTGGTAGATGCGGCGTAGTTCGGCGAAATCGAACGGCTGCGCTGCGTCGCCCGTCATGCCGACTTCCACCACATGCAGGTAGGCCAGGTTGAACAGGTTGAGCGCTTCCGCCACATGGTTGAACAGCGCCTGCGGATAGGAGTCGCGGATGTCGTTGAACTGGTTGATGGGCGACAGGCGCACGCCGACCCGGCCCGATCCCCACACCTTGCTTACGGTGGCGACGACTTCCTGCAGCAGGCGTGTGCGGTTGGCGATAGAACCGCCGTACTGGTCGGTTCTGTGGTTGGTGCCGTCGCGCAAAAACTGGTCGAGCAGATAGCCGTTGGCGGCATGCACCTCGATGCCGTCGAACCCGGCGGCCAGCGCGTTGTTTGCCGCCTGGCGATAATCCTCGATCAGCGCCGGGATTTCGTCGGTTGCGAGCGCGCGCGGGGTGACGAAATCCTGCAGCCCCGTGTAGGTGAACGCCTGTCCGGCCGGCTTGATGGCGGACGGGGCGACCGGCAGCGCGTTATCGGGCAGTAACGAGGGATGGGAAATGCGGCCGACATGCCACAGTTGCAGGTAGATTTTGCCGCCATTGGCATGCACGGCCTCGACCACCTTCTTCCAACCGGCGACCTGTTCGTCGCTGTGTATGCCGGGAGTGGCCGGGTAGCCGTGCCCCATCGGCGAGATGGGGGTGGCTTCGGCGATGATCAGCCCGGCAGAAGCACGCTGCGCATAATAGGCGGCGTTGATGTCCTGCGGTACGTTGCCCGGCATCGCGGCGCGATTGCGCGTCAGCGGCGCCATGACGATGCGGTTCTTGATCTCGGTGCGGCCGAGGGTGAGCGGGGAAAATAAATCGGTCATTTGAGTTTTTACCAGGGTTTGTAGTCGGGAGAATTCTTTACGCCTTCGATCAGCAGGGTGATCTCGATGTCGTTGCCTACCGGGCCGTCGGGCTTGGCTGCCCAGCCGAAATCGTAATCGGAAGCCTTGAGCGTGGTATGCGCCTCGAAGCCGGCGCGCTGGCCGCCCCAGGGGTCGGAGCCGAAGCCCAGCAGTTTGAACGGGAAGGTGATTTCCCTGGCGATGCCATGCAGCGTCAGCGTGCCGGTGAGCACGCCTTCATCCTTGCCGGTAGCTTCCACTTTGGTGCTGACAAAGGTCATCTGGCCGAACCTGCCGGCTTCCAGATACTCGGGCTTGTCGCGGATGTGCTCGTCGCGCTTGGCATGGCTGGTGTTCACGCTCAACACGTTGATCCTGGCCTCGACGCTGGATCTGGACAAATCGGCGCGGTCGATGACGATCTTGCCCCTCACGTCGGGAAAGGTGCCGGATGTGCGTGACACCACGTGTCGGATGGTGAAATTGGCAAAGCTGTGGGTGTGGTCGATGCCGTAGATTTCGGCATCGGCCAGCGCCAGCGGGATTTGCGCCAGCAGGGCCAGTGCCGCCAGGGTTGTTCTCATTGCAAGCCTCCTTATGTTCATGGCAGGTCAAATCATGGCAGGTCAAAAAGCAACGCTTCGGCGTCCTTGGCATCGGACAGCGTCAACGCGATTTCGTTTTCGATAAAGGCGCCATCGCCGCCTGCCATGGCAATGCCATTCAGTGCAGCCGTGCCGCGTGCCAGATGCAGGTATTGCCGCCGCCCGGGCCGGGGACGGTAGGCGAGCGGTGTATCGTCATTCGGCAGGGTCGCAAACAGGCAGGCGTCCTGCCTGATCTGGATAGAATCTTCGCGGCCATCCGGCGAAGCAAGCGCTCGCCATCTTGCGCGTTTTTCTGCGGCCGGGATGGTTTTCTGGCCGTACTGCGGGGCGAGATTGCCCTGCGCCGGCAGCAGCCAGATTTGCAGCAGATGTACCGGCACGTCGGCGGACGGGTTGACCTCGCTGTGGCGCACGCCGCTGCCGGCACTCATGTACTGAATGTCTCCCGCCGCGATCACCGAGCCGTTGCCCATGCTGTCCTGATGCTGCAGCGCTCCGGCCAGGACATAGGTCACGATCTCCATGTCGCGGTGCGAGTGCATGCCGAAGCCGCGGCCGGGGGCAATCACGTCGTCGTTGATCACGCGCAGCACGGAATACCCCATGTAAGCCGGGTCCTGATACTCGGCGAAAGAGAACGTGTGCCGGGCGTCCAGCCAGCCGTGGTCGGCGTGGCCGCGCGCACTGGATGGCCGCAGGGTGATCACAGGCTGGAATGGCTACCGTCGCACAGCGCGCCGTTCTTGCTGTGCTTGCAGCCGCAGAAATACACCGTGCCGGATTCTTTTGCCTTGTACTCTACCGGCGCAAATTCCGAGCCCTGGTGCGAACCGTCGCAGAACGGCTGGCTCTTGCTCTTGCCGCAAGAACTCCACCAGTAGCTTTTACCGGCTTCTACTTCGACGGCATAAGGGGATTTTTGTGCGATGACTGGATCAGACATTTAGTGCTCCTTTAAGTAAGTATGCAAAACACTTCGCTCGATAATGCGGTGTTGCAAATGCTGACTGAAATCCTCATTTACTAACGGGTAAACTCCGGTTTCAGTCAGCATTTGCGCCTTGCCTTCCCATCGCTCGGGTGTTTTGCATGAATTTTTCATGCGGTTGTAAATCCGGGCCGGAGCGGAATGCATAGGCGTCCATCGCCAGCATGTTGTGTTCTATGCCACTGTATACCTGTAGCGTGACAAAATCCGTACCCGCCGCCCCCAGCGCCACATACAGGGGCAGCAGGTGTTCGTCGGTGGGGTGTGCCAGTTCGGCGCCGGGGGCCAGGGTTCTGTATTCCAGCAGCGATGCGGTGTCGCCTGCGGCCAGCCGCTCATGCACCCAGCCCTGAAAGTCAGCCACATATGCCGGCGGGTTGCGTACCCCGCGCAGCAGCCCGAAATGCATCAGGTTGTGCGTCAGATTGCCCGAGCCCACGATCAGCACGCCTGATGCTCGCAATGGCGCCAGCGCCTGGCCGATGCGGTAATGATGCTGCGCGCCCAGATGGCTTTGCAGCGATAGCGTGAATACCGGCACCGTCGCCTCGGGGAACATCAGCCGCAGCGGAATCCACGCGCCGTGATCCAGCCCGCGCAGCGGGTCCAGCCTGACCTCGAAGCCGGCTTCCTCCAGCAGCGTGCGCGCTCCCATCGCCCATGCCACCGCGCCCGAGGCTGGGTAGCGGATGGAATAAAGCGCCTGCGGAAAACCGTAGAAATCGTGCAGGGTTTCGGGGTGCGAGGCGATGCCCAGCGTCGGTAGTCGGGTATCCCAGTGCGCCGAGACCAGCAGCACGGCCCGGATGTGTCCCAACTCCTGCGGCAGGGCGGCCAGCGCCGCACCCGCAGCACCCGGCTGCAACGCGAACGTGGGCGCACCGTGCGGTACGAACAGTGCGGGCAGAGGCTGGCCGGGTCGGGTTGGGCGATTCATGATGGCGACAGTTTGACAATTTCTATCGGCGGGATAAATATGCTAAACGTAAAGTATTTATCCCGAATATCGGCATAATGGACAGACTGCAAGCCATGCGCGTTTTCGCCACGGTAGTAGAGACCGGGTCGTTCTCCCGTGCGGCGGAGCATTTACAGCTTTCGGCCACGGCGGCATCGCGCTACGTGGCCGAACTGGAAAAACTGCTCGGCGCCCAACTGCTGCAGCGCTCAACCCGGCGACTGAACCTGACGGAAGTGGGGGCTAACTATTACGACCGCTGCCGGCTGATCCTGGCCGACGTGGACGAGGCCGAGGCACAAGCCGCCACGGCCGAGAGCCAGCCCAAGGGCCTGTTGCGCATCAGCCTGCCGTACAGCTTCGGGCTGCGCTATATCGCGCCGCTGATGCCGGAATTCTGCAAACGCTATCCCGACCTGCAACTCGAATTCAACTTTTCCGAGCGGACCATCGATCTGGTGGAAGAGGGCATAGACATGGCGATCCGCATTACCGCCGATCTCAAGACCAGCCTGGTCGCACGCAAGCTGGCGCCTGCCGGCACCATATGCTGTGCATCGCCGGATTATCTTGCCAGTCATGGTACGCCGCAAACCCCGGACGATTTGCGCAACCACAATTGCATGACCTACAGCTATTCGCCCACCGGCAATACCTGGACGTTCAATCGCGACGGCAGGGAAATCGCCGTACAGGTCAAAGGCCAGTTGCGCGCCAGCAACGGCGACATGAACCGGTTGGCGGCCATCGATGGGTTGGGCATCATCACACTTCCGACCTTCATGATCTGCGAAGAGCTGCGTACCGGCAGTCTGGTTCCCATCCTTGCCGACTATCAACTGCCCAGGCTCACGGTATATGCCGTCTATCTCCCCGGCGCTCGCCGTGCCGCGCGCATCAAGGTCATGGCGGAGTATTTGTGGAATGCGTTGGGCCAAGGGCATCCCCCATGGGAGTGACGAGCATTGCTATACTGCTGCCTGAATCTGGAAACCGATGGAAAAACTGTGCATGAAAAGCCCCTACAAAGGTAAAACCGGCCTCACCCGTCTGTGGAATGCCCTGCATTATTCGCTGGACGGGTTCAAGGCCGCCTACGAACACGAAGACGCGTTCCGGCAGGAAGTCCGCATGGCGCTGGTCATGGTGCCGCTGGGACTCTATCTGGGCCGTACCGGCATCGAGCGTGCGCTGCTGGTGGCGAGCGTGCTGCTGGTAATGGTGATCGAATTGCTCAATTCCGCCGTCGAAGCCACCGTCGACCGCATCTCGTTGGAAAACCACCTGCTCGCCAAGCGCGCCAAGGACATCGGCAGTGCCGCCGTGCTACTCAGCCTGCTCATGCTGGCGGTGGTATGGGGTTTCGTGCTCGTCGGCTGACCGTGCCGCAGCGCCGCTTGCAACTCATTTTTACCCGACTAAACTCAAGATAGAAAATAAATAATGGATTTCACCACTCTAATCGATGTGTTTTTACACCTGGACAAGCACCTGGCAGTCATCGCGACGGCATGGGGCATCTGGATCTATGCCCTGCTTTTCATCATTATTTTTGTCGAAACAGGTCTGGTAGCCATGCCATTCCTGCCCGGCGACTCGCTGCTGTTCGTGGCCGGCGCCCTGGCGGCAGTTGGCGGGATGAACCTGCCGACCTTGATGGTGGTGCTGTCTGTGGCAGCGATAGCCGGCGATGCGGTGAATTATTCCATTGGTCGCTGGGTCGGGCCGAAAGTGTTTTCGTGGGAAAGCTCGCGCTGGTTCAACCGCGATGCCTTCAACAAGACCCACGCGTTTTATGAAGAATACGGCCCCGTGACCATCGTCGTCGGGCGCTTTTTGCCTTTCATCCGGACTTTTGCGCCATTCGTGGGCGGTGTGGCGCAGATGTCGTACCGGAAGTTTGCCTTGTACAACATTGTCGGCGGGGTGCTGTGGGTAACGAGCCTGACGGCTTTGGGCTACCTGGTCGGCAACCAGCCCTGGGTCAAGGCCAATTTCTCGCTGGTCACTCTGGCCATGATCATCATCCCCAGCCTGCCCGCGATCTGGGTATTCTCAAAACACATGATCCAGTCGTATCTGCTGCGATAAGGTGCCGCAGCGTATAGGAATTTTCCTGATTGTAGCGGCATGACTTTGGTGATAGCGTTCCAATCCATGAGCCGATAGCCCTAGGTTACATGAACGGGGAGATCCTCGGAAATGGGGTATTTGCAGTTGGCGGTTGGGGTGTTTCCAATTTTTAGCGCATTTAAAACATGGACTTAAAAATAAAACGCCAAGTTATACGACATTTGCTGCCAGATTATGCGTCATTTTTGACGTCTACTTTACGTTATGCGCCATGAAACGTGACCGTAGAACTGAGGGGGAACAGATATTGCGTGGTGCAGAGCACACGCTTCGCGATTCTTTGCTTGAAATACTGCCGGAGGTTGTCGTGTCTGGCGAACAGATATTCAACAATTCACAGTTCAATCCGCATGCCCTCCCAACTCATCTCTTGTCCAAGCAAGGTGAGGCCTTGTTCCAGTCTGCGAGTGCTTGTGTTGAAATGCGTGAGGCTCTCGATCTTTCTGTTCCGGGGTCTATCGGTCAGCAATTTCTTGACTCGTGTGCCGAGAGTGCAAGCGAAAACGAACATCGTCGTGGGCCTCGTAAACTTGCCGCAACTCTGCTGGAAAGGTTAAATCATGTCGCATAACCCTGCGCTCAAGTTCGCTCCCTCCGGTCGCTGGGACGCGCCTTCGGCGCGCCCCTTAGCTCCACGTTGGAGATCATTTCCGTGACATCCGCCTCACGATTTTGGCAAGGTCAGATCCCGCTCGCGAAAACGTTTTGGCTAGGTTGGGCAGTTCCAGTTGTTGCCAGCAACGTATTCGTGTCCCTCGCATCTTGGTGGCTTATCAGCAATCTCGGCCTCATAGCTTTCTACCTCACGGTTGTCTTAGTAGTTGGCTATTCAATTGTCGCTGTCGTTCCGGTGTGGCGCAGCGCTTCGGCCTATGGCGGATCAAAGTTCCTGAAGTACGGCGCAAGAGGCCTTGCTTCGATTGCAACCGCAGTTCAAATTGTGGCTGTCGGTGCTATTGTCTTCGCGGTTGTATCCGTCAAGATGGGTAACGATCCAACCAGCGATCCCGACCGCATAGCAGAGAAAACTGCCATTCCGTCCGAGACACATCCATTGGCCGGGTTCTGGAAGTACGGTGCAAACGACAACTTCGGTCTGGCGATCGCACCGGCCGAGGGAAATCTCTATACGGTCTCCTTCTGCGGTCCTGGTGGCTGTTTCAAACCTGGCACCTATCGGCCCAATACGCCAATCGTTGGCGATAGCAACTATCAAGTTGTGTCGAACGACACTATTCGAGTGCGCGGTGCGGATGGATGGTCCACCATTACGCGCTCTGCTGGTCGAGGCGGCGAAGATTGTCCGAAACCATGATCTCCAACCCGGCAGTCAACCGGACGCTGCGCGATAAAGCCGCGCAGCGCCTGTTACTTCTACGTTAGCCATATGAAAAAAGTCTCTTTTCCACTTTTGCTATTACTTGGCTTCTTAGTCGGTTGGTTTATCTTACCTATTGCAACCAACCTTTTTGGGTCATTCACCAAGTTTCTAGTGCAGTTTGTTTGTTGCGAAGACACAACCAAAGCTGCAAAAGTATCATTGGGAGCATCCTATTTCCTCGTGTTTGTCATGTCCGTACTTTTGTCTAATCTGATACCCAAAAGCCACTCCACCATCTTTGCCTTTTGCATCGCAGTCGGTGTTATTGCTTCCATATTTTTAAGCTTTTATGTTCAGGAGGCCACATTTACACTGTGGCTTCGCAGTCCTTTCATTGAGGCCATAATTACTGCTATCTGCATTCCAGTTGCAGCTGCGGTTTCGTCTCGTGTTTGGCTAGCCCATCATTCAAACGGGACGCCTAACGGCGCCCCTTAATTCAGACGTTAGAAGGCTATGGCTACCACTGAAGCACTTGCGAAAAAATTGGAGGCTGTATTGGCTGGTACTCTTGATTTGGGAAGCTTGCTCAAAGATTCGGCCAATTTTAAAGGGGCAGCTAAAGCCTCATTTCATGGCCTACAGCATTTCTTGGCTGACGCTGATATTCGTGCCAAAGACAGCGCGTACCGAGCCATGCAAGAGGGTGAAATGCTGCGGCTTATACACCTTCTGAAATCTGGCGCAGATGCAACAGAACTTTCCAAAGTCTCGTTTCTTGGAGGTGGCCATTGAGTAAGCCTTCTATCTATGCTGGTTGAAGCAGTTTTAATTCTATTGGCAATAATTACCTTGTGGCTTAATTTCAAGGCAAGCTTATTAATTCGGGATGACGCCTTATCCGAAGCAAGACAGCGAATTTTACAATTGCTATTGGTCTGGCTCATTCCACTCTTCGGAGCATTCATAGTTATAGGTGTTCATCGGCCATATAAAAAACCTTCTGGGAGATACCCTGATGAACAGCCACTACCGGATGATTTCATGGGGCGATCTGTTGGTAGCCAAAGAATGGACGAGATAATTAACGATGATTAAAACACCTAACCCATCATTCAACCGGGACTGGCTAAAGTCAGCCCCTTAATTCAAACTACAAGGGCTTCCCCGTCCTTAGCAACACCTGCCGACAAGTTTATTGTTTTTTCCTGCTGTTCTGCTTCCACCAGTTGGATGCGAGAAGGTGAAGGACTGCGGTACT
>Ga0172373_10007157_pt1 | contig 14580 bp, 11 predicted proteins | sample Lak10m_2_FD_114546 | JGI IMG/M metagenome (GOLD analysis project Ga0172373, IMG submission 114546) | Freshwater microbial communities from Kabuno Bay, South-Kivu, Congo - kab_092012_10m | ecosystem: Environmental > Aquatic > Freshwater > Lake | place: Democratic Republic of the Congo... | reverse complement strand
CCAGTTGAACAATGGTTCGAGACGATCCAACAACGCAGACACCGCCTTGTTCATAAACCACTTCTTTAAGCGCTTTGCAGATTCGATGGGGGTTGCAACGATATTGATTCCACGTCAGATCCACCCTACCGCTGCACCATCTTCGACGGCCATGGTGGGTTGAGCAAACTGTTCACCCAGAAATTGCATCACGCCGAAAAACTTCCGAGTAAACCATGCATCCAGCCAAAACTCCAACAGCACGGTCCACATGAGGTATTGTTTCACCGGCCACACCATGCAGCTCGGAATCAGCTTGCTCTGGCGCAGGATTGAAATCAGACCAATAATCACCGAGAATTGAATAAATTTGCGAGCCGTGCGCGTAATGTACTTGTCCACGCGAGCGAGACTGCGGTTGATAGCTAGTACGGTGTACACCGCCGCCAACGCCACCAGTCCATACAATATGGACCTACCATACTTTTCGACAACCGGCTTGGCGTTCTGTATTGTTTCTTCCATCAAGGGTCCGAGGAGATGACTCAACCGATGACGCAACCAGTCATACAACATGCGAAACGTTTCGAGAAAGTAGGTCTTGACTGCGTTCGCACCGTACATGATCCATCGGGCAGCCCCTTGCAGGATGCTGCGCAGAGCACGCTTCATCCATGATTCCGTGTCGGGGTCGGTGCCGAGATCAGCTGCTGCTTGCGCCACTTCGGGAGGTAGCGGCACCGATTCAATGTGAGGGGGTGGCATCGAGTCGAGGTAGCGTTTCAATTCGGGCGTCATGGGCTTGCCGGTGGCGCGCAAGATGCCCTCGACGATGGCTCGCTCCGTGAAAAAGATGTTGGGGTCCAGAGGGGTTGCAGGAGCCGCCTCTGATTCGGGTGCAGCGGTAGCATCGAAATCATCCTCCGATGCGTCATCGTGATCAGACTCGGACTCCGACTCTGCATCTGATGCGTCATCGTTGCCGGAAACCACCGTGATTTCGTCATCGTTATCATCCTCTTTCTCATCCTCCTCTTCCCCATCGTTATCATCATCCTCCTCTTCCCCATCATTATCATCATCATCCTCTTTCTCCTCCTCTTCCTCTTCTTCAGCACCCTCTCCACCCGATGTCCATGGTTTCGCCACCGCCCGCTCCCACATCTGCACCATCTCGGGCGGAATCCCAGCATCCTCATCCTCATCCTCATCTGCATCCTCACCTTCTCCACCCGCTTGCACACCACCATCACGTCCACCATCATCATCTACCCATACACACAACGTCTTGTACCGCGTGCGCAACTGCCGCCGGTCACGCGCCGATGGTGCCTTCAAGCAGGCATCCACCATTTGCAACCCGCGTTCCAACGTGCGACACCATGCCTCCGACATGGTACCACCTCAATTTTGAATTCTTGTACAACCCTCCGTACATTTTACACCCAGACCACACTTCCCCCCACATGCGCCGCGCCCCTCGCCCTCTACTTCGCCCCCTACTCCGCTCCTCCCTGGCAGCTCGACACCGCAAGCCGCCCACCTTCACCCCCGTGCCCGGGCCACCCCGTTCCAGCATCCACCGCGCCGCCTCCAGCCTCGTCACCCGTCATGCGCGCAAAATCATCCCCGATCCCGTTCACCGCCTCCTCGAAATCCCCGAATTCCTCCTCGGCATCATCAACACGCGCATCTTTGCCCGACTTCGCAACCTCAACCAGACATCGGGACTCGTCGCCGTCTACCCCGCCGCCACCCACACCCGGGCCGAACACTCGCTCGGCGTCGCCCACCTCGCCACCCAACTTCTCGACATCCTCGCCAAGACGGATCCGATCGACCCGCGCGACGCCCTCTGTGTGCAGATCGCGGCGCTCATCCACGACCTCGGACACGGACCCTGCTCGCACATGTTTGACGGCGTGCTCCTCCCCTCCCTGGGAGAACACACATGGAGTCACGAGCACGGCACCGTCATGCTCTTCCAACATCTCGTCACCACCACCCCGCTCCCCTGGCATGCCCACGGAATCGACGAGGCCGCGGTCCACCTCATCTGCGAACTCGTCCTGGGCAAGCCCAGTCACGCCCCGCCCGGATGGAGATGGCGCGGCCCGCCCCCGGGCAAGGAGTGGATGATGGATATCGTCAGCAACGCTCGAGGCTTCCTCGACGTGGATCGCGTCGACTACATTGCGCGCGACAGCAACCGCGCCGGCATGCCGGGGTTTGATTCCACCGGTGTCATCCTCAACGCGGCGCGCATCCTCACCACGGATGGACAGACTCGCATCGGATTCAACATCAAGGTCAAGGACCACATCGCGCGCCTCCTGTCGACGCGCAACTCGTTGCACCGCACCGGATACCAACATCGCGTGAGCCACGCCTACGAAGAGATGCTCGTGGAGCTCATGCGTCTGGGCGACCCGTGGGCGCAGTGGCTGCAGTGCATTCGCGCTCCCGAAACTTACATCCCCTGCACCGACGTGATGATCAACATGCTTCTCTACGGGCAGGCATGGAAGGAGCCCATATTACAAGACCGGCGGGAGGCGATTGAGCGCCTGACGAAGCGCATCCACGAACGCAACTTTTACGTCATGGTGTCGCAAACCTTTCTCGATGAGCATTGGAGTCGCATCACGGGGATGGAGCCGCGGTCCGACACGGTGCGCGAGTGGGTGTGTCATTTGGCGCACACCAAGTTGCCGACCGATCACCCTCAGCGGTCCGCATTTCTCGACGTCTCCAGCCCGTTGTGGACGGTGCGCCTCGCGGTGTTTGATTTCGGCGCGGGCGACGCCAACCCGCTCGCCTCGGTTCTCTTCTTCACGGAGGATAAGGATGGCGTGGTGGTGCCGCGCTTCTTGAACGAGGAAGAGGCGGGTCTATTTACGCTGCATCGCAACCGCGACACCATGGTGCGCATCTTTTGCACCTCGGAGGAGGAGACGGTGCAGGCACAAATGGCGGAGGCGTGTGAGCTCATGCTAGGCCCCTGCCGCGAATGAGGCGGTTTTGCAAAATGTACCTTGTCGCTGCCGTGCGACAACTACATCCTCCGTGATGCGCGTCGACCGGATCTATTTTGCCCTCCTCTTTGCACCCGAAGCTCCGCACGACCTGCAACGGGCCGTGGCGGGAGCCTATGCGGACCATGTCGTGCGCATCGTCCCCGGGGTGATGCGAGCCTCTGAGATGACGCGCCGCCACCTCGTCTTTGGCGCCACCGCATCTCACATCTGGATCGCGGGTCATGTCACCGTTCACACGCGCCTCGCCCACCAACTCGTTGAGGATACGAGCCGCGTCATCTGGGCACCGCCCAAGGATACCAACGCCACCATGAACCGCGTTCTTGTGCTGGAACGCGTCTGCAAGATTCCCATCGTGGAGTCCTCCACGTTCACCTCGATCGAGGAGTTGACGCGCCTCACCCTGCCCAAGGCGATTGCGTATGCGCGCCCCACCAAGACGCCGGTCGAGGAGGTTCGACGGTATATGCAGTGGACTCTGTTGGCGCGCACCGCGTTGCACGCCGCCTACTATTCGTGGTTTGACAACCTATGTGGTGCCGTCAATTGGACTCATGTAGCTCGATTCGTGGAGCGCTATGTGGGGCGACACGTGTCGGAGGATCAATGCAAGCGGAGGTTCATGATGGAGCGCAAGGCGGGGGATATGATCACGGGATGGCCCGGTTCCAAGGAGGCGCGCGAGAGGGGCGAGAGAGCCAGGCAGGTGCTCTCCGCCGTCCAATTGGTGAACGGAAGTGCAGGTGCTGGTGCAGGAGACGATTCGAGTGCAGGAGTCGCATCGCGTGCATCCACTGAACAAACCACTGGTGATTCCGAACTCATGGAGTGGAGTGACGAGTGGAGTCGCGACCCCTCCGACGCACGAACGGAGGCGCCACTCGACACGCTACTGGATTCCGGCACGCTACTGGATTCCGGCACGCTACTGGATTCCGGCACGCTACTGGATGCACCCTATGATGCACTGTCGGATCCATGACACACACACACACACCTCACTTTCCCTCGACAATGTTCCACTGCCCAATCTTCACCGGCAGGTCGCGCGACGTACCCCGCGTCGTCGTGGGTGCAAAGATGCGCCCATCCTCACTTCGCACCTCGTCCCGCCGATGCAGACGAATCCACTCCCCCGGTGCCACCTCCACCACGGATGGGTCGCTACTCTGCAGGCGCGACGTGGCATCGTAGGCAAACACCAAGGTGATGCGACACATGGGGCACACAATCCCCTCCTCCTCGAAGAAGGCGATCAGGTCCGGCTGCCGAACTTCACTGATCGTGGCTCGCGCGTGAGCAATCTTGGGGTGGGCAAATAGATGACCCAACGTCTTTCCACAAGTGAAGCACACCGTTTGCACATCCACCATGGGTGCGGTCAAAGAGTTAACGTTAAGGACCACTGTACAAACGTTGCAGCCTCCGACCCGACTCGATCCCCCACCTTATTGTCCACCTCAGTCCAAGGATGCTCCTCAAAGGGGGTTGGCACGGGGCGAGATGCGCCCCGCCGGCGCCGGCGACGCCGGTCCGCCTCCGTTTGCGCCCACTGCGCCAACTCCACCGCGGTACACCTAGTCATCGAATTTCGATGCCACACGCACGACTCGGGGATCCCGCGACACAAGGCAGCGACCGATTCCACGGGAGGCAGGTCGCCCCACACCTCCACCTCCAAGGTACCCATGGGTGGGGTTCGCATCAACAAGCGCAACAACGACCCCACATGAGGAATCACCCCCAACCATCGCTCCAGTTCGGACCCCGAAGTGGATTCCGACAATGTCAGTGACAGTTGGTGTTGCGAATATGCCGCCATCCACCCCTCCTGAAGCTTGAGCAACTGATGCAAAAGGGCAGATACGCTGTCGGCGCAGTCGCAGGGGCGTCGATCGCGGGGAACCTCCATCTTGAGGTGGCAGTTTTATGAATGTACCGGGTTGACAATTTTCACCACATCCTACACCTCATCGCATTACAACACTCTTCTCTCATGGAGGGGGATGCGGCGTGTCTCGCGACATGGGATGGTGTGGGTGCGGTGACCCCCGTGGCCGGACTCGACATGTTGGTGTGTCTCTCGGTGGGGGAGTGTCGCGTAGAACTCCCCGTGCACGCAACCCACGCGATCCAACTTTCGATCCAACTTTCGATCCAACCTGACCGCGATTCGGCAGAGGTGACGCTGAGCGCGTGGCGCCGCGACCCCGCCCACCCCGACGGCGACGCCCGGATGCAACACATCGACGCCGACCTCTTGCTAACCGCCACCCATGTCGCGGGGCATCAATACTCGTGCGATGGTTTGATAGCGATCCTCCCCGGCATGACCCATCCCCACCTCTACGTGGCGCTCCATGTGCGAAGCCCCAAGGCGGTGACAACCACCTTGCCCATCACGGTTCATGCGGATGGCGCGGTAACGGCGCACCTCACTGCACAACAGCGCACCGCCATTCCGCTCGAGTTCTAAGTGGGGAGCGGCGTCTGCAAGCATTCGGTGTCGTCGGATCGACAGCGGCACCATCGCGTCGCGGAATTGCCATTCACCTCGAGGTCGCCGTTGGTGGAGCCCGCTGACAAGGAGTAGACGCACACATTGCCCGTGTCGAGCACGCGCACCTGCCCCGCGACATTGGACAGGGTCGCTGCAGCCCGCGCGCTCGACGTGGACACCATCTCGCCGTAGCTATAGCTCATGACGGTGATGGGGGTGTAGCTGTTGGTGCTGGCGGTGTAGAGTCCGATGCTGAGGCGTCCCCCCGTCAATGAAAAGCGATACTCCTGCCCGCTCGCCTTGGCGACGCCGAGCGGCCCCGTGCGCCAATAAATGCGCAGCGTAGTCACCTCTTGCAACAAGAGTTCGCCCGTGTTGGTGTCAAACCACAAGATGAATTTGCCGTTGGGTGATGCCACGTTGCTGCTGCAGACGGGGCGCGCCGACGTCAGGGTGCCCCCGCTGGTGGAGCTAAAAAGGATGACGGAGGTGTCGGTGCAGGAGGCGGCGGGCGCCACGGTGGGAAGAGGAGGGACGCAGGCGTCGCGATTGGTGGCGGGAATGTAGCCGGCGTAGAGGTCGCTACAGGTGACGCACACCGGATACAAATTGGACCGCGCCATGCCCTCGGGGCAGAGCGAACACACGAGAGGGTTGGAGGCGGTGGGTGCAGTGCCCTCGGGGCAGTCGCGACAATAGGAGGCGGAGGGGCTGCCCTCGATCGAGGTGGTGACGTAAAGTTCGCACCCATCGTCGATGGTGAAGGGACATGCCTTGCACGTGGTGACGGAGACAGCTCCGAGGGTGGCGCTGTAGGTGGCCTCGGGACAGGGTTGACAGGCGCCGTTCGCCATGTAGAATCCCGAGGTACAATCGGTGCTGGCACTTGTGCTGCCACTCGTGTCGCCACTCGTGCCGCTACTCGTGCCGCTACTGGTGCCACTGCTCATGTCATCGGTCACCGGATCGGTGGAGTTGGTGCTCCCTCGCGACGCGAGTACGACTTCGGGGGGCGAATCGGTCGTGGTGGGTACCCATACAACGAGTAGAAGGACCAATATGCACACCACCACCAGCACCATCACCGTCACGCCAATGATCCAACCCAGGTTACCCTCCTCCTCCTCCCCCTTCTCCTCCCCCTTCTCCTCCTCCGCTACCATCACCGATTCCCATTTCGACATGCCACCCGCTGGGTCCAATGTGGGGGCGTTTTGAACTGAATGTTACGAAAATGGGTAATGTTCATACTCTGGGTTCCAATTATGTCCGACTCTGAAACTGCTCGCGAGTCGCGCGAACGTCTCTACCAAGCCTATGTCATGTTGGCGTTGTTTGACTCCTCCATGAATGCCGAGATGAAGCGTCGCGGTGAAGGTCTCAAGGCGGAAATTGATGCCGCCCATGAACAGCTGTTGGAGGCGTTTGCGCAAAACGCTCCCCAGTCGGCCCTGTCATCCCCTCACTCCTTTTGTTTTTCGCTCCCCCCGTTGCGTGAAAATGCCGTCATGTACGACCAGACGGTGGTGCAGCCGGCGCGTCAGTTGGTGGCGGAGTTGACGGAGCAGCTGTCGTTGCAGGTGCAAGCGTACAAGGATGGGTTGATCCAGCGCAGTATGATGGCGAGCAGTGAGGATGCCACGCAGCCCGATGTCACAACATCGATCGATGGTGCGGCGCGGGCGATTGAGAGCTTGCTGCAGAGTTTGATGCAACCCCTGTCGGATGCCGCTGTCAACAAGGAGATGGCATCCTTCCGGCCTTATCTGACGGTGGATGCCAAGGATGACTTTACACATCTCTCCCCCGAGCATGTGCGCGAAGCGGTGCGTGCCTTGATGCGCGCCTCTTCGTGGGCCGAGATTCGTACCATGATGACCGCGGAGGGCAAGCCTTCGTACGGTAATGCTTGCATCTCCTTGGTGATTTGGCTCACCAAGAAGATTCGTTCGATCGGCAACAACCCTCAACCGGAAGCCATCTTTTGCAAAAAGATTCCCACGTTGGAGTCGGCGCCGGTGCCGGTGGAGGGAGGGGGCGTGGGACGGGGGAGTGGGAGCGGGAGTGGGAGGGGAGGGAGGGGAAGGGGGAGTGGGAGTGGGAGCGGGGGGCGAGGTGCCAAGCCCAAAGCTCCCTCCGCCCCTTGCGTGGTCGCACCCGACGCGGTGCGCGATGTGGCCGTGTCGCTGTTTGCTTCGTATGTGCGCCGCAACATTTTGGTCGCCTTCAACAAGGCGGTGCGCGCCTTTGTGTTGCTGGAGCGACAGGTGAAGGATCCCGCGGTGGCAGAGGCGTTGCGCGAAGAGGCGTTGTTGTCGGAGGATCGCAAGCCGCAACGTCGATATGTGGTGCCATGGATGCCCGATGTAGTGGAGGAGCTGACGTTGACGGTGATGCGCGGCAGTACGGGCAAGTCGAAGAAGAAGGGTGCCGACGCCGCATCGGAGAATTGGATCTTGAGCGATCTGGAGGGATTTGATCCGAGCGAGTTGGATGAGGATGAGGAGGGTGAGGAGGGGGAGAGGGAGGCAGAGGAGGAGGAGGAGGAGGAGGAGGAGGCGGCGGAGGACGAGGAGGTGGAGGTGGAGGTGGAGGTGGAGGGGGCGGAGAGGAAGGAGGGAGAGGGTGCCGGTACCGGTGCTGGAGCCGGTGCAGGGTCGGCAGCTGGCGCCAGCGTCGGTGCAGGGGCGGGTGTTGGAGCCGGTGAAGGTGCCGCAGCTGGTGCAAGAGCCGGTGCAGGGCCGGCAGCTGGCGCCGGTGAGGAGGCGGAGGAGCGCACCGCCTTGGCCGACATGGAGGAGAAGCTGAACCAGATCGGCAAAGTGAACCCCACCACGGGCAAGGTGGCCCAGATCAAGGTGAAGGATTTGGATCGAGCGGTGGAGATGGCGGTGGCGCTGCTCTTCACCAACTCTCTGCACAAGTACTTTGAGGAGAACCCCGAGATTGGCAGCATCGTTCCGGTGGATCAGCGTGTGCAAACCTGTTCAGCCGCCATGAGCGTGATGATGGCGCCCGACATGGCGGTCACCATGGGATCGGGCACCAAGCAGAAGCGTCCCCTTCTCTCGGAGAGGGGTGTGGATGGCGACATGGAGTCGAATCGCGATGCCGTGCGCGTTGCGATGAATATGGCCAAGACCTTGGTTCAGCGCGACGGCGAACAAGCTCGTTCCGCCCTCATGGAGCAAATCCTTCGCTTCATGGTGCGCCCTCAAGACATGGAGTCGTTGCAGGATCGGATCGACTACAAGCTACTCATGGAGCGTCGCAAGCGGATCAACGAAGCCAAGAAAGACCGCAAGTCCGCCACGGAGGTGGTGAAGCAGTCCCAACTGTCGCAGCAGCAGGCATCCTCCGTGGCGTTGGCATCCACCGCGTCGGTGCGGGAGGATGTGGGTGGTGGAGTCCATGGGATCGGGGGCGAAGGTAGTGGTGGGGGAAGCGGAGAAGGGAGCGGCGGGAGCAGTGGGGGGAGTGGGGGGAGCGGCGGCGGGAGAGCCGGATTCGAAGCTGCCGACCCGACGGGACCCGCGGCCGCTGCGGCTGCCGCTCCAGGGTTTGACCCCGCCTCCGATCTCAATTCCACCGAGGTGCTAAAGTTTCAGTCGGTGCAAGAAGTGCTGCGCGAGTGCACGCAATCCAACAAGCCGGCGTCGCTCAAGAAGTTGATCCAAAAGCCACCGAAGCGGGCCGCGGAAGAGGTGAAGGTTGCGTTGAAGCGCAAGCTGCTCGAGAGCCAAGAGGCACGGGATGCCGCCTCAGCCTCGGGTCAGTTTGACTGGATCCACTTGGTTAAGACGAGCGGGATGGCACCCTCACAGGTGTCGGCGGCGGCCAGCGAGCATCAGAGTGGTGACAATGACATCCCTCAGAGGTATGCCGATGTGATCAACGCCGCCTTGACGGCGCGCCGCGCTCACCACGGTGTCGCCGAGACGGTGTTGCGCTCGGTGGCGGCGGAGTCCGCCAAGTTTACGCTGCGCAAGCGCAAGAAGGAGGATGGAGCGACCTCGAGTGCATCGGGCGCCTCGGGTGTGGCATCTGTCGCTGCGGCTACGGCTGCTGCGCCCGCAACCTCTACCGCAACCTCTACCGCAACAGCTACCGCAACAGCTACCGCAACAGTTACCGCTGCCTCTGCCGTACCGATTCGCGACCCTTTGGCAACGGATGCCTTGATGGTACAAGACCCCGAACTGGTGCACCCCACTGTACGTAGGTGCCACCCCTCCCCCGCCGCCTCGCCCTCCCCTATCTCTCATCACTAACCCCCCTCGCAGCCGCAGCCTACGCCGAGCCCAGTTCCGAGTCGGAGTTTGAACTCCCGGAAGGGAGCGGGCCGCAAGTGAGCCTGCGTCGCAACAATCGCCGGCGTCGCTAGCCGCCACGGCGCGGGTTCGTACAATCATGCGTCACTCATGGTTTTTCCTCATCTCTCTCACTTACTCGTTGGTCGGCTCAGTCTCGGAGCCGGACTCGGAGCCGGAGCCGGAGTCGGAGTCGGACCCGGACACCGACACCGTCTCGTCCGAGTCGTCGTGCTCGTCGCCCGTCCCGTGCTCCTCATGCTCCCCCTCCTCATGCTCCCCCTCCTCGTGCTCCCCCTCCTCGTGCTCCCCCTCCTCGTGCTCCCCCTTCATGGGCTTCGCGGCGGTGGGCGGCGTGTACACGGCCTCCTCCGCCTGCGCCAAGACGCCCAGCTCGGCCGCCTTGGCGCGCGCCTCCTCCAGCACCCACTTGGCATGGGCCAGGCCCCGGATCGCGAACCGGCGCTTCGTCCCCAGGGCGCGCGCCGCCTTCTTCTCCTCCTCCGTGGGCTGCGCCGCCTGGAGCGCGGCGCGGCGGGCCGCCGCCTTCGCCGAACGGACTTTGTTCGCGCGCTTCAGGTTCTCGACGCCGCGCTGAAGGCTCTTCAGCTTCTTCTGGCGCTTCATCTCCGCCACCTCCTCCTCCGTCGGCGGGGCCTTCCCCTCCGCGGCCAGGGCTGCGGCACGGCGGGCAGCCTTGTTCGCGGCACGCGTGACGGCCGCGCGCGCGTGGCTGTCGGCGATGCGCTTGGCGCGCGCCTCCTCCTCCTCGGGCGTGAGCACCTTCTTCGCCTTCTCCTCCCGCTTCTTCTCGCGGCGCGCCGCTGACTTCGCGGCCTCCCGCTGCATCGCCGTCACGGCCTCCGCCAGCTGCTTCTGCGACTCCAGCAGCGCCATCATCAGCGCCATCTGCCCCTGCTCCCCCACCTGCTCGGTCGTCTGCTCAGTCTGCTCGGTCGCCATCGCGTCCTTCGCTGCCGTCGCCTTGGAGGCTTGGGTCGTTGAGTGTGAGTGACCCGGGCATCGATCCGCCCAGCGGGTGCATGCACTTTGCACCTACATCAAAGATGCAACTTGCACGTACCAACTGGGCGGAAGTGCAACACCCGTCTCCGTGCCAAAGATGGGGAAGGAGCTCTTGGAGGGGTTCCCCGAACTCGATGTCCCCGCATCACACTGGGGAAACTATGTCGGGGTCGTTGCCACCACGGTGGTCGGGGTCGTGCTGATCGTGGTCACCATCATCATCCTGAGTCTCGCCGCGACAAATTATTTCCCCATGTACCCGGCGTCAACTCCGCAGGTGTGCAGCGCCGGACAACAATGGTCCATGGTGGCGCAGCGATGTATGATTTGCCCCGAAGGCACGTACCAGACCGTGGGCAGTTGGGCGGCGTGCATCCCCTGCCCGGGGCGCATGGTGCCCAACGAAACCCACACCTTGTGTGAGCGCATAGCGCCAAGTGAAATCGTTCAGTGAAGAGGATCCCATCCTTACCGTCATCCTGAAGGTTTTCGATTTGGTGAGAGGATGAATGCGCGCGCGCGTACGAGCTCACAGACGGAACGGGGTGTCGAAATCCGCGGACCGGTACGCGCTCAGTTGCGGCATCTGGTTGCGGAAGTTCCACGCCTTGAGTTGGTTGAGGGTGGCAAACAACACTTGGCGCCAGGTGCCCGATGCCGCGAGCGTCACTGGCGCCACGCGCAGGAACGATGCCGTGAAGGCACCCTGCGGGATGGAGTCGATGAGGGCATCGTCGGCGTACTCGTAATCGCGGCTCGCACTCAAGATGCGCGCGGTGGCTGCCGTTGAGGGGGCGGCGATGGCGCTCGGGCGCGTCACCACGCCGCTGGCGCGCTCGGGGCTCAGCGTGAAGAGAAGGTCGCCCATCGTGCCGCCGTGGCAGCAGTCAAACGTCACCACCAGTTCCACGCCAAACGCCGTCACCTGATCGATCCACTGCCGGAGCGTATCGTCGCGGATAAAATAGTTGTCCGCCGTCAGGATGGATTCGTCGAGTCGATCCCATTCGTCGCTCGGCGTCGTCGTGGTGGGGCCATCCACCACGCGCAACCCATGTCCCGAGAAGTGGAGCCACAAGTGGACGCCGGGCCCACCCTTGGTCAGCAGCCATTGTTGCAGCGTGGCATCGAGGTTGGCGGCGCTGGGGTAGGTGGCGGAGGTGGCATCGAGATCATCCGTCATCCGAGTGATGTTGTCGGCCGGCACGTTCAAATGTTCCGTGAGGAACTGCGCCATGCTAACCACATCCTGAATGCATCCGCTGAGAGGGTTGAGCGAATCGGCATAGTTGCACCCAATGAGGATGGCGTGGGTGGATGTCGTGGGGGTGACGGTGGCGGGTGCCGCGGCAGCCGCGAGGCGCCGGAGCGGGGAGGCGGCTCGCGTGGAGGAGCGCACCTTGACCGTGGCGGAGGTACGGGTCGCGCGCGGGGTCAGCAGGGGGCGCGGGTTGTAGAGGCGCGGCTGCACAGAGGCGGGGGCGGAGGGGATGGGGGCAGAGACCGAGGCCGCAAGGGTTGGAACCGAAGCCAACGTCGGAGTCGGGGAGGATGCCTTGGCGCGCGCCGGACGAATGTCGCCACTGGCGGAAACCTCCTCCATGGCATCGCGAATGGCGCGCAAGTTGGCCCGATCATCATCCTCCGCATGGGGCGCCAACGGGGAGGATGAGCGGCGCCGCGTCGAGGCATGGGTCGACGAAGCGCGCACGCGACCCCGCACCGACGACGAGGTGGGGGATGAAGAAGCTGGGGCGGAGATGACCACCGTCGTCGGGCGCTCGCGCGCGGGAGAGTTGGACGTGGAGCGCTTGGTACGAATCATGGTAACCGACATAGGAGCCGGGGCCGCGGGTGCCACATGTGCCGACACGCGCGCCGACACGGGTGCCGACACGGGTGCCGACACGGGTGCCGGAACCGGGGCCGCGGGCGCCACGCGCGCCGCTGCCGGAACCGGAGCCGACACAGGTGCCGACGCCCGCCGCTGACGCTCCGCAGCTTGCATCAACGCCACCATATCCTCTTGCGAATGACGCTTCCGGGAGACATCCATCGCCACCATCTTGGGCGCATGCATCTGGCGCAGAATGGGGTCTTCGTGCTGCCGCACCACCATCTCCCCCATCACAGAGGCGCCACCCGTGAAGCGAGCGTATGCGAGCATGTCGTCGCGCGTATAGAGGGATCCGGGGGTTCGCCTCCCCCCGGTGCCACCACTTGCATCGTGATGGAGCACCGAAGCTCCTCGCATGGGATGTCTTGTCGACGACAACGACTCCGACGTTTGGTTCAACCCGACATCGGTAGACTCAACCAACCCCCGACCCCCTCACCCAACCCCACTTCATCTCGACCGAATCGAGTCGGCCGCTTCGAGGCGCTTGCGAATCGAACCCAACATGAACCATGTTTCGAAGAGGGTGCGCCATTCCGGACTCGCCTGGTCCGAAGGCTCCACCTCCCCGGTGTGCATCCGCTGCCGGCAGCCGCGGCACATCAAAGCCCATCCCCGATTGTAACACCGCACCAGAAGGTCGAGCCCCCCCTTCGACCCGCAGCGACACCCCTCGGCACCCTCGCGAAGCGAGCCATAAATGGTCAAGGCGGTCATCGCGTCATTCCACACGGGGGCATCTTCGCGCGAAGGACGCCAGATCGCCCCCCACGGGGCACCCTCCGAGGCGATCGCCTGCAACGCCTGACGCTTCAAAATGGGGAGGATGTACGTAGCCTCCCACTTATCGACGCGCCCATTGGTGCCATAACATCGAGATGGGATGGAGTTGATCAGGCGCATGCCATCCGATGCACTGACGCGCGACAAGGCGACATACAAGGCGGATGGAAACTTATCCATGTTGGTGGGATCAATGCCCGCGATCGACATAGTTTGTCCTTGCACCTTGTGCGCTGTCAGGGCGAATCGAGGTCCGAGCGGAAGCTGCCATTGCAACAGCGTACCCACTTCATCATCCACCTCGGCGGAGAGTGCGGGGATGATGGCGATCTTGGTGCCCCAGGCGCTAACTTGCGCCGCTCCATCGCGCGCATGACGAAGCGGGCGCGCCATGGGGTCGAGCAGCACCACGGCGGCGATCCCGCCATTGACATCCCAACGCAGCGTCTGTTCGGGGGGAGCGGTGCGCAGGCGCGCATCGTCGATGCACCCCAACGACGACAGAAAGGTATCCACCTCGCGCATCGTGGTTGTCAAACTGTCGTCGCGCGGAGCCACCGTGCGATCGACGTGCACGCCAAACAGGGGCTCGGTGGAACGCAACCGGTGCAGCGCACTGACAATGTGCGGCGGCAAATCCTTCACCACGGGGGCGATGGAGGACCCCGTCATGCGCATTTCCGAATAAGAGGTTAGCAGGGCCCCCGGCGGCACCTTCAACCCTTGTCGGATCGACACCCCTTCGTAGGCATCCATGCGCAGCTGGACGAGGCGGATCAGCACGCCGCTGGCGCCGTTGGGAAGTTCGGGGTGACCCAAGTTGACCGAGACGGCGACGCGCATGCCAATCTTCATGGGGAGGATGGTGGAGAGGACATACTCGCGCGCAGAGGCGGCGGTGTCGCCCGATGTGAGGGCGTGGTTGATGACGTGCGCCTTGTTCATCAGTTCGCGATGCTGTTGGAGTGCGCGCGGGTCGCGCGATGCATCGCGCGACAACGTGGGTGCCATGAAGAAGCTGTGAATGAGAACCTTGGCGCTGCGTTG
>Ga0172373_10007156_pt1 | contig 14580 bp, 10 predicted proteins | sample Lak10m_2_FD_114546 | JGI IMG/M metagenome (GOLD analysis project Ga0172373, IMG submission 114546) | Freshwater microbial communities from Kabuno Bay, South-Kivu, Congo - kab_092012_10m | ecosystem: Environmental > Aquatic > Freshwater > Lake | place: Democratic Republic of the Congo... | reverse complement strand
CTGCGAGGCCAACTCCTACTGCCGCACGTCCACTTTGAAGGAAGCCTGCCCCATGCACACCACCTCCTCTTCGGGCAGCTACTCCCGCGTCAACTGCAAGTGCGACCCCGGCTACTCCTGCACCTACTACAAGCGCATCCAGGCCATCGTCACCCTCAACGCGACGGTCTCGGACTTCAACAACGACGTCGGGGGCATCCGCACCTCCTTCATCGCCTCCATGGCCGCGGCCGCCAACGTCAACCCCACCCACGTCACCATCAACGGCGTCGTGGCCCGCCAGAACCTCGTCGGGGGCTCCGGCGGGTCGCGCCGGCTGTTCTCGCTGGCGGCCCGGCCGTCCTCGTCCCTCAAGCAGGCTCCCAGCGCGAGGGAGCTGTCCATCCAGGAGGAGTTCGAGGCCCTGTCTGCCGCCCCGCCGTCGGACGCGCCCTCCCTCCGCAGCGCCCTGCTCTCCCCCGGGGAGGAGGGCGAGCCCAAGACCATCCGCGTCTACGCCACCGTGGCGGAGACGGGGCGCCTCGACCACCTCGAGCACAAGATGGCCCAGGCCGCCCCGGGGCTCCACCTGGAGCACCGCTGGGAGCGCCACAGCGCTGTCAAGGCTGAAAAGCTTGCTTGAAAACTTTGGAGTGCTGGCAGTGTGCGTTTGGGATTCCAGCCTTTTGCGCTCCGCATTTAAGTTGTTGGCCCGGCCCATCCCATCAAATGAGGCATGGGAAGATGCAGGCCCCGAGCAGCGCGCTCCCGCATACTCTGGTCCGTGCTGTGCGCGCTCTCAGCCGGCCTCTGCGCGGCGGACGTGGACGTCGTGGTCAACCTCGAGTCTGCCGAGAGGGTCGACCTCGCTCCGGTTGAGGCCATCCCCTCCTACCTCGACATGTCCTCGATGGACAACTCCGACCTATTCGTCGCCATGTGCCTCCCCGGCACCTTCTCCCCGAACCACGAGGGGATATGCCACGACTGCGTGAGGTGCCAGGCCAACCAGTACGAGAAGCTGGCGTGCATCCCCACGCGCGACAGGACCTGCGCCAACTGCACGGTCTGCGGCACGCACGACATCTAGCTCTGCCAGTGCGCGGTCAAAACCTCGCAGTGCGTCACGGGCGACAGGGTCTGCCTCAAGGTCCCCCCCGCCGTCATATCCATCAGCGTGGACTTCTCCGCCGCAGTCGCGCTCACCGCGAAGCAGCTCGCCTTCGCCCGCGCGGGCTTCGCTGTCGGCTACACCGACTGGCTCGCCATGCAGTTCAACCTCGACCCCGCCACCGTGGAGATGACGGACTTCGTCCAGAGGGACGCCTACAACTACCGCGCCTACTTCAGGTTCAACGAGGTCTACGGGGCCGCCACGTCCAACAAGATCCTATCCAGCCCCCCGGAGTTCTTCCAGGGAGGCATCTACTACACCTTCGGGGGCGGCGAGCGGCGCAGGCGGCTGCTCGCCATCGCCGTGAGCTTCGGCTTCGTGTCGCAGGCGGCCTACAGGGAGGGCTGCGCGGTGGACACCAACTGCACTGGCTTCACCGAGTTCGCCTACATCGACGACTTCAACTGCACGGGGACCTGCCAGGCCGTCCCCTGCCCTCCTGGCTACGCGGGGGGGCCCAAAGACTGCCAGCTCTGCGAGCCGGGGACATTTAAGAACGCGTCGGGCTACGGGTTCTGCGACGGATGCCCTGCGGGATACACGTCGCCCACCGGCTCGAGCTCCTCCGACGCGTGCTACCCCCTGGTCAGCTCCCCGCCCTCGCAGGCGGGCCAGGGTCAGACTTCGCAAGCCTCGCCCGCGCCTGCAGGGGCGGGTGGGGCTGGGAGTGGGGCGACGCAGACGACTACCGCAGGATCGTCACCAGGAGGGACGAGCGCGACTTTTTTGTTGCCATGGTTGCCCTCAGCCTCCTCAACTACGCGGTCCTCTACGCCATCTTCCACTGCCCAGGCTACGTCATCTCGGGCCAGCTCGCCAGCCACTTCGGGAGGCTGGCAGGCGTCGTCAGGCGCGCCCTCTGGCCAGCCTGGCAGCTCCTCGCCGCCGCCCTGGCAGCCGCCAGGCGGAACCTCGGCGCCGCCTCAGTCGACCGCCGCGCCGCCCGCGCAGACCCCGATGCAGCCGCCAGGGACAGGGCAGACCACGAGCGCTGGTGGTGGTGGCAGTGGTATCCCATTTAATCCCGGCGGTGCATCTGGGTATAATGTGATTACCAACAACAACAACAACGCCAACACCGTCAGCGTCAGCGTCAACGTCGCAGCCCCTGTCCCAGCCCAAGCCCCGCCCGCTCCCCCGTCGCAGCCCGTATTTAACAACTACGTCAGGATCGTCCAGCCCCAGCCCCAGCCTCGTCCCGCTGGCGACATGGACCCCTACCACCGCCACAGCTACTACTACGACTACGACGGGGGCCTCTCCCTGGCCTACCTCTACGTCCTGATGATCTTCCTCTTCGCCGCGACGCTCTTCGCCTGCATGGGAGGCTGCCAGCCCTGCTGCGGCTACCCCTGCTACCCTTACTACCCGCCCCAGGAGGAGCAGCGCAGGACCGTGGTGCGCTACGAGCTCGCCAGGCAGAACCCGCCTGCTGGTCCCTGACTGCTATATAAAAGCACTTCCAATTTCCCCTGCACGACAAGATGATCTCCAAACTCGCGCTCGCAGCGGCCTCGTCCTCCATCGTCGTGCTCGCCACCCCCGCGGTGTCCCTCGGCGTCCTCAAGACCGCCTACAGCACCGTGGGCAAGACCAAGTGCTTCCAGTGCGCTCCGGGCCTCCTCCCCGGGCTCTACCTGCCGTGCGAGGACTGCCCGCGCGGGGTGTACGTGCCCGTGCCCTCGCTCGATTTGGCGATTCCTCTCAAGAAATAAAACTTTTTATTATCGAACAAGAAATAAAAACGATTCATTATCTCACAATAAAGCCCTCGAAAGTCGCGGCGCCCGGCATGCCAGGCGGCAGCGCGACCCGCATGTACTTGGACAGCAGCAGGGGATTAGCGTTCAGCCCCACGATGCAGTCGACCTTGTGGGGCAGCTTCGACGTGAACCCTTCCAGCGCCTCGACCTCGCCCGACCACTGCAGAGTGCAGAGCGGCTGTGGCAGGAACTTGGCCAGGTCTCGCAGGTGCTGGCCCCTCGCCTGCACGTCCTCGCACTGCTCCAGCAGGTCGAACACCAGCAGCCGCGGTATCCTGCCGCTGTCCAGGCAGAACTGGCAAAGGAAGGCCGTGTGGAGGGGGCAGGCCTCGGCCAGCCTGGCGAGGGGGGCAGCGTGGTAGGACTGCTTGTTGGCGTGGCAGTACGCCACCGTCCCGCCCTGCACCTTGATCAGCGTGAAGAACACGGACTCTGCCGGCTTCCACGTGGCGTAGTTCGCGGGGCTGCCCTTCGACCTGGGCTTCACTTGCACGGGGGCCATCAGCCCGCAGAGCAGGGGGTCGGCTTGGAGATAGGCGTCTGCGGCCACGGCCGTCAGGGCTCGAGAGATCACTGCAGCAGACTGCTTGGACATGGCTCTGGATTTGAGTACGAGGGGCGTGGCTAGAGCGTGGACGCTTGTGTGGTTGGGGGGCGGCAGGGAGCGCTCGGCTTTTATACGGCCGGGCGGCGCCGGTTCAAAACAATTTGCGCGAGACACAGGCTCGTTTTTTTAAAACGTTTTATTTTTCCACACACAAAAAAGAGGAGGCCAAAGTCACTGGGACTGGCCGGTCCTCGCCCCTGCCCCAGCCCGCATCCCGCCCAGCCATGGACCGGCCCTACGACTCCACCGCAGAAGTCCGCGCCATGATCCTGGCCGCCTTGCCGCTCCCGCCGCTCCCAGTCGTCGTCCAGCAGCTCGACGAGGACAACCGCGTTTCAGGCGAGAAGATCCAGACCAGCCACGACATCCTGTCCAACCTGATGCTCCACGCCTGCGCCCGCAACTCCCCCGAGGAGAACGCGGATCGCCAGAGGAGGCAGCAGGACATATTCCGGTCCCTCCTCGCCCAGATGTGCAAGCCCGAGCAGCCCCGGACGCCCCCGGCCCTCTACCAAGTCTACTGCGAGTACACGCAGCGCCACATCGCCACCTTCGTGCCAAGCGGCGCCAGCCTGCCGCCAGTCGTCTTCGCGCCGCTCGCCAGCGTGTGCAAAGGCGACTACACGCACCGCAAGATGTGCGAGTACATGGCCGGGCAGGCCATCATCCTGGAAGAGCCGGCGTTCCAGTGCGCCAACGACTGGCTCTGCCGCGAGTACGCAGACATGATCACAGTCAACTGGGGGAGGCTGGTCTGCCAGGACCAGCACGGGCCACGCCAGACGCCGCCGGGGCCCGTCGAGCCTCCCGAGGAGCTGACCTTCAAGCTCCCAGAGTCGCAACGTAGTCCGACAGGGGAGAGCGCGGTGCCACAAGAGGAGGAGAGCCAGTGCCAGCAGCAGCCGCAGCAGCCGCAGCAGCAGCCGCAGCAGCAGCAGCCGCAGCCGCAGACAGAGCCTGCTGAGAAGAAGGAGGAGAGCGAGGCGACTCCGGGCTGTACTCTCCCTCCTCCAGCTCAGGATCCGCCGAGCTCTCCGCAGACGCAGACTGGCGCTCCGCCTCCTTGCGGAGGAGAGCCAGCAGCTCCTCAGACGACAGGGGCGTGACGGCGGCGGCGGGAGTCTTCACCTTCAGGCGCTTGGCCTCTTCCTGGCTGGCGGCCGCGGCGGGGCCTGCCTTGACTTTCGCTGCCTTTACCACAGGCTCACCGGGCTTTCCGGCCTTGGAACCGAGCTCGCCGTGCTTGCGCTTGCACGAGGCGAGCTTGAGCTCGTAGCGCTGCGCCTGCAGCCTCATGCGCCTCTTGATCAGGGCGTGGATCTTCTGAAAGTAAATCCTGGTGTTCACCGGGTGAATCGACATGTAGTAGCTGAGCTCCGTGTAGGCGCTCCCCGCCTTCTCCGACGCCTCGTTGATGTCCGCCAGGGCCTCCGGGCGCCTGTCCATCATCTCGAAGGGAGTCTCGCTCTCCTCTGCCTTCTTGAGCTTCTCGCGCGCCGCCACGCTCTCCTTCTCAGCGTCCTTGAGCGTCCTGCGGACCTTCGAGACGATCTCCTGGTGGCGCTCGCCGTCCATGTACCCCTCTGGGAAAAAGATGTACTCGAGGCGCAGCTGCTCCTTGAGCTCCGAGTCCGTGTAGTTGCCCACCTTGCAGCAGGTCTCGAACACCTGGCGCATCTGCAGCCGCGAGTCGACGTCGACGCCGTAGTGGCGGAGCTCCGAGGCGATCTCGCGGATCTCGTGCTCGGCCTTGTTGTACTCCATGCTGGCCTGGGGGCTCTTCATGATGTCCTGGTAGACTGCAGTGGGCTTCTCGCAGAGGTTCGCCATGGCGTGGCACGTCGTCCGTTTTCGGGTGTGATTTCCAAGTGTGGGGGGTTGATATAGGGAAATGTCTGGGCGGCCCACGCTCCCGTGGGATGTTTGTCCCACGCCAGCGTGGGATGTTTAGCCCACGCTAGCGTGGGATCTACAGCGCACGGTACTGTGGGATGTTTAGCCCACGCTAGCGTGGGGTCTTTGTCCCACGCTCCCGTGGGATGTTCGTCCCACGCTTCCGTGGGATGTTCGTCCCACGCTTCCGTGGGATGTCTCGCCCACGCTCCCGTGGGGTGTTTGTCCCACGCTCCCGTGGGGTGTTCATCGCACGTTTTAAAAACCGCCTGGGGTATATCAACGATCCGCCCAGACCCACGACACCCAAAAAAAGATGCCCAGCCACGGCGAAGACCTCGCCCGCCGCCTCGCCGCCTCCCACACCTCCCCTGCCGTCGCCTACTTTCTCGCGAAGCTGCCTCAGTCCACCCTGCAGTCCACCACGTTGGGCCAGCTCCTCGTGCACCTCGCCGGCGAGATGGGTATCTCGAAGTTCGACTCCGACTTCGTCTCCCAGGTCAAGGCCTACGCCCAGTCCGCCCCGCCCCCGCCCGACGGGTTCTACGAGTACGCCCACAGGAAAAAGGAGGCTCTAGAAAAATTCCAGAAGACCCTCAAGCGGAAGCGCGAGGAGGCCAAGGACGACTACCACGCCTACCTGGGGGCCTTCATGCCCTTCGTGGTGCAGTTCCTCAAGCCCAGGCCGGAGAAGGGGGAGGACAGGGCGCCCCACTCTGGCTCGCTGTTCTTTGTCTTCTCGACCTACGAGCTAGGCGTCAGGACGTGCCTGGACATCCTCAGGCGCGGCTTCCAGCAGACTGTCAACTTTCAGACGGTCACCACGGTCTTCACCCAGCTCTACGAGATACGCGTGCCCAACAGCATGCTGGCAGACAGGAACAACGACAGGCTGGCCTACATGATACTCGACTGGGAGGTCGAGGAGCACAAGCTCAGGGGCGAGGACGGCTCGCCCCGCCTGTCGCGCTACGACGTCGACCAGCTCAGGCTCGCGTTCCCGCTGTGGTTCTACAGGAAGCTCGTGGAGGTGAAGGCAGTGGGGCCGAGCGAGGTCGTTTCGAGTAAGTGTTTGTTTGTCTTGATTTTATTAGCAACAGCACTCACTCAAATCAAAAAATCGCAGTGGTCCTCAAGGACAAGTCTCGCGAGCAGCCGGGGGGAGGGTACAAGCACTCCCAGCACGTCATGCCGGAGCTCGCCGGCGTGCCGGGCGAGGAGCTCAAGGCCGTCTGCAAGCGCATCCTCTTCCCGTTCAAGGACATGCTCCGCAAGCCGAACTTCTCGGGCTTCACCGACGAGTTCCTCCGCGGGGAGGACGCCCCGGTCATCGGCGTCGACACCCAGCCGCTGGGGGGGAACACCCCGTTCTCCATGCTCTTCTCCTGCAAGTGCAGGGGCGACTCCCAGCCGGGCCTGGCGGGGCGCGCCTTCTTCTCGGACGGCGAGGCCCACGTGTTCCCGGCAGACTCGGGCCTGCTCAACCCGGTCCCGTTCGACCCGCCGCCCGTGGCGTGCCAGCACCGCCTCGAGGACCTCTCGGACGCCCAGGCAGCCGAGCTCCTCCGCCAGTCGAGCTGCTCGATCCCCACCCACTACATGCTCCCGATCTCCAAGAAGTTCGTCGAGCTGGGAAAGGACGAGACCCAGAGGTTCCGAGCCTCTGCGCGCCCGCGGTCGGGGGCCTCGGGAGAGGGGCCCCCCTCGTCGGGAGGGGGGCCGGGAGGGGCCAGGAGCTCCGCGCCCGACAGGATCCCCCTGCCGCAGTGGTTCAGGAGTTACCTCGACAGGACGCCGGGGTACAACGAGAGGAGGGGGAGCGCCCACGGGTACTCCCAGATACTGCCCAGCCTCGACGTGCCAGTGGGGGACCCCTCGAAGTGGCTGGCGGCCCACGTGGACGGGGGGGCGGTGCCCTGCCCTACCAAGCTCAGCATGAAGATCCCGGAGCTCTACTCCCACCCGAGGAACGGCGTGATCGTGGCGTGGCACCCGGACATGCCGGGGGACGTGTTTGCGAGGTGCACAGAGTGCCTGGAGAGGGACTACACGAATGAGCACTCGGAGAGGGTGTACTTGAAGAACGGGAACGCCTCTGTCTGGATCCAGTTCAAGAGGGAGGGGTTCGAGTTCCTCGTGAGCGACGAAGGTGAGTGCAGATGTTGTCTATTTGTGTGTTTGGGCTGTGTTGGGAGGGAGGGGGTTCTAGCTCTACTCCCTGTCTTCTCAACCCAGCTGTCCTCCAGGCCGGAAGAAGACGCAGCGGATGATCAGCGACGTGCTGGGCAAGAGGAAGGCGGAGGACAAGGATTCAAGCAAAGACAAAGGCAACTTGAAGTCAAATAACAACAAGAGCAACAAGGGAAATGCAAAGAAAAGCAAGGGTGGCGGCGGGAAATGACAGGATGACCATATATGTGTGCGCTCAGCGTGTCAAGGGCATTTCGGCTAAAATACGAAAAAGTGTGTGTGCGAATTCCAGCCCGCCCAGCACTCCCAGCGACTTTGGCCTTTTTTTTTTTAATCTTGTCTTCCTGCAAACTTGGCCGGCAAAGCCGCCTGCAGCAGGCCCACCCCCACCACCGCCAGCACGGCGAAGTACGCGTTCGCTGGGTCGCCTCGCCTCTCCACGAACCCCACCGCCAGGGCGGGGGCCACCGCCAGCATCAGCGAGCGCTGCGGGTCCCTCTGGCTCCACGCGGACGACATGGCGATCCTCGCCCGGCACGCGGCGTGGTGCGCGGACCACGCGAGGGAGACTCCGTATGCCGCCAGGACGACGAGGGGGTGCGGGCCGGCGAGGAGGCCCCGCGTCGCCGAGGGGACGAAGCCGAGCCCGAGATACGCCGCGCCCCTCAGCGCGGTCGAGGCCAGGCCCCCGCTCCCGCCGGCGGAGGCAGCGTAGGCCACGTTGGCCACGGAGAGGGCCCGCAGGAGGTCCCCGCCGCTGGCGGAGGGGGGGACGGGGTTGGCGGGGCTGTCTTCCAGCGAGAAGTAAACTGTGGCTGCCAGAAGCGTGGCGAAAGCGAGGGCAGAGGAGAGGAGCCGGCAGTGGCGCGCGTAGTCTGGCAGGGCGCACGTGGGCGGCATGCACGCCGCGAAGAAGAGAGGGACCGCCACCAGGCCGGCTCCCACGTCCCTGTCCTTCAGGTCGAAGGCGGAGAAGAGCTGGGCCGCGCTCAGGGAGATGGAGAGGAGGTGCCTGGCCGCCTCCAGCCAGGCGGGCGCGGGCCTGGCGTACTTGTCCGCGGCTGAGAGCGCCAGGCCGAGGCCCGCGCCGGCCAGGGCGATCCAGGCCGCGTCGGACTTGAACAGGGAGAGCGAGTGGACGGCGGGGACGCCGGGGCCGGAGGCTAGGTCGGACAGGAAAGAGGCTAGGTCTTCCATGCTTTTTAGGAGCTAAGGTTCTTGGGAGGGCCAGAGATCCCTGGCAGCTTATTTATAACGACGGGGTCTCGCTTTTGAGCGAGCCTATCAGAGCGAAACAATGGAAGTCATGTACAACGCCTGCTACGGCGGGTTCAACTTCAGCGAGCTGGCGGTGAAGGAGTACTGCAGGGTTAAGGGCATCCCACACGAAAAGAATTCGTCCCACTCGCTCGTAGAAATTGACAGGGCAGACCCAGTCATGGTAGAGGTCGTCAAGCGGCTGGGCTCTGGCGCCAGCGGGCAGTGTGGGAATATCAAAATAGCAGAAGTGCCCCTCGAGTACGCCCAGCACTACCGCATCGGGGAGTACGACGGGTACGAGCGGGTCTACGTGGACTACAATGCGTACAAGCTCGACGCGATACGGGCGGCTTTGGACGACGAGGCGATCGAGGACATGTCCACGCTGGCCGATTGTATCAGGGAGATACTCGACGAGAAGAGCAGAATTGTTGAAATACAGGGGGAACCGGAGGAGGTCTAAGAAACCAGCCACAAACCACACCAAACCGAAACACAGCCCGGGCCTCCCGGCTCCCCCCCGAGCGCAAACGAGCTCAAACCGCGCCCGCCTGTCGGGTGTATATAAAACGCGGGGAGGCTGGCAGGCAGCCACGAGAAAGAACAGCAGCACGGCACGCTCGAGCATGCAAGCTGACATAGACCCAGCCCCAGTACCTGTCCCAGCACCAGAACCAGCACCTGTCCCAGTACCAGTCGCTTCTCCAGCCAAGCTCGAGCCAAAAACCGCCCTGTCCTCTCCTCCCCAGCACGTCAAGAAGAGGAACAACAAGCGTTACAAGCCTCCGGGCCCCCCTTTCCACGACAAGCTCTTCTCGCAGGGCGGCAAGTTCCTCCGCGTCCGCCTCGAGGTCCCGGCCCCAGACGACGAGTGCCCGCTGACCCTCGGGCCGGTATCCGAGGACTCCCTGCCCTTCCTCAGCGCCGCCAGCACCTGGTTTCCCAGCTTCCCCTCCGTCAAGAAGCTCGTCCTCCCGTGCAACCACAGCTTCGGCGCCCTCAGCCTCCTCTACCACTTTGCCCGCAGGAACATGCTCTGCCCGTGCTGCAGGGCGGGCCTCGACTCCAGGCTCATGCTCGCGTCGGTCCCGGCCCACATGCGCCTCACCTTCACCACCAGGGTCCGCTCCGAGCTCCAGTCCGACGCCGACGAGCTCGAGCGGGAGGGGGCGCGCGCCGCAGCGGCCCTCCAGATGGAATCCAGGTTTATGGACGGCCTGGAGGCCAGGTTCATGGACGGCATCGAGGGAGTCATGGACGGCGGCGGGCTCTTCTTCTTCCCTGCCACCGGCGTCTTCAGTGACCTCTCACCGCCTGCACCCGGCTCGATGCTGGGCAGGGGGCTGCGCCTGTCCATAGAGTTCTACGGCCAGGACGACGACGCCCCGAGCACCACCACCACCATCCCCTTGCTCCCGACCTGGCAGACCCTGCGCGACCACGCGGACCTCGACCTCCGCAGGGACGTCAGGGAGAGCAGGCTGCAGATCGCCAGGCGCAACGCCTTCACCCTCATCGACAGGCACGTCCAGTCCCTCCTCGAGGAGCAGCTGCGGGACTTCACGTTCGGGGAGGTGGCCTTCGCGGGATTCTCCGGCAGGGCGCCGGGGATCGAGCGGATCGGCAGGTCGCGGCGCGTGCCCCTCGACAGGCGGGAGAACAGGAACGTCCGCGACATCGACGTGGGGAACGGCTCGAGGGTCAGGATGGAGACGCAGGCGGGGGACTCGGAGATCATAGACCTGACTTGGGACGTGCCAGACGAGTTCTTGACTGCTGGGTCACATTGACTTGGCCTCGGAGTCCTTGAAGGCGAAGCAGAGGGTGCTGGTCATCTCGGGAGGGAGCCTGAACAGCGCGGAGGCGTGCAGGTGAGGCGGCAGCGGCGGCGCGGAGGGGACGGGGTATACCACGGTGGTGGCCGGCAGGGGAGGCGCTGATGGCTGCCTGTCTATCTTGACCGGGATGACTGGCTGGCCCTTCTCGTACCCCGCCTGCCCGTCCGCCTGCCGCCCAGAGCACGCCCACCACGCCAGCGCGCCGATGCCCGCGCCGACTACGGCCACCAGGGCTATGGTGAGGACGGACGGGCTGCTGTCTGCCGGAGCTGGCGGGCTCGGAGTCGGGGGAGGAGGAGATGGTATCTTCGCTGTAGTCTCAGGAGCAGCGGCTGGCACCGTCGTGGGGCCCACCATGTTGACGCTCGCCACCGCCACGGCCCTCAGCGTGGGGGGCAGCCCTGCGCTCTCGAACACCGGGCCCATCGCGTCGCCGAGCGCCCCGGCCAGCGCGCCTGGGTCAGCAGCGGCCTGGACCTGCTCGGGGGAGTCGGCCACCCACTCCGTCTCCACGCTCACGGACTCGCCTGCCAGCGCCGCGGCCGCCAGGGGGAGGCAGGCCGCCGCCAGCGCAGCGGCTATAACGAACATAGTGCCTGCTCGCATGGCCCGTTCTTCTCGCTCGCATTTCCTCGAGCGCGTCTTTTATGCGCAAGAGCGACTTCAATTTTTAAGGCGCAGGCACCACTTCAATTTTTAAGGCGCAGGCACCACTTCAATTTTGTCAGGGTTCTATGGTCACCCTCACTTCGTCCCCGCCCCCCACCGCCGCCCGAACGTACGCCTCCAGTATCGCAGGGTCCGAGTCTTCCTCGGGCACGTCGATGGTCATGCGTATCGTCTTGGTGTACTTGGCGTAGTAGCCCGCGTTGGCCTTGCACCTCCAGATCCCGTCCGACCCGCCGGGGCTCTCCGTGTTCGCTGGGCAAGCCAGGCACTGCAGCTTGTCCTCCGACGCGTAGAAGTTGGGGTCGCACCCGGAGCACGTGCCCCCGAGCTCGGTGATCCCGCTCAGGAAGCCGTCCGCGCACACGCACTCGGTCCTGACCCTCGCGCCCTCGCCCGCCGTGTACGCGTTGGCGGGGCACGGGTCGCACGCGGCCGCCAGGCTGCCGCTCTGCTCCCTCGGGCCGTACGTGTCCTTGGGGCAAGGCAGGCACGCCGCGCTCGAGTTCTGGCCCGCCTCCTCCGAGTAGAGGCCCTTCCCGCACGGCGTGCACGACGCCCCGCCGGGGCCCCACGTGCCCAGGGGGCAGGGCTGGCAGTTCTGGCCCGTCGCCGAGAAGTAGCCGGCGTTGCACTCGCACGCCGTCGCGTCCGCCGTGCTGCCGGGCAGGCAGCCGTCCGACGTCGGCCTGGAGTTCGCCCCGCAACCGGAGCACGGCAGGCAGCTTCTGCCGTCCCCGTAGAACCCGGCGTTGCACGCGCAGGCGGAGGCGTCCGAGGCCGACCCCTGCTGGCAGGCGACGGTCTGCGTCGCGTTGGCGTGGCAGCCGGCGCACGCCTGGCACGCCAGGCCCGTCCCGAAATACCCGGCGTTGCACTGGCACTGCGACACGTCCGACGCGGACCCCTGCGGGCAGCTCGCCGTCCGCGTCGCGCTGGCGTGGCAGGTCTTGCACGCCGCGCAGGTCCTGCCGTTGCCGTAGAACCCGGCGTTGCACTCGCAGGCAGACACGTCCGCCGCCGAGCCCTGCGCGCAGGTCGCGGTCTGCGTCGCGCTGGCGTGGCAGGCGGCGCAGGCCTGGCAGGCCCTGCCGGAGCCGTAGTAGCCCGCGTTGCACTCGCACTGCGACACGTCGAGGAAGGAGCCCTGCTCGCAGCTGACGGTCAGCGTGGCCTTGGCGTGGCAGCTGGCGCACTGGTAGCAGACCTTGCCGGAGCCGTGGTACCCCGCGTTGCACTCGCACTGCGAGAAGTCGTCGGCAGATCCCTGCGGGCAGGGGACGGTCAGCACTGCGTTGGAGTGGCAGGCGGAGCACGCCTCGCAGGTCCTGCCGTCCCCGTAGTAGCCAGCCGCGCACTCGCACTGCGAGACGTCGCCCGCGGATCCCTGCGGGCAGGAGGCCGTCAGCAGGGCGTAGGCGTGGCACTCGGCGCACGCCTCGCAGGCCCTCCCGGTCCCGTAGTAGCCAGCCGCGCACTCGCACTGCGAGTCGTCCGCCGTCGTGTTGTAGCTGCACTCGGTCCTCAAGGCGTTGCCGTCGCAGGGCGCGCACTCCTGGCACACCAGGCCGTCCCCGTAGTACGCCTCCCGGCAGGCGCACGACACGTTGTCGAAGCGCGTCCTGCCGTCGCACACGCCGAACTTGTCCGCGTTGGGGTCGCACACGGTGCAGCCGGAGCAGGTCTCGGAGCTCGCCAGGATCACGCCCGCGTAGTCGCCGCCGCACTGGCACTCGGCAGAGCCGGGGGGGCTCGCGCTGAACTCGGGGCAGGGCCAGCACTGGTTGGGCCTGTCGCTGGCGGTGAAGGTCCCTGCCCCGCACGCCTCGCAGTCGCCGGCGGAAGCCATGCCCAACCCCGTGGAGAACTTGCCGGCCCCGCACCCGAGGCACGCGGACTCCGCGTCCGCCCCGGGGCCATCCTGGTACGTCCCGGGCCCGCACGCCGTGCAGTTGAGGGGGGAGGGCATGCCCTCCCCGGTCTGGTACGTGCCCGCCGCGCAGTCGAGGCAGTCGCCTGGCAGCGCGGCGCCCAGGGCCTCGGAGAACCTCCCGGCCCCGCACAGCTCGCAGTCCCCCTCGCTCTGCATGCCCGTCCCCGTCTGGAACGTGCCCGCCCCGCACAGCGCGCAGTCCTCCTCGAGCTTCATGCCGGACCCGGTCTGGAACCGGCCCTCCGCGCACGCCGAGCAGTCCCCCGAGTCCTGCATGCCTGTGCCAGTCTGAAACGTGCCGGGCCCGCACAGCTCGCAGTCAGCCTCGGCCTGCATGCCCGACCCTGTCTGGTACGCGCCCTCCCCGCACGCAGAGCACCTCCCGGATTCCTGCATGCCCGTCCCGGTCTGGAACGTGCCGGCCCCGCACTCCTCGCAGTCCCCTGCCGCCTGCATGCCCGTCCCTGTCTGGAACGTCCCCATCCCGCAGTAGGAGCAGGCAGAAGACCCGGCCGCGTCGCCGTACCGCCCCTCGCCGCACGAAGAGCACGAGGACTCCAGGGGCATCCCGAGCCCGGTCGAGTACTTCCCCAGCCCGCACGAGCCGCACGCGGTGTCGCCCCCGGCTGCCAGGAACTTCCCGGCCTTGCAGGGCCGGCAGACGTCGACGGGGTAGCGCAGGAGGATCAGGCCGGACCCGCCGTTCTTGCCAGGCACGCTGAAGTAGCCTCCGCCTCCCCCTCCCCCGGTGTTGGCCGCTCCATCGGAGAGGCCTGAGTTCGCCGGGAGCACTGAGCTGTGGGCGTGCGAGCCGTTCCCGCCCCCGCCTCGCCCGCCGGGCACTATCTTCTGCATGCCAGCCGTCAGGTACAGGCCCCCTGCCCCGCCTCCGCCGCCGACGTAGCGGTTCCCGTCCGACTCCAGGGGGGCCACGCGCCGGTACGCCTCCCCGAACAGCGACTCCAAGAAAACGGACGGGGCGACCTGGCAAACGCCGTCGCCCCCGCGCCCCATCGCGCCTTCCATGTCGGAGTCGCCTCCTGGCGCCCCCGCGCCGCCCCCTCCGCCCGCCTCCAGGTTGTTCTGGTCCACTTCGGGGTCGTCCGAGTCGTAGTAGGGGCCGCTGCCCCCGCGGTGGCCCAGGACGACCCCGGCCGCCCCCGCCACCACGTTGGTGTCCGCCGCTGCGGCCCGGGGGTCCTGGGCGGAGTCGTAGTCGGCCGTGCACGCCGTCGAGCCGCCCCCGCTGCCGCCGGTGTTGCCCAGCCTGGTCGAGG
>Ga0172373_10007152_pt1 | contig 14586 bp, 12 predicted proteins | sample Lak10m_2_FD_114546 | JGI IMG/M metagenome (GOLD analysis project Ga0172373, IMG submission 114546) | Freshwater microbial communities from Kabuno Bay, South-Kivu, Congo - kab_092012_10m | ecosystem: Environmental > Aquatic > Freshwater > Lake | place: Democratic Republic of the Congo... | reverse complement strand
GAGGTAACCGGGTGGCAATACCGTCTGAACGCCTACATGCCACAGCATGGCCTGCGTGGCGAGTCCCACCTGCGAGAACAGTCGCTCGGAGCCACAGCCGGGGAAATAGAACACCGCCTCGGCATCGGAGGCCGCCCGCTGCGGGTCGCGGATGATGGGCACATAGCGCGAGTCTTCAATATCAAGCAGAGCGCGCGCGGTTTTCTTGGGCAGGTTGCCTGGCAGCTTCTTGTTGACGAAATGAATCACCTGTTCGCGCACCGCAGGCCGGCCCACCGAAGCGGGGGGCTTGGCACTCTGGCGTTTGCCGAGTGAACGAAACAGATCGACCGCCAGGCGCTGCGCCTTGTAGCCCACCCCCACCATGGCCGCTCGCGTCGCGCGGATGGTGTCGGGATCAGTGGCATTGAGAAAGAACATGGCAGCGGCATTGCCCGCATTGAATTTTTTCTTGCCCATCTTGCGAAGCAGGCTTCGCATATTCATTGAGACGTCGCCGAAATCAATATCAACCGGGCAGGGCGTTTCACACTTGTGGCACACGGTGCAGTGATCGGCCACATCCGAGAACTCATCCCAGTGGCGCACCGACACGCCGCGCCGGGTCTGCTCCTCGTAGAGAAATGCCTCGATCAGAAGCGACGTGGCGAGAATTTTGTTGCGTGGCGAATAGAGGAGATTGGCGCGCGGGACGTGGGTGGCGCAAACGGGCTTGCACTTGCCACAGCGCAGACAGTTCTTCATGGAGTCTGCGATGGAGCCAATATCGGATTCATGAAGAATGAGCGACTCGGCGCCCATCAGGCCGAAGCTGGGCGTGTAGGCATTGCGGAGGTCGCCGGGCACCGCCGGATCAGCCAGGAGCTTTCCGCGATTGAAACGCCCCTCAGGATCGATTTTCGCCTTCCACTCGCGAAACTCCGCGGTTTCTTCATCAGTCAGAAACTGCAGCTTGGTGATGCCTATGCCGTGCTCGCCCGAGATCACGCCCCCGAGCGAGCGGGCGAGCGCCATGATGCGCTCCACCGCCTCCTCGGCCTCCTTGAGCATGCCGTAATCATCAGAGTTGACGGGGATGTTGGTGTGCACGTTGCCGTCGCCCGCGTGCATGTGAAGCGCAACAAACACGCGGCTTCGCAGCAGCTTTCGATGCGCACCCTCAACCGCCTCGAGCACCGGCGCAAACGCAAGCCCGGGAAACAGTTCGCGTAGCGGTTCGCGCAGTTCAGTCTTCCACGACACGCGGATGGTGCGATCCTGGAGCAGATGAAAAAGCTGCGCGGCCGGCTCGGTGGCAAGGCGCAGATCAAGCGCAGGCAACACCTCGGCAAGGCCCTCGGCTTCAAGCGCCGCGCGCACCGCGGCAAGCGGCTGATCGATACACGCCAGCAGCATGCGCCAGCGCCGGCCTACCGCAGCGAGAAGCTCCTGCGCCCGCGCCCTCCGCTCGGCCAGCAGTTCATCGGCCGACACGCCTTCGGCTCGCGCCTCGCCCGTACGGCCGATGGCAAGCGGACCCGACAGCAAGCTCTCGAGCTCGGTCACCAGCGAAAGCTTGTTCCGGATCGAGAGCTCGATATTGATTCGCTCGATGCCGTCGGTGTAGTGCCCCATGCGATCCAGCGGAATCACCACGTCTTCATTGATCTTGAACGCGTTGGTGTGCCGGGCAATGGCAGCCGTGCGCGCGCGATCAAGCCAGAAGAGCTTGCGCGATTCAGGCGATACGGCGATGAACCCTTCCCCCGAGCGCGAGTTGGCGATACGCACCACCTCCGAGGTGGCAAGCGCCACGCCCGCGTCGTCGTCGCCCACGATGTCGCCGATCAGCACCATCTTGGGCAGCCCGCCCCGGCGCGACTTGGTGGCATAGCCAACAGCCCGCAGATAGCGTTCATCGAGGTGCTCGAGCCCGGCGAGAATGGCTCCCTGCGGCCGGGAGTCGAGAAACGTTTTGATCTCGACAATGGAGGGCACGGCATCTTTCGCCTGCCCGAAAAACTCCAGACACACCGTCCGGATATGCGAGGGCATGCGGTGCAGCACCCAGCGCGCTGACGTGATCAGGCCATCACAGCCCTCTTTCTGCACGCCCGGCAAACCTGCCAGGAACTTGTCGGTGACGTCTTTACCCAGACCCGCCTTCCGGAACCGCGCCCCCGGAATCTCGAGCACCTGCTCGCGGGTGGGCGCGCCACGCATCGCGCCATCGGGCCCCAGCTGGGTAGGCGCAAACCACTTGAGTTCGAAGCGAGCAAGGGGCACATCATGAATCTTGCCCAGGTTGTGGCCGATGCGACTGACCTCGAGCCAGTTGCCATCGGGGTCGACCATGCGCCACCAGGCGAGATTGTCGAGCGCAGTGCCCCAGAGCACCGCCTTCTTGCCCCCCGCATTCATCGCGATATTGCCGCCAATGCAGGAAGCATCGAGCGAAGTGGGGTCGACTGCGAACACCAGCCCTGCATGCTCGGCCGCATCCGTGACCCGGCGCGTGACCACGCCGGCGCCGCTCAGAATGGTGGCCACCTCGTGATCGAGCCCGGGCAGGCGCACACGCTCAACCGGCCCCAGTGCCTCCAGCTTTTCGGTGTTGATGACCGCTGAGAAGGGCGTGAGCGGAATGGCGCCACCGGTGTAGCCGGTACCGCCCCCACGCGGAATGATGGTGAGGCCCAGTTCGATACAGCCCTCGACCAGCCCGGCGATCTCGTGCTCGCTATCGGGCGTGAGCACGACAAACGGATACTCCACCCGCCAGTCGGTGGCATCGGTCACATGCGACACCCTCGACATGGCATCGAACCGGATGTTGTCTCGCGCAGTGATCCGAGACAGCCTGCGAAGCGACTTCTGGCGCAGCAACTGCGTCTGCTCAAAGGCCGCTTCGAAATTGCGCACCGCGCCGCGCGCACGCTCGAGCAGGCGCCCCACCTTGGCAGCCCGCGACTCATCCAACGCTCCCGACGCGTTGGGCGGCTGATCGGGCCCGGCGCGATTCGCTTCATCGCGACGCCGTTCAACCTCGGCGAGGCGGTGCTCGAGCGCCTCGATCAGCATGCGCCGACGCTTGGGGTTGTCGAGCAGATCGTCCTGCAGATAGGGGTTGCGCTGCACCACCCAGATGTCGCCCAGCACTTCGTAGAGCATGCGCGCCGAGCGCCCGGTGCGACGCTCACCGCGCAGATCTTCGACCACCGCCCAGGCGTCATCGCCCAGCAAACGGCGGACGATCTCGCGGTCTGAGAACGAGGTGTAGTTGTAGGGGATTTCGCGCAGTCGCGGCGCCTGCTCGGCGGCCGATTCGACAATGTCGAGCGGGATGGGTGCGTTCATGAGGCTTCGGTTTAATTGTTCATTGTAGAGGAGCCGTCATGAAGGGCGAGAGTAACCACCGCCACCAGTCATTGGGCACCCACAACAGGAATGCGGTCATCACCACATAGCGGACAAACCGGCCGGCCACGGTCCACAGCATCGAGGGCCAGAATGGCAGCCTGAGCCAGCCCGCGACCGAGCAGAGCGGATCGCCCACCACAGGCAGAAACGAGAAGAACAGCGCCTTGGGACCCAGCCTCTCGAACCACTTCAGGTAGCGCGTCTCTTTTCCGCGGGCAACGGCCTGGTGGGCGCCCCAGCCCATCCAGTAGTTGATTGCGCCGCCCAGGGTGTTGCCCATCGTGGCCACAGCGACCACCAGCCAGAACTGCTCTGGGTTGAGCTTGGCGTAGCCAAACACCGCCGGCTCGGATCCCATTGGAAGCAGGGTGGCCGAGACCAGGGCGATGACAAAGACGGTGGAGAGCCCGTGCTGGGGCAGGGCAAACCATTCGAGGAGACGGGCGATCCAGGATTCCATGGTTGGCAGACTCTAGCAAGCGCCCGGGCGGGCTGCGCAGATGCCAGCGCAGGCACTGGGGATGCCGGACTAAAATACCGCCATGCCAACCGATTACCTCAAACGAATTCTGACGGCACGCGTGTACGACGTGGCCCGCGAAACGCCGCTCGAGCCCGCGGCCAACCTGAGCGCCCGCCTGCGCAATCGCGTGCTTCTGAAGCGCGAAGACCTGCAGCCGGTGTTTTCGTTCAAGCTGCGCGGCGCCTACAACAAGATGGTGCAGCTCGCGCCCGATCAGCTGGCTCGCGGCGTGATCGCTGCCTCGGCGGGCAACCATGCGCAGGGCGTGGCGCTCGCCGCGCGCAAGCTCGGCTGCCGCGCGGTCATCGTGATGCCGCTCACCACTCCGCAGGTCAAAGTGGAGGCGGTTCGCGCGCGCGGCGCGGAAGTGGTGCTGCACGGCGACTCCTACAGCGATGCCTATGCGCAGGCCCTCCTCCTTCAGGCGGAGCAGGGACTGGTATTCGTTCATCCCTTTGATGACCCCGATGTGATTGCAGGCCAGGGCACGGTGGGCATGGAGATCCTGCGCCAGCATCAGGGCCCGCTTCATGCTGTCTTCGTGGCCATTGGCGGCGGCGGCCTGATCGCCGGCATCAGCGCCTACGTCAAACAGATCCGGCCCGATGTGAAGGTCATCGGTGTACAGACCACCGACTCCGATGCGATGCGCCGCTCGCTTGCCGCAGGCCGCCGGGTCGAGCTCGCCGAGGTCGGTCTTTTCTCCGACGGCACTGCGGTAAAAAAGGTGGGCGAGGAAACCTTCCGCCTGTGCCGTCAGTTTGTTGACGACATCATTCTGGTCGACACCGATCAGCTCTGCGCGGCCATCAAGGACGTGTTCGAGGACACCCGAACCACGCTCGAGCCGGCCGGAGCGCTCGCCGTGGCGGGCCTCAAGGCGTATGTCGCGCGAGAGCGCATCCGCAATGAATCCCTGGTGGCCATCGCCTGCGGCGCCAACATGAATTTCGACCGCCTGCGCTTTGTCGCCGAACGCGCCGAAGTAGGCGAGCGACGCGAAGCGGTGTTTGCCGTCACCATCCCGGAAGAACGCGGCAGCTTCCGCCGTTTCTGCGAAACGGTGGGCCCGCGCAACGTCACCGAGTTCAACTACCGGATCGCCGACTCGCGCGAGGCGCATGTGTTCGTTGGCATTCAGGTCCAGAGCCCCGCGGAAGCCGCGCGCATCGCCCGCGGCTTTGCGAAGGCGGGCTTCCCCACGCTTGACCTCACCGACGACGAACTCGCCAAGCTCCACATCCGTCATCTGGTCGGAGGCCACTCGCCGCTTGCCCGCGACGAACGCCTCTACCGGTTCGAATTCCCGGAGCGCCCGGGTGCACTGATGCGCTTTCTCACCAGCATGAGCCCCAACTGGAACATCTCTCTCTTTCACTACCGCAACCACGGCGCCGACTACGGCCGAATTCTGGTGGGCCTGCAGGTCCCTCCCGCTGAAAAGCGTCAACTTCGCGAGTTTCTTGACACGCTCGGCTACCGACACTGGGACGAAAGCGATCACCCCGCCTATCGACTCTTTCTCGGAGCTAAGGTATAATCCGAGCAAATTCAACCTGTTATGCAGATCCTCACGCTCGGACTCAACCACCAAACCGCGCCGCTCGCGCTGCGCGAGAAAGTGTCATTTCCAGCTGACACTTTGCGGGATGCCCTGCTCGATCTGCGCGGTCGCCTCACGCGACTGCTGCCCGAAAGCGCCATTCTTTCCACCTGCAACCGCACCGAGATCTATTGCGCCACGCCCCAGGCGGGTGAAGCGCGGGTGGCGGTCACCGAGTGGCTGAGCGCGCATCGCCACACCGGCCGAATCGATGACCATCTCTATTCGCATCCCGACGGCCAGGCAGTGCGGCACGCTTTCCGGGTGGCCTCGGGCCTCGATTCCATGGTGCTGGGCGAGCCACAGATTCTCGGTCAGATGAAAGACGCGGTGCGCGCCGCCCAGGAATCTGGCGCGCTTGGCACCCATCTGCATCAGCTCTTCCAGCGCAGTTTTGCCGTGGCCAAGGAAGTGCGCTCATCCACCGAAATCGGTGCCCATTCGGTTTCCATGGCCGCCGCCGCTGTGCGTCTTGCCCGCCGCATCTTTGATGACATCAGCAAGAGCAGCGTGCTCTTCATTGGCGCGGGCGAAATGATCGAGCTCTGCGCCACCCACTTCGCGGCGCAGCATCCGCGGCGCGTGGTCATTGCGAACCGCACCGCCGAGCGGGCCGACCGGCTCGCCCAGCAGTTCGGCGCTGAAACCATGCGGCTGGCTGACCTGCCCACCCGGCTTGAAGAATTCGACATCGTCGTCTCCTGCACCGCGAGCACACTTCCCATCGTGGGTCTGGGCATGGTTGAACGCGCCTCCAAGGCGCGTCGCCGCCGGCCCATCTTCATGGTCGACCTGGCCGTTCCGCGCGATATCGAAGCCGAGGTCTCGCGGCTGTCCGATGTTTATCTCTACACCGTCGATGACCTGGGCCGCCATGTCGATGCTGGCAGGGAAAGCCGGCGGGCGGCGGTGGCGCAGGCCGAAGCCATCATCGAAACCCGGGTCGATGCGTTCATGCAATGGATGAGTTCGCGCGCAGTCGTGCCCGCCATCCGCACGCTTCACCAGCGCGGCGAAGCACTGAAGGCGGCCGAGCTCGAGCGCGCGCGCCGGCTGCTCGCGGGGGGCCAGTCACCCGACCAGGTGCTCGAGGCGCTCGCCCATGCGCTCACCAGCAAGTTTCTGCACGGCCCCACCCGCCTCCTGCACGGCCAGGGCGATGACCGTGACCGCATGCTGCACCTGGTTGATCACCTGCTGCCCGACCGAAGCAGCGCTGGCACCGACGGCTCCGACCCACGGCACTGAGCCCGCCTTGTCCGCCTGTCAGGCGGCGTACCATTCACGCCCATGAACGATTCCATGCGAGCCCGCCTCGAGCGGCTGGAGCCCCGACTCGCCGAGGTCAACGCGCGCCTGTCCGGACCGGACGCCGCGCGCGACCTCGCTGAATTTCGGCGGCTCACGCGCGAGCACGCCGAGCTCACCCAGCTTCTCGAGCGATTCAGCGCTTATCAGCAGGCCGAAGCCGATCTGGCCACCGCCCGGCAGATGCGCGAGGACCCGGAGCTGCGCGAATTCGCCGACGCCGAGGCCGACACCGCGCAAGCGCGCATGCTGGCCGAACTCGACCGGCTGCAGCGACTGCTGCTGCCGCGCGACCCCAACGACGAGCGCGACGTACTGCTCGAGATCCGGGCTGGAACCGGCGGCGACGAAAGTGCGCTGTTTGCGGGCGATCTGCTGCGCATGTATCTGCGCTATGCCGAGCGCGCACGCTGGCAAACCGAAATCCTCTCGGCCAATGCCTCCGAACTGGGCGGCTACCGCGAGGTCATCGTGCGGATTGCGGGCGACGCGGTGTATTCGCGCCTCAAGTTCGAGTCTGGCGGCCATCGGGTCCAGCGGGTCCCGGAAACCGAAGCGCAAGGCCGGATCCACACCTCTGCGTGCACGGTCGCGGTCATGGCTGAGGCCGACGAGGTGGGAGAAATCGACATCGATCCGTCCGAGCTTCGCATCGACGTGTTTCGCGCTTCGGGCGCGGGCGGCCAGCATGTGAACAAGACCGAGTCGGCGGTACGGATCACCCACCTGCCCACCGGGCTGGTGGCCGAATGCCAGGACGACCGCTCGCAGCACCGCAACCGCGACCGCGCCATGAAGGTCCTCGCCGCCCGGCTGAAGGACCGTCAAATGCGCGAGGCGCAGGCACGCGAGGCTGCGCACCGGAAGTCGCTGGTGGGCTCGGGCGACCGTTCCGAGCGCATCCGCACCTACAATTTCCCGCAGGGCCGCATCACCGATCACCGGATCAATCTCACGCTCTACAAGCTCCAGCAGGTGGTTGACGGCGATCTCGATGAGTTGCTCGACGCACTGGCCACCGCGCACCAGGCCGAGCTGCTGCAGGCGCTTGCCGAGGCGGCCTGAGGCTGCCCATGACCGCTGCCCCCGCTGCCCCTGCTGCCCCTGCTGCCCCCGCTGCCCCTGCTGCCGACCCTGCCGTGGTCCGTGCTGCCCCCCCCACCGCGGACGCCCCCACCTCCGCCGACCACCTGATCGCAGCCAGCCCATTGCCGCGAGCCGAGGCGCGTCGACTGCTTGAGCAGGCGAGCGGCCGGCGCAGGGAATGGCTGCTCGCCCACGGCGACGAGCCCCTGGACCGTCCTGTAAGCGAGCACTTCCTCGCCCTGGAGGCCAGTCGAATCAAGGGTGCGCCACTCGCCTACCTCTGTGGTGAGCGGGAGTTTTACGGCCTCACACTGGAGGTTGATCAAGCCGTTCTAATCCCCAGACCGGAGACCGAGCTGCTGGTGAACGCGGCCTGCGAGCGGGCTCCACCTGGCGCAACCGTCCTGGATCTGGGCACCGGCAGCGGCGCGATCGCGATCGCGATCGCCGTCACGCGCGCCGATCTCCAGGTCGTCGCCACCGACCGCTCAGGCGAGGCACTCGCGGTGGCGGCCCGAAACGCGGCGCGCCACGGGCTTGCACCAAACCGTCTTGGCTTTCGCACGGGCTCCTGGTGGCAGGCCATCGCGCCCGCCGAGCGTTTTGCGCTCGTCGTTTCCAACCCGCCCTACATCGCCGACACCGACCCGCACCTGGCCGAAGGCGACCTCCGCTTCGAGCCCCGCCATGCACTGGCCTCAGGTTCCGACGGGCTTGATGCGTTGCGCGAGATCGCAGCCGGTGCCCCGGCGCATCTGGCAGCCGGGGGCTGGCTCGTGGTGGAGCACGGCTGGGATCAGGGCGCAGCCGTCCGATCGCTGTTCCTCGGGGCCGGGCTTGAAGACGTGCACACACAGCACGATCTGGCCGGCCATGAGCGGCTCACCTTCGGACGCGCGCAATGAAACGCCCTCAGAACGTGCGTGGTATCGCCGCGCGCTCTACACTTCAGGTTTTCGGGGCGCTGAGCCGGCGGGCTTCAGCGATCCGTCACCGGCCCCGTGCCGGCGCTCAACCACACGGCGAACCCCGCCATCTCCGATCAAGAGGCCTCTGAATGGAAGCACGTGAATTCATTGAAAAGACCGTCACCGACAACCCGGTGGTCCTGTTCATGAAGGGCACCGCCCAGTTCCCGCAGTGCGGGTTCTCCGGGCGCGCAATTCAGATCCTGAAGTCATGTGGCGTGCGCAACCTCGTCACCGTCAACGTGCTTGAAGACGACGAAGTGCGCCAGGCGATCAAGGATTATTCAAGCTGGCCCACCATTCCGCAACTCTACATCCAGGGCGAATTCGTGGGAGGCTCGGACATCATGGCCGAGATGTTCCAGTCGGGCGAATTGCAGAGGATCGTTCCTGCCGAATCGCAGCAGGACTGATCCGACCGGGCGCTGGCCGCCCGCGGTGCCGGCATCACTGCCGGCCCGCACACCCCGCGCATCTCAGACCAGAGAGCGCTCCAGCCGATCAAGCGTCTCATAGGCGGGTAGCACCTGTGCCACGCTTGAATTCGGTTGGCGGCCGTCACGAATGGCCGCGAAAAACTCGCGGTCCTGAAGTTCGATCCCGTTGGTGGAGACGTCCACCTTGCTCACATCGATCGGATTTTCGCGGCCATCAACCAGATCGTCATAGCGCGCAATAAAGGTGCCCTTGTCGCAGATGTAGCGGAAGAACGTGCCGAGCGGCCCGTCATTGTTGAAGGACAGTGACAACGTGCAGATTGCGCCCCCCGCCACCTTGAGCTGAATCGACATGTCCATTGCGATGCCGAGTTCGGGATGGATGGGCCCCTGCATGGCACGCGCGTGCTCGGAGACCTCGCCGGTCTGGTAATGAAACAGGTCTACCGTGTGCGCGGCGTGATGCCAGAGCAGATGATCGGTCCAGCTGCGCGGCTGCCCCAACGCATTCATGTTGGTGCGACGAAAGAAATAGGTCTGCACATCCATTTGCTGGATCTTGAGCTCGCCCGCTGCAATCTTGCGGTGTATCCACTGATGGCTGGGGTTGAAGCGCCGTGTGTGGCCAGCCATGGCCACCCGCCCGCTCTCTTTCTGCGCGGCCACAATGGCACGCGCGTCGGCGAGACTGTCGGCCATCGGGATTTCCACCTGCACATGCTTGCCGGCTCTCAGGCAGGCGATGGTCTGCGCAGCATGCATCTGCGTGGGGGTACAAAGAATCACTGCATCAATATCGGGGCGGACAAGCACTTCGTCGAGTTCGGTGGTGGCATGCGCAATGCCATATTTCTGCGCGAACTCGCGGGTCTTGTCGGGCAGGCGACCCACCACCGACACCACCTCCACGCCCGGGATGTTGCGAATGCCCTCGACATGCTTGGCGCCAAAGGCACCGGCTCCTGCAACGCAGACCTTCATGACTGACTCCGGTTTTCAAGAATCATGTGCCCCACCGCGGTATTGGACGCGGGCACGTGATAGAAGCGATGGGTTTGCTGCACGGACTCATCGAGCGCACCGCGGGCAATCAGCCACATCACCAGTTCAATGCCTTCCGAGCCCGCTTCGCGCACATAGTCGATATGCGGAATCTGCGCGAGCCTGGCGGGGTCACCCGGCAGCCGATCGAGAAAGCGGTTGTCGAACTCCTTGTTGATGAGCCCGGCGCGCGGCCCCTGCAGCTGGTGGCTCATGCCACCGGTGCCCCAGACCTGCACATTCAGATCACCATCAAAACTGTCGATCGCACGGCGGATTGCCTGCCCGAGTCGCCAGCAGCGGTGCCCGGTCGGCGCAGGGTATTGCACCACGTTGACAGCAAACGGAATCACCTTGCAGGGCCAGGCCTCGGGCTGACCGAACATCAATGACATCGGTACGGTGAGGCCGTGATCGACATCCATCTTGTTGATGATGGTGAGATCAAACTCGTCGAGAATGACCGACTGCGCAATATGCGCAGCCAACTCGGGATGCCCATACACCGTGGGAACCTTGCGCGGGCCCCAGCCCTCATCGGCGGGCTCGAAACGCTCGGCGCAGCCAATCGCAAAGGTGGGAATCATCTCCAGGCTGAAGGCGGTGGCATGGTCGTTAAAGACCAGCACGACCACGTCAGGGCGGTTGGCCTCGATCCAGCGCCGCGAAAACTCATAGCCTGAAAACAGCGGCTGCCAATAGGGCTCCTGGGTGCGCCCCAGATCCATGGCCGCCCCGATGGCGGGAACATGCGAGGTGAAAACGCCGGCAGTCACGCGGGCCATGTCATTGCTCTCCGGTAAATCGGTTGCCGTCGGGCGATCGGCCACCAGCGATCATCATTGCGCGATAGTCGGCCTGGGACATGCCGGTCATGCGCGAAGCGGCCAGCTCAAAGCTCCAGCCGTCCGTGGAAAAGATCTTCGCAAGAAAATAGACATTGCCGCCGAGCGAGATCAGGCGGTTGTAGTCACGATCGAGCACGCCTTGCTTCTGCGCCTCGGTCATCGGCCACTCATCGAGGTAGGCACGTTCGTTTGCCTTGAAACGCTCGCGGTTGGGCGCCTTCATGAGTGACATGCAGAACTGATTCAGGTGGTAGCCCATGCGCGACTGATCTGCATCGAAGATCGTTGTGCCGGGAATATCGAGATACGGCTTATGTAGCGCCATGTTGGTTGGCCCTTTGGTTTGACCGGTCAACGGCCTTCAGCAGGGAGCCGGCGAAACGGCCCGGATGCCCCATGAATGTCCCATGGATGTCCCATCAATCGGCCCAGTAGAGACGCATGGGATTGTCGACCAGAAGTTTGCGCTGAAGCTCAGGCGTCACAGCAATTCTTTGTACGTAGTCAACCAACAGGCCGTCATCCGGCATATGCGACTTCATGTTGGGGTGCGGCCAGTCGGTGCCCCAGAGCACCCGGTCGGGGAAGGTTTCAACGATGCGGCGGGCAAAGGGCACAACGTCGTCGTAGCGGGGCGGTCCCGATTTTGAGAGCCGCTCCGGGCAGCTCACCTTGGACCAGATGTTGGGATGCTCGGCGAGCATTCGCATGAAGAGCGCAAACTCGGGGCCGTCCACGGGCTTACTCACGTCGGGCCGCCCCATGTGGTCGACCACCACCGTGGTGGGCAGTGCCGTGAAGAAATCCCAGAGTTCGGGCAGGTCCTGTGCCTCGAAATAAATCACCACATGCCAGCCAAGCGGCGCAATGCGGTGCGCGATGTCGGTGAGCACTTCACGCGGGGTGAAATCCACCAGCCGGCGGACGAAATTGAATCGTGTGCCGCGTACGCCCGCCTCGTGCATTGCACGCAGCTCGGCATCCGTGATGTCGCGACTGACTGTAGCCACCCCGCGGGCGCGGCCCCCCGAATGCTGGAGCGCATCAACCAATGCGCGATTGTCGGTGCCGTGACAGGTGGCCTGTACGATCACATTGCGCTCGAAGCCGAGAAAATCGCGCAGCGCAAACAACTGATCCTTTGAGGCATCGCATGGTGTGTACTTGCGCTCGGGTGCGAACGGAAACTGCGCCGCGGGCCCGAACACATGACAGTGCGCATCGACCGCACCCGCCGGCACACGGAACGCAGGGCGCGAAGGGTTAGGATGAAAAACCAGCCAGTCGGGATCCATGCTTACCTCGTGTCGTGTTTCGGCCGGACCTGTTCGAGGATCCGGTCGGCATGCTCGCGCCAGGGGCGCCCTGCTTTCGCGCGCTCACCGAAAAGCGCTTCGTCCGCGCGATCGGCTACCCAGGCCTGGCGCTCGGCCGTGCCCGCCGCTGACCAGGGCTCAAGCCCCGCCTCGCGAACCGTATGCGCGACCTCGCGCATTTCCTCGGCACGACGCCGGCCGTGCTGGATCACGCGCATGAAAAAGTAATCGCCCTGCTTTTCCCAGTCGATGCCGGGAAAGGTTTCGGCAAGCGAGGCCAGCACCTCGCGCTCAACGCCGTAGGCTCGCGCGGTGGTGAAGCTCTCGATCACCATCGCCTCAAGCCCCTTGATCATGACGCTTCTGCACATCTTGGTGGCAGAGGCCACCCCCAACCGATCCGACACTGCCTTGGCATCAAACCCGAGCACAGACAGCGCGGGTTGCAGCGCCTGGGCGTACGCGCCACCCAGAAGAAGCGGCACACGAATGCGGTAAGGGGGCAGAGAGGTCATCACCGCACCCTCGACATAACGCCCACCCGCCGCATCGATTGCGGCACCGGCGCGCTGTTTGGCGCCCGGCGAGGCCGAATTGAAGTCGAGAAAAAACACCCCCGGAGCAATGGTCGCTGCACAGGCCTCGGCCACCGCCACCGCCTGGCTGGCGGTGACCGCGGAAATGATGAAATCGGCCCCGGCAGTGAGCGCGGCGACATCATCGGCAAGCCGCACACCATGGGCTGCCGCATGCTCGCGAAGCGGCCGCTCGGCTGGCGAGCCAAGCTTGATATCGAAGGCGCTCACTGCGAGGCCCTGAGCCCGCAGGTCTTCGGAGAGAATGCGGCCCACCTCGCCGTATCCCACAAACCCGATACGCCAGGCTCTGGGATCAACGTTATCTGGCGTGCTCATTCGATGTAGCGCAGGCCGGCACGGGCGAGCGGTTCACGCATCTTGTAGAGGTCCAGACCCAGTTCACGTGCAGCGAGCCGTTTGCGGTTGTCGGCTTCCTTGGCCTCGCGCGCGGCGGACGCCTCAGCCGCCTGCGCGGCGAGCTCGCGAGGCACGACCACCACGCCATCGTCATCAGCGACGATGATGTCACCGGGATTGACCTGGGCGCCCGCGCACACGACCGGAATATTGACCGAGCCGAGCGTGGCCTTGACCGTCCCCCTCGCATTGATCGCACGCGAAAACACCGGGAACTTCATGTCGGTGAGGTCACGCACGTCGCGCACGCCCGCATCGATGATGAGGCCCCGTGCGCCGAGCGCACGAAACGAGGTGGCAAGAAGATCACCGAACATGCCGTCTTCGTTATCGGTGGTGCAGGCGGCGACCACGATGTCGCCTTCCTTCAGTTCGCCGGCTGCCACGTGAAGCATCCAGTTATCGCCGGGCTGAAGCAGCACCGTGACCGCCGAGCCGCAGACTCGCGCTCCAGGATAGATGGGGCGCATGTACGGCTTCATCAGTCCGACCCGGCCCATGGCCTCGTGGATGGTGGCGACACCGAACGCGCCCAGCCTGTCGATCTCGGCGAGCGTGGGGCGCTGATAGTTGCGGACAACAACACCGAGATTGTTCATCGGCTGGCTCATTGAAAAGTCTCCGTGAAAAGGGCCGGGCAGACGGGGCGAAAAAACCTAGCGGCCGCGAGCCTTCAGCTGGGCATCAAGACGGGGATAGACACGGCGCGCGTTGGTCTCGAAGATCTTGGTGCGCTGCGCCGAGGTGAGCGCGCTCGCACCATCGATATAGCGCCGGGTATCGTCGTATTCATGCCCGCTGTACGGGTCAATGCCCCGCACCGCGCCAATCATTTCCGAGGCAAACAGAATGTTGTCATCGGGAATCACTTTCAGCAGCAGATCAATGCCAGGCTGGTGATAGACGCAGGTATCGAAAAAAATGTTCTTCAGCAGGTGTTCAGTGAGCGGCGGCAGTTTCATGTCCTGCGCGATGCCCCGGAACCGGCCCCAGTGATAGGGCACTGCGCCGCCACCATGCGGAATCACAAACCTGAGCGTCGGAAAATCCTTGAACAGGTTC
>Ga0172373_10007150_pt1 | contig 14587 bp, 10 predicted proteins | sample Lak10m_2_FD_114546 | JGI IMG/M metagenome (GOLD analysis project Ga0172373, IMG submission 114546) | Freshwater microbial communities from Kabuno Bay, South-Kivu, Congo - kab_092012_10m | ecosystem: Environmental > Aquatic > Freshwater > Lake | place: Democratic Republic of the Congo... | reverse complement strand
GTGGGAAGTGGGAATGTGATGTGAAGGAGCATAAAAAGTCTTGGTGGTGAGAAGAGTGAAAGAAGAAAGATCTATCCACAAAAACACAAAGGACACAGAGAAAGACAGTAATAGCGGAATAGTGAAATGTGGCATGATTACACAGAATTAGCAAAAACATAGATTATAAAAGGCGAAGTTCGACAAGTCAGCCATTATATAAATCACAATATGTATTCTTTGTGTTATTTGTGTTGTTTGTGGACAAATATCCCATTCAATGAGTCAAGAGAGCGATGACATAGTCAGAACGCGAATCACCAGATTAGTTTGCGAATCTCAAACCTTGGGCCACCGAAGTTGATTAATAGTGCATGCCGTTTACGAGCTGCCCTTAGGTAGCCGATGACTTGTCCGATGTGATCGTTATTCAAACATCGTACAGCCTTCAATTCGACAATCAACTCACCTTCCAGCAATAAATCGGCGAAGTAATCACCCAAGATAGTTCCATCCACATCTTGTACACGCAGCGGCGCTTGAGCTTCCACTCGCAGGCCCAACAAACCAAGCCGGTGTTCCATGCCATGCTGGTAGATTTTCTCCAGATGACCATGACCCAGGAAGGCGTGCAGATCGTAGGCCACCTGCCGAACGCGATCGCACAGGTGGAAGATGCACGGGTCGCTCAGGCTGAGCTGGCAGGATACGGGTTCTTGCATTTGCATGGCATAGAGCGTGGTGCTCGACGGGCACATGCTCAATGGGGCAGGCGCATTCGGGTGGAGCTGTTTTCTGCTGCTGGATGAAGCGCTGGACACGGGGCTGGGAAAGAGACACTTGCAGCAGTGAATGTTCGACGGCCATGATTATGGGGCGGAAGGCCCAAGCCCTCCGCCCTCCAATCTCAGCTCCTGTGACCTTCAAATCATTTGGTCAAAAGGAGTTTGCGCGTCATTTCGCCCTGCTCCGTCTTCAGCAGGGCCACATACATGCCACTGGGCAACGCACTTCCGTCAAAAGTCACTTCGTGCTGTCCACGCTCATGGAGGCCGTCCACATTCGCTCCTTACAGGGTGACGGGGCCACTCATCTTCTGCTCGAAGGGGATGGTGGTCAACGGGTTGATGGGGTAGAGAATCGGCGCGTCCAGGTTGAAGGTGGCTGCAGTGTCGGTGGAGTCCACGGCCCCATTTCATTGCGTGCAACTGGACGATGTTCATTGCACCCACCTTTGGCTCAGGCCGCCTTGGCCTGTGCGCCCAGCACGGGTTGCTGCACGGGCTTTGTGAGCAAGCGTGTCAGGGCGATGCCCTGGCGGGAGGCCCAGGCATCCAGGCGGGCGGCATTGGCCACGGCGTCACCCATGAAGGCGCTGAAGTCCGGATCCACCAGCACCAGCTGACGGCTGCCCGTGCGGGCCACGGTTTCCAGCAAGGTTTCCAGCCACAGACGCGGGGCGCCCAGGCGCACGGCCAAATCCCGACCGCGTAGGCCGTGCAAGTCGTAACAGTGGCCGCCCCAGGCCACCAGTCCCATCAGGCGAAGCTCGCCAACACTGCGCTGAAAGCTGATCATCACGGGCTTGTGGGTGTTGCTGCTGCGATGCATGGTGGTCTCCTCTTCGTTTTGGATTCGCGGGGAAGGTGAGCCGGGGGTGGGACATGTGCCCGCGTTCCTGGCACGTTCCTGGCACCATCCTGGCACCTCGCCCGAAATCGTTCCAACCATCGCCCACTTCCCCAAGAGATCCCCGCACTTCGCCCTGACTGTAACGGAGCGCGATCAGCGGAGCGCGGTCCTGCGCCATGTCCCATGAACCGCATTGACTGCCATGCCGACCTTCGCTACCTTTATGTGGGATGAAATCCATGATTATCAACAAAATCGGCTGAGAATGGACGAGCACCACGAGCCCTCGCGCCGCCCCCGCCCGCCCCGTCGTCGCCATGGTCGGCGCAAGTCGGGTGCAGACGCAGGCGACAGCCGTCCCGGCACACCGCCGCCGGCCTCACCCTCGGGTGAAGGCGCTGCACGCGCGGGAGCCTTGCGTCCCGGCGAACCCCGCAGCGTGCGCCCGGAGAGTGGCCGCCCTCCGCGTGGCAATGCGCCCGGCCGTACAGATGCAGGCCCGCGCAAGCGCGAGGGCAAGCCCCTGCCCGAAGGAGCCCACACGCACCCGCGCCCCCAGGACCGGCCCGATCGCCGGGATGCCACGCGCTCGGAGCATCTGCGGGAGCGGGATGCTGACGAACGCCACCACACGCCGGTGGATCCGCATCCTCCTGTGCCCCCCGCGCCCGTGCAGGTGCCCCACGGGCCGCTGCGCCTGCGCCCGGGCATCTGGATTGTTCTGCTGGTGGTGGCGGCGCTCAGTTTCGCGGGTGTGAAGACCTGGTCCTGGCTGGCCAAGGAGCCGGGTTGGGCGGGCAAGCACACGGTGGCCAAGTTGCTGGTGAAACCGGGCATGACCCTGCGCCAAGTTGCGGAGGAATTGCATCGGCTGGAACTGCTGGACAACCCGCGCCGTCTCTTGCTTGCGGCCCGTCTCCTGGGCGGCGACAAGGGCGTGCAGGTGAGCGCCTTCATCCTCGACAGCCGCATGAGCCCGGTGGATCTGCTGCGACAGCTGCTGGTCTTTTCCGGTCCCACGATCAAGGTGCGCATCCCGGAGGGCGCCCGCACCGCCGACGCCATTGGCCTGTTGGCGCGGGCCACGGGGCGCGACAGCCTGCTCATGAGTCAGTTGGCCCGGGACAGTGCCTTCGTGCGTCTGCTGGACTTGCCCGTGCCAGACCTTGACGGACTCCTCTTCCCGGACACCTATTTCTTCTCGCCGGTGGAGGACGAGCGCGCCATCCTCTTCAAGGCGGTGATGCGCTTCCAGCAGGAATTGAATCGCCTGGCCCCCAGCGGCCTGCAGGACAGCATGGATTTACGCCGGATGGTGACGCTGGCTTCAATTGTGCAAATGGAGTATCAGGTGCCGCGCGAGGCGCCGGTGGTGGCATCCGTCTACCTGAACCGGTTGGCCGTGGGCATGAAACTGCAGGCGGATCCCACGGTGCAGTATCTGTTGAAGAAGCCCCGGCGGCTCTACTTCAAGGACCTGGACAATCCGTCGCCCTACAACACCTATGTGCACACAGGCCTGCCACCTGGACCTATCGGCTGCCCGGGGCGCATCGCGCTGAGGGCCGTGCTGGAGCCGGCGCGCACGGACTTCATCTACTTTGTGTCGCTGGGTGATGGCCGCCACGCTTTCACGCGCACCTATGCCGAGCACCTGGAAGCCAAGCGCACGCTGGACGAACTGCGCGCGCGGGTGGAGGCCGGCGACACGGGCGACAGCCTGAGCCAGACAGATCACGCGGCGCGACTGGCGGCCCAGGACAGCGCGGCGGGTGTTAGCCCCTGATGTGTCGCCACGCGGCTGATTCAACCACAACCCGGCGCCGTGGCGCCCCCTTTGCGAGCCCCTCGACGATGAACCTGTCTGAACTCAATGCCGCGCAGCAGGACGCCGTGCGCGCGGTGGACGGCCCCGTGCTCATTCTGGCGGGCGCCGGCAGCGGCAAAACCCGCGTGCTCACCAGCCGCATCGCCTGGCTTCTGGAGCAGGGCAAGGCACGGCCCTGGGAGATCCTGGCCCTCACATTCACCAACAAGGCGGCGCGGGAGATGAAGGAGCGCATTGGCGCCCTGGTTCCCGGCGGCGCGGGTGACATGTGGGTGGGCACCTTCCACAGCATCTTCGCGCGTATCCTGCGACGGGAGGCGGAGTTCATCGGCTACGGGCGGAACTTCACCATCTACGACAGCGACGACCAGCTTAAAGCCGTGCAGGACACCATGGAGCGTCTCTCCCTGAAGAGCGCCCAGCTGAGCCCCAAGCGCGCGCGGGCCGCCATCTCCACCGCCAAGAACAGCATGCTGGACCCGGAGGCTTTCGCGGAGAGCGACAGTGGCTTCATCCACGAGCGCCTGAGCGAGATCTACCGTGACTACGCCATCCACCTGCGCAGCTCCAACGCCATGGACTTCGACGATCTGCTGCTGCGGCCCATCGACCTCTTCCGCCAGCACCCGGAGCGCCTGGCCGTGTACCAGGACCGTTTCCGCTACCTGCTCATCGACGAGTACCAGGACACCAACCAGGCCCAGTTCGAGGTGAGCCGTCTCATCGCGGCGGGTCATCGCAACATCTGCGTGGTGGGCGACGACGACCAGTCCATCTACGGCTGGCGCGGCGCGGACCTGCGCAACATCCTGGACTTCGAGCGCACCTGGCCCGACACGCGCACATTCAAGCTGGAACAGAACTACCGCTCCACGGAGATCATTCTCGAGGCTGCCCACGCGGTGGTGTCGCGCAACGCCGCGCGCCACGCCAAGCAGCTGTGGACGCAGAATGGGCGCGGCGAGCCAATTCCCTTGCTGGTGGGCGACGACGAGAACATGGAAGCCGCGCTGGTGTGTCGGCGCATCGTGGAGCACCGCGAGCAGGGCGGCGCTTGCCGGGATGTGGCCGTGCTCTACCGCACCAACGCCCAAAGCCGCGCCCTGGAAGGCGCCTTCACCCGCCACGGGCTGCGCTATCAGATCGTGGGCGGCACGCGCTTCTACGAACGCCGGGAGATCAAGGACCTGTTGGCCTATCTGCGCCTGTTGGAGAATCCCCAGGACATGGTCAGCCTCCTGCGCGTCATCAACACGCCGCGCCGGGGCATTGGCGAGGCCACGGTGCTGCAGGCCCGCCAGCTCTGCGAAGCGGCGGGCGTGGGATTCCTGGAAGGCGTGATGCGCCAGGACATCCTCTTCAGCCTGGGGCGCGGCGCGCCGGCGCGACTGGCGGAATTCGCGCGTCTCATCGGTGGCCTGCAGGCCGTGAAGGAGAGTGGCAAGCCGAGCGAGGTGGTGGAGCTGCTGTTGGAGCAGACCAAGTACATCGAGCACCTGGAGGCGGAGGGGCCTGAGGGCCGGCCGCGCGTGGAGAATGTGCGCGAGTTGCAGGCCGCCATCCTCCACTATGAGATGAACAGCGAGCTGGGTCTGGCGGGCTTCCTGGAGGAAGTGGCGCTGGTGGCGGATGTGGACTCCTGGGACGACAAGGAGGACATGGTCACCTTGATGACCGTGCACAGCGCCAAGGGGCTGGAGTTTCCAGTGGTGTTCGTGACCGGGCTGGAGGAAGGGCTTTTCCCCCTCTCCAATCCGTTGGACGATCCCGACCAGCTGGAGGAGGAGCGGCGCCTGTTCTATGTGGCTGCCACGCGGGCCATGAAGCGCCTCTTCCTGTGCAATGCCCGCATGCGCACGCGCTACGGCAGCATGGGAGGTGGATTGCCCAGCACCTTCCTGGATTTGATTCCCGCTGAGCTGCTGGACCGCAGCGCCGCCTTGCGCACCCCCGGCGCGAACCGCATGAGCTGGCGGGAACTGCAGACCCATTGGGACAGCAAACCCTCCGCGCCGCGCGCGGTGCCGGAGCATCGTCCCCAGCGGCCCTCACGCCCTGAGCCCCCCGCCCGCCCGGGTTTCGCCTCCGGGGAGCTGGAGCTGGAGCCAGGCGAGCAGCCCCCGGTCATGCGCACGCGCACTCCCGCCCGTGAAGCCGCACCGCTGGGCGCGGATCGTGAGCGCGACGCCCTGCTCAACCAATACAGCCCCTTCCGCCAGGGTGCGAGGCCGGTGGTGGATCCTTCTTCCCAACTGGCCGAAATCGCCGACCCCGCCGACCTCTACCCCGGCGCCACGGTGCTCCACGAAACCCTGGGCCGGGGAGTGCTCATCCACATGACGGGTTTCGGTGGTGAAATGCGCGTGAGTGTGCGCTTCGAATCCGTTGGGGTGAAGAAGCTGGTGGCATCGCTGGCCAAGCTGCGGCTGGTGCGCTGAACGCGTGGGCGGGCGCGCCCGGCCATCGGTAGATTGCGCCTCGGCATTCCTGTGGAGGAAGACCGCGCACCGTGCAGTAGGAGGCCCCGCCGCTCCATGATCCAGTCCGCCGTCAAGCTTCTGCCCCGCCCCGCGCGCGTGGCCCTTCATCTGTGCCTGCTCTTCCTCTGTGGCCAGACGCTTTTTGCCGCTTCCCTGGCCGAGGAGCGGGAGGCCGCTCATGCGCGCTCCTTTCTTGCTGATGGCCGCGCCGAGCTGGCGGTGAGCCAATGCCGCCAGTTCCGCGAGCGCTTCCCAACCTCCGTCCTCCTTGATCAGGTGCTGAATGTGGAAGGGCAAAGTTGGCGGGCCCTCAAGCGCCCAGCGGAAGCCTTGGGTGCCTGGCAGGCCCTCGCCACGGCCCACGCGGAATCACCTCTGGCCGCCATGGCGCTCCTTTCCGTGGGCGATTGTCACATGGAACTGGGACGCCCGACAGAGGCCGTCAAGTCCTGGCAGGGCGTGGCGGAGCGCTTTCCCGATTCTGCCCAGGCGCTGGAAGGCCTGCTCAAGGCCGAGGCCGCGCTGGCGGCACCTCGCGCCACACTTGCGCTGGATCCGGCGGGGGACGCGGAGCGCCTGAAGGCCCGCCTGGATCTGCTGCGACGCGCCATGGAACTGGACGCTGACAGCGAGGGAGGCCTGGAAGCCTGTCGCCGCTGGGCCATCCTTCTGCTGGCGCAGGGCCAGATTGAGGAGGCCCGCTTTCTGCTGCGGAGGGTGACGCGGGAAGCCGCGCCCGGCGCCCTGCATTTGCGCGCCCTGGGACACCTGGTGGCACTGGAACTCCACCAACAGCGGCGGGAGGAGGCGCTTGGCGCCCTGCAGCTTGCGCTGGACGACTATGAGGATTCTCCCCTGCGCAGTCGCCTGTGGCTGGATCTGGCCCAGCTGCGGCTGGAGCTGGGGTTGCCGGAGGCCGCGGAGCGCGGGCTGGCGCTGGCCTTGCAGGAGGCGGACGCGCGGGTGGATGGCACCCAGCGCTTGGACAGCCTGCAGCTGCTGCATGCCGATGCCTTGTCGCTGTGCGGACGGTGCGCGGAGCTGGGGCGTGACGAGGGCGAGGCGCCGCGCCACCCCTTCCTGCTGGCCCGTCGTGCCGCTTGCCTGGCCGTGCAGGGCGACAGCAGCCGCGCCGCAGTTGCGTGGGCGGAGGTGGCCGACAGCCTGGGGCGTTCTGCGCTTGTCCGCGCGCCGGAGCAGGATCTGCTCGCCCTGGCGCTGGTGGAATTGACGCGCTGCCAGCGCGCCACCGGTTTGGCCGCCATGGCCTGGGAGGATGTGGCCGCCCTGGCCACACGCGTGCCTGGCCCTCGCCCTGCCCTGACAGAAGTGGCGGAAGAGCTGCTGCGCCAGGGTTTGGCGCGGGAGATTGCGCCGCTGCTGGATTCCCGCCACGATGCTCCCGAAGTGGCGGACCGCCGCTCCCTGGTGCGGCTGAAGCAGGCCCTGGCCCTGGGGCGGCTGGACGAGGCGCGGGAGTTGGTGCGCATTTTCCGGGAGCGCTGGGGCGCTTCGCCCTTGCTGGCCGAGGTGGAGCGGCTGGCGCCGGCGGACATGAGGCCGCGTCCCGGCACGCTGGAACTGGATCTGCTGCAGGCTGAGTGGGCGAGGGAAGATGCACCCACGCCGGAGGATCTGCGGGCGCATATCGAACGACTGGAGGGGTTGCGGCGGGAGGCGCGCGGGGACGAGATGCGCACGGCGGCGGCCCTGGTGGAAGCCTGGCACCTACTGCGCGAGAGCATGCGCAAAGGCGGGCGCGACGGCGCGGCCCAGAGCGATTGTGCCCGGCGCGCGCTGGCCTGGGGCGATAGCCTGCGCGAAGCGGACGCCGCCACCCTCATGCGTCTGGCTGCCGCCCACCTTCACCTGAAGCAGGGCGAGGAGGCTTCCCTCCTATGGACGCGCGTGCTGCGCGAGCAAGGCGAACAGGCGGAGGCGCTGGAGGCGGCCCGGTGTCTATTGGAGAGCGCCCGCTGCGACAGCACGCTTCGTCGGGAGCTTGCGGATCACTTCCTGGCCGATTGGGCCTGGGCTCGCGACGCTCGGAGTCAGCTGTTGCGGCTGGCCCGCATGGAGCGCTGGCAGGGTGACCCCGCGCGGGGCCTGGAGCTGACAGACAGGCTGCTGGCGGGAAGGACCGCGTGTCCCGTGCCGGTGCTGGAGGACTCCACGCCGGAAGTGCTGGTGGAGAGTGCTTTCGCCCACGAGGCGCTGGGCCGAGGCGACGAGGCCCGTCGACGCTGGCTGCGGGCCGCTGTGCTGGCACGCGGCGACGGCGGCGTGAAAGCCGGGGCGCTACTGGCGGCGGCGCGCAGTTTTGTGAAGGCCGAGCGCACCGAGGAGGGCCGCGCACTGGCGCTGCGGGTGGGTGAAGGCTCTGGTGATGCGGCGCGCGAGGCCCAGCGTCTGCTGGCGCGCCTGGATGGCGCCGATGGTCGTCATGGAGATGCGCTTGCCCGGTTGGACAAGTTGGCTCCCGGCACTTCCAGTGATCTCGCCTTGCGCCTGCAGTGGGTGTGCGCCTTGTACCGGGCTGGACGCGCGGATCGGGGCCGGCCTGAGTTCCAGCGGCTGCTTAAAGAGGCGCCCAAGGGCGCGGCGGACAGCATCAAGGCTCAGGTGAATCTGGAATTGGGTCTGGCCACGCTGGCTGCTGGAGATCTGGCACAGGCGGAGAAGTCCTTCCAACTGGTGGCGACAGATCTGGCGCACACGCCTCAGGCCGCCACCGCCCAGGTGGGGCTGGCCCGTATTTTCAAGGCACAGGGGAAGGCGGACAAGGCGCTAAAGGCGCTTGATGTGCTGGAGAGGCGAGGAAGCACCGGCCCGGACGGTGCCTCTGCCGCCGCACTGCGCGCCCAGTGGGCGGAGGACGCAGGTGACATCACCGGGGCCCTGAGGGCCTCCTGGATGCAGGTGGAGCGCAGTGGTGGCAAGGCCCGCCACGCGGCGCTCAGCGCGCTCATCGAACGGGCGGCGCGCCTGTCCCGCCCCGCCGACGAGCAGCAGGCCTTGATGCGGTACCGGGAAGACTATCCTGCCGCGGACGATCGGTTGGCCCGACGCCTGCGCGAAGCGCAACTGCTCATCAATGCGGGGGAGTCGGCCGCTGCCCGTGCCCAGTTGCGCGCCCTGCAGGCAGACGCTGTGGGTGAAGAGGCGGCGGAGCTGCAGTTTCGGCTGGCGGAAGCGGCGGAAGCGGCCGGGGATCTGCCCGGTGCCGTGCTGGAGTTTGAGAAGACGGCCCATGTGGATCCCACGGGTGGCCTGGACTGGGGCGCGTCGGCGCTCTTTGAGGCGGCGCGGGGCTGGCAGAGCCTCGGGCGGCCGGCGGAGGCCGAGCGGGCCTTGCGGGAGGTGATGCGTCTTGAGGGGACGGATTCCGCCCACGGACACCGTGCCACGGGGGAATTGGAGGCCTTGAGAGCCCGGGAGGAGAAGCCGTGAGTGGAATTGTGGAGGCCGCCGGGCCGTTGATCCAAATGGCGCTGGAGGAGGATCTTGGGCTTCCTGGCCCGCCATGGTTGCGCGGTGATGTGACGGGCAGCGCTTGTGTGGCCGCTGGTGCCAGCGGCCGCGCCTGGATCGAGGCCCGCCAGAGCGGCGTGCTGTGCGGATTGCCGCTGGTGGCGGAGATCTTTCAGCGAGTGCGGGACGAGGAGGTGCTGGACTGCCGCCTGTTGTGCGCGGATGGCGAGTCCGTGGCATCGGGGGAGAGGCTGGTGGAGCTGGAGGGATCCCTGCGCGCCGTGCTGGCGGGTGAGCGCACGGCCCTCAACTTCCTGCAGCGCCTGTCGGGCATCGCCACGGCAGCCGCCGAGCTCTGCGCTCTGGCCCACGGCCGGGTGCAGGTTCTTGACACGCGCAAGACCACTCCTGGGTGGCGACGGCTGGAGAAACTGGCCGTGCTTACGGGGGGGGCGGGCAACCACCGTCTTGGCCTGCATGACATGTTCCTGATCAAGGAGAACCACATTGCCGCGGCTGGGGGCATTGCCCTGGCGCTGGATGCGGCGCGTCGTCATCGGGAGGCCTTGGGTCGGCCGGAGATGCCCATCGAAATCGAGGTGGAGAGCCTGCTCGAGCTGGAGGAGGCCTTGTCGGCGGGCGCCACGCGCATCATGCTGGACAACTTCACGCCTCCCGATGTTGACAGCGCGGTGGCGATGGCCCGGGGCCGGGCGGAGCTGGAAGTGAGCGGCGGCGTGCGCGCCGAGGCCCTCGAACAGTGGTGCCGTACCGGCGTGCACATGATCTCCGTGGGAGCCCTCACCCACAGCGTGCGGGCCTTTGACTGTTCCCTTCTGGTGGAGAAGGCGCGGTGAGAGCACACAGTTTCATCCTTGCCGTGTTGGCCCTGCTGCTGGGTTTGGCGGCGGGTGCCCACGCGGGACTCGTTGCCAAGGGCGGGGCCCGGGGGCCCGATGAGCTGTTGGCGGAGGGCTTCGAGGATGAGAGTTGGCGGATCACCTGGACCACGGTGGACGCCGATGGATCCGGCACCACCTGGGAGCGCTTGACGGAGGACCAGTACTACGACGCCCGCGCCGGCACCGCATCGCTGGGATGCCGCTACAACGCTGATGGCCGTCCCAATGACGACTGGTTGATCACGCCGCCCATGCGCGCCGACAGCCTGCGGCGCAGCTTTTCCATCTGGTATCGCAGCCAGGATCCTGCCCATCCCGAGACCGTGGATTTCCTCGCACTTCAGGTGGAGGAGGCGTTGTCTGCAGAGGAATTGTCCCTCCGCCTGCAGGATTTTCAGACCCTGGATCATGTGCTGGAGGCGCCCATCGAGTGGCAGTCCTTCACCCATGTGGTGGATCCCGAGTCGGGCGGCCTGTGGTACTTCGCCGTGCGCTGCCAGAGCAACGACCGCTTCGTGCTGCTGGTGGACGACGCGGCGGGCTTTTGGGCGCTGCCACCGATGGACTGGGTGATGGAGTCCCGCTACCAGCGCATGGACTTCGGCCTGTTGCGGCAGGACTCGCTCAGCACACGCTCCTTTCGGCTTTGGAACCTGCATCCGGACTCCTTGCTCGAGGCGGTGATCAGCCACCGCCCCCAGGCCCCTTTTGTCATGAGCAGTAGTTGGGTGGAGGGCGGGACACTAAGCGCGGCGGCGGAGGACACCCTGGGCGCCCTGGTGGGGGCCAAGTCTCTCTTCGCCGTTGAGGGCGACACCACGCGTTTCTGTGGCACCTTCGCCGACTCGCTGGTGCTGGATCTCTTCCACCACAACAGCGGACTCTTCCAGTTGGTGATTCCTTTCACCGTGAGCATCTGGCACCCGGATTCCCTGCAACCCGGCGCGGTGCACGCGGATTTCGAGGGCGAAGACCTGCCCGAGGGGTGGAGCACCCAGGTGGGCTCCACGGCGACGGACACCCTGGCCTGGCTGTTGGCGAGCCATGTGAGTTCGGCTAATTTCACCGTGCCCGCCCGCTCACGCTTTGCAGTGGTGAACAGCGATGCGCGGGGACGGTTCTCGGCGGAGGGCACACCTTTGGTGCAGGACGCCTGGCTGCTCGCGCCGTGGATGGACGCGCGCACGACACCGTCGGGCGATGTGGCGGGCGGCCTCCTGCTGGCCTGGGACCAGGTGTACGACCCGCGTGCTGGAGGGCTGCTCCAGGCGGTGGCCGTGTCGGGAAGCGATAGCCTGTTTTGGCAACCCTCGGCCAGCGGGGAGTGGGAAGGCCGCAGTCTGGACTTGTCAGCCTTTGCAGGGCGGGATAGCGTGCGTGTGGCCTTCCGCTTCCGGGGCAATTGGGCCTATGGCGCGGCGGTGGACAATGTGTTGCTCCTGCCTGTGGCCACGGACCTGCCGGGGGCTGCGCCGATGACCGCACCGGCACCCTTTCCCGCGGCGGAGATGACACTGGCGCCCAACCCCTTCAACCCCATCACCGTGCTCCACTACCGCGCACCCGTGGCGGGGCGGTTGGATGTGGCGGTGTACAACCTGCTGGGCCAGCAAGTGATGGGCGGCGGGCCCTATCTGGTGCGTCCTGGGGACACGCCCGTGACGCTTGACTTCAGCCGCCTGGCCAGTGGCGTGTATCTGGTGCAGGCCCGCGTGGTGGACGCCGAGGGGCGGGTGGCGCGCGAAGTGCGGCGCGTTAGCTTTGTGAAATAGGCGGGTGGCACAGTAGGATGGGCAAAGCGCAGCGTGCCCATCCGGCCATCAAGGTGGGGCGATGAACTACCGCAGACGCCGGATTCCCGGGGGCAGCTACTTCTTCACGGTCTGCACGCAGGATCACCAACCGCTGCTCACCTCGCATTACGATCGTCTCTTGCGCGCCCTTACCCGTGTGCAAGCCACGCATCCCTTTGAGTTGGACGCGTGGGTGGTGCTGCCCGACCATCTGCATACCATGTGGACGCTTCCGCTGGGCGACACGGACTTCAGCTCACGCTGGATGCGCATCGAGAGCCTTTTCTCCCGTGGAATGGATGGGGGTGTGGTGAACGCCTCCAAGGTCGGCAAGCGCGAGCGAGGCATTTGGCAGCGACGCTTCTGGGAGCACCACATCCGGAGCGCAGCGGATTGGGAAGCCCACCTGGACTTCATCCACCACGACCCTGTGAAGCATGGCCTTGCGGCCCGTCCCGGTGATTGGGCCTTCAGCTCTTTCCTGATCTGGATGGACTTGGGGCGCTACACACCCGACTGGGGTCAACAGCCGCCCGTGTGGGCCTTTCCGGTGGGGAAGGAATGAGCCTGCCGTCCATGTCCGGATGGGCACGCTTCGCTTTGCCCATCCTACTTCATCTCCTCATGTCCCCTTCTGCCCGCGCCGCATCCTGCCTCCTGTCGGCCCCTGTCACCAAGGGCGCCTCCATCGACGCATCCTTCCAGCACAGCAGCCTCAGCTCTTCCGGCTTCTTCGTCCTGCACTGGAATTCCTCCGGCGACAGCGCTCTCACCGCCACCGAGGTGCCCTTCATCCTGGCCGCCTTGGACAGCGCCCGCGCCTGCTACCAACAGCTTCCGGGTGCCTGGGAGATCCCCTTGGGACCGCGCACCGCCTACCCCGTGCTCGCCGTGCGCCAGTCCATGCCAGGCGCCACCACGCTGCCTTTCGCCGAGGACGGCGTATCCGGCCTCACCTGGATCCAGTTGGACTGCGACTTCACCCGCTGGGGGGGCGATGCCGCGCTACTTCGCGACGCCACCTGCGCCCACGAGGTCTTCCACGCCCTGCAGTTCGCCCGGGGGGCGGACCTGCGCGATCGCGCCTTCTACGAGGCCAGCGCCGTGTGGGCGGAGGACCATTGCTTTCCGGCGCACGACGACTGGGCCTGGCGCTACCTCCCCGCCCTGCTGGAGAACCTGCACCAGGCGTGGGACGCCACCGATGGCCTGCGCGAGTACGGGGCGGGGGCTATCATCAAGCACATGTTGAACGGGGATTGGAGTCCCTGTCGGGAGGCGCTGCTGCTGGCGGACGACAGCCGCCGATGCTGGCCTTTGCTGCTGGACCAATGGGAGGATCCTGCCGCGCTCATGGCCACCTGCCTGGCGGAGTTGCTGCAGGCGGGCAGCCACGAACTCCTCCCCTGGCGTGTGCCCGAGCTGGCGCTGGCCCCAGCCGTGCCCCGCGCAGCCACGCTGGCAATTCGCCCCGGGCTCGCCCTACCGTCGGAGGCGCTCACTCTTGACGCGCTCTGCTGGCGCGCCCTGCCGGTGGAGGCCAGCGGCACCTTCCGGGCGGACTGCGGTGACCAGATGCCCCACATCACCCAGGGCATTGGTGCTGCGCCCCTGCCCTGCGACAGCAGCGTCCAGGTCTTCCAGGGCCAGTGGCTGCTTCTGGTGAACACCACCGAGACTGAGGCGGAGGGTCTGCGGGATCTTGAGTGGATGGAGGACAAGGCCCTGCACATCTGGCCCAACCCGGGCGGCAGGGAGCGCCGCGTGCGCTTCGATGATCAGGCCCGGCCATTGGAGATCTGCAATCTGCTGGGGCAGCGGCTGGCCTTGTGGTTTCCGCCAACGGAAGGCCGGGGCCCTCATCGACTGGAGCTGCCGCCCGCTGCCACGGGCACGCTGTTGGTGCACGAGTGGCCTCAGGGAAAGGGCTTGGCCATCACCGTCCGCTGATCAGGCGGGCCACGCCTCCCGTCCACCGAGCTCCTCGCACTTGCGCCACAGCGCCTCCTCCCGTTCCTGATCAGAGAAGCCACAGGCCTGCTCCACGCGCTGGCTGTAGAAGCCGCCACTGCGCCCGCGCAATTCATCGCTGCTCGCCAGCCACACGGCGGTGTCGGCGCCCTGCTCCACGCTGCGTCCGAAGAAGAGCCCCGCCGCACGCACCACCAATCGGGTCGTCCACTTTGTCTCACGGAAGAGCCCCGTCTGCACCAGGCCGGGGGCCATGCTGTTCACCGTGATGCTCTCACCTTCCAGCCGTCTCGCCAATGCCCGCGTGAGCATGCGGTTGCAGGCCTTAGACTGGGAATAGGCCTCACGACCCGCGAAGGGTCGGCGCTCGAAGAGCAGATCGTCCAGATCCGGCGCTGTGGCAAAGGTGGAGGCCACATTGACGATGCGCGCCTCGCCGTTGGCCACCACGCCCTCCTTGAACAGGTCAAGCAGATCCAGCGACAAGCGGAAGTAGCCCAGCACATTGGTGGCGAAGGTCAGCTCCCCACC